>Ga0180435_10005636_pt1 | contig 12140 bp, 9 predicted proteins | sample SS_ome_3_FD_132467 | JGI IMG/M metagenome (GOLD analysis project Ga0180435, IMG submission 132467) | Hypersaline lake sediment archaeal communities from the Salton Sea, California, USA - SS_3_S_1 metaG | ecosystem: Environmental > Aquatic > Non-marine Saline and Alkaline > Hypersaline > Sediment...
ATGCTGCGCTGGAGCATGCCGATTTTCACTCCACCGATATCTATAAGTTGTTTGCCAGCGTTTCAGAACATGGCACCGGAATCAGGAACAACGGAGGCGGTTATTTCAACCACAACCTTTTCTGGAAGTTTATGTCACCCGAAGGAGGGGGCGAACCCACCGGGAAACTTGCCGAAGCCATAGCGGCCGACTTCGGATCCTTTGCACAATTTAAGGAACTTTTCTCAGCCACATCCGCCAGCCACTTTGGTTCTGGATGGGGATGGCTTTTGCTGGATGCCGATGGAAAGCTGCAGGTTACTTCCCTGCCCAACCAGGACAATCCCCTGATGGATGTTGCTCCGGTACAAGGTAAGCCGCTGCTGAACATCGATGTTTGGGAACACGCCTACTACCTCCATTACCAGAACATGAGAACGAGCTACATAGAGGCTTACTGGAACATCATAGACTGGAGATTTGTGGAAGCTCTTTACGAAGAGGCCACTTCCTAGACTTACCTTTTATTTCATATTCTTCTGATCCCTGATTTTGCAGCATCAGGCATGACTTTTGTCATGCTCAGAACCTGCTGTTAATCATACGTTCAGGGCTTGGTAAATCCCTGCATTAACTCCAATTTTGTGTAAGCATTTTCTGGGGTATGCTTTGTGAGCAAGCTGGCATTTTTGGCGCAGCCAATAAGCACCTTGCGATAAAGCATGCCCCCGGAGAACTTTCTTTACAAAACACAAATTTCGGAGTTATGAACGTAGATACCATCATGAACGACCTGGTTAAAAGGCATCCGGGTGAAGTTGAATACCATCAGGCAGTCAGGGAAGTCCTGGAATCCATTGAGGAAGTGTACAATGAGAATCCCCATTTCCGTTCGGCCAATATTGTGGACCGGATCATTGAGCCCGATCGTGTATTAGTATTCAAAGTGCCCTGGGCCGACGATCAGGGTAGCGTTCATGTGAACCTGGGTTACCGCATACAGTTCAACAATGCCATTGGACCTTATAAGGGTGGTCTGAGGTTTCACCCCAGTGTGAACCTGAGTATCCTTAAGTTCCTGGGTTTTGAGCAAATATTTAAGAACAGCCTTACTTCTTTGCCCATGGGTGGAGCCAAAGGAGGTTCCGATTTTGATCCCAAGGGTAAATCCAATGCTGAGATCATGCGGTTTTGCCAGGCTTTTATGATGGAGCTATGGAACAATATTGGTCCCGATACCGATGTACCGGCCGGCGACATCGGAGTAGGAGGCCGCGAGATTGGTTACCTCTACGGCATGTACCGCAAACTGGCCAGAGAGAATACAGGAGTGCTTACCGGAAAGGGTATCAACTGGGGCGGATCACTTATCCGGCCTGAGGCCACCGGCTTTGGCTGTGTGTATTTTGCCAAAGAAATGCTGGCTAAACAGGGGGAGAGCTTCGAAGGTAAAAGGGTGGCCATTTCAGGTTTCGGAAACGTGGCCTGGGGAGCGGCTCTGAAAGTAACCGAATTGGGAGGGAAGGTAGTTACTCTTTCGGGACCCGACGGTTATGTATACGATGAAGAAGGGATCTCCGGTGAGAAAATTGAATACATGCTGGAGCTTCGCGCCTCCAACGAAGACATCGTAGCTCCCTATGCCCTGGAATTTGACAGTGGGGAATTTGTGCAGGGAAAACGTCCCTGGGAAGTGAAGGTGGACATTGCCCTGCCCTGCGCCACCCAAAATGAGCTGGACGGCGACGATGCAGAAACATTAATTGCTAACGGCTGTGTTTGTGTGTGTGAGGGAGCCAATATGCCCTGTACGCCAGAAGCCATTGAAAAATTCCAGGAAAAGCAGGTCTTATATGCACCCGGAAAGGCAGCCAATGCAGGCGGAGTAGCCACATCGGGACTGGAAATGGCCCAGAACTCCATGAAGATTAACTGGAGCAGGGCTGAGGTGGACGATCGTCTGCACCATATCATGACCAACATCCATGAGAACTGCGTCAAATATGGTACCAATTCCGAAGGTTACGTCGACTACGTGAAGGGCGCCAATATAGCTGGCTTCCTGAAGGTGGCAGATGCCATGGTGGACCAGGGTTTGATCTAGGCAAACTCGATCCTTTGCTCCAGGCAAGTCTCTTGGTATTACTCTAAGCTGGAGTCTTAGGCTTCCGGGCCTGAGCCTTATTTCTGCATACTTTGAACTTTGAAAGTTCTATCTTTGTTATAAAGGAAAATTTATACAATGATGCGAACTATTATGAAGCCCCTATGGCTATTTGCAGCTGCCCTAATTCTATTCACAGGATGTGCAAACAAGGCTGAAGAGCCTGAACTATTTTATGTCTCACAGGGAGACGGGACCGAAGAAGTGAGTGACATGATCGCCCAGTTGACCGGATCGAAAGTTTATTTCGGCCATCAGTCGGTGGGTCAGAATATCATTGACGGTCTGAAGCAGTGGGGGGATCTTGGCGCAAAGGATCTGTCCATGGGACAAAGCAGGGATTTTGCATCATTGGCTGAGACTACCTTTGTGCATTTCAGAGTGGGAGCCAACCAGGACCCCCATGGTAAAGTAGATGACTTTGTCAGGCTGATAGAACAGTTACCCCAGGAGGATACGGCCACGGCATTTTTCAAATTCTGTTACGCAGATTTTCATGAGGGAACCGAGGTAGGTGAACTATTTTCTTATTACAGCGAAAAAATGCTCTACCTCAAAGAGAGTCGCCCCAACATCACCTTTATCGTTTCCACAGTTCCGGCCATGGCTGTACAGAAGGGCTGGCGAGCCTTAGCCAAAAAAGTATTGGGCCGTGCTCCCTATGGATACCTTCAGAATATCAGGCTGAATGAGTTTAATCAGAAACTGGTGTCGGAGTTTGAGGGTGTACTGCCGGTATTTGATCTGGCTAAAATTGAAGTTACCCGACCCGATGGAAGTGTGGAGACATTCCGGCACAAGGGAAACGATTATCCCTGTATGCCCGATTACTACGCCAGCGACTTTGGACATCTGAATGATTTTGGGGCAAAACTTGTCTCATACAAACTGCTGGCTTTCCTCTCATATTAGCTGAAATAGTGGCAAACCAAGCTTAGAGAAGATTCATCAACGATTTTGGACCATTCGTCCAAGGAAATTCTCTTTGGTAAAATACGAAAGACGCCCATTTTGGTAGTCGCTGTTCATTTGTGCATGATTTTGTCCGTTCTACTCAAGACTTATCCCGTTTTGGTCAAATCACTGAATCAGGGCTATAAGTTATTCGTATTTTGAAAACGTAAGATGTACATGCACTTGTAAATAGAAAAAGGCTAAATATCAACCACTTAGAAATTAATAATTAATTAAAAGAGAATATGGATACCTTAAAAAATGAATTGTTTGCTTACGTGAAGGAGAATACATTCAAAGAGACTGACTCACTTCAGTCCGATACAAAAATATTCGTAGAAGGCATCTTTGATTCCATGGGCTTTGCCCTCCTGCTGGATCATCTGGAAACTAAATACCAGATACAGGCAGAGGACAGTGACCTGGTGGAAGAGAATTTTGAATCCATCGATGCCATTGCCGACTTTATTCTGAAGAAAAATCCCGCGATCGTTTAGTATCAGCTTATACTAATTATATATGTGCGGTATCTCAGGTATATATAGCCCAGGTTCGTCCTTTGTTCGTTCCGAGGATGTCAGGAACATGCTGATGCAGATTCAGTATCGGGGTCCTGATGAGTCGGGTATTTATATGGGTGATGGAGTTGGACTTGGAAGTGTAAGACTGAGCATCATCGACCTGGCCCAGGGACAGCAGCCCATGTCGGATGAAGCCCGGGATTACTGGATCGTATTTAACGGGGAGATATTTAATTATATCGAATTGCGGGACGAACTGATCAGTCTGGGATATCAGTTCAGAACCAGCAGCGATACGGAAGTATTACTGACCCTGTATAAACACTACCGGGAAAAGTGTCTGGAAAAGCTGAACGGTCAGTTTGCTTTTGCCATATGGGACACCAAGCGAAAAGAATTGTTCCTGGCCCGTGACAGGGTAGGGATCCGACCCTTATATTATTACCGTGAGGGGGACAAGCTGGTATTCGGATCAGAAATCAAGTGCCTGATGGAATCCGGACATGTCCAGGCCGAGCCCGATCCGGAATCGCTGAGAAAGGTATTTACCTTCTGGACCATCCCCACACCCGATACTATGTTTAAGGGGGTGAAAGAACTTTCGCCCGGACACTACATGCTGGTAAAAGATCACCATACCGAGATCAAACCTTACTGGCAGCTTCAGTTTTCAGGGGATACGGGTCCGCAAAGTCCTTCCAGCCTTGCCTATGCCAAGGATGAGCTGGAAGCGCTGATTTCTGATTCCGTAAGACTCAGGCTACGGGCCGATGTACCCGTGGCAGCCTATTTAAGCGGAGGCATCGATTCCAGTGCCACTACCTGGTTTATCAAACAGATTGAGCCCGGCGTTCTTAACACCTTTTCCATTGGTTTTGAGAATCCGGAATTTGACGAGACTGCCTTCCAGCAAAGCGTATCCAAGCAGCTCGAAACCACCCATCATTCCATCACTTGCCATAACACCGATGTGGCAGACCATTTTGCCAAAGTATTGTGGCATACGGAGATTCCCCTGCTAAGGACAGGTGCGGTACCCATGTACCTCCTGTCGGGGCTGGTGAATCACTATGGAATCAAGGTGGTAATCACCGGCGAAGGAGCCGATGAATACCTGGGCGGATACAATATATTTAAGGAGGCCATCATCCGGGAATTCTGGTCACGACAGCCCGATTCGAAATTCCGGCCGCTGCTCCTGCAAAAGCTTTATCCCTACCTGGCCCAGTTCCAGGGAAGAAACTCAGCTCTGGCGAAGATGTTTTTTGGATACGGGCTGAAGGATACCGATTCGCCGATCTATTCCCACATGATCCGCTGGAACAATTCCAAACATATCACGGAACATTTCAAAAAGGGCTTTCTGGATGCTTCTGCACCAAATCCTGTGGATAGCTTCCTCGACAGCCTTCCCAGCGGGTTCAATGACCTGGATCTGCTTAGCAGGGCCCAGTACCTCGAGTCGACCCTGTTTATGTCGGGTTATCTGCTTTCCTCGCAGGGCGACAGGATGGGCATGGCCAATTCCGTGGAGGGACGTTATCCCTTCCTGGACCACAGGTTAATTGATTTCTGTTCCAAACTTCCCTGGGATCATAAAATAAAGGGATTGAACGAGAAATACCTCATGAAAAAGATGATGGAGGGACGCCTTCCCGAGAAAGTTGTGAAAAGACCCAAACAGGCTTACCGTGCCCCGGTTGCGTCGAGCCTCACTTCCTCCCAGGCTCCCGAATATCTTCGTGAAGTGCTTTCCCCCGAAATGCTGAGCAAGTTTGGCATTTTTAATCCGGTCACCGTGGAGAAACTACTGGGAAAAATGGGAGAAGGGAAGACAGTAACTGAAAATGAAAATATGGCCTTAGCCGGGATCCTTTCCACACAGATCCTGATGGATATGTTTGTATCCGGCAACAAGCCTTACCGAGAAACAGAAATGCGGGTCAAGTGTCCCGTGATTTATGACAATACCTTAATCCATAAACAATGAGCAAAACAGAATTCCATAAGGATATCCTGAAAATCAAGGACATGGAAGGCCTTTTAGAGAAGATCACCACCAAAATGCGTGAAGATGTCATGCAGAGACACAAGCGTTTCGGGGCTGTGATCGGACTGAGCGGAGGAATTGATTCTTCCGTATCTCTTGCACTGGCGGTAAAGGCCTTTGGTCCTGATAAAATACTGGGTGTGATGATGCCCGAGAAGGACAGCAGTCCTGATAGTGAGGAGCTGGCTCGTGAGCTGGCAGCCACCTTCGGAATAAAGGTGATTAAGGAAGTGATTACAGGAGCTCTGGATGGTTTTGGCTGCTATGAGCGTCGCGACCAGGCGGTAAAGGACGTGGTACCGGAATACGATCCCACCATTCATAAGATGAAAATCGGGATCAAGCACGAAGGCAAAGGTTCCAAGCTTCCTCCGCTGTTCCACCTCACCGTGGTCAATCCGGATGGTTCAGAGATAGTCAAGCGTTTGCCTTCCGCACAGATGAGAACCATCATTGCAGCCTCCAACTTCAAGCAACGTTCCCGCATGTCACTGGTTTATTATCATGCAGAAAACCTGCATTATGCAGTAGTTGGGACTCCCAACCGCCATGAAGTAGAGCAGGGTTTCTTCGTGAAATTTGGTGATGGAGGTGGAGATATATTCCCCATTGGAAAGCTTTATAAAACTCAGGTTTACCAAATTGCTGAATACCTGGGTGTTCCCAAGGGTATCATCGACCGGACTCCCACCACAGACACCTACAGCGCCGAACAAACCCAGGAAGAGTTCTTCTACGAGTTCCCTCATGAGATCATGGACCTGCTTTGGTATGCTTATGAAAATCAATGCGATCCCGCTTTGGTGGGTGAAGTGATGGGCATGACCACCGAAGAGATTGAAAGAAATTACAGGAATTTTGAGCGGAGGAGTATAACCACAGACTATCTGAGGACACCGCCCATAAACGATTACGATTTTATCTAAGAAAAATCAAGGTTATGAACGTATACGACTATTTACTCGAGGTATCGGGTTTCCTGAATAAAAAAGTGCTCCTTGGAAATAAGGAAGAGATGACCTATAACGAGCTGAATTGTGATGCTCTCAGACTGGCCCGTTTCATTCGGGAGAATTACGGCCAGCACAACAACATCGTGCTGGTGGCTCCCAATTCCAAGTTTTTCATGGTGGCTTACCTGGCGATCATGAAGTCGGGTAATGTATGCGTTCCCCTGAATCCCAGTATTGAGGAGGATAATCTGAAGTACATAGTAGACCTGTGTAATACAAAAATCGCCTTTATTGCCTCCAGCATGAAGGATGATCCGCGCTGGAAGCTGATCGAAGAGGTGTATACGGAAATTCCCGAAGTAGGGAAGGGTCGGAACGGATTTAAGCTGAACCTCTTCGACGAGGATGTCTTTGATGGCGACAGGCTGGCTGAGATCATCTTTACCTCCGGTTCCACAGGCGAGCCCAAGGGTGTGATGATTACCCACAACAACATCATTGCCAACAGCGATTCCATCATTCATTACCTGGATCTTACGGCCGATGATGTGATTCACATTGTATTGCCCTTCTATTACTGTTATGGGCTTAGCCTTCTTCACACCCACCTCAGGGTAGCGGGAAGCATGGTATTTAACAACAACTTTATGTTCCTGGGAGCAGTCATTAATGACCTGAAGAACTACAAATGCACTGGTTTTGCAGGGGTTCCCAGCCATTTTCAGGTATTGTTGCGCAAATCGAAATCATTTAAAACCGATCATTTCCCCGATCTGAGGTATGTAACCCAGGCAGGGGGAAAACTTCACAAAGTGTTTATCCAGGAGTTTATGGATAATCAGCCCGACATCAAGTTCTGGGTGATGTATGGTCAGACCGAAGCCACAGCCAGGCTCTCTTACCTGCCTCCCGAGAGGCTTACAGACAAGCTGGGTTCCCTGGGGAAAGCGATCCCCGGGGTACAGCTTGAACTGGTGGATGAGTCAGGCAAGCCTGTTCTCAAGCCCGGTGTGGTGGGTGAACTGGTGGCCAGGGGTGATAACATTATGAAAGGATACCTTGGCGATGAGGAAGGCACCGCAGCAGCCCTGAAAGACGGATGGCTGCAGACGGGAGATCTGGCCTACATGGACGAGGACGGATTTTTCTATCATACTGCCAGAAGGAAAGAAATTATCAAGGTAGGCGGACGGCGTATCAGCCCCAAAGAGATCGAAGAAGTAATCGTAACCATCCCCGGGGTGGTGGATTGTTCCATCTCTGCCATTTTTGATGAGATTCTCGGAGAAGCTCTGAAAGCTGAGGTGGTGGTAGCCGATCTGAACGATCCCGCCTTGCAGGAGTCAGCATTTAAGAAGCTTTGCGGGGAAAAACTGGCTGCAGAAAAAGTACCTCAGGTATTCGAGTTCAGCAGCCGGATGAAAGTTGCTGCGACCGGCAAAAAGACAAAGAGTCTAAACCCTGCTTAAGTACTCCCTGAATTCTTCATAGGCGCTTCCCATGGGAATGGATTGCTTTTCCCTGCCGGCGAAAACAGCCAGGCGATCGGGGAGGTCCAGCTTTTTGCCTAAAACTTCTTCCACGCTTTCACGGAACTTGGCCGGATGGGCGGTTTCCAGAAAAATTCCCTGTAAGGCAGGATTTTTTTCCCGGTAGGCTCTGGCAGCCTCATAGCCGGTGGCCCCATGGGGATCACAGAGGTATCCGCTCTGTTTGTAAACCCTGCCCAATATTTCACGAATCTCTGTATCGCTGTAAGAGTATCCTTCCATGTGCCGACTTAGTCTATCGTGCTTATTATCAAAAAGATCCAGGATTCTCACGAAATTGCTGGGATCTCCCACATCCATGGCGTTGGCAATGGTGGGGCTGGAAGGCCTTGGCTTATAGCTTCCAGTGAGCAGGTAGGAAGGCACCACATCGTTGATATTGTTAGCCGAGAGGAAAGTGTGTACCGGAAGACCCATTTCTCTGGCAATAAATCCGGCAGTCATATTCCCGTAATTTCCACTGGGGACTGAAAAGAAAAAATCGCTGCCTTCCTCCAGCTGAGCCCAGGCCCTGAAGTAATAGAAGGCCTGGGGCAGGAAGCGTGCCAGGTTGATGGAGTTGGCCGATGTGAGAGTCATTTTTCCGTTTAGCTCCTTATCCATAAAGGCCTGCTTGACCAGGTGCTGACAATCGTCAAAACTACCTGCTACTTCCAGGGCCGAAATATTTTCACCCAGGGTGGAAAATTGCTTTTCCTGCAGGGGAGTTACTAAGCCCGACGGGTAGAGCACGTGAACTTTAATGCCTTCAACTCCCAGGAATCCATTGGCCACAGCACTCCCCGTATCGCCCGAGGTGGCTACCAGGACATGGATCTCCTGATCCAGCTCCTTTGTAAAATAACCCAGTAAGCGGGCCAGAAAGCGAGCACCTACGTCCTTAAAAGCCAGGGTAGGACCATGGAATAATTCCAGGGCAAATACCCCATCCTCCACCTTAACCAGAGGGGTGTCGAAGGATATGGCTTCCCGGGTCAGTACTTCCAGTTCCTTGTGTGGGATATCTTCACCAAAAAGTTCGCGCGAAAGGATAGCTGCAATGTTGCTCAGGTCCGTCCCATGCAACTCTTCCAGGGTAGATCTTCGCAGAACCGGCAGGGAGACAGGCATAAAGAGTCCCCCATCGGGAGCCAGTCCTTTCAGAAGAGCCTCCTTCAGACCTATTCGCAAGTCCTTGTTTTTGGTGCTGTAATAAAACATCTCAAATTATTTTACAACCTGCTTCACTGATTCGTGACACATAGACTCTCGATTTAATGCCGTGTGCACTGAAATGCTCCTCTTTTAGTTTCCCCAGACTGATGGCCATATCTTCTCCCCGGCACAGACTGAAAACCGAAGGTCCCGATCCGCTTAGTCCGGTGCCCACAGAACCGGCCTCCAGGGCGGCTATTTTCAAAGTCTCAAAATCGGGTAGCTGTCCGGTGCGGTAAGGTTCCGCAAAAACATCATTGACCGAGCGGGAAATCAGGGGGTAGTCAGCTGTTCCAAGTGCGGCCACCAGTGCGGCCAGATTGCCACATTGTTGCAGGGCTGTTTTCATGGGGACCATCTCGGGGATCAGTTTCCGGCTTTCTTCGGTCAGGATCTCCAACTCGGGATGGACCACTGCACACCAAAGATCCTCGGGATATGGAAGGTGTTTGATATCCAGGGGATCGTACGAGCGGATCAGGGTAATTCCACCCAGAAGGGCAGGGGCAATGTTGTCGGCATGTGTGGATCCGCTGGCCAAAGTTTCGCCTTCCATGGCAAAAGGAACAAGATCGGAAGTGTCGAAGGGAGATCCCAGCAATTCGTTGATCCCCATAACTGCGGCTACACAGGAGGCTGCGCTGGAACCCACCCCGCTGCCTGGAGGTATCTTTCGGGTAAATACCAGGTCGAAACCTTCGTAAGAGCCCAGCTCAATGAGCAGGGCCCTGGCCGCCACTGCTGCCACATTTTTTTCAGGATCCAGGGGAAGCGGGTAATCGGTCTGATTCAGCAGGACCAGTTTGTTAGTACCGTTTCTGCGGACTATCAGCTCATCTCCAGGCGCTTCCAGGGCAAATCCCAACAAATCAAAACCAGGTCCCACATTGGAGACTGTGGCTGGTCCGAATACCTTTATTTCTTCTCTTGCCATTAGTACTGGAGCTTTTCAAATTTTTCCCTGGTAAACTCGGTCAGCGAGCGGATCTTTAAATCGGCCGCTCCAAACCTTGCCTGTCCATATTCTGAGGGGTCGGGCATGGCAACCACTTTCATGCGTGCCGCTTTGGCGGAAATTAACCCAAAGAAGGAGTCCTCAAAAGCCAGGCAGAAGGTGGGATCCACATTCAGTTTTTCGGCGGTATGCAGGTAGACCTCCGGGTGGGGTTTGCCCTGCATATTTTTGGCTGCGGATACCAGGAGGTCGAATGAATCACGCAAAGCGTGTTTTTCCATTACCGCATCGATGTGCTCATGCGTGGAGCAGGTGGCCAGTGCCACAGGCATCCCCTGATCTTTGAAAAATCCTATGAGCTCCCGGGCACCTTCCATCAGGGGAACTTCTCTGAGCATGGTTTCTACCATACGCTGATCGTAATCCTCCATCAGGACTGCCTGGTCAATACCATCCATTGGGAAACGGGCCGACCAGTGGGCTACCATTTCTTCGGTCCTCAGACCCCTTGTCTGAACCAGCAGTTCGTCGGTGAGTTCGAATCCCAGATCTCCGAAAATAGCCCGTTCGGTCTGTTGCCAGAGATGTTCCGAATCGATCAGAATCCCGTCCATGTCAAAGATGACTGCCTTTATTTTATTCGCCTTACTCATAAATAAGCTACTAACTTACTAACCTTCTATCGTGGCCGATGTATTTATACATTGGCCACATTTTTTACACGTTTGCGACTCTTATTACATCCGCAAACACCCCTGCAGCCGTTACATCGGCTCCTGCCCCGTAACCTTTGACAATCAGAGGCAATTCCAGGTAGCGGTCGGTGGTGATCAATATGATGTTGTTGCTTGCTTCCAGGGGATAGGCCGGATGACTACTATCCACTTCCACCAGCCCCATTCTCCCTTTGCCTTCTTCCAGGGTGGCCAGGTAACGCCATTTCAGGTTTTGCTCGACCACTTTCTGACGCCGGGTTTCAAACTCAGCATCCAGATTCCTGACCCCATCCCAGAAAGCCTCCTGACTCCCTTCAAACAGGGATTCGGGCAGGAAGGGATCCACTTCGATCTCCTCTTCTTCCAGCCTGTAACCTGCCTCACGGGCCAGGATCAGAAGTTTCCTCTTCACATCGGTACCACTCAGATCCAGTCTGGGATCGGGCTCCGAATAACCTTCCTCCTTGGCCATTTGTATGGCCCTGCTGAAAGGAATCTCGGCACTCATGGTATTAAAAATGTAGTTAAGTGTTCCCGAAACCACCGCTTCCAGTTTCAGGATGCGGTCCCCGCTCTTGATAAGATCGTTAATGGTGCTGATCACCGGCAGGCCGGCAGCCACGTTGGTTTCGAAGCTCCATTTCACCCCCTTCTGGATGGCCAGTGTTTTTAGATGGCTGTAATTTTCATAGGGTGAACTGGCTGCCACCTTATTGGCGGTAACTACGGAAATGTAGTGTTCAAACAGCCGGTCATAGACCAGACCCACACTGTCACTGGCCGTACAATCAATAAATACGGAGTTTCGAAGGTTGTTTTCCGCGATGGCTTCAATCATTCCATCCAGACTGGAAGGCTCTCCCTGGTCCAATCTCTCCTGGTAGTTGGCCGGATCGATCCCTGCGGGATCAATCAGCATCTTGCGGCTGTTGATGATGCCCACCAGGTTCACTTTCAGTTTCAGATTCTCAAGCAACTTCTTTTGCTGTTTCTGCAGTTGCAGCATGAGCTTTTCTCCCACATTGCCCAGTCCGGCCAGGTAAAGATGAAGCTCGCGGTAATCCGAGAGGAAAAAGCCCTCGTGGATTACATTCATGGCTTTCC
>Ga0180435_10005638_pt1 | contig 12137 bp, 9 predicted proteins | sample SS_ome_3_FD_132467 | JGI IMG/M metagenome (GOLD analysis project Ga0180435, IMG submission 132467) | Hypersaline lake sediment archaeal communities from the Salton Sea, California, USA - SS_3_S_1 metaG | ecosystem: Environmental > Aquatic > Non-marine Saline and Alkaline > Hypersaline > Sediment...
CACCCGCTCGAAGCCCTCGCCGCGGCAGGTTTCGCAGCGCCCGGGGCCGGCATTGAAGGAGAAGTACCCCGGGCCGTAACCGGCCGCCCGCGACTGGGGGGTTTCGGAGAACAGCCGCCGGATGGGGTCCATGGCCTTGGCGTAGGTTAGGGCGTTGGCCCGCGGGGTGCGGCCGATGGGCCGCTGGTCCACCAGGACCACATCCGCGATGTGGTTGCTGCCGCTCAATCGCTTGTAGCGTCCGGGCTTGCCCTGGGGATCGCCGAGGTCCTTCTTGAGGCCCCGGTAGAGGATGTCCTCCGCCAGGGTGGACTTGCCCGAACCGGAAACCCCGGTCAGGCCGACCAGCATCCCCAGGGGGATTTCCACATCGATGTCCTGGAGGTTGTGGGCGCCGGCGGCCTGGATGCGCAGCTGGCGCCTGGCCGTCGGGCGCCGCCGCTGTTTGGGCGTCGGAATTTCCCGCTGGCCGCGCAGATACTGGCCCGTGAGCGATCCGTTGATCCCGGCCGTGGGGCCGAAATACTGGATTTCGCCCCCCTTTTCACCGGCCCGCGGTCCCAGGTCCAGGACGTATTCGCTGGCCCGGATGATATCGGGATCGTGCTCCACCACCACCACGGTGTTGCCCAGTTTGCGCAGGCCCTTGAGGATGCGGATCAGGCGATGGTTGTCCCGGGGGTGCAGTCCGATGCTGGGCTCGTCCAGCACGTACAGGGTGTTGACCAGGGAAGACCCCAGGGACGACGCCAGCGCCACTCGTTGCACCTCGCCGCCGGAGAGGGTGCGCGACTGGCGATCGAGGGTCAGGTAACCCAGACCGACATCCTGGAGATAGCGCAGCCGCCCGCGCACTTCATCCCAGACGAGCCGGTCGGCCTCGTTGCGCATCAGGCCGTCGAGGCCCTCGAAAAAGGTCATGGCCGTGTCGATGTTCATGGCATAGACGGCGGCGATGTCCCGGCCGCCCAGGCGGTATAGCAGGGTCGTCGCCTGGAAGCGCGCGCCCCGGCAATCCGGGCAGATATCGTAGCTGCGGTAGCGGGAGAGGAACACCCTTACCGGCATTTTGTAGGTTTTGGTTTCCAGCCATTTGAAAAATCCCCGGATGCCGTACCAGTCGCCTTGGCCGTCGATGACGGCCCGCTGCTGGCTTTTTTTAAGCCGGCGGAAGGGCACCTCGGAGGGAATGCCGGCTTGCCGGCAGAAATCCATCAGGTCGTCGAATTCCATGCGGTGGTTGCCGCCCGCATCGTACCCGCCCCAGGGTTTGATCGCCCCGTCTGCCAGGGAGCGCCCCGGGTCGGGAATGATCAGGTCCAGGTCGATGTCGATCACACGCCCGAAGCCGCGGCAGGTGTCACAGGCGCCGATGGGACTGTTGAAGGAAAACAGGTTGGGTATGGGGGCCGCATAGGAAAGATCGCAACGGGCGCAATGGCGCGTGGCGCTGAAATCCAGGCGGCCGGCATCGCTGTGCACGGTCAGGCGTCCGTTGCCGAAACGGGCGGCGGTTTCCAGCGAATCGAGTATGCGCTGGCGGCGATCGGGGTGCAGAACCACCCGGTCGGCCACGATTTCCGGTGGGCGGCCGGCCCTTCCGGGGTCCCAGGCGTCGAGGTCTGCGGTTTGCCCGTCGAGGTACAGGCGGTCGAATCCCAACCGGCGCAGGGTTTGCCCCACCTGTTCGGCGGACGGTTCCCCGCCGTGGTCGGAAGGCTCGACGAACCGGTCCGCATCGAAGGGAAAGGTCAGCACGAGCCGGCTCTCCCGGGGCAGATCCTGGAGGCGGTCCCAGATCACCTGGGGTGTTTCGGGAATCACGGGTTCGCCACAGGATGCACAGTGCAGGACACCCAGGCGGGCATAAAGGATCTTAACGTAGTCGGTAATCTCCGTCATGGTGCCGACCGTGGAGCGGGAGGTGCGCACCGGATCCTTGCGGTCGATGGCGATGGCCGGGGGGATGCCGGTGATACTTTCCACCCGGGGCCGGTCCATGCGGTCCATGAACTGCCGGGCGTAGGGGGAGAAGGTTTCCACGTAGCGCCGCTGGCCCTCCGCATAAAGGGTGTCCAGTGCCAGGGAGGACTTGCCCGAACCGCTGACGCCCGTGACAACGGTGAACCGGTGCAGGGGGATGTCCAGATCGAGATTCTTGAGATTATGCTGCCGGGCCCCCTTGATTTTGATGGCGGGATCATCCATTTTTAGCATCCTAGATATACCGTTACGCGGAGGTGCCTGCGGACGGTTGTGGTTTATTGATACGCATGCGGTGCGTCGTGCCAGTGGGTATGATAACCACGCTCCGCGGAAAAAAAAGATTCACCCCGGGTGTATTCGGCCGGGCCGCAACCGCCGGCAACACACCGGGAGGATGGGACCCTGATACGTGACGTCATCGCGCCCCCATAAGCAGCCTGTCAACCGCCCTGAAGGGCGCGCCTGCCTGTCCTGCGGGACACGGGAGAACATGAGCCGTCGCAAGTATTGTTCGGTGGAATGCCGCCAGCGACTGCGCTACAAGCTGCAGGTGCGCACGGGCCTGTTGCGGGCCCTGCAGACGCGCTACGCGACCTTCTATTTCGATGACCGCGTGATCGTACTGGACATCCTGCCCTATGGCACCCAGGAGATCTACAGTTTCCTTTTTGCCCGCCGTCCCGGCGCCACGCCGGCCGATGATTTCAGCCGGATGGCCAATGTTCTAGGCAACGACTGGTGGGCCGAGCGGCGGCGCACCAACAAAAAATACCGGGCTTCCCAGCACCTGCTGCGCCAGGCCAGCGCCGGCAACGGTGATATTCACTCGGTGATGCCCCTGGAGGAGCGCCGCGCCGTGATCAAGGACAATTTTTTGATCCAGCTGAAAATCGACCGGCGCGACCTGGATTCCCCCAACCTCGGCACCGTGCTCAAAAAGGCCTACCGGGAACAGGCCAAACGCCACCATCCGGATCTGGGCGGCCGGCCGGAAGCCTTCCGTCGTCTCCAGAAGGCCTACGAATCCCTCATGAACTGGGCCGAGCACCCCTCCTTCACCCGGCGGCGCGGATTCCCGGACAAATGGTTCTACGACGGGGAGACCAACCGCTGGGTGCAGCCGGTAGCGGTTTCCCGGGTGCGGGGCGGACGCTGATGGACCATCGACACGGGGACGTGCTAACGGGGGTTGGGGCCACGGGTGTGCCCTGGCCGACGGAGGCCCTGTGGCGGGAAATCGGCGATGCCTTCAATTCCAGCCTGAGTCGCAACACCCGCGGTATGACCGAAGCCCGGCGATATGCCGCATCGATCACCCACCAGTACGATCTTCTAGCGGACCGCTTTGACGACCTGGCCGTCCTGAGCTGTGAGACCTGCCGGGAGCCCTGTTGCCGTCATGCCAAAGTATGGCTGGATTTCACGGATTTGCTCTATATCCACCTGATGCGGGTCTACCGGCCACCGTCTCAGCTGCGCAGAAACCTCTACGAAACCTGCCGCTTTCTGGGGCCGCGGGGTTGTCGTCTTCCGCGGCAATCCCGGCCCTGGATCTGCACCTGGTATATCTGTCCGACTCAGCGTCAGATCCTCGAGGGCCAGATCCCGGCCGGGATGCGACAAGTCAGCGCCGTGTTCGCCAGGGTCAAACGCTTGCGCAAAGCCATGGAGCATGCTTTCGTGGCAGCCTTGGGGTTTTCCGTGCCGAACTGACATCCTCTACGGGGGCTGACGGCAGAAACATCCAATATCCGACGCGCCATCGGTGCCGGCGCCAAAGGGGTCTGTGGTCATCTCAAGAGCGGTGGTTAGCGGCGGATTGCCCTTCCCGCCAGAGAGAGGCGGCCCGGGCGGTCAGGTCGGGTTACATGGATATGGACCCGTTGCGGAATGCGGTGCGGCCGATGTGGACATTGATCAGTACGGGCTGCCCATCGGCGGCGGTTCGGCGTGCTTCCGCCAGGGCCGGTGTGATTTCCTCCGGGCTTTCGATACGGATCCCCCGGGCACCAAAACCCTCCACCACCCTCTCGTAGGCGGTCGGTGCCAGTACCGTGGCGACGTCGTCCTTCAGGTAGGTGACCTGGTCCCGGGCGATCTGGGACCAGCCGGCATCGTTGCCGACGATGGCGATGACCGGTAGCCGGTGGCGCACCAGGGTGTCGAACTCCGCCAGGGTATAACCGGCCGAGCCATCCCCGTAAATCAGCCAGACTTCCGCCTCCGGCCGGCAGAGTTTGGCCCCGACCGCAAAGCCGGCCCCGACCCCCAGGGTGCCGAAAACACCAGGATCGAGCCAGGACAGCGGACCCCGGGGTCGCAGGGTGTAGGCGGCCGAGGCGACAAAATCACCGCCATCCGCCACCAGCAGGGCCCGTTCATCCAGGAAACCATCCAGGGTCCGCAGAAAATGGAGGGGATTGATGCCCTCGACCGGTGCGGCCGCCTGGGTCGCGATATCGGCCTCCCGCTTTGCTTCGCGTTCCTTCAACCCCTCCAGCCAGGGCGTCCACCGTTCTCCGGGAAAAGGGCCGGCTTCGGCCAGGGCCGTTAAGAAGGTGCCGGGGTCGGCCGCCACGGCCAGCTGGGGGGAACGGTTGAGCTTCAAATCGCGCCGGCTGCGATTGACGCCGATCAGAGTGGCGCTGCGGGCGATGGCCCGGCCGTAGTCCAGGCGGAAGTCGCAGGGCATACCGGCCATCAGCACCGTATCGGCCGCCTTGAGCGCCTGGCGCCGCTGGTGGCGGAAGAGCAGGTCGTGTTCGCGGCCCATGAGGCCCCGGGCCATGCCGGTGAGGTAGAGGGGCATACCGATGGCTTCCAGGCTTCGCACCGTATCGGCCGCCCGTGAGGGACGCAGGACGGCCTGGCTGCCGATAATGGCCACGGGACGCGCGCTTTTCTGGAGAATCTGGGCGGCCCTGGCAACCACGCCGGGATCGACGCTGTCTTCCGTGGGGGTCCACGGGCCTGCCGCCATGGCTTCGAAACTGCAGGCAAACATGCGGTCCACATGGCGGCTCAGATAGGCCTGGAGCAGGCGCTCGCGCAGGCTGCGGGCCGGTGTGTCCTGCTGTCGACCGCCGTACCATTCGCGCACCATGGTTTCGGGATAGAGCAGATCGATGGGGCACTCCACAAATACCGGCCCGGGAACCCCGGAAGTGGCGGTTTGAAAGGCCGTGTCAAGCACGGGCAGGATATCGCAGTTGCGTTTGATGGTGAAGACCTGCTTGACCACCGGGCGCAACAGATTCAGCTGGTCGATGTCCTGGAGGGCTCCCCGCCCCTTGAGTACCGTCGGGGCGGCCCCGCCCAGCAGGATGAGGGGCGATTGGGCCATGGCCGCATTTTTCAGGGCGGTAACCGTGTTGGTCACGCCGGGGCCGGCTGTTACGGCGGCAACCCCGGGCCGCCCGGTCAGGCGGGAGACGGCATCGGCGGCAAAGACCGCATTGACCTCATGACGCATGTCCACGATGCGAAGGCCGGCACTCTTGGCGGCCACCAGAATGGGGGATATATGCCCGCCGCACAGTGTAAAGAGGGATGTCATGCCGCGCTCAACCAGGAAGCGGGCCACGATCGCACCACCGTGGAGATCCATGGGGTTGTCCTGTTCTGCGGGTCCGACGCTGCCCGGCCGGGCCTCAGCTGATCAGGTGGACAATTTCCGAAGCGGGTACCAGCTGCACCTGCTTGCGGAGTTCGGGCAGCATTTCCTTGAAAATCTGGACGGTCAGACGGTGAGGATGGGCAATGGCAATGGCCTGACCGTGTTTCCGGGCCTCTTTGGCCAGAAGACGGAATTGTTTGCGAATAAAGGCGGCGTCTTGGAAGTGGTCCAGGAAAATATCCCTTTCGGCAAAGGGCACTTGGAACATGCGGGCCGAGGGACGACAGATGGTTTCCGCCGTAGAGCGGCTGTCGACGAAAAACAGGCCGCGTTTTTTGAGCACCGAGAAAACCTGATACATGCGGGCGGAATCGGTGGTGAGCTGGGAGCCCATATGGTTATTGACGCCGCGCACGCCGGGGAACTGGTCCAGGTTGTCCTGCAACTGGGCGATGAGCGCATCGGCAGTCATGGATGACAGCAGGGCGCCGGGGCCTGGATTCACCTTGGGGTATTCCCGCGGTTCCATGGGTTGGTGGAGCATCAGCTCCTGGCCCTGAGCCGTGATCTCCCTGGCGAGGCTGGTTCCGAAAGGGCTGTCGGGCAGCACCGAAAAGGTCAGGGGAACCTTAAAAGCCATAAATTTGCGGGTCAGACCCCTGTCGTAACCGATATCGTCGATAATGATGGCGACCCGGGGCTTTCCGGTGACCGGCCGGTCGGGGCGTCCCGGCTTGCGGGTGGTGCTGGCCACGTCCTTGTCCGGATAAATTTCATAGACCGGTGGTTTGACCGGGGCCGGCGCCGCCTTGCGGCTTTTGGCCGCCCGACGGGGTTCGGGCGGCGTTTTTTTCTTTACGGCAGCGGGCTGGCGATGGCGTTCTGCAGCCGGCGGCGTGGGCGGCAGATAGCGTTGCAGCAGCCACCCGGCGCCTAGAACGATGCCCACCAGGAAAATCAGGGCCAGGGAGATTTTCGTCCCGGTTCCCTTGGGGATGGCCTTGGATTTGGCAGGGCGTCGTTTCTTAGGCGTGGGTTTTTTTTTCTTTCTTTTGGGGGCGCTCATAGGGGCTGGTCTCTACATGTCGGCCGGTACGCGCCGGAACAGCGCCAACCGGCCGCTATCTTAGCGCAACCAACCGAAACCCGGCTGCCGGTTGGGTTTCGGTTGGTTGCCGGTTGGCAGCGAATCAGGACCCGAGATCTTTGAACAGATCGTAAGAAACGAGGATATCCAGAGCCCGCATGATCTGGTTGTCACGCTTCAGATTGCCAAGCTCCAGCGGATTGACCGGTTTGTCATCCTCTTTTTCGGTTTCGTCCTTCTCATCGCGGGCTTCCGGTTGTTCTTTTTTCTCGGCCTGGCCTTCCAGGTGGTTTTTCAGATCCCGCTCCTTGAGGAAGCCGTCGTCGCCATTGGTGTCGTCCGGCTCGTCCAGGGGTTTGAAGGGGACGACAATGTCCGGCTCGATGCCTTTGGCCTGGATGGATCGCCCGCTGGGGGTGTAGTAGCGCGCAATGGTGAGCTTGAGACCGTAGCCGTCGCGCAGGGATTCAACGGTCTGGACAGAGCCTTTGCCAAACGAGGTTGTTCCCAGGATGAGCGCTCTTTTGTGATCCTGCAGGGCGCCGGCCACAATTTCCGAGGCGCTGGCACTGCCCCCGTTGATCAGCAGGACGATGGGGTAATCGCGTTTTTCGGAATCAGCCTTGGCCGGGAAGTCCTTGGCGTTGCCTTCGCCGCGTCCCTTGATGGACAAAATGATGCCCTCGTCGATAAAGATATCCGAGATGCGCAGGGATTCTTCCAGAAGCCCGCCACCGTTGTTGCGCAGATCCAGCACCAGGCCTTTCATGGGGGCGTTTTCGCTCTCGAGCTTTTCAAGGGCGTCGAGAAAGTCTTCCGTGGTGTTGCCGGTGAAATTCGTGATCCAGATGTAGCCGTAGCCCGGTTTGAGCGACTGGGCCTTGATGCTTTTCACAGGGATGACGTCCCGGACCAGGTCAAACTCGAGGGGGTCGGGCTCCCCCTTGCGCAAGACGGTTACCTTGACCGGGGTGCCCTTGGGTCCGCGCATCATGTTGACCGCCTGCCGCAGGTCTTCCACCGGGGTATCATCCACTTTGACGATGCGGTCCTGAGCCTGGATGCCGGCCTTGAAGGCCGGGGTGCCCTCGATGGGGGAAATGACCGTCACGAACCCGTTGCGCAGGGTGATATGAATACCGATGCCGGTAAAATTACCCTTGGTGTCGATGCGCAGGTCCTCGTAGGCTTCCGGCGCCAAAAGGCTGGAATGCGGATCGAGGCTGTGCACCATGCCCTGAATGGCTTTTTCGATGATCTCGCCCGTGTCGACCTCGTCCACGTACTTTTCCGTTACGATTTCGAGGACGTCGGTGAAGAGTTTCAATCCTTTGTAAGTTTCGTCATTGCTGGCGGAGATATCTTTCAGGAATCCGCCGCCCACCGTCCACAAGACAACGGCGGTGGCCAGAACCATCCAGAGTTTGATACTGCCCTTACGTTTTACTGTCATGTCGATCTCCTTGATGCGTGTCCGCCCTGCCGCCGACCAGGGGCCGGGAACGGCCGAAGCCGGGGGGACACGAATTAGGGCTCTCTGAGCCACTCCTGCGGATCTTCGGGTTTACCGTGGTGACGGACTTCGAAATAGAGTCCGGGGCCGGACAATGTCCCGGAGTCGCCTACGGTGGCCACCACTTCACCCCCTTCGACCGTGTCGCCCTTTTGCTTGAAAAGTTCCTGGATATGAGCGTAGAGGGTGCAATAGTTGTGTCCGTGGTCGATGATCAGCATGTTGCCGTAACCTTTGAACCAGTCGGCATAGAGGACCTTTCCGCCGTAGACGGCCTGCACCGGCTCGCCCCGGTCGGATTGGATGTCGATACCGCTGCGAAAATTCATCACGTTGTAGCGCGTATTTTTAAACGGCCCGAAAAAATTAATAATTTTACCCTTTACAGGTGCGTCTAGCAACCCTTTTAACGTTCCGATCGAGCCGGGTACGGGTGTTGCGGTCCTTTCCGGCGCATCGTGGGTCAGCCGGGTGATAACCGTATCGAGTTTTCCGGCGGCCGTCTGCAATGCCGTAATGGCAGCGGCTTCCAGGCTTTTTTGACTGCGGACATCGTCCAGCAGGGCGGCCCGCACCTGTCTTTCGCGGTCCAGTTTGCGGATCTGTTGTTGATATCCCGATTCCAGGGCCAGTTCCTCTTTGCGGTTATTTTCAAGGTCGATTTGCAGGAACGACCAGCGTTCATAGTTCTGCAGCAACTGATTCCGTTCAATGTTGTCGATGGCCAGGATGCGTTCCAGGGCGGCTTTGCGCTGGACCATGCCATTGATGGAATCGGCCGAGGCAAGTACATTCAGGTTGCCCAGCCAGTTGAGCTTGTAAAGGGCAACCAGCCGGCTGGCCACCCGCTGCTCCTGCGCATCGATGCGGTTGCCTACCTCCCGCCGTTCGGCTTCGGCCTCGGCGATACGTTTTTCGATGGTCTTGATTCTTTTGCGCAAGCCGGCGGCCTCCCTGCGGGTGGTCTGGATCTTGCGGTTCAGCGTGTCCAGCACGTCCAGCAACGCGCTTTCATGCCCTTCGATATCGGCCAGTGTTTTTCGATGGGAGGCCAGTTCGCGGTCAATTGATTCGCGTTCTTGGCGGGCATCCGCCACCGCGGGTGAGGTGTCCAAATAGCGTTCGCGGTTGCGCACATAGCCGATGGTGTCGCGGTAGCGGACTTTGAGCCATTCGGATCCACTTTCCAGAACGGTCAGGCGGTTGCCCTGGTCTAGCTGGCGCAGAATCGTGCTGTCCTTGCCCGGTTGCGCCCTTAGATTGAGGCGATCCACCCGCACCATCACCTCCTGCGGCCCCTTTGCCAGGGCCGCACCGGTCGCCCCCCAGCCCACCATGAGGAAGCAAATAGCGGCAATCAGACTTTGACGTATTGTTTGACCGACAGGTGGCATCCCAACCATCCAACCAGCATGCCGCACCCCACGATGCCCAGCAGTGTTGCCGGCGACAGGAAACGCAGCTGAAATAAACTCGAGTTCATATCCGCCGAGATTCGCGACTGGAGCAAGATATACATGACATACAGGGTCACAAGCCCCAGCACACCGCCCAGGGCGGCCTGGATCAGGCTTTGGAAATAAAACGGCGCCAGGATGAAGCGTTCCGTTGCGCCTACCAGCCGCATGATTTCAACTTCATCGCGCCTTGAATAGAGCACCAACCGAACGGTGTTGCCCACGATGAATACGGCCGCCATGAAAAACAGCACCCCCATGACCGTGCCGGTCAACTGAAAAAGGTTGAACGCATTGATAATCCGTTTAATCCAGCGTTGACCGTATTCAACTTCGCCGACACCTTCGAGGTTTTCCACGGCGGTGGCCAGCTGTTCCACCTTTTCCCAGGATTGATGCGTGGCGATCATCTGAATTTCGAAGGCATCGGGCAGGGGATTGCGTTCCAGGTTTTCCAGGATCGAGGCCTGGCGTCCCATCTGGGTTCGCAGACGGGACAGGGCCTGGTCCTTGGGGATGAAGACGGCCTGCTGTACACCATAGAGGTTTTCCATGCGTACTTTGAGATGGCTGCGATCGGTGGCGTTCAGGCCATCCTGGAGGTAGGCCATGACGCGGATGCCCTTACGCCATCCGTCCATCATGTCGCCCATGTTGACGAAAAAGAGCATGGCGGCACTGACGATGAGAATCGAAAGGGCGAACGTGCTGATGGTCACCAGGCTCAGCATGCGATTGCCGCGCATATCCTGCAGGGCGCGTATCAGGTGAAGTTTCATCGTAAGCATCTTCGGCTTTCCTCAGGCGCTCACACGGTCGGTGCGCTGGTGAGGCGCCCTTCCTGCAGGTAGATGATACGGCCGGGAATACTGCGGATCAGTTCCCGGTCATGGGTGGCCACGATGACCGTAGCGCCCCGGGTGTGAAAGGTTTTGAGCAGATTGATGATCAAGGCGGCTGATTCGGCATCCAGGCTGCCGGTGGGCTCATCCGCAAGGATAATGGTGGGGTCGCCGACGACGGCCCGGGCCACGGCCACCCGCTGCTGCTCTCCACCGGAAAGGCTGGGAGGCAGGGCGGTATGCCGGCCCTCCATGCCCACGGTTCGGAGGACACTATTGACTTTTTTGCGGATATAACTGGGTTTGCGGCCGGCGGCCTCCAGCACCAGGGCCACGTTCTCGTAGACGGTGCGGTTGGGGATCAGTTTATAGTCCTGGAAGATAATGCCGAATTTACGTCGCAGAAGATGGATCTGTTTGGTGGGGATACGGGCCAGGTTCATGCCGTCCACCAGAATCTGGCCCTGGGAAGCCGTCTCCCCGCGATAGAGCAATTTGAGCAGGGTGGTTTTGCCGGCTCCGCTCGGTCCCGTTACGAAAAGGAACTCATTGCGATAAAAATCAAGGGTGATGTCTGTTAGCGCGCGGGCGGCATGAAAATGCCGGTGCACATGAAAGAGCCTGATCAGAGCAGTTTTGTCTTCGTCTGCGGTCATGATGAGCGTCGGCCGTCATCCTTTCGGCGATTGACCCGGATCTGAATAGCTGGTAAGTCTGGCGGCGAGTTCAGGGAGTGCCGTCCCCGGTTTTCCCTGCTCAAGCCTCCACTAAAACCCATTAAACAGGCTTCTTCCAAATTAGTGGAGGCTTTTTTATATCCAAATTGCGTTTCAAAATCAACTGGTTAACCAAAAGGAAGCGCTGAAGACGGTCGGATCACACCCTGCCGGGCGTTTCGAAAAGCGAATGGATGGCAGGTATGGCCTATCAGGAAGAACTCATCACCCTTTTGTGTGAGAAATCCTTTCAATACAGCCCCGAGCCAAAATTTAAACTGGTATCCGGGCGCCTTAGCCGGTTTTATGTCAATTGCAAACCCACGACCCTGAGTCCACGGGGCATGTTTCTGGCGGGCCACCTGGTCTTCGAGGCCATCAAGTCCAGAGGGATCAGGGGCGTCGGGGGTCTCACCTTCGGCGCCGATCCCATTGCGGTCGCCACGGCATTTGCCTCCGAGCTCAACCAACAGCCGATTCAGGCCTTTTCGATTCGAAAAACACGCAAAGATCATGGCATCATACGATGGGTGGAAGGGGATCTTCAAAAAGGGGACCCGGTTGCCATCATCGATGATGTGGCCACCACCGGGGGGTCGACCATCAAGGCCATTGAGCGGGCCCGGGAAGAAGGCCTGGAGGTGGTGAAAGCCGTGATACTGGTGGATCGCCAGGAGGGCGGGCTGGAGAATATCCGCCGGCACGTGGCGGATGTGACGGCCATCGTCACCCGCGACGCGCTGGTGGCCCATATCGAAAATCAGGTCTGAGCAGCGTGGTTTTCAAAGGCGCAGCGCAAACGCGGGTATGGTTCAGGAGGGGATATAAGTGGCCGAAGCATCATCGGATTCCCAGGCCGTGACCCTGGAAACGTGGATGCCGGGCAGGTCAAGGCGGGATGCCAGATTGTCCGCCAGGTA
>Ga0180435_10005639_pt1 | contig 12134 bp, 7 predicted proteins | sample SS_ome_3_FD_132467 | JGI IMG/M metagenome (GOLD analysis project Ga0180435, IMG submission 132467) | Hypersaline lake sediment archaeal communities from the Salton Sea, California, USA - SS_3_S_1 metaG | ecosystem: Environmental > Aquatic > Non-marine Saline and Alkaline > Hypersaline > Sediment...
AGAGCTGGACACATTCGCACCCCGGATGGTCAGATTTTCGATGGTTGCATCGGTCAGACTGGTAAACAATCCACCCGCATTCGACGTCAAGTTCTCAATCGTTGTCCGGCCTTCAAGGCCTGTCAACGTTCCGGAGAAGGCCCGTGGTGTCCAACCACCGGAAAGGTCGACTGACGAGACCGTAAACACGTAGTCGGCGGATGCGTCGCACGTCGTACCCACCTGCGCAAGATCGTTCGCTGACGCAATCTCGTAGCCGTCCTCGGAGGACGGGAGTTGACAGCCGATGGGCGTTTCGCTGAGCGCAATGAAGTTGAGCTGTAGGCTGGTGTCAAAGGCATTTGGGTCAGTGGATATTTGAGGAAACACTCTCGCGTTACCGCCAGGCTTGGTGCACCAGTACCATCCATTGGCCCCTGCATCCCAGTACATCAGGACAGAATCCCCATCATTTGCTGGGGTCTTGGACGGGTACTGACTATCTTGAGACCCGTCCGGGTGCCACGGGGCTGTGGCGTTTGGATAGAGGATGGACCAAAAAGGGGGCATGTCTCGCGTGGTTGAGTAGGCGAGGGTCCCGCAGGGGTTAGCTGAGTTTGATTCAAGGTCAAGAAAATTCATCATGAAATTCGTCGATGAGTTCGTAACGACGCTATCAGCGGTATCGGCGAAGGTAGCGTAGTAGACGGTGAACACGCCCTTTTCAGACGTTTCCCACTCGAAGCTGCCCGACGTGGACCCGTTCGCGATCGTCACTCCAAAGCTGCTCAACGCAAAAATGGCCGTAACAACCATCAACGCGACTTGGGCCGAAACGTGCTGGACGCACCGTTGCCTCCGTGGCAGTTGACAGTTCCGCCTTGGAGCTGACCTCATTGACGCAACAGTCACTTCTTCATGGCTCGCCGGCTCGTCGGCGACGTATCGATACAACATGGATGCCTCCTTTGGATGCGGTCTCTCCGCTCGACACTGTTGTACGGAACGGGCGTTCGCACGGCGTTCGCAACGATCCATTACGCATCGGTTACGCTCAATGCGACGGAGGTTGATGAATGCCGGAGGGCCGGAACGCGCATCCCTACGAAAGTGAGAACGCGACCCTTCCGGTGTTCGTACGCCTCCTTGGTGTGCCGAGCGTCACGCTGGGTGATCAGACGCTCAAGTTTCGTTACCGCAAGGCCGAAGCACTCCTCTACATCTTGGTTTTGGAGCGTCGGCGCATCCCGCGAAGTCGCATCGCGCAGCTTCTCTGGCCTGGTGCGGATGCGAAGAGTGCGACGCGTAACCTTCGCGTCGTCCTGAACGACCTGCGCGCGAAGATTGGGGAGCGCCTCGTCGCGCCGAGCGATTCGCCGTACGTGTCACTTCAACGCGTTCGGAGTGATTTGGATCGCATCGAGTCGCTCGCAACGCTGCCGCACGACGCTCTCACAACCGATTCGCTTCTGACGGAAAGCGCGACTCTCCTCGAGGGGTTCGAGGTCGAGGATTCGAGCGAGTTCGAGGAGTGGCGTCGACACGCCGATGACCAGACTCAGGAGCGTCTCGCCAGCGAGCGTGCTAAGCGCGTCGAGCAGATGCTTACCGAAGATGCGTCCGAAACGGCCTTCGCATTGCTCGACGCCAGCGTGCAACGTGACCCGTGGGACGAAACGCTCGTGCTTCGCCTCGTACGGCTCGCCTTGCGGCGAGGGGACGCCTCCCTCGCTCTTCGGAGGGTACGCAGTTCGATGGAGGCCATTCGTACCGAACTCGACATCGAACCCAGCGCGGACCTTACGGGGCTCGTACGTGCCCTCGCTCAGAAGCGAATGGAACCATCGACCCGACTGTCTCGCCTCGTCGGTCACCTCAAGGCGCAAGAGGACGTCGAAACGTGGGTGCTTCACGGAAGCGAGCCGATTCTCGGCCTTGCGGCTGCACCCGGAATCGGCACGTCGACGTTCGCCCGAGCGGTGCTCCTCGCCAACCCGCTCCTGCGCGACGCCGTCGTGCTTCACGTTGACGTGCATGGCGCGGACGGCGAAACCGTCACTGAACGCGCGCGTCGGGCGTTGGCTGGGCACGAACCCACGGCCGACCGTGGCATCGTCCTGCTCGACGGCCTCACCGATGCCGACGACGTTCGTCGAGCCGTTCACGACCTCATGACCCACGCGACGCACGTGCGGTGGGTCTACACGGCACGCCAGCCGCTCGGCATGGCCGGTGAGCGCACCCTCTCCATCAACCCCTTGCGCATCCCGTCCGCCATGGTGTTGCGCCTCCAACGCGACGTGCCCAGCATCGACCTGTTCCTCCGTACCGTCGAGGAACATGCGCCCGGGCGAACCTTCGAAATTGCGGAGGAGGCGACGCTGACCCGTCTCCTTCGACGCACCGGCGGTCACCCACTCGCCATTTTGGGATTGGCCAAGGTCGCCGCCACCTTGAACGATGCGACTACCATCGATCTGCACGACGTTTTGGCATCCGACCTTCCAGAGGCACGTGCGTTGCACCAGCACATGTCGCGTCTCCTTGCCGACCTGCCGGACGAGGCGCGCCGAACGGTCGTCGCCCTTGCCCTCTTCGAACGTGGGGCAACGTCTGCCGAATTGAGTCAATCCATCGCTGGCGACGTCGAGACCGTCCAAGGTGCCTTGCATCAGCTCCAACGCAGGGGTTGGGTCGTCGAGGACGCGACGCCGCAGCGCATCCTCCACCGTGTCGCACCCTGGGCCGTCGCCGGGCTGCAAGCGGAAGCACATCGGCTTCAAGACGCACCTGCCGTCAAGCTCCGTTTTGCCGCGTGTATCCGAGACCGTGTTGCACCCCTGGCTGAGGAACTGCAAGGCCCACGGCAACGAGAGGCGGTGGAGGAAGGCCTCGTCATGCTCGGCGACGTCATTTCGGCAACTGATCTGCTCGCAAGCGCCGATCCTCCCGCGGCGTTCACCCTCGCAGCCGCCGCCTGGCCCCTCTTCAGGCGAGCAGGACGCGCCCCGGAGCTCCTCGCCCGCATCGAGCCCTTGACCCTCGAGCATGCTGATAGCCTTGAGGGGGCTGCCCGCGCCGACGCGCTCGCCACCCTCGCCAACCTGATGATCCTCGTCGGACGCATGCCGGACGCCCGGCCGCTTCATGAGGAGGCACTCGCCATCCGCGACGCGCTCGGTGACCGACGCTCACGTGCGCAATCGCGCCTCAACTTCGCCCGGGTCCTCGCCGTGCTCGGTGAGCTCGACGCATCCTCGACCCTCCTGGAGGAGGGTGCCAAACTCGCCCAGGAGGCGGAGGAAAGCTGGCTCTACGCCGCCTGCCTCGGGAATCGCGGCCACGTCCTGCACGATCTCGGGCGTCATGAGGCTGCGGCAGCCGTGTACGACGAGGCGCTCGCCGTACTCGAGTCCATGGGCGACACGCTCAGCATCGTTGGGATTCGTATTGCGCAACTCACCGTTCACGTGCATCTCGGGCAGGGAGACCGCGTCGTCCGATCGATTCACATCCTCGAACCCCAGATGCAACATGTACCGTTCGGAGCCGCGCGAAGCCTCGCCCGACCCGTGCGCGTCGCCATCGACGAGCTTGCGCACGTGGGCTGGTGGCACGCCGCGGAGTTGCTCGAGAGAGCCGCCTACGACAATGGGTTCCTCGTGGATTGACCCACCGAACGAACCACAGGCTCAACAACACAAGGATGATTCCCGGCGCGTTGGCATGGGTCGATTCCGAACTGAACGATATCCCGTTGCCCTGCTCGAAGGCTTCACCGATGTCGATGACGTTCGTGAATCCCCTGGTGGCCTCTCGGTCTTTGAAATGCATGTGCGGTGAATCTATGCGACGCGCAAGCCGGTTGGCGTGGTCTCAACATCAAACCGCTGCGCATTCCTTCCGCCGTGATGCTCGGTCTCCAACGTAACGCGAGCAGCGCATCGTTGGCATCTTGCCCTGAGGCGCCCGGACTTACCTCGTGGTGGTTTCGCCCCGCGATTGGATGGTCCGATCTGGGAGCACGTATGGGTGAGGGGCAAGGCTCCTCGCTCATGCTCGTTCTTGGTGTGGAGTGTTGCGGGGCTTGGAAAAAATGCGTGCCCGCACCTCTTGGGTGCGGGCACGTTCCATGTGCTTGAAGTTTGAAGCGTTAGTTGAGGTCGAAGGTGTAGGCGAGACCGAGGGTCGCGCCGATGCGGCTTGTGAAGGGGAGGGCCGTGATTTCCGTCCGGACTGCGAGGTTATCGATGACGTCGATGTCGAGGCCGGCGATGAAGCTCATGGTGGCTTCGTAGCAGCGTATGTCGTTGACTTCGAGCCAACGGACGTCCGCGCCGAGGCCGGCGTACCAGGCGATACCGTCGAGATCCTCGATGAAGATGACTGCACCGCCGACGGCGGGGAACCAGGCGAAGTTGAGTGGGATGCTTGCGTCGAGGCGAACACCGAGGTGATTGCCAGCAAGCGTTCCGGTGGGCTCTCCGAGCGTCACGAGTGCGCTTGCAGCGAGCTTCGTTGGGCGTTGCAGGTCCATTCCGTAGCCTGCAGATACGCCGAACGTCACGCTCTGCGCAAGGGTGGAACCCGAGACCAGCAGGAGGGTCGCAACAACGAGGGCGCGAAGATCCAACAGTCGCTTCATCACTGAACTCAGATCCATGACGTGGGTTGCTGTGCGGCTTTCGAGTGGACGCTCACGCACTTTTTGCGTCTCCATCTGCATTTAGCGGTCCTCGACTTCCACGGTGACGTTAAGGAGGTCACAGGCGCCCTCCTCGTCCGCGGGGTTGGGGATCGGACCCAGGCATACGCGCATGGCAACTTCTGCGCTTAGTGATGCTTCGGGTAGAGATTGGTTGCAGGCTTGGCATCCTCCGCCGCAGCTCGAGAGGACAAGGGTTAGTAAGAATGCGGCTGCGATTGAAATGAGCGGCTTGTGGGGTTTGCGTGCGCGGTTCATTACTGCACCTCCACGCGAAGAGTGATGACGATGTAGGGAATGTCCTGGGTTGGCGTGTCGGCTCCGACGGGTTCTAGGTTGGCGTCCCGCCAGAACCAGTTGTTCTCACCGTCGATCTGAACCAGCTCGATGGTTCCGGCACTTGGAATGACGGATACGAGTTCGACGTGGTCTGGGACGTCGAGTGCTTGCATCCACAGGTGGGGAAGCATCTCGGTTGAGGTGTTCCGCGCGCGGATGGTGATTTCGAAGGTGCCGGTCGTGCCATCGCCGTTGGGGTCGGGTTGAAGCTGGATGTCATCGGAGGTCGATTCGATGCTGGGTTCGCTGCTGCGTTCCTCTGCCGTGGCTGTGGGTGTGACCGTAACTGGGTCACTCCATGGCCCCTTGCGTGACTCGTCAAAGGAAGCGCGTATCCGCAGCGTCGTCTCGGTGTCGTTCTGAAGCCCGGTGAGAGCAACAGGCTCCGTTGCTAGGGCTTGAAGGGTGGTGACTTGTTCGGGGTCGCTGGTGGGCCAGGTCTCGATGTCGACCTCGCTCACGCCTGCAATCTTGTCGAATACGATCCATGCCCGCTCGTTGCCTGCGACGGAAGCGATGTTGGTGATTGCGCCGATGAAGGTGACGTTGAACGTTGTCGGGCAGTCCCCTGGGCACGCCGCTGTGATGGTGGCGACTCCGGTGGTGTCCGGTGCGCGCAGTGTGGCTTTGGCCATGCCGTTCGCGTCGGTTGTGATGGTCAAGGTTTGTGATCCCCCGCCGGACACACTTTCGCCTGCGAACAGGGTTCCAAGGTCGGTGGTGAGGCGGATCGTTTGCCCTTCCTGCCCAGCGCCATCGGCCTCCGTGAGTTCGATGGTGAGTAGCGTCGTGCTGACGCCGTCGGCAGGTAGGTCGCTGGAGGGCGAGGTGAGGGACAGGGTCACGGGGGTGAAGGTCAGGCCTGTCACTTGTTGAGTGAGTCCGTCGCCTGAGCCTCCCTCGACCACGGCATTGAGCGTGATGCTTCCTGCTGATGCGCCCGTGAACACGACGTTTTCGATCAGGACACTCGATTCTCCGACTGGGATGGTGGCGGAAACCGGGGTGCTGGCATTGCCGAAGGCAAACCTAAGTGCAGCACTTGCGTCCGATCCCCCCGTAGCCGTGAGTGTGACAGTGCCGTTTTCGTTCTCGTTCTCGAATGGGTCGCCATTGTCATCGACAAGCGCCACCCGTACGGAGAACGGAAGATTGCTCATCAATGCCGTTGGAAGACTGTTCCCCGAAGCGTCACGTAGGGTGATTCCGGAGACGGTTGCAGGGGCGACAGGGGTGACGCTTTGGCTTGCTTGGGAGTCTTCGCTGTCGCCTTCTGCGTTGGTTGCCTTGACGGTGAAGGTGTAGGGCGTGCCGTTGGTGAGGCCTGTGATGGTGCACGTCGTTTCACCATTCGTAGTGCAGGTCGCGCCACCCGGAGTGGCCGTCACCGTGTAGCCCGTGATGGTTGAGCCGCCGTCGTCGCCTGGAGCGGTCCATGAAACGGTGACTTCGGTGTCGCTTGGTGTGGCAGAAACGCTCGTGGGTGATCCTGGGACGGTGGTGGAAGGCGCGTCAAACTCGTTGTTGCTTAACGAGATGAATGTGAGTTGACCCTCGTTACTACTTAGGTTCCCAATGCTGTCGGTTAGATTGTAGCCTTTGCAATAGTGTATCTGCCCATTTAACGCATGTTTGTACACTAACAACACATCGACCTCGGGTGGGATGGGAATGAGACCATAGTCATCTGTAGCAGAGGGTACGTCCGTCCAACTGAAGTCACTATCAATGAGCGGCCACATGGGCGGTACTGGCAAATTTGCGTTATTTCCATTGTTCCTATTTGAAAAGGGAGAGCAGGGAGTAGAGCCAAACATTGTGAGCTCTTGATTCAAGAAGTTCGTTTCAGCCGTCGCAATTACATTTGCGATCGTATCGGTGAATGTCGCGTAATAGTAGTCACGTTCTCCCTGACCCGCGTCCCATCTGAACGTACCAGTAGCGGTGGGAGTGTTTGCATTTGCGGAACTAACGATTGAAAGCACCAATGCGATAACGAAGTAAAACCGAGCAAGACGGTGCGTTCGACTTGCCTGGTGACTCGGCGCGCCGAGGGATTGCACCGAGGTCTCGTGCACGTCGTCCCATGTTTCACATCGTGCCTGCAGGAAGCTCACATTTCTTCGATCGAACATAGATCCTCCTTTGAGCTGCGGTTTTCATGCTCGGCACCGTTATACGGACTAGGTCTTCGCAAATTATTCGCATCGACGCGATACCCTTCGGTTACGATTACCTTCAAGGGGGTTGGACCTTGTCGGCGAGACCAAGCGCGCACCCAATCGAAGGTGAGACCTCGGCACTACCGGTGTTCGTTCGACTCCTCGGCGCGCCGAGCGTCACGTTGGGTGACCAGACACTGAAGTTCCGTTACAGAAAGGCCGAAGCGCTCCTCTACATGTTGGTCGTGGAGCGTCGGTCGGTCGCTCGAACTCGCATTGCGCAACTCCTGTGGCCTGGCGCCGACGCAAAGAGTTCGACGCGAAACCTCAGTGTCGTCCTGAATGACGTGCGTGCGAAGATTGGGGAACGACTCGTCGCACCAAGCGATTCTCCCTACGTTTCGCTGCAGCGCGTGAGAACGGATTTGGAACGCATCGAGTCACTTGCCAGCCTTCCACTTGATGCTCTAGCCTCCGGTACCCTACTTACACAAAGCGCGAGCCTTCTCGATGGGTTTCATCTTGATGACTCCAGTGACTTCGAGGAGTGGCTTCGGCATGCGGATGATCAGGTTCAGGAGCGACTATCGAGTGCGCGTGCGAAGCGAATCGAGCAAGCACTCAGCGTGGATGCTGCCGACGTGGCGTTTGCGCTGGTTGACGCCAGTGTGCAACGTGATCCGTGGAATGAAACCCTGCTTCTGCGCCTGATTCGCCTTGCGTTGCGTCGGGGTGACGTCACCCTTGCCCTGCGCCGCCTGCGAAGCTCGATTGAGGCGATTCGTACTGAGCTAGAGATCGAGCCAAGCCCAGACCTCTTGGCGCTCGTGGGCGCCCTGACGCCTACGCGGCAGAGCGGGTCCTCGAACTTGACCCGCCTCGTTGGTCATGTGACGGCCCAGGAGACGCTCGAAGCATGGGCAACCCATGGAGCTGAGGATGTACTTGCCCTCGTGGGCGCACCCGGTGTGGGCACGACGACGCTCGCGCGTTCCGTGCTCCTTGCGAACCCACTTCTTCATGAGATGAACGTTCAGGTCGTCGATTTGCATGACGTTGAAGCTGAGGATGTGGAGCGCCGCTTGCGTGCAATTGTCGATGCGGTCGATGGGTCGTCGGGCGTGCCGATTGTGCTTCTCGATGGTCTTGGTGACTCCCAGGCGGTTCGTAAGGCTGTACGTACAGTCATCGAGCGGACGGTTGGCGTCCGTTGGATCTACACCGCGTATGAACCTCTCGGTGTGAATGGAGAGCGCGTCTTGGACGTCGATCCTCTTCGTGTGCCTCCCGCCGCCATGCTTCGTCTCCAACCGGGCGTACCAAGCATTGACCTATTCCTTCGCGCCGTTTCTGCGTATGCGCCTGGACGAACGTTCGAGCTGCCCGAGGAGGCAACGCTTACGCGTCTCTTGAGGCGTACGGGGGGCAACCCCCTAGCGATTGCCGCACTTGCCGTGGCTGTAGCAGGAACCCAGGATGCCTCCAAGCTCGATCTGCACGAGGTGTTGAGTGCTGAGATTCCAGAAGTGCGGTTATTGCGTGACCGGTTGGAGCCTCTGCTGAACATGCTGCCAGAGGATGTGCGCCGTACGGCGGCTGTGCTTGCCCTCTTCGAGAGTGGTGCACGTCCTGCGGAACTGAGTTACTGCGTGGACCAGAGCGAAACTCAGGTGGGATATGCGCTTCGGCAACTCCAGCGCCAGGGCTGGATCGTCGAGGATGTGACGGCACAACGCGTCTATTTCCGCGTCGTACCTTGGGCGAGTTTCGTTCTACAAGCCGAAGCTCACCAGCTTCGTGACGCATCCAACATCCAAGCTCGCTTTGCTGCCTGCATACGTGACCGTGTCATTTCCCTCGCCGAGGAGCTTCAGGGGGCACGTCAACGAGAAGCCGTTGAGGAGGGTCTCGTCATGCTGGGTGACGTGATCACGGCCACGGATGTCTTCGCAATCGACGAACCAACGGCCGCCCTTGGGTTGGCCGCCGCGGCTTGGCCGCTTTTCCGGCGGGCGGGTCGCGAGGACGAGCTCCTGGCGCGAATCGAGCCGTTGACCAGGGCCCACATCGATGAGCTCGATGGGACCGCACGGGCCGATGCGCTGGCTACGCTCGCGAATCTGATGATTCTCGTGGGCCGAATAGGCGAGTCCCGCCCGCTTCACGAAGAGGCTCTCGTACTGCGCGATGCGATGAACGATTCTCGCTCTCGCGCTCAGTCGCGCCTTAACTTCGCGCAGGTCCTCGCCATGCTTGGTGAACTCGAAGCGGCGTCAGACATGCTCGAAGAGGGAGCGCTGATTGCGCGTAGTGCAGAAGAGATGTGGCACTACGCAGGTTGCCTTGGAAACCTAGGACATGTTCTCCATAAACTTGAGCGTCTCGAGCAAGCAGTCAGCGTGTATGACGAGGCACTTGTCGTTCTCGAATCCCTGGGCGACACCCTTAGTTCTGTCGGAATCCGCGTTGCCCAGCTGAATGTGCTTGCGCATCTCGGACTACGCGACCGCGTTGTGCGTTGTATCCATCTTCTCGAACTCAGAATGCAGAGCGTACCGTTTGGCACCGCGCGAAGCCTTGACCGCCCCATGCGCGTGGCGATCGACGAACTCGCGCACGCTGGCTGGCTTCACGCAGCCGAACGGCTGGAACGTTCTGCGTACGATCACGGTTTCATCGTCGACTGATCAACCGGAACGCAGTCGTTCGTGAACGCTAAGGAAATCGGCCCGCTGCACGAGGCAGCGGGCCGATTCGAATCGTTGGGCAATGCCCGAACGAGGATTTACTCGTACTGCTCGACCGTCAGTTGGCCATCCACGATCTGCTGGCGTACGGCCGTGATCTCGTCGATGACGCTTTGGGGAATGAGGGGCGAGTTGAACTCGTCCAGCGCCCAATCGACACCACCCTCGGCCACGCCAAGAACGCTGACGCCACTCGTGAACGTGCCGTTCGCCGTGTCGAGCGCACCGTTCTCGGAGGCCACGTCCACGCGCTTGAGCATGCTCGTCAGACCGTGGTTGAGGGTGCTCGGATCGTCGTCCGTGTCGCCGAACGGGTTCTGGTTGCTGTCGACGCCGATGAAGAACAGCGGGTGTGAACCGGCACCACAGTTCTGGGCGTACACGTCGTAGGCAGGCATGTCTTGAAGGGGCGTGTCACGCACGTCGCCCGTGGGGGTGAAGCACATCGACTCCGTCACGAAGTCGATCACGCCGTTGCCCGACGCGCCGGCCGCGGCGTAGATGATGTCCGCACCCTGCGCGCGCTGCGCCGTGGCGAGCTCCTTCGCGCGGGTCGGATCGTTCCACGCAGCCGGCGTCGTGCCGACGTAGTTGCTGATGATCTCGCAATCGGGGCAGGCCGCCTGCACGCCCTGCTGGTACCCGAAGTCGAAGTTCCGGATGAGCGGAATGTCCATGCCGCCCACGAAGCCGACCGTACCGGTCCGCGTCATGATGCCCGCGAGGTACCCAACGAGGAAGCTGCCCTCATGCTCCTTGAAGAGCACGCTGCGCACGTTGTCCGCCTCGACGACCGCGTCGATCAGCACGTAGTTGGTGTTCGGGAACTCCTGCGACACGGCAGCAATGCTGTCCGCCTGGTTGAACCCGGGGGCCACGATGAGTTCCGCGCCCTCTTCACTGATGCTGCGCAAACCCTGCGCGGAGGTTTCGGGCGTCCCCTCGAACTCGAGAAGATCGATCTCCAGCCCTTCCGACTCGAGCGTGGCGATGCCGCGCTCCATACCGCGGAAGGTGCTCTCGTTGAACGAACCGTCGAACTTACCGCCGGCGTCGTACACGATGCCGAACACGAAGTCCTGCGCGACGGCAGCGCCGAGCATCAAGACGAAGGCGAGGGTCAACAACTTGCGCATGAAAAACCTCCGATGAAATGTGGAACCGATGGGCGTATTCCCACCGCGACTATAGCAGCGCACGCGCGCCTTGACGTGACGAAGTCATGACGCGACCGCTTGCTATCCTCCGTGCAATGAGCAACGACGCCGCCCCGCCCGCCGAGCGTGTCCAGGAGTTGCGCGAGCGCATTCACGACGCGAACCATGCCTACTTCGTCGAGGACGCCCCGACCCTCACCGACGCTGAGTACGACGCGCTCGTCCGCGAACTTCGTCAACTCGAAAGCGAGCACCCCGACCTCGTCACACCCGACTCGCCCACGCAACGCGTCGGCGCGGAACCCACCAGTGAACTTCGCACGCTCACGCATGGCGTCCCCATGTACTCGCTCGACAATGCCTTCGAGGCGAGCGACTTGGACGCCTTCGCCGAGCGGGCCGCCCGCATCCTCGGAAGCGACACGCCGCTCGCGTATCACGCCGAACTCAAGATCGACGGTCTGTCCGTCAACCTTCGCTACGAGAACGGCACCCTCGCCTGGGCCGCGACGCGCGGCAACGGGCGGGAGGGGGAGGAGATCACCCCCAACGTCCTCGCCATCCCCGGACTCCCGCACACCCTGGAAGATGCGCCTGCCGAACTCGAGGTGCGCGGCGAGGTGTACCTTCCGAAGGCCGAGTTCGTGCGCATCAACGAGGCGCGCGAGGAAGAAGGCGAACCCCCGTTCCGCAACCCCCGCAATGCCGCGGCGGGCACCGTCCGCCAACTCGATCCCGAGGTGGCCCGCTCCCGCAACCTGCAAGCCTTCTTCTACGGCGTCGGACGGACCGAAGGACTGCCCGTCACCAACCAGTACGACCTGCTCACCTGGCTGGCCGATCGCGGCTTCCGCGTCAACGAGACGCGCGCTCGCGTCACCGGCATGGAGGAGGCGCGCACGGTCATCGAGGATTGGACCGCGCGACGCAGCGAATTGCCCTACGATGCGGACGGCGTCGTCCTCAAGGTCGACGACTTCGCGCTGCAACGCGAGTTGGGGGAGACCAGCCGCGCCCCGCGCTGGGCCATCGCCTGGAAGTTCCC
>Ga0180435_10005640_pt1 | contig 12134 bp, 10 predicted proteins | sample SS_ome_3_FD_132467 | JGI IMG/M metagenome (GOLD analysis project Ga0180435, IMG submission 132467) | Hypersaline lake sediment archaeal communities from the Salton Sea, California, USA - SS_3_S_1 metaG | ecosystem: Environmental > Aquatic > Non-marine Saline and Alkaline > Hypersaline >...
CGCACGCGCTCGGCGCCACCGGTCCGTCGGGGCGGGGGCTTGCGGCGGCGGCGGGGTGCGGCGGCGCGGTCGACGTGCTCCTCGGCACTCTCGGCAAGGCCTTTGGAGTTTCGGGCGCCTTCGTCGCCGCCTGCCGGCCGATCATCGACCTTCTCAAGAATCGCTGCCGCTCGTTCATCTATACCACGGCACCCATGCCGGCCGTGGCTGCGGCCGCGTCGGCGGCGCTCCGGCTCGTCGCGGAGGGCGACGGTCTACGCCGTGCGCTGCGCGAAAAGGTCGATCGCTTTCGCGAACTCGTGGGGCCGGCGCCCGGAGAGGATCACATCGTGCCCATTGCGTGCCCCGGCGCAGAAAAGGTCATGGCAGTCTGCGGCGCGCTTCTCGAGAGGGGCATCTACTGCCTCGGCATCCGGCCGCCCACGGTACCCGCGGGGCGCTGCCAGCTCCGGTTTTCGATCACCGCCGCGCACGGCGCCGACGATCTGGAAAAGGCCGCAGCCGCCCTCGGCGACGTGTTGCATTGATTACGGTGGTCCCACGCGTCACCGACGCGTGACTATGGGAGAAGAGAGGATGAACTCAGACGATGTCAGGCGTCTCAAGGACGATGACAAACGCTACGTGTGGCACCCCTTTACACAGATGAAGGACTGGCTCGACACCGACCCGGTCGTCGTGGAACGCGCCGAAGGTGTGGAGCTGATCGACATCGACGGCAATCGCTACCTCGACGGCGTGAGCTCCCTCTGGACCAACGTCCACGGCCACCGCGTCGAAGAAATAGACCGTGCCGTGGGCGAGCAGCTCGGCAAGGTGGCCCATTCGACGCTCCTCGGACTGGGCAGTGTCCCATCGATCGAGCTGGCGCGGGAGCTGATCGCCCTGGCGCCCGCTTCGCTGAGCAAGGTGTTCTATTCCGATTCGGGATCGACGGCGGTCGAAGTCGCTCTCAAGATGGCCTTTCAGTACTGGCAGCAGAGCGGCGCGCCGCAGAACAAGAAGGTCCGCTTCGCCTGCGTGAAGGACGCCTATCACGGCGACACGATCGGCTCGGTGTCGGTGGGGGGGATCGACCTCTTTCACTCGATCTACAAGCCTCTGCTCTTCGAGACCGTCGAGATCCCGTCGCCCTTCTGTTATCGCTGCCCCTTTGGCCTGGAGCGCTCCGCGTGCGCGATGGAATGCGCCGCCCGCGCGGAGCGGACGATCGCCCGTCATGCCGACGAGCTCGCCGCGGTGGTGATGGAGCCTCTCGTCCAGGGCGCGGCGGGCATGATCGTCCACCCCGAGGGCTACCTGGCCCGGGTGGCGGCGGTGTGCGCGTCCCACGACGTACTCCTCATTCTCGACGAGGTGGCCACCGGCTTCGCCCGGACCGGTACCATGTTCGCCTGCGAACAGGAAGGGGTGGAGCCCGACTTCATCGCCCTCGCCAAAGGGATCACCGGCGGTTACCTTCCCCTGGCGGCGACCCTCGCCTCGGAGAGGATCTATGAGGGATTTCTCGGCACCTACGAGAGTTTTCGCACCTTCTTTCACGGCCACACCTACACGGGCAACGCCCTTGCGTGCGCCGCCGCGCTCGGTAATCTCGAGGCTTTCCGGTCGCGGGACGTTCTCGATCGCGCGGCGCACCTTGCCGGCGCACTCGCCGCGGGGCTGGAGAAATTAGCGGGACACGCCCATGTGGGCGACGTGAGGCAAAAGGGCCTCATGGCGGGCGTCGAGCTGGTCGGGGATCGGACCACGAAAGAACGGTTCGACCTCTCTCTCCGCCTCGGCCACCGCGTGATCCTCGAGGCCCGCGCGCGGGGGGCGATCCTGCGGCCGCTGGGCGACGTGATCGTCTTCATGCCGCCCCTCGCCATGAGCGGCGACGAGATCGCGCGGCTGACCGAGATCGCCGCGGAGAGCATCGACGCCGCCCTGGAGAGCCTATGAAAGCGCTCTTTGTGACGGGCACCGACACCGATGCGGGAAAGACATTCATCTCCCTCGGACTCGTCTCCGCCTGGCGCGACGCGGGGCTGCGTGTGGGCGTGATGAAGCCCAGCGAAACGGGGTGCGCCGAAGAAGAGGGCGCGCTCATTCCGGCCGATGCCAGGTTGCTGCTGCGCGCTTCGCGGGCGGCGCTCTCCGTCGACGAGGTCTGCCCCTATCGCTACCGTCTGCCCATGGCGCCGGCCGAAGCGTGGGCGGCCGAGGGCGGCGTCGAGTTCTCGATCGAGAAGACGGCCGCCCTGTTCAAAGGGATCGGCGCCGCCCACGATGTCACCCTCGTTGAAGGCGCCGGCGGCCTGCTCGTTCCCTTTGAGGGCGCGCGCACCACTGTCGATCTCGCCCGCGCCCTTGACACGCCGCTGCTGATCGTGGCGCGCATCGGCCTCGGAACGATCAATCACACGTGGCTCACCGTCGAGTGCGCCCGCGCGCGGGGCGCGGAGATCGTCGGCGTCGTGTTCACGCGCGCCGTCGATCCGCGGATCGACGAGCCCGGGCCCGACGAGGCGCGCAATCCCGGGGCCGTGGCCCGGCTTGCGGGTGTGCCGGTTCTGGGAAACGTTCCCTTCGTCGAGGGGGGGGATTTCGAGAGGGTGCGCGAGTACGTCGATACCGCGGCGATTCTGTCCGCATTGTGAGGAGACCATGACCACGATACCTGTCGTAATCATCGGCGCCGGAGTGGTGGGATGCTCCATCGCGCACGCGATGGCGCGCCGCGGCAGGGCGCCGCTCGTCGTCGACACGCAGGGCGAGGTGGGGCACGGTTCGACGTCGGCGTCGTGCGGGATCGTGCGCCGCTTCTATTCGACGCAGACCATGATCGCCCTCGCCCAGGAGAGCATGGGAGTCTGGGCCGAATGGGCCGCCCACATCGGTGTCGACGATCCCAGCGGATTGGCCCGGCTCGAGAGGCCGGGCGCGCTTTTTGTACTGCCCCGTCTCGACGAGACGGTGCGCACCCAGGTCGCGTGGATGAAGCTTCTCGGTGTGGACGTGGAAATCCTGTCGGCCGACGAAATCAAAAGCCGCCATCCCTTCCTCCGCACGCGTTCCCAGTGGCCGGTGAAGAGGCCCGACGATCCTGAATTCTACACCGAAGGGGCCGAGGCCGTGGGCGGAGGAGTTTTCGAGCGCGATGCGGGATACGTCGTCTCGCCCCAACTGGCCACGCACAACCTGCGCGTGGCGGCCGAGGCGGCGGGCGCCTCTTTCCGGCTCGGCGGTGCGGTCCGTTCGATCAGCCCGCGCGGTGCGCGGGGCGGACGGTTTGCGCTCACCCTCGACGACGGCCCATCGATCGACGCCGAGGTCGTCATCAACGCGGCCGGACCGCACTCCACCTTGGTTAACGCCCTGGCGGGCGTTGCCCTGCCGATCGAGATCCGGCCGCTGCGGCGCGAGGTCCACGCCGCGGCCAATCCCGTCGCCGCCGAAGGGGGGAGCGGTGGGGTGCCCGTCGTGGGCGACATCGACTCGGGGATTTATTTCCGGCCCGAGGCGGGCGGCCGCGAACTCATCGTCGGGTCCCTCGAACCGGAGTGCGACCGCCTCGAATGGATCGACGATCCCGACGACTGGAACGACGCCGCCACCGTGGCCGGCTACGAGCGCCACCTGCTGCGCCTCATGAAGCGGTTCCCCCAGATACGGCTCGGGAGGCGGCGCGGCCTTGCGGCCCTCTACGACGTGACCGTCCAGGATTGGATGCCCGTGCTCGACAGGACCGATCTGCCCGGCTATTACGTGGCAGTGGGCACGAGCGGGTCGTCGTTCAAGACGGCGCCCCTCATCGGTGCGATTTTGGCCGAACTGGTCGATGCCTGCGAGGCGGGGCACGACCATGACCGCAGCCCGTTGCGCATGACGCTCGCCCGGACCGGATTCGATCTCGATATCGGTTTCTTTTCCCGTCTTCGCGCGGCGCGCCCTTCGTCGGCGACCGTGCTCGGCTGACCGCCGTCCCGGTTGAAGTGTTGCGAGACAAGGAGACCACGATGAAAGCCGCAAGCCCTGGAACGACCAATCTGATCCTCTCCCTTCTTATCGGGGGGGCGCTTCTTTTTCTCTCCAGTTGCGACGGCGCGGCCGATCCTCACGACGGGGCGAAGATGCTCTTCTCGGGATCGGTCCTTCACAAGGCGACGGGCGATCGGATCGATCGATTCCGTGCGCGCCTTATCGCCTGCGATCCTTCGGGGGCTGTCATCGCCGGTGGTTTCGACGAGGAGATCACGAGCAGCGACGGGACATTCAGCTTTTCGCCCGCCGCGGCGGGGCGATACAGGTTTTATGTCAAGTCCCGCGATTTCGTGCCCCGTTTCATCCACAAGATCGAGATCCCCGCCGAAGGCGGCCTGACCGGTTATGCCGTGGCGATGGTCCCCGGACTGCACTTCGAAGGGCGCGTGGTGGACGATGAGACCGATCAGCCGATTCGGGGAGCGGTCGTGGGCGATCTGCACGCATTCCGGTCGACTTCGCCCGGCGATCTGGCCTGGGTTTTCGACGACGACCACCGCACCGACGACGAGGGGCGGTTTTTTCTCGGCGGACTGGTGGGAAAAGCCTACACCCTTCTCGTGATTCACCCCGACTATGCGGAGGAATCCCTCTCCGTCGCTCCCCACGGCGAGAAGCTCCTCTTTCGCCTGAAGAAGGGCGCGCGCATCGCGGGCGCGGCGTTCGACGACAGCGGCGCCCCGGCGGGGGGGTTGAAAATCTCTTTTTCGAGCGAGACGCTCCCCCTCGAACGCTCGGTGCTGACCGGCAGCGACGGAAGGTACAGGTCTCCGCCCTTGCGACCGGGCACGATCACCGTCACCGCCGTGGGGCAGTCGATGCCCGCCGGCGATGCGCGCCGATTCACCGCAGAAACGAAGCAGATCGTTCTGGCGGAGAGCGATGCCGTCGTCGATTTCGGTCCCGTGAAACAGCACGTCCTCTGGACGGGCACCTTTTTCGACTGGAACGAAAAGCCGGTCAAGGGGGGCACGATCGCCGTCGAACCGATCGCCGACGACACCCGGCCGGAGCGGGATTGCACGCCGCGCGTGGTGAGGACCGACAGTGCGGGACGGTTCGAGATCAGAAAACTCCTGCCCGGCCCCCACGCGGTGACACTGACCTTTCCCGGCGTGCGCACGATCACACCGATCGCGTGGGACAGGATCGACTTCGAGGCGTCCCAGTCTCTCGAGCGGGACATCCGGATCACCGGTGGAACGGTCGAGGGGCAGGTCATCGACGGCTTTACGGGCGAAGCGATCGCCCACTCGACGGTTCGCGTCATGGCCACCACGGGAGCGGCCGAAGCGACGAAGTACATGATGCCCGTCGGGCAAGAGGCGCGTTTCAGCCTGATCAATGTTCCGCCCGGCCACTATCTTTTCCAGGCCGCCGTCCCGCGTCGGCCCAAGGGAATGGTCAAAAACGTGGAGATCGCCGCTGGGCGGGTCGTCGATGATCTCAAGATCGTGATCCCCGTTCATGGCACGCTGCGCGTCAAGTTCACCGACATGGGCGCCCTCGTCGGCCGTGCCTACGAGGTGCGCGCCGACACCGACGATGCCGACGAGGCGGTGCCCATGGGCTCCCACAAGGTGGGAAAGGCCGAGTACTGGGATTTCAAGATCAATCTCAAGCCGGGACCCTGGACGGTGCGTGTCGCTTTCGAGGGCGTGGAGCCCATCGAGCGGGAGGTGGAGATCAGGGAACTCGAAACCTCGGAGGTGGAGCTCTTCGGAAGAGAATTCCTCGATGGCTGAGCGCGTCACAACGGCCTGCCCGCGAAATTGCTACAGCACCTGCGCGCTGAGTGTGCGCGTCGAGGGCGGCCGCACATTCGTTCGGGCGACCTGGGACGAAGCGATCGACACGATCGCCGCCGCCCTCGATCGGCGTCTCGCCGCCTCGATCGGCGATCAGAGGTCGGCGAGATAGTAGACGGTGAGGAAGCTGAGCCGGCTCACATCGGCGAGCATGTCGGGATTGATCCGATAAATCGTGTCGCCCGGCTGATGGTAGTGGAGGTGGGGGCCGTTTGACCAGAACGCCATGCAGGGGATCCCCTTGGCGTAAAAGGCCGCGTAGTCGCTCCCCCGCACGCCGGGCGGTCCTGAAAACTCCCTAATGCGCCGCAGCGTGCCCACTGTCTCATCGGCCTTCTCGAGCGCCTCGCGAAACTCGGGATGGTCGGGCGCGATCACCGCCCCGGTGCCATCGCCTTCGCCTTCCATGTCGAGATTGAGCATGGCGCTCACCGATTCCACGGCGGGGGGCAGATTGTCGGCGAGATGGAGCGACCCCTCGAGCCCCATCTCCTCGCCGCCGAAGAGGGCGAAGAGGACGGAACGCTTGGGCGGCCGGTCGAGCCGGCTAAAGGCCCTCGCCGCCTCGATCACGCACGCGCTGCCGCTGGCGTTGTCGTTGGCGCCGGTGAAGAGAAGCCCCATGTGAAGGCCGCAGTGGTCGAGATGGCCGCCGATGATGATGAATTCCTTTTTGAGCACCGGATCGGATCCCTCGATCCAGCCGACCACGTTGTACGCTTCGCCGTCGGCCACGAACTGGGCATCGACTTTCAGCCGGACGCGGCAGGGAGTCTCGAAGGAACGCGGTTTCTTCGATTCACGCAGTTCGCGGCGCAAGGCGTCGGCCTCGATTTCCGACGCGGCCAGGAGCCGGTCGGCCGTGGCGAAGTCGACGGTGACCGGGAGAAACCCCTCGATCCGGTCGCCGTTGGGATTGGCGCCCACGTCGTCGTAGATGTAGATCAGCCCCAGGGCGCCTCGATCCTTGGCTGTTTCCATTCTTTTCCGGTGGTGGTCGTGGGGCTCGTACGTCTTGTTCGCCCTGTCCGGCGTGCCGCGGAAGCAGAGCACGAATTTGTCTTTCACGTCGATGCCCGCGTAGTCGTCATAGCCGAGGTCGGGCGCCGAGATCCCCCAGCCGGCGAAGACCACGCCCCCCTCGGCCTCGCCGCTCGCGCTGTAGAGGAGGGGCAAGAATCCCGTCCCCCCTTCGACGACGACCTCCTCGATCGCGTCGGAGCCGTCGGCGCCGGGCACGAAGAGACTCATCGTGGCCTCATGAATCACGGTGTAGGGAGAGTGGTAAGCCTGGAGAAAGGAGCCGTCCTTCCCGATCGGCTCGAGGCCCCAGTTGGCAAAGAGCCCGGCGATCCACTCGCACACCGCCTTGTACTCGGGCGTTCCCGGATAGCGGCCCGCGTAGCGGGGGAGGGAGAGCCACTTGCACGTGTTGTAGGCCAGCATGGGGCGGATCGCGCTGTAGGCGTCGGCCAGAGCGGGATCGAGATCGCTGGGGTATTCGATCGCCGCCAAGGCGTTGGACAGGTTTTTCTCGGCGCCGGGGTCCGGAGCCGAGCAGGAGAGGATCATCGATCCCAGGGCGGCGAGGAATAAGAGATGGAACCATGGGGGGCAGACATCGTTGAGTTGAGTTTTCATCACTCGTTAAACACCTTTTTGTCAGAATGGGAACTCTTCGAGAAAACCATTGCCGTCAAATGAGAGGTTTCGCGGGGGGCCCAAGGGGCGCACACCTTCGGCGGTCTTCAATTCGTCGAGAAGGGCCGTACTCACCTCGAGACGCTCGAGCGACGCCGTGCTCGCGATGCGCACGAGCCTGACCGACTCCGCGCTGGGGCGCCCCGTGGTGGGGAGGAGCGCGCCCAGAGCCTCGCAGTCGTTTTCGAAAACAGCCGGCAGGCGGGCGCCCTCGGGCCGAAGGGCGGTGAAACAGTTGAGCGCCGTCGCTTTGTGATCGATCCTGTCGGCGCAGGGCCGGGTCACGGCGTCGGCGAAACCGATCCCCGTTGCGTTGCCCCGCGAGGCGCCGCTCAGGCCGCGCACCAGGATGCGCACCACGTGGGGCGAGGCGTGCGCGTTCTTCCGGCCGATCACATTCGTGTCCATCCCGGTGCCGCTGATCTCCTTGCCGATCCGGTCGACAATGAGAAGGTCGATCCGCTCGAAGGGGAGCCGCGCGATCCATTCTTTTGCCACGACGAGGAGCTCCCTGTCGGCGGCCTTGAAATCGGCGGCGCTCACGGCGCGAAGAGCGGCCAGCTTCTTGCGGCCATTCTCGACCAGTGCGAGGCCGAAACTCAGCGGGGTCTCGCCGGCGAGGACGCCGAAGGCATCGTCGACGATCTCCGCGAAGGATCTCTCCATCGCTTCCTTGTGAATCAACTCGGCGCCGGCGCGATTGCCGAGGCCCACAAGCGCCATCTTGCAGAGTCCGCTCTGGATCGGCCCGCCAAAACGCGTGTGGGGCTTGACGCGGTTGACCACGACCAGTTGGTCGGCTTCGAAGGCCGTCCGGTCGAAGCGCAGGCGCAGCCCCGAGGCGGTGGGGGGGAGCTCCACCGTCTCCGTGGCGCTCCGCACGGGCGCTCCCATCGCGGCGGCGCTGATCCCCAGTTTTTCGAGGAGCAGCCTCTGGCCGTCGGCGGTCGCCCCCCCGTGGCTGCCCATGGCGGGAACGATGAAGGGATCGGCCCCTCTGGCGCGGACATGGTCGACGAGCGCTTTCACGATCTCGGCGAGACGATCGACGCCGCGGCTTCCCACGGCGATCGCCACGCTCTGCTCCGGCTCGAAGGATTCGATGGCGCGCCGCGCCTCGCCGGCCGCGTCGGTCAGTTCCGGCCCCTTGTGTGCGTTTTCCACGGCGACGAGCTTGATCTCTTGAGGTTTCATCACTGATAATGATGCTGGCCGGGCAGAATGCTTGGCAAGAAAAATCGAGGTGATTCGATCACCCGCTTGATATTCCAGGTCGAGGAAGTAGAGTGGCGCGGTTATGACTAGGCTGCCCTTCAAGAGACTCTTCCCAGGCGACCGCATGCGCGATTTGGGGCGCATTCTGGCGATCTGCTGTCTCGTGGGGATCGTGGCCGGGGGCGGCGCCATCGCTTTTTACTGGCTCCTCGGTCTTTCGAAGCATCTCTTTCTCGATCAGCTCGCCGGTTATCATCCCGTGGGGCCGCGCGGTGAGCCGCCGCCCTTCGCGCCGACGGCCACCCCCTTCGTGCGCTGGATTCTCCTTCTTCTGCCGGCGGCGGGAGGACTGGTGAGCGGCCTCCTCGTCTACTGGTTTGCGCCCGAGGCCGAGGGGCACGGCACCGACGCCGCCATCGACAGCTTTCACCACCGTTCGGGGATGGTGCGCGGGCGGGTGCCGCTCGTCAAGGCCGTCACGGCGGCGATCACCATCGGCACGGGAGGCTCGGGCGGCCGCGAGGGGCCGATCGCCCAGATCGGTTCGGGATTCGGCTCGCTGCTCGGCGGATGGCTGCGGCTCAGGCCCCACGAACGGCGCATCCTCATGTCGGCCGGAATGGGCGCCGGCATCGGCGCCATCTTCCACGCTCCCCTGGCGGGCGCGCTCTTCGCCTCGGAGGTGCTCTATCGCGAGCTCGACCTGGAGCACGAGGTGCTCGTTCCCACGGTGATCTCGTCGATCATCGCCTACAGCGTGTTCGCGTCGGTCTACGGCTTCCATCCCCTTTTCGTGACGCCCGATTTCGTGCACCACAATCCGCTCGAGCTCATGCCCTACTTCGTACTCGCCCTCGTGGTGGCCGCCTCGGCGATCCTCTATGTGAAAACCTTCTACTGGACGCGCGACGCCTTTGTGAAGCTCAGGATCCCACCCCATTTCAAGCCCGCTCTCGGCGGTCTCGTGGTGGGCGGCATCGGCTGGTTCGTGCCCGACGCTCTCGGCACGGGGTACGGCGTGGTTCAGCAAGCATTCGATATCGACCTCGCCACCGGCACGATCGCCCTCGGCGCCGGTGCCCTGATATTGATCGCCTTTGCGAAGATTCTCACCACCTCCTTCTCCATCGGCTCGGGCGGTTCGGGCGGCGTGTTCGGTCCCGCCGTGGTGATCGGCGGCGCGCTCGGCGGGGCGGTGGGTCTCTGGATGGCCGAGCTCTTCCCCGGCATGAATCTTCACCCCGGCGCCTTTGCGCTCGTGGGGATGGCGGGTTTCTTCGGCGCGGCGGCCAATGTGCCGATCTCGACGATCATCATGGTCTCCGAGATGACGGGGAACTACAACCTGCTCGTGCCTTCCATGTGGGTGTGCGTCATCGCCTACCTCCTCGCCCGCAAGCACCAGCTCTACGAGAAGCAGCTCGACACGCGCTTCGACGCGCCCGCTCATCTCGGCAACATGGCCGGTTCGGTGCTCAAGAAGATGACCGTCTCCGACGTCCTCGACCACGGCAATCCCGAGCCGCTCAAGGCGGTGCGGCCCAATGCCACGGCGCGCGAAATGCTGAGGCAGTTTGCCGATTCGGAGCGCTCCGCCTTTCCGGTGATCGACGAGAAGGGTGAGCTGACCGGCGTGGTCGACGGGCGCGAGCTCCGCGCCCTGATCGAGGAGCCCCGCCTGGGAGGACTGATCGTGGCGTCGGAGATCGCCCTCGAACCGCTCACCGTCACATCTGACGAGGCGCTCCTTTCGGCGGTCAAGAAACTCGTGGGCGCACGGTACGAGGAGCTGATCGTCGTCGACGCCCAGAATCCAAAAAAGGCCATCGCCTCCATGAGCCGCAACGACCTGATCACCGCCTACAATCATGAGATCATCTCTGGCTCGACGGGTGGGTAGGTCTCGGAAGACTCGGTCGAATTATGTGGGCTGGAAGAGGGCGGTCTCAGGGCGGGGGAGTTCAGGATTTCGCTCCCTTCACAGTCGTTCCTTCGGAACGACTGAAGTCGGTTGCGAGAATCCTGCACTCCCCCGCCCGCGCGGACCGTCTTTGGGGCTCACTCCAATCGGAGGCTTTCGGTCGAAGCACCCGGTCGAACCGTTCCGGGGGGAACCGTCCCTGCTGAACTTGGTCCATCATGGAGAAGCGGTCTTTTCAGCCGCGTCAGGAAAAGTCGGTGCGAGGGCTTGGAGAAGGAAGCGACCACCGAGACCCCCCAGGGTGTCTGCTGCTCTGTTGGAAACAGAGCGCTTCCCGGAAATTCAACGGACACCGTTGACCGTCCCGTGGGGGGGCTCGTCGAACGAAGATTGCAAGGGCCGCGAAAAAACGTCACCCCACCGCCGTATCGACGCCCTTTTCCACCACCACCTCCTGCAATGTTCTTCTCTCTCCACTGACGATTACCCATCACCCAAAGCGTCGCTGATCTTCTCCACCAGAGTTTTCAGGGGAAAGGGTTTTTGAATGAAGCTCACCCCTTCTTCGCCCGAGAACCGGTCGGTGAGCTTCTCCTCGCTGAGACCGCTTGAGATCAGCACAGGCAGCCGGGCGTTGCGGCGGCGCAGTTCGCGGAAAGTCTCTTCGCCCCCCATGCGGGGCATGATGAGATCGAGGATGACGAGATCGATCCGTTCCTTTTCGTCCTCGAAAACCTTGACGCCCTCCACGCCATCGACGGCGACAAGAACGGTGACGCCGAACCTGGAAAGCATCTCGGACGTGACCGCCGCCGCGGTTTCGTCGTCATCGACAACGAGGATTGTGGTGGACTGTTCCGTACCGAAAATACCCTCTTTCATGTCGGACTGTTTTAGCAGTTTTTCTAATCGGGACAAGCGAATTCAGGCGATGGCCGTACAGGACCCTCTCAAGGATAACCGTGGCCGGAGAGGTCGACATCGATGAGGTCGGCCAGTTGCCGATTGCTCGACCCATACCTTTTCGTGATGTGATCGCGGAGGGGGGCGGACAAGAACGATCGTTTCCGGTCGACCTTCCTCACGAGCGAGAGCCGGTCGATCCCCCGGTAGAGGTGGCGCCAGAACCTGTAAAAACCGGGGATGTGAACGATGACGCGCCGGTTGATCGGATCGGAGCCGTAAAAGCGGTTGGTCAGCCTGGCCAGAAAAATGCTCGCGAAGGACATCCGCACGTTGGCCCACTTGCGTTCCTGCTCCGACGCTTGGCCCGCGGGCGGAATCGCAGTGCGCGCAAAAAAGTCGGCCAGGAAGGCATCGATGTCCTTTTTCATCTCTTCGTTGAGAAAGACGTGCACCCGCTCCCTTCCGAAGAGGGAGATGTAGTAGGCGATCAAAGGCCGATAGTCGAAGTGATCGAAGGAGAAGAGCGGAAAGCGGTGATTGAGGCCGCCCCGGTCGAA
>Ga0180435_10005645_pt1 | contig 12129 bp, 11 predicted proteins | sample SS_ome_3_FD_132467 | JGI IMG/M metagenome (GOLD analysis project Ga0180435, IMG submission 132467) | Hypersaline lake sediment archaeal communities from the Salton Sea, California, USA - SS_3_S_1 metaG | ecosystem: Environmental > Aquatic > Non-marine Saline and Alkaline > Hypersaline >...
CGGCCGAAACCATTAATTGCAACACGTGTGGCCACTGTCGTATCTCCTAGTTCGGGGAACGTTTCCTCGCGGGGCGTCGCCGGCAACGCCAGCAATCCCGCGATAGGTGGATTATTTGGAAGGGGCGATCAATCGCCGCCATTACACCCTCGATGGGCAACGGGCAAGAAGGGAATTATACTTACCCTAAGAGTCGGCAGGGAAGGGGGTTGGCCCTTCGCAGTAACCGCACGAAACGCCGAATCGTAGGTTGCAAGAATCGAGGCCGTTAACGTTCGATAGTGGGGTGTTATCGATTCCCTTAGCAGAGCGCGCATGGACAATCAGCCGCCGCCGAACGATCGTTCCAACACGGACGCGCTGCGCCCGACCGCAACCGATGCGCCCCCACATTGGCAGTTACCGCCCGGCGTTTCGCGCGGCCTTTGGGACTACGCGCACAGCGAAGCGGTGGCGACCGATTACGACAACTACTTCATCGAAAACCAACTCTTCGAATTCGACGAACAGGTGTTGGCGCGGTATCTCGTACCGCCCGGTCTCGTAGCGGATCTCGGCTGCGGCACAGCCCGGGCGCTGATGCCGCTTACGCGTCGTGGCTATCGAGGTCTCGCCATCGATATCTCCGACCACATGCTTGAGGTCGTCCGCGAGAAAGCAACGCAAGAGAACCTGCCCATCGAGTGTTTAAACGCAAACCTTGTTCAGCTTGATCCCGTCGATGACGACTCGGTCGACCATGCGATGTGCATGTTCAGCACGTTGGGGATGATCCGTGGGCAAGAGCATCGGCAGCAAGCTCTGACGCACGTTCGCCGCATTCTCAGGCCGGGGGGACGGTTCGTGTTGCACGTGCACAACTTTTGGTTCAACCTGTTCGACCCCGGCGGGCCATGGTGGGTGTTTCGTAGCCTCTTTCGTTCAAGGTGGCAGCGCGACTTCGAACGGGGCGACAAGTTCTTCGACTACCGCGGCGTGCCCAAGATGTTCTTACACGTTTTTACACGCGGTGAATTGCGTCGCGATTTGCGCAGAGCCGGTTTTCGCATCGTGCGTTGGATTCCTTTGCATCACACTCGCCAGCGCGAACTGCGTCACGCCTGGTGGTGCGGCCGACTACGCGCCAACGGTTGGATCATCGTGTGTGAATAAGGGGTGGAGGTCAGAGGGGAAGCGTCCGCCTCTTGCCCTTCGCCGCTGGGTCACGGTTCAAGCACGACTCGCAACGACTTGCCGCTGGTCATCAGTTCGAAGGCATCGTGAATGCCGTCGAGGGGCAGCGTGTGGGTGGCGAGTTTGTCACCGGGGATCTTGCCGCTGGCGAGTAGCTCGACGGCGGTCTTCACATGCTCGGGCGTGGAATCGCTCGTGCCAACCACACGCAGTTCGTTGTAGTGGATCGGCCGACTGTCGACATTGAGCATGCTGTTGCCGGCCGGCAGAGACGCGAACAACACGACCGTGCCCCGTTTGCGAACGAGCGTGATTGCCTGTTCCTGGGGAGGTGCGGCCGGGGCGGCCACGACGGCCACGTCTGCGCCCAAGCCATTGGTTTGCCCCATCACGCACTCGGTCAAGTCTTCCTTGGCGGGGTTGATCAGGATGTCGCAGCCAAACCCTTCAGCCTGAGCCAGACGGTCGTCGTTGATTTCGGAGAGGATGATCTTGCTGGCGCCAAGCGCTCGGGCGACGCAGGCGTTCATCAAGCCGAGCGGCCCCGCCCCCAGTATCAGCACGGTCTCGCCGCCTTGCAGGTTGCAGTGGCTCAGCGAGTTGACGGCGCAACTGACCGGTTCGGCCAGACAAGCGTGCTTGGCCGGCATGTCCGCCGGCGTTTTGACGACGTGGCCGTTGACCAATGCACGAGCGGGAATCACGGTCTGCTCGGCCATGCCGCCGGGATAGCTGAACCCCATCGGCGCCAAGTCGCTGCACAGGTTCCGCCAGCCCTGCCGGCAGTAGTAACACTCGCCGCAGGAAACGCTGGTCGCCATCACCACGCGGTCGCCGACCCGGAAAAAGGGGTCAGGACCCTTTTGTGCGCAGCACCCTTCGGGCCGTTCCGGCAAAAGGGTCCTGACCCCTTTTTCCACCGCTGCGCCGACCTCTCGCACAACGCCGGTGAATTCATGGCCCATCGTCAGCGGGGCTTTGATCCGCGGATTGCCGTGGACCTGGCTTTTCAGGTCCGTTCCGCAGACCGCACAGGCGTCGACATCGACCAACACCTCGTCATCGCCACAGGTGGGGGCCGGCACGTCTTCAACTCGGATATCGCCAGGGGCGTGATAAACGATGGCTTTCATAGCGCACTTTCGGGTGTTTTGCTTGCGTCGCGTTAAGTCGGATGCAGGCGCCGTGGTAAGCTGCCAGGACAGGTCCTGCCCTACAACTGAGCTACTCAGCCGGGGCGGCTTCAACGATGGCTTTGGTGCCACCGGCGGCGCCGAGGCGTTTGCAGCCCTGTTCGAGGTAGCCAACGGCCGTTTCGTAATCGCGAACGCCGCCCGAAGCCTTGACGCCCATGCAGTCGCCGACGGTTTTCATCATCACGTCGATCGCCTCGGGGGTGGCCGGGCCGTCGCCAAAACCGGTCGAGGTCTTCACGTAGTCGGCGCCGGCGTCGCGCGAGATCTCGCAGGCCTTGGCGATTTGCTCGGGCGACAGGTAGCAGGTTTCCATGATGACTTTGACTTCGACATCGCCGGCGGCCTTTGCTTCGGCAACAACGCCTTCGATATCGCGCTTAACCCACTCGTAGTCGCCGGAGAGGAACTTACCGACGGCCATGACCATATCGAGTTCCTTGGCCCCGTCTTCGATCGCCAACTTCGCTTCCAACGCCTTTGTTTCAGGCCGATGAGCGCCGTGCGGAAAACCGACGACGGCCGAAGGCAACACGCCGGAGCCTTCGAGTTCCTTAGCGGTTAGGGCGACATCACAGGGCCGCACGCAAACACTGGCGACCTGACACTCTTTGCCGAGCGTGCAGTTGTCGACGATCTCCTGGTCGGTCATGTCCGCCTTCAGCGCCGCGTGGTCGATGGTGGCGGCAACGGTCTTCTTGGTCCACTTAGCCATTTATTTTCTTTCTGTGTGTTGTGCAGGTCCCTGCGGCGCGTTGCACCGCGGCTATTTCTTCTGGGTCCCCTGATCCCCGGCCTCCGATCCCCGACCCCTTTTAATGCATTTCGCGGCCGCCGGTGATGTTGATCGCCTGGCCGGTCATGTAGTCGGCACGTGCGGAAGCAAGGAAGCAGGTCATGTTGACGACGTCGTCGACGCGGGCAAGCCTTCCGAGAGGTACTTTGCCCGTGAACTTCTTGATGATCTCGTCCATCGGCAGATTCATGTTGTCGACGTAATCGGCCGAGACGTTGCTCCAAACGCCGGTCGCCTCGGTAATGCCGGGGCAAACGCAGTTGACGCGGATGTTGTCGCCGGCCAACTCGAACGCCAACGCTTGCGTGAAACCAATCACCGCCGCCTTGGCTGCCGAGTAGGCGCTCATCAGCGCCGAACCGGTCTTGCCCGACTTGCTGGAGAAGTTGACGATGCCGCCGCCGCCCGCCTTCTTCATCAGCGGCACGACGACTTTGGTGAACAGGAAGGTGCCGGTGCAATTGACGGCGAAAACGAAGTCCCAGGTTTCCTGCGTCATCTCTTCGACACGGCTGCCTTTGCCGGTCACGCCCGCCACGTTGACGAGCACGTTGACTGAGTCGCCAAACGCTTCCGTAGCGGCGGCGACCACCTGATTGACTTGATCCTCTTTGGTGGCGTCGGCGGCGAGCCCTTTGCAGTTGTCGCCTAACTCGCCGCAGATGGCGTCCAGCTGACCCTGATCGAGATCGGTGATGAAAACTTTCGCGCCTTCCTGCACGAGTCGTTCGGCAATGCCTTTGCCGATCGAACCGGCAGCGCCCGTGACGATAGCCGTCTTGCCTGCAAATTCCATGATCTGTCCGTAGTGTTGTGAGTGGGGGTGGGGTGTGGGCGATGCGCACGATTTGCGCGCACGTTTGGTAGGGTGGGACAAGCAAGCCGAACCGTGGTGGGCCGTCGGTCGCTCGTTGGTTTTTTCTTCTGTATCTATGCCGAATTTACAGTCCAGTTGGCTTGCGACGGCCCACCAATGACCTGCGCGACCTTGTCCCACCCTACCGCTTGCTTTGTATTCGTCGCTGCGTTGACAAGCATCGCAACGAGCAAAGCTCGGTTAACCTTCGAGGAAGAACCGATTCAAATCGGGGTCGGTGTGGCGAACGGCCGAGTTCGTGTGCACGTTGGCGACCTCGGTGATGATCGCGCCTTCCGGGCCGGCCCATTGCCAGTGACGGGTGCCGACCTTGGCCAGCGGCACGAAGATGCCCGGCGTGGCAATCGTCTCATGCTCGGTCGTCACTTTGCCGTTCCAGTGACACTCGGGCACGACAACTTCTTTGCTCAGGTTCGGCTCGCCGATGCCGACGATGTGGCTCTTGCCCCAGCGGACCAACCAACCTTCGCGCTTGGCCGGATTGCCTTCACCTTCCAGGTGCCAGTGCTCGGGCAGCATCTGGCCCGGCATCAGGAACAGGTCCATCAGCATGTAGCGGTCTTCTTCGTTGTTCATGAACATGTAGGCAGCGAGGCCGAGGTCCGTGAACTTGCCGGTGTTGTAATCCGAAACCCAAAGGTTCTCGCGGAAGTCGGGGAAGATCGGATACCCGTGATGCTTGCAAAGCGCGACCACGGCGTCTTTGGCTTTCTCTTCCGAGAACTTGCCGTCGACGTAAACGTCTTCGTTCTTGATTTCGAACTTCTTCTTGCAGCCGCCGCAGTGGGCGGAGGCGGTTGAGGTCGTGCTCAGGGCGGCCGCGCCGGCAGCCACGCCAGCAGCCTTGAGAAGCGTGCGTCGATTCATCTTATTTCTCCAAAGGGGATGGGGGTCGGAAGTTGGGAGTTGCGAGTTGGGAGTTGCGAGCTGGGAGTTGGGAGTTGGGATCTGAGGCTGGGAGTCGGAGCTGGTTTCGCTGGATACCGTGTACTCAGTACTGAGTACCCAGTACCGAGTACATTGATCACTCCGAACTCCGTACTCCGTATTCCCCACTCCTAATCCTTCACTCCTTCTTCGCCTTCTTGCCTTTCTTCTCTTTGTTCTTGCCCTTCTTCATCTCGATGACCGAGACCGTATACGGCTTGTCGAACGTGTTGCCGTCGAGATTCAGGTCGATATTGGCGACGTAAATCTTGCCGTCTCGCAGGCAGACTTCTGAACACTTGTCGAGGGCGCCGCCCGCACCGTCGGTGATATCGTTCTGGGCGAGCATGCGAACCTTGCCTGACTTGGGGCATACACAATGGACGGCGTTGCCGAGGAAGTCAGCGATGAACACGAGCCCGGTCTTCTTACAGACCTTCAGGCCGTCGGTGCTCTTTATGGGTCCACCCTCGGCGATCACCCATTGCTTCTTGGCTTTGCCGTTGTCGTCGAGTTCGACACCAACCAGTTGAGCGTCACCGAAGTTGCAAACGTACATTGTGCCATCGGCGGCGAAACCGAGGCCGTTCGCGCCGACCTGCCACTCTTCATTCTTGGTGACCAGTTTGCAGACGAGGTGCGGATCCGTGCCGCCCTTTTTCAGTTGGATCGGCTTGTCGCCATCCAGATCGGAAATCTTGAAACGGTAAACGCCGCTCTCGTGCTTGCCGGGTTCCGACTCGGGGGCCAGCGCCGTCTCGGTGACGTAGATGCAGTCGCCGTTGGCGGCTACGGCATTCGACATCACGAAGCCTTCGACCACCGATTCGCACTTGACAGCTTTGCCGTCTTTGATGACGACGCGCAGCAGACGCGACTTATAGTTGTTGTCGCCGCCCAGCGCCTGGCAGTCGGCCACGTAGAGGTTGCCGTCGGAACCAAGGTCGATCCCCAACGGGCACGCCTTCTTGGTCTCCGGGTGGACCGGCATCTCGAAAAACTTGACGAGCTTATCTTCGGGCGTGATCTTCACGATCCAAGCGGGGACCGTGTTGCCTTCGGTATTCGTGTTGAAGTTGGGGCAAGCCAACAGAATGTTGCCTTCACCGTCAAGGCACATGCCGTCCGGCGTGTTGTGCTCGTCGGGCAGATTGACACCGATCGTGGGCGTCAGCAGCCTTTTTTTTCCGCCCTCCTTCTTCTCGGCCTGACTCACGGCGGCGACACCAAAAATCATCGCCAACACGATGGCGATTGATCCGCGCTTTTGGATGCTCAACATAGATGGACTCCCACAAGAATGAAGCGGTAGACAGCGGCCTTCCGTAGGCCCGAGATGACACGATTCCGTTCGCCAGGACCGGCCCTGGTTTGCATTTGCAGCAAACCACCAATTGTAGACTTGAGATTACCTAGTATTCAACCGGCGAGACCGATTCATTGCGGCGTTAATTCGCGGTGAATTGTAGGATTCGCACGGCACTGCCCTGGCTTTTCGGGTTTGCGGTGTCGGAAACGGTTAGCCGCAACACATGCTTGCCGGGAGGCAGATCGTCGGCCAGCATCACGGTGCGCGGGTAGTGCAATCCGCGGCTGTAGTGATGATAGAGATCGATATCAACGGACTCACCGCCATCTACGGACGCGGTCACGGTGCCTGCGTCGCGTCCGGCCAACACAAAGGCGCCAACGCCGCGTCCTTCGAACTCCAGCGTCAGTTCGTTGCCCGCTTCGCCGCAGAGCAGCTTCTCTTCGACGAATCGTTTGCGGCAACTGCCCGGCAATTCCTTCCAATTGGGTGTCTTCCAGGCAAAACCACTGGCTACTTTCGCCTTCTGCGGATCAATGAACCGCCCGTTTTCGTAACAAGCCTCTTCCAGGCGTTCTGCCGGCAATTCGTGTGCAGCCGGTTTGGCATCTGCATGCAGCGGTTCCTTCCAGGCTTGCGACATCAGTTTGTCGATCATGTTGGCGCAGATAGCGTTGCCGAACGGGGCAGGGTGAACGCCGCCAAACTTCTGCCAAGTCAATTTGCCAGAGTCGATCTGCTGAGTGACCTCGCGAGCCAGATGGATCGTCGAGATGCCGTAGTGCTCGGCGACTTCTTCGTGCGCGCCGCTGGAGGTCGGTTCGCCGCCGCCGCGAATCGTCTCGATCATGCCGGTGTTGACAAAATGGGTGATCACGATGTCGGCATTGGGATTGTGACGCCGTGTCTGCCGGATGATGCCTTCCATGCCGCGGATGCAGTTTTCGCGCGCGTGGCCGGCGTCCTGGTCGTCGTTGACCGCGTATTCGACGAAGAATAAATCGACCGGCCCCTTCGACAGCACGTCTCGCTCTAAGCGAAATGCGCCGGCGGTGGAACAGGTCGACGAAATGCCCGCCGCGGTGAACGTGAACTCGGTCTCGGGAAAGCGCCGCTGGAGAATCTCGCAAACCATCGGCCGATAGCCGTTCATCTCGGTAATCGAACCGCCGATGAAAGCCACGTGCCCCTTCTTCTGGTTTTCGAACTGAATGCGAGAGTTCGACAAGCTACCGCGGAAACGCACGTTTGACTCAGCTACTTCGGCAAACGAAAAACCGTTGAGCGCCGTGAGTACGGCGGCAGAAAGCACAGCGGTGCGACAAATCGCCATATCTCAATCTCCCGACTCAAGTGGCGTCTTTTTCGATTTTCCGTCATCGTCCTCGCTGTCGTCAGGTTCGGGCTGCTTTGTTTCGTCTGTCGGGTCTTGCACAGGATCGGCCTCTGGCTCGGGTTCGATCGCTGGCTCGCCGCCGGGGACGACAAACCACTTCTCCAGCTTCTGTGCGTCGGGGGCGGGGTCGCCGGGGATCGCCTGCGGATTGATCAACACCACATAGCCGCGGCCGGGAATCAATGGTTCGCTCGGCCGAAGTTCAAGTTGGGCCCCTTGCACATCATAGGTGCTGGGCACCAACTTGTACGCGCCAGCGTTTACGTTGAGCGACGGATCTTTCACTGGCTGCAATCGCAGTGCCAGCACCTTTTCGTAGGCTTTGGGATCGTCCAATTCCGCCAGTTTGTCGAAGGCAGACTTCGTGGGCGCCGACACGACGACTTTGTACTTGCTGGGGTCCTCGTTCGTAATCACCTGCGGGTAGTAGTGAAAGACCTCGTAGTTTTTGGCAGTTTGTTTTGCATTGGGCTCGGGGTTCTTGCCGCTATTGGTATTCTTCGGTTTGTCCGGAGTCGCCAAACTGCCGCAACCAACGGCCACCGTGGCCATCGCCAACAAACTCAATCGAAGGAACGTTCCAACGCCGCCTTTTGCTCTCAACGAATTCATCATCGCTTACCGATCTCCCCTTTGAGTTCAAGCGTTGCTTGAACGAGTTTCTCCGATCCATGCCGAATTACGTCGCATGACGGGATGCCGAACTCCCGTTCGACTCGGTCGCACTCGGCAGCGACCTCGTCGTCGTCGTAACCCTTGCCGTTGACGGCAATGCCAATTACGCGACAAGGGTGCATGATGTTCGCGGCCGACGTGTAGAAGTCGATCACGTCGTTCAGCGGCGGCAACGGAATCTCCGGCATGCCGTAGACCGCCGTGCGGCCCATTTCGTAGGCCACGATCAGGCCGTCGGGCATCACACCGTGCAGCAACCCTAGCGTAACCCCTGAGTACCGCGGATGGAAGAGACTCCCCTGCCCTTCGACGACGATCACGTCGGCGTCCTGGTGGTCGAGAACCAGTCCTTCGGCCGCACCGCTGACGAAATCGGCGATCACGCGGTCGATCGCCAAACCGCTGCCCGATACGACAACGCCGGTCTGGCCGGTGGCCACGAACTTGGCGTGGACGTTCGCCTGCTTTAGCCCCAGGGCGAGTTCCATGGCCGCCACCATCTTGCCGCAACTGCAATCGTTGGCGACGGTGTGAATTCGCAGGCAGTCGTCGCGAATCCCCTGGCGCTGGGCGACGTCGGTAATGCTACTCACCCGCAGGTCGACGAGCCGCACACCGTGTTGTGCGGCGGCGCTGACGAACTGCTCGTCGTCTTGCAGCAGATCGTGCAAGCCGGCGACGACGTTCATCTTTCGCGCGATGGCGTCGAGCACGATCGCCCGCCACGGCGCGGGGATCTTACCGCCGGGTGGGGCGATTCCGATCAACAGCGTGTTGGCTTCGCTCGCCTCTTCGAGCGCAGCGACAATAGGAATCTCGCCTCCGACGCCCAGCACCTGGCCACACGTTCTACCAGCGGCTGTGCTGTCGAGCACCGCGACGATCTCCTCGGGTCGGTAGCGAAGCGCACAGATCGCCGTTTTGGCGGTGTTGGCGTCGATGTGCCCATCGGTCAAAACGATCATTCGTCGTGGCTCGCTCATAATGGTGAGCTTATCGGGCGAAAGAGAGAGAATCAAGAAGAGGAAGTGTCGCTTGGGGCTTGGCGACGCTGTAGCTGCGGTCGCCAGACCGCAGATGTCCACGCTCTGGCGAGCGGCGATGCATCAACTACAATCAAACGAGTGCACTTCGGCGCATCGCCTCTATCCTCTATCCTCACCCCTCACCACCTCAAGCCTCATTCCTATGCCCTTCGAATCCCGTCGCATTCGTCGCGAAAAACGCACCGTCGAGGCGATGATCCGCATTTACTGTCGCGATCATCATCAGTCATCGCCGAATAACGAATCGCAATGCAGCGAGCTTCTGGAGTATGCCTTCTGCCGATTGGACCGCTGCCCCTTCGGCTCGGAAAAGCCAACGTGCGTCGACTGCCCGATCCATTGCTACCGCAAGGACATGAAGCAACGGATTCACGAGGTGATGCGGTACGCCGGTCCCCGCATGATCTGGCGGCACCCCTACCTCGCGCTAATGCACCTCGTCGACAAATTGCGAAAACGCCCCGCGGAGGACAAATCGTAATCCGAAGCGTCAGCGAGAGGCGAACTGCGAGAATGGGTGGACGGCGTTCTGAAGGGACGAGGAGCGAGGACGGAGGCGCCCGTCGGTTGGCTTGTTGATCATTTCTCGATCGCCACAGCCCGGGCCGGTGCGCCGTCGCCATCAAGGACTTTGAGCGGCAGTACGGTCAGGTCAACCGTTGCCGATTGGATTTCGTCCAAATGGGCCAGTCCCTCGACAATGACGATGCCACCGCCAAGCAGGGATTGGTGTATCCGAACGAGTTCGTCGCGGTCATTGACATCCGCGACGGACGGCGGCTCGACTCCCAACAGAGCAATGCCCCGATCCACCAACCAATCGGCCAGTTCGATCGAGATGCGCGGCAAATCGTCACGATACTCGGGCGTACCGTGATGGCGATACCAATCGGTCCGCAGCAACAGCCTGTCGCCGGGTCCGATTACGTCCGCAATCGGGCCGAGGTGGTCGACGGCGATCGACGTTCGCGGCTCGATGGGGGTCAGGTCGATTACCCGCGCCGGGCCGATGCAGACCGTGAGGTCGACCGTATCGATCGTGCTGCCATCGGCGATGAAGTGTCTGGGCGCATCCATGTGTGTTCCGCAATGCGAATACAACTCGATTCGCTTTGCGTTCCAGCCTTCGACCTCGATCGTTCTCGCCTGCTGGATTTCCACGCCTCGCATGTCGGGTTGAAGCGTGAGTGTCAAGTCGATGATGCGTGGCATGTTGCGTCCTCCTTGGCAGAGCGCGTCGTCGTCGAACATCGGCGTTGCTCGAGGGTCTTGCGGCGCGCCGTCGGTTCGCCGTCACGCCGTCGGCCGTGCCGCCGCACAAATGGCCCGCGGATCGACGGAACCGTCGTGCAGTGTGGCCGCCCCAACGATTCGGTGGCGAAACCCTTTCAGGGTTTCTGGCGCGAATCAGCCTGCCCACCCGGGGTAGCTCCGCAACCCCGGGCTGCGGGACTCAACGCCTACGGCGTAAACGATCCGTGGCGCGATGCAGGCAGTCTACTTCTGAGGTGTGCTCCTCATGTAGAGGAACTGTTGCACCGCCGCCTTGGATTCGGGCCGCAGGTTTTCAATGCCCTCATACGGCATGCCGGTGGCTGGTCCCTCGTCGGGATATTTCGCCTTCCGCATCATGTGCCGCCCGATCATATTTACGAACTTCGCGCTGCCCCAGGCGCCGATTTCGGTCGAGACCGGTTTCCTTTCCTGCGGATCGCGGAATAGATCATAGAAGTCGGCTAGGATTGCGTTTTCCATATTGCCGCCGGGGATTGCCAGTTTGTACTGCTCTTTTACCACGGCTTCCAACGTATTGATGTTGTAAAGGAACACGTAGTCGCGGCGGCCGTGCGTTTCGCCGTTCAGCAGGAGGGAGGTTTGATCGATACCGTCGATGATTCTGTCCCGAGGCACCTCATCAATCGCGCCACACATCCGGGCGAGGGTGGTAAACAGGTCGCTCACGTGGAAAATGTCGCCTGCAACGGAGTCCTCCTCGATCATACCGGGCCAGCGCACAAACGCGTCGACTCGCACGCCTCCCTCGGTGGTGCTGCCTTTGCCGCCGCGGAAAATCATTGGTGTGTAGCCAGACTGCGGTGAATACTTGGTGAAGTGGCCGTTATCGCCCATCACGATGACGATCGTGTTGTCGGCAACGCCCAGATCGACCATTTCGTCCATGAGTTCGCCAATCCACTTGTCCACCAACTTCATCTTTTCCACATAGGTGCCGCCGTTGGGGGTTGTGTATTCGTCTGTCGTGGTTCGCGGCCCGGTCAGGGGATAAAGTGGCCAATAGTTTAGGAAGAACGGTTCGTCTTCCTTGGCGAGTTTGCGCAATTGCTCCGTCGCCTGCTCTTGATAGCGAACGTTCATTTCGTGGTACTTGGCTTCCGTCCAGCGTTCGCCAGACTTGTGGTGCACTTCGCGCACGTCCGTTCCACGTGTGCCTTCGACGCCCGTTGCGAGCGCCGAAGCATCGGTACGGAACCAGCGATCGAGGGTGAAACGATCGTCGTAGTTGTTGTCCCCGATACCGATCGACACCTCTTCGTTCGCAGAATCGTCGTGAAAGATCGTCAGCTGACCTTGTTGGTGAACGGGGAAAGCGGCGTAGTCGAAGCCCTGGAAGTTTGGCCACGACTCGCGAATGTCGCCCATGTGCCACTTGCCGACGTGAGACGTATTGTAGCCCGCCTCCGAAAGTACCTCGGCGAGCGTGACCTCTTTGTCCGCC
>Ga0180435_10005646_pt1 | contig 12129 bp, 13 predicted proteins | sample SS_ome_3_FD_132467 | JGI IMG/M metagenome (GOLD analysis project Ga0180435, IMG submission 132467) | Hypersaline lake sediment archaeal communities from the Salton Sea, California, USA - SS_3_S_1 metaG | ecosystem: Environmental > Aquatic > Non-marine Saline and Alkaline > Hypersaline >...
CGGCGCCATGCTGCAGCGGCAGCAGGCCAGCGCCGTGGTGGCGGCCCGCCAGCAGATCGTGGCCGGCGCCGTGGGCATGGTCGAGCTGGCCCTCGACGAGCTGAACAAGAAGTCCATCGTCGAGCTCGACGACGACAAGAAGGCCACCATGGTGTCGAACCTGATGGTGGTCCTCTGCAGCGAGCATACGGCCCAGCCCGTGGTCAACACCGGCACCCTCTACCAGTAGGGAGTGGAGATGACGTCCCTGTACCAGTCCAGGCAGGTCTCCTGGATCATGATCGGGACGGTGCTGGTGATGGGCATCTTCCTGGCGTTCATCCTCATGAACCGCACGTCGGAGGATCCCGCCTGGCCCGCCCCCGTGGTGCTGCTCCTGGCGCTCCCCTTCTCCACCATGACGGTGACGGTGACGCGCGAGCACGTCCGCATCGCCTTCCTGCCGGGTCTGCCGCGCAAGACGGTGCCGATCGGGGAGATCCGCACGTGCGAACCGTACCGCGCCAAGGGCCTGCAGCGCTTCGTGACGCAGATCAAGCCGTTCCGGGGCGAGTTCGTGATGGGCGGCACCGGGGGCGTCGTCGTCGTCCGTCACAAGGGCATTCCGCTGACGATCAGCGATCCCGAACCGGAGAAGCTGGCCCGGGCCGTGGTCCGGGCCGGCGCGAAACCCGAACAGCCCCCGAGGACCTGACGCCATGGCCGCCCGGAAGTCCTTCCCCCTGCGCATCAGCCCGGAACTCTACGAGGAGCTCCGGCGCTGGGCCGAGCAGGAATTCCGGAGCGTCAACGGACAGATCGAGTTCATCCTGCGCGAGGCGGTGCGCCAGAGGAACCGCAGGAAAGGCCGGAAACGGACCTGAGACGCCCTCAGGCGCCGGCCCGCCCCTCCGGGGCGACCACATCCAGAGAGAGCATGGAGATGTCGTCCTGGGGCTTGCCGCCCGGGCACCAGGCCTCGACCTTGCGGATCATGTCGGTCAGGCATTCGGCGGCCGGCAGATGGCGACCCGCGGCCAGGGCGTCCAGCAGTCTTTGCTCACCCAGTTCCCGGTCATCGGCGTCGATCGCTTCCAGGACGCCGTCCGTATAGACCAGGAGACGATCGCCCGGCTCGAGGCCGATCACCCGCTCCCCGTATTCGAAGTCCGGCAGGACGCCGATGGGCAATCCCTTCGCCAGCGGACAGACGTGGGCGCCGGCCGCGTCGATACGGACCGGCGGCGGATGCCCGGCCGTCCCATAGCGGAAGCTGCGATCTTGCAGATCGAGCACGCCGTAGAGGATCGTGAAGAACTTTCCCGTCTCCGGGCCGGGATGGTAGAGGTGATTCAGGGTGTCGAGCACCTTGGCGGGCGTGGCGGGGGCGACCCCCGACGCGCGGGATGGATCGGACTCGAACAGGCAGGACTGCTCGGGCACGGGAGACAGCCAGCGGTTGAGCGAGGCGGAGAGCAGGGCGGCCGGCACGCCGTGGCCGCAGACGTCCAGGATGTACAGACCGATGGTCCGCTCGTCCAGGCGCAGCACGTTCAGGCTGTCGCCGGAGAGTTCCGTACAGGGCCGGAAGCGCCAGGCGAATTCGAAGCCCTCCACGCTCGGCAGTGACTGCGGCAGCCAGGCCGTCTGGATCATCGCCGCCTCTTGAAGGTCGCGCCGCATCTGCTCGTTGGCCCGCCGCAAGGCGTCCTCGGCCTCGCGTCGCGCCGTCACGTCGGACTGGACGGCGATGAAATGGGTGACCTCGCCGGCGTCGCCGTGCACGGGCGTGATCGAGAGCCTGTTCCAGAATTGCGAGCCGTCTTTCCGGAAGTTGAGGATCTCGACCGTGCAGTCCCGACCTTCATGCAGGGCCCGACGGATGGTCTCGACCGTATCCGGATCGGACGTTTCGCCCTGGAGAAATCTACAGTTGCGGCCGAGCACCTCATCGGCGGAATAACCGGTCAGGCGGACGAATCCCTCGTTCACGTAGATCAGGGGACGATCCGGAAGGCGCGCATCCGCGATGGCTATGCCTTCCAGGGCCACCGACAGGGCGCGATCCTTCAGTTTCAGCCAATACGCGGATCCGTGCCGATCCCCGGCTTCACTCATGAGACATCTCCCGGCGTCGTGTCGAGTCGATCCCGGCGGCATGTCGTCTCGCCCCTCGGGTGAGGGCGCCGTGTTCTCGCGCGCGGCGACCGCACCGATACAATACTCCGGATCACGGAATGCAACCACGTTCCAGGACGGGGCCCCCGTCGGGCCGCCGACGAGCCGCCGCCTCGAGACGCCCGGGGCAATCTTCGCGATCACGGGTTCCGATGCGACGGCTGGCGGTGAAATCCCTGCTCGAAGGGCGAAAGCCGACGTTGTCAATGCGCGAACTAGAGATTATTTTGATCGCAGCCATAAAGAGGCGTGACGGACAACGGACGCCGCGACAAGCGCCGCGCCCGGGACGGATTCGCCTGAACGGCCCGGTCGATGGACCGGGCAACGAACAAGTCAAGGAGATGGCGATGACCGAGCCCATCAAGTTGGAAAATGCGGACTTCCAGAGTCAGGTCCTCGAGAGCGACGTGCCCGTCCTCGTCGATTTCTGGGCCCCCTGGTGCGGTCCCTGCAAGATGCTCACCCCGATCATCGAGGAACTGGCGCGTGACTACGACGGCCGGGCCAAGATCGTGAAGATCAACGTGGACGACAACCAGCAGCTCGCCATGCAGTTCAGCATCCGCAGCATCCCCACGGTGATGGTGTTCAAGGATGGCGAACCGGCGTCTTCCCTGGTGGGCATGCAAGCCAAGGACGCGTTCGCGAAGGCCCTGGACGCCGTTCTCTAGGCCCGGCCCCCGACACACGCGGAAAGAAGCCCCCATGGCAGGCCTGATCAGCAGGATGAAGGATGTCTTCAGCGGCGGCGGCAAGTTGAACAACGTCGTGCTCGTCGTCTTCGACAGCTGCCGCTGGGACGCCTACCGGCCGGCCCGCACGCCGAACCTGGACCGCATCGCCCGGGCCGAGAAGCGCTACAGCTACGCCAGCTGGACGAGTCCCAGCCACTACACCTTCCTGATGGGCATGATCCCCCACCGCAGCCCCAAGGGCGTCTTCGCCAGCAACGTCTACCGCGACGAGTTCGCCCTGTGGAGCCGGCGTCTGAACATGCCCGAGGTCGAGTTCACCAAGTTCGTGCCCCAGCTCTCGCTGCCCTACTTCCTCAAGCAGCAGGGCTACTGGTGCGAGGGCTGGGTCAGCCTGCCGGTCCTCAATCCCATGACCAGCATCTCGGCGCACTTCGACAGGTACGAACTGGCGCCCAGCCACAACGACCTGGGCCGCATCTTCAAGGAACTGAACTTCCGCGCGGACCAGCCCTCGTTCTTCTTCATCAACACCGGCGAGACCCACTACCCCTACCTGCTGCCCGGCGAGACGGCCGACGATCTGCCCCACATCAGCGGCGTCCACGGCGTCTTCAAGCACCTGGACGATTTCCTGAAGAACCCCTCCGAGTTCGTGGAGGACCGCAAGCAGGACGAGTTCTTCTCCCCCGACCAGTTCAAGGCCTTCTACGAGAAGCAGATCGTCTGCGTGGAGCACCTCGATGCGGAGGTCGGCGCCTTCATGGAGCGCTGTCCCGCCAACACCTGGTTCATGATCATGTCCGACCACGGCGAACTCTTCGGCGAGGACGGCTACTTCGGACACGGCCCCATCTTCCACGAGAAGGTCTTCGAGGTGTTCTATCTGGAGGGGCGACGGCCCTGAAGGACGACCCGGCGCACCGGCCGGGCGCTCTTCCTGCGAATGATATCCGTTGTCATGATCATGATCATCGTATCGAAATATGACGTTCTAGCATTGGATTGCATGCATAATTGATGAAATTAACGCCCACTTCGATAAAATACATTCTTATCGGAGCCTCGATATGCTACGCTCGTTTCCGATAATGGATCGATCGGTCACGTGTGCCCCGATACGGGGCATTTCCGATACCGTCGGTCGTTGAAGGCGTGTGTTGCACCCGAAACGCGCCGGACCTGTACCTCTGGAGGGTTACACTATGCGATTCAAGTTCATGGTTGTTTTCGTTCTCTCGCTCATGCTCATCTCGAGTTTGGCTGTCGCCAAGACGGCGCCTCAGAGCAGGTACACCAAGGCGGAGGCCCCGGACCTGGACTATCGGACCTCCGTTTTCGGTGGTCGCGCCGTGTTCGAGGGCTTCGAGGGCGCATTCCCCCCCGCGGGCTGGACCCACGGCATCACCAACACCACGAACACCTGGCAACAGCTCAGCGACAGCCCGTATGAAGGTCTCTACTCCGCCTACATCCGCTGGGATGAGGTCTCGGACCAGAACGAGACCCTGGAGTTCACGCAGTTCGTCGACGTGACGGGCGGCGAGTACAATCTCAGTTTCTGGATGGCCGGCAGCATCGGCTATTCCTGGGACCTGAACGCCAGCGAGACCGTCGAGATCAACGGGACGGAGGTCTTCGACTTCGACACGAGCGTGACAGTCGGCTACATGGTCTACGACCGGTACGACATCGACCTGTCGGCCTACGACGGCACGACCGTCACGATCACCTTCCGCTACGAGGGCACGAATGGCGACGCCCACTACATCGACGCCGTCACGGTCGACGACGGCGCGGGCTTCGAGTATCCGCCCGTCGAATTCTGCGACCTGGTTGAGGATGCCGAAGGCACGGGCATGTTCTACGGCGACACCTGCGACGGCTTCAACCTGATCGCCGCCCTGGGATGCGAGGCCTTCACCGAGAACGGGCTCGAGGATTACTACGGCGTCACGCTGGCCGCGGGTGGCTCCTTCACCGCGACCGTGACCAACACGGTTGACGGCGCACTCTGGGTGGTGGCCGAATGCATCGCCAATGGTGGCGCGTTCACGTGTCTGGCCTACGCCGACAGCACCTTAACCGGGAATCCCGAGGTGATCAGCTACACCAACGACACGGGCGCCGAGCAGGTCGTCTACCTGGTCATCGACTCCTGGAGCGACAGCTGCGGGACGTATGAGATGGACTTCCAGGGCACCAACGCCGTCGCCAACGAGGTGATGAGCCTCGGCGAGGTCAAGAGCCTCTACCGGTAGCCCTTACCGAACACCTCGACAGGGAGAGCCCCGGTTTCGGCCGGGGCTCTTCTCGTGCGTCCGGCGGGAGGGGCGGCGTTCAGCCGGCGCCCAGCGTCCGCAGGATCGTCGGTACAACGTCCGTGATGGCTTCGGCGCCCGCGAGAACGTTCTCCGCCCCCGGCCCCCACGCCATCAGGGGCACGGGATTGCGGGTGTGCGAGCGCGTGGAGAGGTCCTCCAGGTTGCCGTGGTCGCTGGTCAGCAGAACGAGGGTGTCGCCGTCGATCTCCTCCAGCATGGCGCCCAGGAAACGCTCCAGCTTGCCCAGTTCGGCCTCGCAGCGCGCGCGGTCGCGGCTGTGTCCGGCGCGGTCGGTCTGGAAGTACTCGAAGAGGGTGAAGTCGCGGCGCGGCGCGTTGCGGGCCAGCACGCGGCCCGCCGCTTCAGGGGTCATCTCCGGCACGTCGAAGCCCTTGTCGATCAGTTCGCGGTTGGTGAACTCCTGGTAGACGGCGCGGCCGGCGGCGATGTCGTCCAGGTCGAAGAAGGGTTGCCCGGCGGCCAGGTGCGCCACCGTGGTGGCCGACAGGCGCCACTGCACGTCGGCCGGCAGGTCGAAGAAGACGGGGCGGAAGGCGTTGATGAAGATGCCGTCGCGGCCCCGGTCGCGGAGCTGCACGAAGACGGAACGCTCGCGCAGGAGGTCGCGCAGGGCGGGCGAAGGGAAACCGGTCACGTGCCCGCCGACCGTACGCTGGGCGTTGACGCCACTGAGCAGCGAGGTCTGGCCGGTGGCGCTCTGGGGCAGGCCCTCGACACCGAGGCAGGCGTCGACGGGGCGGCAGGCGGCCGGCGAACGGGGGAAATCGAAGAGTGCGCCGCCGTAGGTCAGGCAGGGGTTGCGTTCGGGATCGTCGTCGCCCCAGCCCAGGCCGTCCACGAAGACCAGCACGACCCGTCGCGCGGACGACAAAGGGCCGGGAACGACGTTCCCGGCCCCTTTGGTCGTGTCCGACGGATCGCCCATGGCTAGGCGTGTTCGGAGAGGTACTTCGCCACGCCGTCGGCGCTCGGATCCATGGCCTCGTCGCCCTTGGTCCAGCCGGCCGGGCAGACCTCGCCGTGCTTCTCGAGATGCTGCAGGGCGTCCACCATGCGGACGGCCTCGTCGATGTTGCGGCCCAGACCGAGGTTGTTGACGGTCATGGACTGGATCAAGCCCTCCTTGTCGATCAGGAAGGTGCCGCGCAGCGAGACGCCGCCGTCGAGCAGCACGCCGTAGTCGTTGCTGATGCTCTTGTGATGTCGGCCACCAGCGGGTACTTGATCTGACCGATGCCGCCCTCCTCGGCCGGCGTGTTGCGCCAGGCCCAGTGGCTGAACTGGCTGTCCACCGACACGCCGACGACCTGCACGCCGCGGGCCTCGAACTCGGCGACCTTCTTGCTGAACTCGATGATCTCGGTCGGGCAGACGAAGGTGAAGTCCAGCGGATAGAAGAAGAGCACCACGTGCTTGCCGCGGAAGTCGCTCAGCTTGAAGTCTTCCTTGAAGGACCCGTCGGGCATGACGGCGACGGCTTCGAAATCGGGGGCGGGCTGGCCGATGAACTGGGACATTCTCGCTTCCTCCTCTAGGATCTCACGATAACCTGTTTCCTGCCGCGAATCCCGCGTGAACAGGATCTTTCATCGCTTAATTCGGAGAGAAGCTAACTTCATTACGACGGAGCCGCAAGGGGCTGGCGGGCAATCGATCCGCATTTCAGATCCCTCCGCTACCCCCAGGCCCCGGACGCGACCACGCAGGACCGCAACTGCAGGTCCGAACCGAGGAAGGGCTGCGCGTCGGGCCCCTGGAAACCGTGCCCCACGGTCCACGACAGCGGACGTTCGAGGCGCTCCGCCCCCCACGGCGAGGCCGCCGACAGCGACGACCAGGCCGCCCGATCGCTTCCGCGCCACAGGATGCCGCCGGGCCCCAGCCCCGCGTGGATCGCCACCTGCACGTCCAGCGTTCCGTCCCGCGCCAGGGCCGGCCCGCTCCAGCAGTGAGGACTGCGGCCCGGCCGGGGCGTGAGCAGGACGGTCAGTCGTCCTTCCCGGCCCCGCAGCCCGATCCAGACGTCCGCGAGACCCGTCTCGCGGGACCGGCCGTCGAGCAGGGTCTGAGGACGTCCGATATCCGTTCCGGGGCAGCGACCGGTGATGCGCCAGGCCCGCACCGGGTCACCGTCCACGCCTTCTCCGGATCCGCCCGCGAAGACCGGCCACGAATCCGAGGGGGGCAGGGACAGGGGCCAATCCAGCGACTCGCGGACCCGCCCCTCCGTGTCCAGGACCTGACAGCGGAGGCCCCGCGCGTCCACGGCCGCCTGCACGCAATGGTGGTACTCGTGGGATTCGGGCATGAGGGGGGCCGTGCCCGCGCCCCCGGTCACGATCTGGAGCACGCCGTCGCGCACCTGCGCGTCGAAGGCCAGGATGTGGCTGCAGACATAGGCGACCACGCCGTGCTCGACCAGGAGGGCCCAAAGGGCCCGGCCGTCGTCCGGATCGATCTCGCGCTGGTAGCGGCCGGAAAGGCCGTTGACGGCGAAGACGGGATGGTGGCCGAACACGAGCTTGTGGGTCGCGTCCGCGTGGCCGGCCAGGACCCCGGCCAGCCAGGCCACGTCCACCCGGCCCTCGCCGCCGCGATCGCAGCACGTGGTATCGATGAACACGAGGAGCCTCGCCCCCTGTCGCACGACGTAGGACAGCCCCGCGCCCGGTCCGTCCTCCCCCAGGTGGGGAATCATGTCCCGGAATACGCCCGCGCTCATGTCGTCGTAGACCGTGTGGTTGCCCGGCGTGTTGTGGACGGGGATGGCGCGCGATCGGGCCCAGCCCATCTCCACGTTTTGCCAATACCGCCACTGGCGGCGCAGGTCCGCCGCGTCCGACGTCAGACCCTGGACCTCGTCGCCCGGAAAGCAGATGAACTCCGGCTGGGGCTCGAGCCTCGAGACGACGGCGTTCACCGCGGCGAAGGTCGACTCGTTTGCGCCCCCGAGGATCCCGGAGCAGCAGTCGGCGTAGCACGCGAACTGGAAGCCCGATTCGTCGCGGGGCTGCAGCGCCGGGACGGTCCGTACGGTGTGGTCGGAGTCGGTCAACCGCTCGTCCTTTCGATCCGGATACGTCATCGCAACGACACGGAATGAGGGGGATGCGATGTCCGCCGGGAGTTCCTACGCAACGGATCCGGAGATGTTCTTCGATCGGCGGGAACGAGACCGGAATCCCGTTGCCGGGACCGATCGCCAGAAGTGAACGACAAATATCATACCGAAATGGCGGGAGTTTTGCTTTGCAACCCGGACCGGGTGCCGTAGACTCAATGAATTCAAATCATCGATACCGCGCATCTGGCCTTGTTTCGGGCCTCCGGGCCTAATATGAAGAGTGGTAGGCGTGATGGAACGTCGGCGAAGTACACATCGAAGCGGGCAAACGACACGCGGCCTTGGCGTGTTGTGCCTGCTGGGGAGCCTTGCGGTCTTCCAGACGGGCGCGGTCTCCGCCCTGGCGGCGGCCGACGCGTCCGACGGACCGGCTCCACCGACATCCTGGCGGCTGGGCCTGCGTTCGACCGGCTACTTCTACCAGCTCAGGGGACCCGACGGCGCCCGCGACGACCGCTACCAGAGCTATCAGACCGTGACAGGCTCGGCGTCCGGGCTGGCCGGCGGCCTCCTGACCCTGCGGGGAGCGGGGCGCTACGCCGGCGATCCGGCGATCGTCGGGCCCGGCTTCTCGACCTCTCGCCTGTACACGGGGTACCTCGAGGCCCGCCCGTCCCCGGAATTCGAGGCGCGATTGGGCCGCCAGTACGTCGCCGGCGGACTGCACGGGCTGACGCTGGACGGCCTCAGGCTGTCTCTGCACCGGGGATCCGGACCCGAGATCGTCCTGTGGGGCGGCGCCCGCGCGCCGCTCGGCCTGGGATTCGATCCGGGCGACCTGGAGGCCGACGCCGCAGCGGGCGCCCGTATCGCGTTTCGGCCGGGGCGCCGCTGGCAGGTCGCCCTGACCGGCGCCTACAGGGAGCGTCTGGGACGCGTGGCCGAACAGCCCGTGGGCCTCGAGGCCAAGACGACGCTCCTGCGGGACTGCCGTCTGCTGGGCCGGGCCGTCTACGATCTCGAGCAATCCCGCCTGGCCAAGACGCAGCTGCTGGCGCTCTGGCAACCGCGAGGTCTCGGCACGTCCGCCACCCTGCAGTTGATCTCGCGATCCCCCGGCATCGACGCCGCGAGCTGGTTCGCCCGCTTCGCCGATCCGGGGCGGATCCGGGTGGCGCGGGCCGCGATCCGGCACCGCTTCCCCTCCCGCTACGGCGGCGAGCTGGAAATCATGGGCCGGTTCTCGGAAGAGCGGCGATCCACACGCGTGGGGGCCGCGCTGCTCCTGCCCCTGGGGCGCATCGGCTACGCGCTGCGTCAGGGAGACGCCGGCGAGGCGAGCCGCCTCTACGGAGAGATCGGCCATCGCCCCCTCCCCTGGCTCGAGACCGATGCCCGCGTCGCCGTATCGGCCTACGCCCTGCTCGAGGACGCACCGGCCGACCTGGAACGCGACCTCGTCACCATGACGGCCCGTCTGCGCGCCACGCTGCGCCCGGGCCTCCGCCTGCTGGCCCAGGTCCAGAGCCTGGACAATCCCGTCTACGCGAAGGACGTCCGCCTGCTGATCGGCGTCGATATGTCCATGGCCGGCGGAGCCACACGTTACGGACTGGGACGGGGAGGCTGGTTGCGATGATGCGTATCGCCACGGTCTTCGGTCTGACCATGACGGCCCTGCCGCTTCTCGCCCAGACACCGGACGTCATCATCATGCCCCACGACACGCATTTCGAGGCCGATGTGGCGTGCGCCGACTGCCACTCGGACATCGCCGGCTCGACCGACGCCTTGTCGCGCCGGCTTCCCGACATGGACGTCTGTGCCGACTGCCACGACGTCGATGACGAGGAGCAATGCGCCGACTGCCACACGAACGTCGAGGAGGCGGGCGACTACCGGTTCCGGGCTTACGGCGCGGCGCTCTTCGGCCACCGGGCCCACACCGAACGGGGAATCGACTGCGCGACCTGCCACGATAATCCCGCCGCCGGACATCCGGTGATGCCCGGCAAGGCCGAATGCCGCGCCTGCCACGAGACATCGGACGATTACGCCGGCTGCGCCATGTGCCACGCCCCGGACTTCGAGCTTCGCCCCGTCGATCACGATCCGGACTGGATCCATCACCACGGCCTGCACTCCCGCCTCGATCGGGACGCCTGCATGCGATGCCACACCCGGTCCACATGCCAGGAATGCCATGCCGGCGACAACGTCCGCCCGCGCAGCCACGACCTGGACTTCGCCTTCGGACACGCGCTCGAGGCCCGGGACCACACCTCGGACTGCTTTGCGTGCCACGCCGATCCCGGATACTGCAACGACTGCCACGCGTCGGAGCGGATCATGCCGCTGAACCATTCCCGCACCGACTGGCTGAGCCTGGGCGACGGCGGACGGCACGCCGAGGAGGGCGCCTTCGACCTGGAGAGCTGCGTGGCCTGCCACGACGCGGGCGACGCCGAACCGAGCTGCGCCGAATGTCACGGGAGGTGACGGACGTGAACGGGCGCCTTTCCCCACTTCCGCCCCCGCGGCAATCGGCCCGCGCGGTCCTGGCCGCGGTCGTGCTGGGTTGCGCCGTCCTGTTCGCGACGGGCTGCTCGGAACGCGTCGATGAACCGGGACTGAGGACCCACCCGTCGAGCTGGAGCGACTCCGCCTCGCCGGATTTCCACGGGGCCTACGTGGCCCTCCGCGCGATCGGCACCTGCCGGTCCTGCCATGGCGCGCCGCTGCTCGGAGAAGACGGCGTACCCGGCTGCGCGGTCTGCCACGACGGACCGGGCGGACACCCGGCCGGCTGGTCCGCGGCGTCGCAGCACGGCCTCGAGGTCCGCCTGAACGGATCCGCATCCTGCGCGCCCTGCCACGGCGCCGACTTCGGGGGCGGTTGGAGCGACGTGTCCTGTTACTTGTGCCACGACGGCCCCACGGGCAACCATCCCGACGGCTGGGAGGACGGGGACCGACACGGCGCGACCGTCCGCGAGAGCGGAGCCTCGTCGTGCGCGACCTGCCACGGCGCCGACTACGCCGGCGGCACCAGCGGGACCTCGTGCTACCTGTGTCACGACGGACCCAGCGGTCACACTGCCGGCTGGGCACAGGGCAACAGGCACGGACAGCACGTGGACGAGAACGGGCCGGAGACCTGCGCCGACTGCCACGGCACCGACTACCGCGGCGGATGGAGCGGCGTGTCCTGCTACCAGTGCCACGACGGACCCTCCGGCGCCCATCCCGACGGCTGGGCCGAGGCCGGCCAGCACGGCGCGACGGTCCGCACGTCAGGCGGCGCGATCTGCACGGCCTGCCACGGCGCCGACTATCTCGGCGGGACCAGCGAGGTGTCCTGCTACGCGTGCCACAACGGCCCCGGCGGACATGCCGTCGGCTGGGCCCACGTCTCCGAGCACGGAGCCGCGGTAGCGCCGGCGGGCGCCGGAGATTGCGCCGACTGCCACGGCGCGGCATTCACCGGCGACTGGAGCGAGGTGTCCTGCTACCAGTGCCACGACGGCATCGGCGGCCACCCTGTGGGCTGGTCCGACGGCGACGCGCACGGCACCGAGGTCGAACTCGACGGCAACGCGCAATGCACCACCTGTCACGGCGCGGACCATCAGGGCGGCTGGACGGACGTCTCGTGCTACCAGTGCCACGACGGGCCGGATCCCTGATGGCCCGATTATCGATTGTGTGATATCGCCGCCTGGGTCTATCATCGCCTCCGCCCCCCCCCCCGATGGAGGAAATGAGGAGACGCGCCCGCCCACCCCCCCCCCGCGGCCCGTTCGCCCTCCCCCCCCCCTCCCGCAGTTCCGACCACCCGACCCCCCCCCCCGGCCAGGCCCCCCGGGAA
>Ga0180435_10005647_pt1 | contig 12129 bp, 10 predicted proteins | sample SS_ome_3_FD_132467 | JGI IMG/M metagenome (GOLD analysis project Ga0180435, IMG submission 132467) | Hypersaline lake sediment archaeal communities from the Salton Sea, California, USA - SS_3_S_1 metaG | ecosystem: Environmental > Aquatic > Non-marine Saline and Alkaline > Hypersaline >...
TACCGGATCTCTCCGGATTATGTCTTGGTGGCGATGCAGGGACTTGAACCCCGGACACTGCGGATATGAGCCGCATGCTCTAACCAGCTGAGCTACATCGCCGTAATAATATGCGAGTTAGTGTTCCCGGACCGGCTTCATGGGAACGCGTGGACGGTTCGCCTGCCGGTCAGGACGAATAGGGCGTTTAACACTTTCCCGGCAACGCGTCAAGCCGAAAAACAACCTATTTACCTGACGGGATTGATCCATTCACCTCAATGGTATACTCCCGCAGGCTTTCCGGTAATTTATCGAAAACAATCATGAAGGGTAGGGTTTTACCCGGATCTACGGATGTAACCACCGGTTTGCCCAGACGGTTATTGATTTCAGCCATGGGCAGATTGGTGAGATCAATATCGGAAAGCACATTGCCGCCCATGATGGTTTTAAACTGGACCGGTTTCTGACCGGCGGCGAACAGCTTGCCGGTAATGGAAACCCTGCTTCTGGGCTCTCTGTAGGCATTCCTGATGTTGCCTTTGATCACAAAGATCCGCCCGGATTTGGAGTTTTCCAGAAAACGGCTGTCTTCAACGTTTGCGGCCAGCTTCAGATTTCCCGTGTCGGCGACTTTCTGGGTGAAGAGCGTGTTGACTCCGGGGACATTTTTCAGGGTGTCATGCACGTAGGGCACTTCAATGCCCAGGCGGTCAAGAACTACGGCAGCTCCCAAAATAATAATCAGCAGCAGGAGCAGAATCAAGGGGATTCGGGAGCCCGATTTTCTGGGCAGCGGCGCCAGCGGGGCCGGTTTGAGCGGTTCCGTTCTAGGCTCAGGCGCAGTCTGCTTCAAAGCCGCGGTATCGGCGTCACCCATGGCGAAAGCGGTCTCCGATACAGTTTCGGTTTCTTTTTCCTTTTCAGTGGCGAGCAGCTCAGAAATGGTTGAAGGTTCAGAGTCCTCGTCTCCTTCCACTTCAATTTCAAATTCGCCCGTGGCTGTATCCTGGATCGCGGCGTCTTCTTCATCGACGGTCTCCAGTTCCAGATCCAGATCGAGCTCCTCTTCATCTTCCACAGCGGGCATATCGTCCGGAATTTCGATATCTTCAGGGATATCAAGATCCAGGCCTTCTTCGCCGAACCCGGTTTCAATCTCGGCGGCTTTGGCTTTGCGGCGTTCAGCCTCCAGTGTTTTCTCGATTTCCGTCAGGTCGAGTTCCAGATCCTCGCCATCGTTATCCGGCTCGATAACGGTCGAAAGATCATCACCATCATAGTCCTCATCAATTTCCAGCAGTTTTTCCAGTTCATCGAGGTCGCGCTGATGCTCTTCGGAAATGCCCAGTCCATCCAGGGTCGGAGATTCGGTAGCGGCGTCCATTTCGTCCATATCAAGGACTTTTTCCAGTTCGCCAAGATCAAATTCCTCATCGGCTGGTGCGACATCTTCCATATTGAGATCTTCTTCCGCTTCGATTTCATCCGCAGCCTGAAGATCATCCGCCGGGGTGTCATCCGGAGTTGCTGCGGCTTGATCCTCTTCAGGTCCCGAGATATCAATGGTATCCGCTTCCAGGTCAGCCAGTTCCGCGGATATGTCGCCGTCCAACTCCAAGCCGCCGTCTTCAGCAGCTTCCGATTCCAAAGCGGTATCCGCTGCATCCGCTGCCTCTTCCTCATCCATCAATCCATCGAGATCACCCAGGTCCAAGTCGTCCAGTGACGCGGCCTCCCGGTCGTCATCTTGATCCAGGGCCAACCCTTCCACAAGCCCTGCTGCCGGCTCGCTTTCCTCTGTGTCATCATCCAGGAAGGATTCCAAATCGCTGAAATCAAATTCATCCTCACCGCTGCCCAGAAAGTCTTCATCCGCTTCTGCCATCTTTTCCGGGCTATCTTCTGCGGTATCCGCATCGAGCATAAGATCCAGGTCGTCAGCAGCATCTTCTCCGCCGGCCGCCTCCTGGGCGTCATCAGTGGTGGAGTCGTCCAACAGGGCTTCGATATCGCTGAAATCGAATTCATCGGTGAGCCCGTCATCCGTATCCTCGGCGAGGGCCATATCGGGTGTGTCCGTTTCTTGGTCACCCTCCGTTTCAGTATCCAGAAAGTCAGGCACAAGGGTGGGTTCTTCGCCATCCAGGCCATCATCTTCCAGTAATGCTTCCAGATCGTCCAGATCGAGGTCATCGTCAGCGAGATCAGCGGCCATTTCATGCGTTTCGTCGGTTTGGGCCGAGAGGTCTTCGCTCTCATCATCCAGGATCGTATCCAGGGCATCCAGTTCAAAGTCCAGTGCCTGGGAATCTTCACCGTCCGCCGACTGGTCATCTACGGCCGGAACGGTGGCGGAAGGTGTCGGGATTGACAATACTTCATCCAGGGAGTCTTCATCCATTTCAAGAAGGTTGTCTATGTCTTCCAGATCTTCCAGGCCGCTGCCCACGCTGTCTTCCGGGGGGCTGTCAGGATAATCGGAGGCCTCTTCATCCAGGGCTTGCTCCAATTCATCAAGCATGAAATCCAGCTCTTCCAGATCATTAGTATCCCCCGAATCTGCCGTATCTTCTTTACGTGTCGTTTCCACTGCGCTTGGAGACACGTCCGGGCGGGGCACCGACGATTTTGATTCGGGGAGCGAGGTTGTGCGGAAATCTTCCGGGGGTTTGGCCGGGGATTCATCGGAGAAGATTTCAAAGTCCTGGGATGCGGGCTCTGGTTCGGGTTCAGCAAGCGGAACGGTGTCGGGGGGATAGGCGGTAAACACGTGGCCGCATTTGGAACAGCGAACTTTGGATCCTGCCGGGTTCAGCAATTCTTCTGCCAGGTTAAAGCCGGTCGAACAGTTTTCGCAGGTAATAATCATAACCCATCCTCGCTGGTTATAATAATCAGGTAGTTTTAAACATGGCGGGATGGGAGCATCCCCGATTCAACGATCCGCCACCAAAATTGAACTATATCAACCCTTTCATTTATCGGCTAAATTTGCCAGAACATTAGCTTTGCTTTCTGGTATTGAGCATTCTGGGTTGGGAATTGTCTGCCGGCCCAATAGAATTTGGCGGTTCAGCGGTTAGCTGAAAACAGCGCTTCATGTATGGTTTTCCCTTGGTCCGGATTGCTTGGCAAATTTATTTTTTTGGTTCAATTTGATGCTAATGAATTCATGCAAAAATGCTTACTCCGAGCGCTATCCTACTTCGGTGCAGTTACATCGATTGAGCGCTCTTGTCAATAAAATTAATTCGTTACAGGCCGGTCCGGGCAAGTTTTTCTATTAACTGGCGCTGGTCTGAAGTTAAGTTTTTAGGGAGATCGATTTGGATTACCACGTAGAGGTCTCCCTTGGTTTCGCCTTTCATTTGCGGGAGTCCGTGGCCGCTTAAACGTAATTTGGTCTTGTGGCGTGTGCCGGGCGGTATTTTCAATTTGCGGGTCTTATCGTCCAGTGTGGGTACCTCGATGGTTGTCCCCAGCAAAGCCTGGGTTAACTTGATTGCGCGGTGAATGATCAAATCGTGGCCTTCCACCTGAAACACATGATCCGGCAAAACTTCGACCTTGATCAGGAGATCTCCAGGTGAACCGCCGTGGGCAGAGGGCTCACCCTTACCGGCGATTCTCAACTTCTTGCCGCTGGATATGCCTTGGGGAATCTTAACGGACAAGTTTTCCGATCTTCCGCGGTGTTGGAAGGCGATGGACTTTTCAGCCCCGCTGGCCGCCTCCCGGAGCGTAACCGGCAGTTCATAGATGAGGTCGGAACCTTTGACGGGTTGCTGGCGGCCGAAGGGTCCTCCTCCTCCGCCGCCGAAATTGAAACGCATGCGGCCGCCTCCGGCCCCGCCGAAGGGCGAACCTCCGCCAAAACCAAACTCCCGCAGGATTTCATTGAGGTCGAATCCCTGGAAAATGTCTTCCTGGGAATAGCGCTGCTGAAAACCGGCGGAGCCAAAGGTATCATACTGCTGCCGCTTTTCCTTGTCGCTGAGCACGGCATAGGCTTCGCTGATTTTTTTAAACTTTTCTTCGGCCGCTTTATCCCCTTTGGTGTGGTCGGGATGATATTTCATCGCCAATTTGCGGTAAGCTTTTTTAATCTCGCTGTCCGATGCTTTTTTGCCGACGCCGAGGATCTGATAGTAGTCCGTTCCCGCCATGTGTGGTGCTCCTCCGGAACCAAAAGCCCCGATATAAGGGTTCAACCGAGGGCTGAACCTAGAGTTTATACTATAACCTGTTAAAATTTAAGTGATTTATAATAAATAGGGCCATGGGTTGTGTCAAGCGCAACAGGTCCCGGCAATAGCGGCTTGCCATACTCCGAACTCCATATAGTCGCATTGGTTTCTGGAATTTGAAAATTTGGTCCTTGCCTGGGCCGGGACGGGAACCATGGCCAAAGGGGCGGCTGCTTTGGCCAAACCGCGGCCAGGATTGGGTTTAGTCTTGCCTTGTCCTGCAAACAACGCTACTTTGGGTGCGGTAGTTGGCAGGATCAATGGAATAACGTCTTTTTTGTTTGGCAGCAGACAGCTATGGGAAAACAAGCATCGGACCAGGCAGGGGATCAAACAGGCCACGGGTCGTTACCAGCCGGCAACCTGCGGCCACTGATGGAACACATTCAGGACGGATATTTCGAAATTGACGCCCAGGGACAGATGTGTCACGCCAATGGGGTTTTCCTGGATCTGTTAAACCTCGACTATGAACAATTGGGAAGCATCCATCTAGCGGATATTCTCTCCGGCGATGCCTGCAAGGGGCGCTTGCTCTATGACGAACTGACCCAGCGTGTCTCAGCCTCCCAACCCTTCGAGTTTGTCCTGGGCGTTGAAGGAAGCCCGGCGCGCCGCTTGATGGTCACCCTGATGGGGCGCGGCAATCCCCCGGACCCGACCACGGGGTTTGTGGGCGTCGTAAAGGATGCAAACTCCAGGAAAAAAATGGCGGCGGGCCTGGCCCGCACCAAAAGCTTCCTGCAGAGTATGATCAATAGCTGCATCGAAGGCGTTGCCGCAGCCGATTCCCAAGGGGTCTTGGTCTATGTGTCTCCGCGTATTGTCGAAATGACCGGCTATTCCCGGGAAGAGTTGCTGGGTGCGCCTTTGGTTCAGCTTTTCCGGGCCGGGGAATACGATGTGCGCCTCATTGAACGGGCTTTGCGTGAGGAGGGTTCCCTCAGGGATCACGAAACCCTGCTGGTTACCAAGGAGGGCGATGCCCTAGATGTAAGCATGTCCGTTTCCCTGCTGCGGGACGAAGGCGGTGCAACCCAGGGGGAGTTGATTATCTGCCGGGATGTTACCGAAAGCAAACGTCTTGAAGCCCAATTGCGGTTCGGCCAGCGCATGGAGGCGATTGGCACCCTTGCGGGTGGTATTGCCCATAATTTCAATAATTTACTGATGGGTATCCAGGGCAACACCACCCTTATGCTGCTGGATACCGATACGGACCACGCCAATTACAAGCGTATTCTTAACATTGAAAAACACATCCAAAGCGGTTCGCGGCTCACCCGTCAGTTGGTGGGCTACGCCCGGGAAGGCAAGTATGAGGTTCAGTCCGTCGATCTCAACCGCATTGTTCGCGAGACCGGGGAGTCCTTTGCCCTGACCAAAGCGAGTATCCAGTTTGAGTTTCACCTCGATCCCAAACTTCCCGGAGTGATGGCCGACCACGGGCAGATTGAACAGGTATTGATGAATTTGCAGGTCAACGCCGTGCACGCCATGCCCAAGGGCGGACAGATCACCATTGAAACACAGCGCATCAGCCATTCGGATCTAAAGGATAAACCCTATCAGGCGGTTCCCGGCGAGTATGCCTCCATGGCGGTAACCGATAGCGGCCTAGGCATGGATGCCGAGACGCTGCGGCGGGTATTTGAGCCGTTTTTTACCACCAAGGGCCTGGATCGCGGCAATGGCTTGGGACTCGCCTCCTGTTACGGTATCATCAAGGCCCACGGCGGGTATATTGACGCGGCGTCCCAACCAGGAGAGGGGAGCTGTTTCACCATTTTTCTGCCGGGCTGCCAGCAGCCGGTGAGCAGGGAGTGCGAGGAGAGCGACCAGTGCTATCTGGGTGATGAAACCATCCTGGTGGTGGATGACGAAACCATGATCCTGGAAGTCACGCGGGAGATGCTGGAGCAGCTGGGCTACCGGGTGCTGACGGCCGAGGGCGGGATTCAGGCGGTCAATATCTATAAGGAGCAGGGTCCGGCCATTGACCTGGTGGTCCTTGACATGGTTATGCCTGAAATGGGCGGGGACAAGACATTTGAAGTTTTAAAAGGTGTCAATCCCCAAATCAAGGTTCTTTTGGCAAGCGGGTTCAGCATGGAAGGCAAGGCCGTTGTGCTGCTGGACCAGGGCTGTAAAGGCTTTATCCAGAAACCCTTTAGCCTGCCCGCGCTATCGTTGAAGATTCGTGATATTTTAGACGCTAAGGACAATAATCTGGCAAACTGACCTGAGGGACACCCGGGAATATCACTCCCTGATTTTCCCGGTCTGCTTCAGCGCTGTGGAAGTGAGTGGATAAAGATGGTTAGCAAGCACGATGCGTCCCGCCCTGTGCGTGGGTTGGGGCTGTGTTCGGGCGGCCTGGACAGTATTCTGGCCGCCTTAGTTTTGAAAAAGCAAGCTGTGGAAGTCACCTGGATTACCTTTGTCACCCCGTTTTTCGGGGCCGAAAAAGCGCGCCGGGCCGCCCGTTTGACGGGCATCCCTTTAATCGAGAAGGATATTACCGAACCGTATCTGAAAATGCTGCGCAATCCCCCGGCCGGGTACGGGCAGCATATGAATCCCTGCATGGATTGCCACACCATGATGTTCCGCATGGCCGGTGAAATCATGGAGGCGGAGCAGTACGATTTTTTATTCAGCGGCGAAGTCCTGGGGCAGAGGCCCATGTCCCAGACCCGGCCCTCACTGCGCTATGTTGAGAAACACTCGGGGTATGACGGCTATATCCTGCGCCCCTTGAGCGCCCGGCGCCTGCCGGAAACCCTGGTGGAACAAAAAGGGCTGGTGGATCGCAGCCGTCTGCTGGATTTGGCGGGACGTTCCCGGAAACCCCAGATTCGCCTGGCAAAGGAATATGGGATCCAAAAATACCCAGCTCCGGCTGGTGGCTGCCTGTTGACCGATAAGCAGTTTTCCCGGCGTCTGGGCGATCTGCTGGAACATGACCCCCAACCCCCGCCGCGATTCCTGCATTTGCTGCGCTATGGGCGCCATTTTCGCGTGGACGCCACCACCAAAATCATTGTCGGCCGCAATTCCAGCGAAAACCGGCAGATCCTCGAATATGTGGATCCGGCCAAGGACACAACCCTGAAAACCATTGAATATCCCGGCCCCCTGGCTGTTCTGCCCGGGGGGGCGATTCCCCCGGCCCGGCAACTGGCCGCTGCCCTGTGCGCCGGTTACAGCAAAGCGCCCCCCGAAGCTATGGTGCGGGTCAGTGTGAGAAACGCAGGGGAGAAAACCTCGCTGTCGGTGCTGGCCGTGGCACCTGAAGATTTGCATCATCTATTGATCTAGACACCGTCTTCCGTCCTGGCCCGCAGCTGGCCGCAGGCCGCCGCGATATCGGTGCCTTTGCTATGGCGGATCATGGCAGGGTAGTGCCGGTCCAGGAGGATTTTCTGGAAATCGGCAATGGTGTCCGCAGCGGGCCGGGAAAATTCGCTGCCCGGGTGGGGATTGTAGGGGATCAGGTTGATTTTTGCGCGAATGGGCCGCAGAAGCTTGGCCAGTTTGCGGGCCGCCCCGGGGCTGTCGTTAACATCCTTGATGAGGATATATTCAAAGGTTATCCGGCGGTTGGGGCGCAGGGGGTATGCACGGCACGCCTGGAGCAGTTTTTCCAGGGGATAAATGTCGTTGATGGGCATCAGCGCACTGCGCGTGGCGTTGTCCACGGCATTGAGGGATATGGCCAGGTTGACGGGGGATGCCCGGCCCAGTTCCCTGATGCGGGGAACAACACCGGCGGTGGACAGGGTGACCCGGCGGGGGGCGAAGGCCAGGCCCCAGTCGCTGTTGGTGACAATGGCGAGGCTGCCGACCACCCGCCTGAAGTTGGCCAGGGGCTCGCCCATGCCCATGAGCACCAGGTTGGTTAAGGGGGCCTGGCCGGCGGAGCGCTGGCGCACATCCCGGATCTGGGCCAGGATTTCACCCTGGGTCAGGTTGCGTACCAGGCCTCCCCGGGCGGTGCGGCAGAACCGGCAGCCCAGGGCGCAGCCCACCTGGCTGGAAATGCAGAGTGTGGCGTGGTTGCGTTCGGCGATGAGAACGGTTTCAATATGGTTGCCATCCGCCAGGCGAAACAGGAATTTGCGGGTTCCGTCCCTGGCCTGCTGTTCCCGCGTTAATTCGAGGGACGGGATTGTAAAGCGGTCCTGCAGAATTTGCCGCAGGGACTTGCTGAGATCGGTCATATCGCCAAAATCGTTGCATTGGCGGTGGTAAATCCATTTAAGGATCTGCTTGGCCCGGTAGGCGGCCACGCCCCGTCCGGCCAGCCAGCCGGTCAATTCTTCAGGGGAACAACAAAGAAGGTCCGTTGGAACTTCACGGGCAGGCAAGGGCTGGTAATCATTTTCGATTGACATAAGTTAATCTTGATACTATTCTGATGATTTATCTATTTTTCCATAAAACGCCATTGACATGGCAGGGTTAAACCCATTGTGATAAACTGATGTTCGACAGCCTGACAGACAAATTTAACGCAGTATTCAAGCAGCTTAAAGGCCACGGCAAGCTTTCCGAAAAGCATGTTGAGGCCGGATTGAAACAGGTGCGCCTGGCGCTTCTGGAAGCCGACGTCAATTTCAAGGTGGTCAAGCAATTTATCTCCGGCATCAAAGAACGGGCTTTGGGCCAGGAGGTGATGGGCAGTTTAACCCCTGGCCAGCAAGTGGTCAAGATCGTCAACGAAGAGTTGACGGGGCTCATGGGAAACCAGCATGAGGCTCTGAATCTGGGGGGCGCGCCCCCGGCTGCGATCATGATGGTGGGGCTGCAGGGTTCGGGTAAAACCACCACCGCCGGCAAACTGGCGGTTTTCCTGCGCAGCCAGGGCCGCAAGCCCTATCTGGTACCGGCCGACGTATACCGGCCGGCGGCCATTGACCAATTGACCAAGCTGGGCAGCCAGATTGATGTGCCGGTCTTTGCTTCCCGGACGGATATGAATCCGGTGGACATCTGCCTGAAAGCAAAGGCGGACGCCCATCAGCAGGGGTGCGATGTGCTGCTGCTCGATACAGCGGGACGGCTGCACATTGATACTGAACTGATGGCTGAACTGGAGGCTATCCGCGACGGCCTGCGTCCCTCGGATATCCTGCTGGTGGCCGATGCCATGACCGGCCAGGACGCCGTCAACAGCGCCAAGGCCTTCAATGATGCACTGAACATTCACGGGGTGGTGCTGACCAAGCTGGACGGAGACGCCCGGGGGGGCGCCGCGTTGTCCATTAAGGCGGTCACCGGCAAACCCATTAAGTTTGTCGGTGTGGGCGAAAAGCTCAAGGACCTGGAAGCCTTCCATCCTGACCGTATGGCGTCCCGTATTCTCGGTATGGGCGATGTTCTGACCATCATCGAGAAGGCCCAGTCCATGGTGGATATGGACGAGGCCGCGGCTCTGGAGAAAAAGCTGCGCAAAAGCCAGTTTACCCTGGAAGATTTCAAGGAGCAGATGGTACGCATTCGCAAGATGGGCTCCCTGTCCGACCTCATCGGCATGATTCCGGGAATCGGCAACAACAAACAATTTAAGAACATGGAGGTGGATGACCGCGAAATTGTGCGCATCGAGGCCATCATCAACTCCATGACGCCGGAAGAACGGCGGAGACACGGCATTATTAACGGCAGCCGGCGCAAGCGCATTGCCCTGGGCAGTGGCACCAAGGTCCAGGATGTCAACCGGCTGCTGAAAAACTATACCCAGGTCATGAAAATGATGAAGAAATTCAACAAAGGCAAATTCCGCGGGCTGGGGCGCGGCATGTTGCCCTTCTAAACGCGGCGGATTGCCGTTCAAAGGAGCTGTATATGGCAGTAAAAATCAGGTTGGCCCGTCACGGAGCCAAAAAACGTCCCTTCTATCGCATTGTGGCTGCCGATGGCGAGTCACCCCGTGATGGCCGCTTTATTGAGAAGCTGGGCACCTACAATCCCTTGACCGACCCGGCTGAAGTCAATTTCGATGAGGATCGGGTACGCTATTGGATCGGACAGGGAGCCCAACCCAGTGATACGGTGAGAACCCTGTTGAAGGCGCAAGGTTTTGTTCAAAACCCCAGTTAGCCCAAGCGGTGGTGATTGACCTCGTTTTGCATTATCAGCCAGGGAGGAAGAGCTATGAAGGAGTTGATTAAATACATCGCAGAGGCGCTAGTGGATCATCCGGAAGAGGTCTCGGTGTCTGAGGTGGAAGGTAATCAAACCTCCGTGTTGGAATTGAAGGTCGCCAAGGAAGATCTTGGCAAAGTCATTGGCAAACAAGGACGTACCGCCCGCGCCATGCGCACGATTCTCAGCGCGGCGTCGGCCAAGATCAAGAAACGGACCGTCCTGGAAATCATCGAATAACCCCTAACCTCCGCATGCTATGAGCCCGGAAAACATGGATCAGCCTCTGGTCGCCATTGGCAAGATTACCGGAGTTCATGGCATACGGGGCAACCTGAAAGTCCTGTCTTACGCTGAATCGCTGGAATTGTTCAGCCTGGAGGGCGGGGTCAAGCTGCAAACTCCCCGGGGGGGCGTGCAGCGTACAACCATAACCAGTGTCAAACCCCATGGCCGTCGGCTCCTGATAACTGTTAAGGGAGTCACTGATCGCAATCAAGCCGAAGCCCTGGTCGGATATTTGATTTGCATCGAGCGTCGCCATCTGCCGGCACTGGAAGCAGATGCCTATTACTGGACCGACCTCATCGGGTGTGATGTTGAAACATGCAGCGCCCGGTATCTAGGCAGGGTGAAGAACATCATCGCCACGGGCGGCAATGATGTTCTGGTTGTACAGAACCCGGATAACGGGGAGCACACGGAGATCCTCATCCCCATTGTGATATCGGTTATCAAGGGTGTGGATCTGGCGGCAAGACGGCTCACCGTGGACCTGCCCCAAGGGCTCTAGCCATGGATTTCGCCGCTCTGACGATTTTTCCGGAAATGTTCGATCTGTTCTGGGAACATGGAATCGTCCGCCGGGCCATCGAAAGCCGGCATATTGCGGCCAAGGCCATGGATATCCGCGACTACGCTGACGGACGCCATCGGGTGACCGACGATCGCCCCTATGGCGGGGGCTGCGGCATGGTGATGAAACCCGAGCCCCTGGCCCGGGCCATCAGGGCCGCCCGCCGGCAGTTGCCGGAAGCCTGGGTGGTGCATCTGACCCCCCAGGGGCGGGTGCTGGACCAGCCTCTGCTGGAGCAGCTGGCCGGACTATCCGGGTTGATCCTGGTTTGCGGCCGCTATGAAGGGCTGGATGAGCGGGTGGTCCGGAATCACATAGACGTGGAACTCTCCATCGGGGATTATGTGCTTACCGGCGGCGAGTTGGGCGCCATGGTGGTCATGGACGGCGTGACGCGGTTGATTCCCGGCGTACTGGGAGGTGAGGATTCCGCAGCCCTGGATTCGTTCAGCGACCGCCTGCTGGAACACGACCACTATACCCGGCCCCCCGAATTTGAAGGGGAACCGGTGCCGGCGGTGCTGCTCTCCGGGCACCATGAACGCATCGCGCAATGGCGGCGGGAGCAAGCCCTGATCCGGACCGTTCTAAAGCGGCCGGATCTTTTGGCCGGCAGGGAGCTCGCGGATGAGGAACGAGCCATACTGGCCGCCTTACGAAAACAGCTAAGCGCCATTCTGAACGGGGCCCAGCGGGATGTTGACGATGACCGGCGCCAGCCATGAGAATGACGGACATGACTCTGATGGTAAGTCCGGAACAGCCGGGCGGATGACCGGATGCGCTCTTTAAAAGGACGGGCAGAATAACCCATGGGCCGGCTTTATGTGAGCTTGATGCACTATCCGGTGCGCAATAAAAACGGTGAGACAGTGGCATCCGCCATCACCA
>Ga0180435_10005648_pt1 | contig 12126 bp, 7 predicted proteins | sample SS_ome_3_FD_132467 | JGI IMG/M metagenome (GOLD analysis project Ga0180435, IMG submission 132467) | Hypersaline lake sediment archaeal communities from the Salton Sea, California, USA - SS_3_S_1 metaG | ecosystem: Environmental > Aquatic > Non-marine Saline and Alkaline > Hypersaline > Sediment...
AGCAGCGCCTGGAGCAGGGTCGTGCCCGATCGCGGCACCCCGACGATGAAGATCCTGCCGCCGAGAGCTGAAGCTGTCACGTGGCGGCTCCGTCGACCACCGACGGCTTGCGGGCGATGACCGTGAAGAAGGGCCGCAGCGACGGGACGAGCCGCTCGGCGAGACCGACGACCCCCCGGCCGTGGCCGCCGCGGAAGACGAGGCCCTCGGTGACGAAACCGGTCCGATGAAGGAAGTCGACGGTCTCCGAGGTGGTGTACTCGCGGACGTGCCCCATGTGGCCGAGGGTGCGGAGCTTGTCGTACTGGCGGTGGACGCCGCCCGAGACCGCGTGGCCCTGGTTTCGAATCACGAGGTTTCGGATGCCTCGAAACGACCGCAGGTTCGGCGTCGACAGCAGCAGCGCTCCGCCCGGCGCGAGCACCCGGAGCACCTCGCCCATGGTGAAGATCGGGTCGATCCGCAGGTGCTCGAAGATCTCATTGAAGAGCACCGCGTCGATGCTCGCGTCGGCGATGGGCAGCGGCTCGGTTTCGATGTCGCAGCGCCGAACCTCGAGCCCGAGCTCGTCGATGGCGCTCGCGAACCGGTCGGGCCCGAGATCCACCGCCAACAGGTCGTATCCGAGCGCCGCCAACGCACCGGAGACGACGTAGGGCGCTGCGCCGACGTCGACCACCCGGGCGCCCGCCGGAACGTGCTCGAGCACGAGGTCGGCATCGGTGGCGAGCCGCAGCCGATGCTCGCGCAGGTAGTTCGAGGTCCAGTCCTCGAGCGCCGGGTCATCGGCCCGGATCCGGACGGCGGTCTCATCGACGACACCGAGGCTTCGCTGGGTCGGACGCTGCGGAGCGGAAATCGTGGTCGGTCTCACCCGTCCTCCAGATCATCGAGGTGGTCGAGGATGACGCGCCGGGCCGCCTCCACCGAGTCGTCGTCGAGGTGCGGGTCCGGGGTGTCGACCACCGTCAGCGGGCCGGCGAAGACGGCGCGCCAGGTCGCGGCGGCGTCGGTGGAGGGTTCCACCGCGTTGAAGATCACCGCCGGGGTGCGAACCGGACCGGGCCGGTAGCTGGCGTGGAGCCGGAACCGGTCGACCCGGACATCGGCCCACAGGATCCTCTCGGTCAGCGGCATCCCCAGCGCCCGGCGCAGCCGGCCGACGTGGCAGAGCCACCGCCGCCAGCCCTCCACCGCCACCCGGCGCCACAGCCGCCGGTAGGGGGCGAGGGTCAGCGGGCTGTTGGCGCGGAGCCAACGGCCGACGGCCTCGGCGCTCGTCAGTTCGTCCACCGGCCGGTCGAGATCGTCGATCTGCAGTCTGAGCGGGCCCACGCGGGCGATGTCGAAGGGCATGGGGGCGATGAGCAGCAGTCTGTGCACCGGGATGCCCCGCTGCTCCATGATCCGCACCGCCTCCACGGCCATCGACGCGCCGAACGAGTACCCCGCCATGATCAGCCGACGGTCCGGAAACCGGTGCCCGATCTCGTCGACGAGCTCCCGCCCGAGCTCGGTCATGGTCCGCCACCGGCCGAGGTTTCCCTCGGGGCGGTGGCCGACGCCGCGCAGCCCGTAAACCGGCCGCTCGCCGCGGAACCGGTCGGCGAAGAGGTCGGCGAAAAAGTGCGGGATGGCGACGATGAACGGGTCGCCCTCGCCGCCGGGCTGGATCGGGAAGAGGTGGTCGAACACCGGTGACTCGACGCCCGAGTCATCATCGATCCGGGCGGCGAGGCGGCGGACCGTGGGGTTGGCGAAGACCTCCACCGGGGGCAGCACGACCCCGAGGTCGCGCTCGATGACGAGGACGAGCTCGACGGCGAGCAACGAGTGGCCGCCGACGGCGAAGAAGTTGTCGTCGGGGCCGATGCCCCGCACTCCGAGCAACCCCTCCCAGATTGCGATGAGCGTTGCCTCGCGTAGGGTGGTGGCGGCGTCTGCCCCGCCGACGCGGTGCTCGGGTTCGAGCTCGAGCTCGACCAGCCGCCCGCGGTCGATCTTGCCGTTGGGCAGCCGCGGCAGCTCCTCCAGTACGACCAGCCGAGTCGGAACCATGTACGCCGGCAGCCGCCGTTCCAGCTCGCCCCCCCAACCGGTCGGCCCATGGGCATCGGGCCCCTCGACGAAGGCCACGAGGTGATCGGCCGCCTCTGAATCGGCGCCCAGGCTCCGGGCCACCACCGCCGCTCGATCGATGCCGTCGAGATCGGCCAGCGCCGTCTCGACCTCCCCCGGCTCGATGCGGAAGCCGCGGATCTTGAGCTGCTCGTCCGCGCGGCCGTGGAAGAGCAGCAGCCCGTCGGCGGTCCGGCTCATGAGGTCGCCGGTGGCATAGCGTCGACCGGGTGGGCCGTCGACCGGGTCATCGGCAAAGCGTTCGGCGGTGAGCTCCGACCGCCGCCAGTAGCCCTCGGCGACCGTCGGACCCGCGATCCACGCCCGGCCCGGAACCCCGACCGGCACCGGTCGACCCCTGTCGTCGACGACATCCACGCGGACTCCGGGAATCGGCCGGCCGATGGGCACCGGCCGGTGGGCATCCGCGGCCGTCATCTCGTGGGCCGTCGCCCAGACCGTGCCCTCGGTGGGGCCGTACTCGTTGAACAGCCGGGTGTCGGGAGCGATGCGGAAGTGCTCGGCCACCAGCGCCGGCGGGCAGCTCTCGCCGGCGACAATGGCGACCGAGAGCCGCGACGCCGCCCCGCCGTCGGCCTCGAGCAGCCGCGCATAGAGCGACGGCACGCAGAGCAGATGGGTGACGTCGGCCTCACGGATCAAGGCCGCCAGCCGACGCGGGTCGAGCACCTCGTGGTCGCCGGGGATGATGAGTGTCCCACCGGCCGCCAACGTGCCGAAGATCCCCGCCACCGAGCTGTCGAAGGCGACGCTGGGCAGCAGCAGGTAGCGCGGTGGGCCGGCGCCGTAGACCTGGAGCCGGGCGGCGGTGGACGCCCGGAGGTTGGCGTGCGTCACGACCACTCCCTTGGGCCGTCCGGTGGAGCCCGAGGTGTAGAGGAGGTAGGCGACGCTCGCCGGATCGACGGCCGGCGGATCGGGGTCGGCCTCTCCGAGCGGCCCGATGCTGCCCGTCTGGACCACCGACCACGGGCCGTCGGGCAGATCGGCATCGAGCGTGGAGGTCGTGAGCACCACACGGACCTCGGCGTCGGTGAGCACCTGCCGGTTGCGCTGGGCAGGGTAGGCCGGATCGAGGGGAACGTAGGCCGCCCCGCCGCGATGAATCCCGACCAGCCCGGCGATGAGATCCATCGAGCGCGGAAGGAAGACGCCGACCCGATCCCCCGGGTCGACGCCGGCGTCGATCAGCGACTGCTCGATGGCCGCAGCGCGCCGCGACAGCGCCGCGAAGTCCAGGCGATCGTCGTCGCAGCGGACGGCGGTGGCATCCGGGGTGTCACGGCTCCAACCGTGGATCTGCTCGGGCATCGTGGCCGTCGTCGCGAGATCGAGGACCTCGCCGCGGGAGGCGCGATCGATGCGAGCCAGCTCGGCGTCGTCGAGCATCCGGAGATCCGCCACCATCCGTTGCGGGTCTTCGACCAGGCTGGAGAGCAGGGCGGTGTAGCCGTCAGCGAACCCGCGGATCCCCGACGCGCTGAATCGGTCGGCCCGGTACTCCACGGCCACCTCGAGGGATCCCGAGTCCTCGGTGAGAAAGAGCGTCAGATCGAACTTTGCGTCGCCGAGGTCGAGGATCACCTCCTCGAGCCGGGCCCCGCCGAGCTCGGGAAGCGGAACGCGCTCCTGGTGGACGAACATGGTCTGGAAGAGCGGGTGACGGTCGGAACGGCGGGCCGGGGCCAGGGCCTCGGCGATGGTCTGAAACGGCGTTGCGGCGTGGCCGAGGAGCTCCCGGAGCTCGCGGTCGAAGCGCCGCAGTTCGTCGTCGACGGTCCGTTCCTCGTCGATTGCCGTGGGCACGACGACGGGGTTGATGAAGGCGCCGAGCATCTCGACCACGTCGGGGTGCGACCGGGTCGAGACCGGAGTGGCGAAGGCGAACGAGGCCCCGCCCGCAAGACGCTGCAGCAGCAACCGGTAGGCGAAGGCGCCGATGGCGAACGGCGTGGTTCCCACGGCGCCGGCGAGCCGACGGAGACGCTCCGCAGTGCGATCATCGACCCCGAGGCTCAGCAGCCGCCCCCGGGGTCCCTCGACACCGTCCGGCGGCCCGAACGGCAGCTTCAGATCGTCGGGCGGCGGGTCGAGCCGCCGCCGCCAGAAGTCGAGCGCTCGCGACTCGGCCTCCCGGCCGGATGTCCTCTTCCAGTGGGACCAGTCGTCGTACTGGGGCGAGGGCTCGGCCTCGTCGAGCTCGCCGGCTACCGCCGCCGCGAGGTCCCGCCACAACCCGGCGAGCGAACGCTCGTCGGAGAGGAGGTGGTGGAGCACGAGCAGCAGCAGCCGTTCACCGGCGCCGTGCTCTTCGACGAGGTGCAGCCTGATCAGGGGGAGGGTCTCCAGGTCGAAGGGTCGCTTCGCCGCCGCGATCGCGGCCTCGACGGCGCCCCCCGGCTCGGCTCGGATCCGATCGAGGGTCGCAGCAGCCCCGGGGTGGATGATCTGGAGGACCTCGCCGTCGTCAGCGGTGAAGGTCGATCGCAATAACCGGTGGCGGGCCACGACTCGGCCGAACGCCGACTCGATGGCCTCCGGGTCGAGCTCGCCCCGAACCCGGCAGGCGCTGACGAGGTTGTACGCCGGCGATCCCGGGTCCAGGGTGTGCGCCAACCAGATCCCGCGCTGCAGCTCGTCGAGATGGGCCGGAGCCTCGAGCGGGCGGACCGGAAGGCTCTCCCGGCGCACCGAGGCGGAGGCCTTCTTGAGACGGATGGCCTCTCGCAGCCGCTCGGCGCGGGTGTCGCTGGTCGAATCGCTCATCGAGTGGTGCTCGTCCCGGTCCTGATATCGCGTCCAGTCTAGCCCAACCGGATGGGGCCCGCGGATCCTTCCGGCCTGCTACGATCCCTCCATCGAGGACCGTGATCGGATGACGAGACGACCATGAGCGACGCGGCGGGACACGCCCTGCGGGTGCTCGAGATCGAGACCTTCGGCCGCGGAGGTCTGATCCACTACGCCGTCAATCTCTCCGGCGGGTTGGCGGGGCGCGGCCACCGGGTCGACCTGGTGACCGCGGAGAGCTTCGAGCTCGCCCATCGCGAGCTGCCGGCCGGGGTTCGGCTGCACACTTCGGTGGGACGGCTCGGCCGGCGCTTCGGCCGCGGTTGGCCGGCCGCAGCGGCCACGTTGGGCCGCAAGGTGGAGGCGGTGCTCGACGCCCGCGCCGTCGCCCGGTTGGCGCGGAGCATCGGCCCCGACGTGATCCACCTGCACAGCACCAATACCTCGGCGGTGGTCTACCTCCACCTGCTGCGACGAATCGGCGCGCCGCTGGTGGCGACCGCGCACCAGGTGACGCCGCACGAGTCCATCGCGTTTCAGGACGCGATCTACCGCCGGATCCACGGGCTGCCCGATCTCGTCATCGCCCACTCCGAGGTCGACCGGCGGCGCCTGAGCGACGAGTTCGGGGTCGAGGCCGACCGTGTCGCGGTCATCCCGCACGGCGACTACGGGTTCTTCGCCGACGTCGACGACCCGCCGGACCGGGACACCGCACGCGCCCGGCTCGGGCTCGGCGCCGACGAGCCGGTGGCGCTGTTCTTCGGCCACATCCGCGAGTACAAGGGCCTCGACCTGCTGCTCGACGCGTGGCCCGAGGTGACCGCGGCTGCGCCCGGCGCCCGGCTCGTCATCGCCGGCGATCCGGTTCGACTCACCACCGAGAGGTTCGAGCAGCTCCGACGGCAGGCCGACGACCTCGGGGTGATCCACCGTTTCGAGTACATTCCGTTCGGCGAGGTCGCCGAGTTCTTCGCCGCCGCCGACCTGTTGATTCTTCCCTACCGCAGCATCAGCCAGTCGGGCGTGCTCTACCTCGCGTTGGCGCTCGGGGTGCCGGCGGTGGCCACCGCGGTGGGTGCGTGGCCCGAGATGCTCAGCGATGGCGAGAGCGCACTCGTGGTGCCACCGGACTCGCCCACCGAGCTCGCCGCCGCGGTGGCCCGGGCGCTCAGAGATCCGGCGCTCCGGTCCCGGCTCGCCGATGGCGGCCGCCGCGTCGCGGAGGCGCACTCGTGGCCCGCGGTGGCCAACCAAACCGAACGAGCGTTCGGCGATTTACTCGGGCGGTGATCGGCGGAGGAGATCGAGGAGCCGACGTTCCAGCCCCGGCGGCCGTCCCTCGATGCGCCACAACGTGCCGAGGGCGGCGGTGAAGACGGCGGCGCCGACGACGACGGTGCCGGCCAGCGAGGTCCACGAAGGTGCGGTCCCGAGAGTGGCGATCGGCAGTGCGGCCCGAACCGCGAGGACGGTGCCGACCATGGCCAGCGCGGCGGCGAGCGGCCGGCGAAGCCGGCTCACCAGCTCACGAGGGGTGAGCCCGAGGCATCGGTGGAGCATCCACGCGTTCAGCGCGGTGTAGAGCACCCCGGCGCCGACGATGCTCCAGATGGCTCCCGGCAGCCCGAAGGCCGCGGTGCAGCCGATGAACACCGGCAGGTGGATCACGGCGTAGATCAGGCTGACACCGAAGAGGAGGCGCGTGCGCCCGAGGGCCATCACGCACGGCAGCGCCATGGACAGGGTGGCGCGAAGCCCGAGGTAGGGCACCAACACCACCAGCAGCGGCACGATGGGACTCCACCGGTCCCCGAGCATCAGGGGCACGAAGTCGCCGGCGATGAGGGCGAATCCGAACCCGGCCGGGAGGCTCAGCGAGCCGACGACGTTGACCGATTCGAGCGCCGCCCTCCGAAGTCGGGCAGTGTCGGCGGCGAGCTCGCTGAACGAGGGGAAGAGGATGCGCTGCAGCGGGCTGACCAGCTCACGGGTCGGCAGGACGCCGATCCGCTGGGTCATGAAGTAGTAGCCCGCTTCAGTGATGCCGAGCAGCCGGCCGACGATGATCTTGTCGGTCTCCATTGCCAGCGTCGTCACCACGCTGGTCAACGACAGCCAGCCGCTGAAGGCGAAGATGTCGGCGAACCGCGTCAGCGACGGACGCGGCAGATAGGGCCGCATCAGATAGCCGAGCACCAGGCTCGTCAGGGCGCCGGCAAGGATACCGATCACCAACGCCCAGTAACTGCGGGTGAGCACCGCGATGGCCACCGTGACCGCGAAGGCGAGGATTCGGGCGCCCAGGGTGAGGATCGCCAACCGCGAGAAGACGAGATCGCGCTCGAACATGACGAAGCGCGGATTGGCGAGGCCGGTGAGGATCGGACTCAGGGCGAGGGCGATGAGGATCGCCGCGATCCGCGGATCGTCGACGAGGCGCGAGATGACGATCATGATGACCGCGGCGAACAGACCACGAAGCGCCGACAGGGTCCACGCGGTGTCGTAGAGCGCACGGTCGTCGTCGCGGTGGCGGATCAGGGCCTTGTTGACGTCGAGGGCGCTCAAGCCCTCGATGATCGTCACCACCGAGGCGGCGATGGCGACGAGGCCGAAGTCGTCCGGCGCCAGAATCCGCGCCAGCACGACCACCGAGGCGAAGTCGATGAGCCGCTCGACCCAACGGTAGCCGTAGAGCCAACCCACCCCGGCGGCGATGCGGCGGGTCGATCCGGTCATGAACCCACCCCGCCCCGGCCGGCGAGGAGCTCGTCGACCGCGCGCTCCGCAACCCCTCTATCAGCGTAGGCCCGGTAGGCGAGCCGCATCCGATTCACGTTGCCGCCGAAGGCGTCATCGTCGAGCAGCCGCTGAATCCGGGCGAGGATTCGATCCGCGTCGTCCCCGTCGGGGTCGCCGGCGACCCCGAGGCCGTGGTGAACCACCCTCGCCGTGTTGCCCGCCATGTCGGTCTCGCCGCCGCAGGCGACGAGCATGGGGACCCCGGCGAGCACGCACTCGTCGATGGTGTTGATCCCGCCGTGGACGATGGCGGCGTCGGCGTGGGTGAGCACTTCGAGCTGCGGCGCCCAGGTGAAGCCGTGGACGCCCTCCGGAAGTTCGCCCAGCTCGGCCGGATCGATACTCTGCCCGAGGGCCAGCACCAGCTCCCAATCCGATCTTCTGCCGACGGCGTTGACGAGCCGGCGCAGCCAGCCCCGGTGCGCGGTGAAGAACGAGCCGAAACCGGCGTAGAGCAGGACCCGACCGGGCCCGGATCGCCGCCTCCGATCGAGCACGGCGTCGAGCCGCCGCCGGTCGGCCTCCGGCATCGGCGGATCGAGCCGATCCTCCAACACCATGGGGCCGACGAAGCGCACCCCGGGGAACCGCTCGTGAGAAAACTCGAACTCGAGGGCGTGCAGGCTCAGCGCCGGGAGCCGTGGATAGGTGAACGGGATGAGCCACTGGCTCGGGTCGCTCTCCCGATCGACATCGAAACCGCTCTCGCGGGCCACCTCCCTGATCACCGAGATCCGGTCGCAGCCTAACTGCGCAGCGCGCAGGCGAAGCGCTTGTGCGCGCTTACGAACCCGAAAGGCGGCCCAGGCGAGCGCGATCCCGACCTGGCTTCCCCGCCACCCGACACCGGTCCGGACGGCGGTGTGCGGCGGCGGCGACCCGGCCCGCCGCCAGATCGAGCAGAAGGTGTTGAGCAGCGCCAGCGGGACGGCGGCACCGGCGCAGGCGACGATATGCTCGTGCATCTCGCCGTCGATCAGAACCAGGTCCGGACCGAGCTCACCGAGCAGCTCGGCGAAGTCCTCGACACCGGTTGCCGCCGCAGCGTTCCGCCGGCGCTCCGCCATCCGGCGCAACCGGTCGACGATGCTCCCCGCGGCATCCTCGGCTTGGAACCCCGCGAGGCGGTTCGGCTCGAGGGCGCGAAACCGGAGCCCGTGGTGCTCCGCCACACCACAAGCCGACGCCGCTCCGGCGAAGGTCACCGCATGCCCGGCCGCGGCGAGACGCCGGCACAGCTCGATGGTCGAGAACCGCATGCCCGCCGGGCCGTCAGTGACGGCGAGGATCCCGGCCACGGCCTCAGTCCGGCGGGTAGCCGAGCCGGACGATCAGGTCGGCCCATTCGGCGTCGAAGGCCTCTCTGACGCGTGCCGTGAACCGGTTCCGCCACTGGCCCGAGCTCGGGTTGCGAATGTGCGGATCGCGTGCTCGACGCCGGGCGAGTGAGTGGCGTTCGGCGAAGAACAGTCCGAGACGCCGTTCGAGCCACGTCAACCCGTAGTGGTCGAAGATCTCGCCGAAAACCTCGAGCTCGCGACCGAGGATCTCCTCGTAGCGGAAGAGACGGATGTCCGGGTGCGACGCCGGCCACTCGGCCATCGACCGAAAATGCGGCCGGCGAAACTCCAGCTCGGCGAGCAGCCCGTCCTCCTCGGACAGCGATTGGAGGTAGGCCGCGAAGGACCCGCCGGCCTCCCGCAGCCCGAGCGGGACGCTGCCGTTGGCGAACTCCCAGTCGTCGTCGGTGGGGTTCTCCATGGTGCACCAGGGCTCAGCGCCGCGCCGATGGTAGAAGTAGCCCGAGACCACCAGGTCGCGGGGGTCCCGGATGAACCGCGTCAGGCGAAACTCGCCCAGCCGCTCCAGGTCGGGCACCCGGTTGTTGACCGTCGCCACCCGGCACGAGGCAAACCCGTCGAGAAAGGCATCGATGTCGCTGTTGAAGTGCCGGTAGCCCCCGCTCCACGGCAGACAGCGGTTGAAGACGGCGTCCATGACCCGCCGGTAGTAGACCGTCAGGCACTTGTGGTAGGCGCAGTGAACGACATTCGGGCGCACGACTCAGCCCCCCCGGCGGCAGCGGCGCCGGGCCCACACTGCGACGCCGCGAACGAGGTGGTTGACCGGGATCATCGAGGCTTCATGGTACATGATGCTGTGGGCCACCGGCTGGTCACGTCGCCATCTCGGAAGCTGCTGACAGGATTCGACTTCAGCGAAACTCCGTTCTCTGGAACGATCCACGACGAGAATCTGTTACGCTCGTGGACACGCACTCTGGCTGGTGGTTCTCAAAATGAGCTCGACATCAAACGACTCGCACACGGTGATCGTCGGCGCCGGCCCGGCCGGCCTGACCGCGGCCCTCGAGCTCGGCAAGCTCGGGCGCCGGGCCTCGGTCTTCGAAGCCGACGACATCGTCGGCGGCATCTCGCGAAGCGTCGTCTTCGAAGGCTGCCGGATGGACATCGGCGGCCACCGATTCTTCACCAAGGTCAGCGAGGTCGAGGCCCTGTGGCGCGAGATCTGCGGCGACGACCTGCTCGTCCGCGAGCGCATGTCGAGAATCTTCTACAACGATCGATTCTTCGACTACCCGCTCAAACCCGTGAATGCTCTGCGCGGCCTCGGCGTCACCGAAGCGGTCCGGGTGGTGCTGAGCTACCTCCACGCCCAGCTCTTTCCGAGCCACGACGAGAGCACCTTCGATGCCTGGGTCAGCAACCGCTTCGGGCGCCGCCTGTACGAAATCTTCTTCAAGACCTACACCGAAAAGGTGTGGGGGATGCCGTGCGAGGAGATCAGCGCGGCCTGGGCCGCCCAGCGAATCAAGAACCTCAACCTGGTCACTGCGCTGAAGAATGCCTTTGTCGGCGACGGCACCCGCGGCGGCGAAGTCGTGGCGAGCCTCATCGAGCAGTTTCTCTACCCCCGCCTCGGACCGGGAATGATGTGGGAACGGTGTCGAGACCAGGCGGCGGCGCACGGTGTCGTCACCCATCTGCGGTCGCGGGTGACCCGGGTGCACCACGCGGCCGGACGAGTGGTGGCGGTCGACGTCGAAGAGAACGGCGGCGTTCGCCGGGTGACGTGCGACTCCGTAGTGTCCTCGATGCCCGTCGGCTCGCTGGTCCGCGCCATGGACCCGGCACCGCCGGACGAGGTGCTCGCCGCCGCCGACGGTCTGAGCTTCCGCGACTTCCTCATCATCGGGCTCATCGTCGACCGCGCGGAGCTCTTTCCGGACAACTGGATCTACATCCACGCCCCCGAGGTCACTGTCGGCCGCGTCCAGAACTTCAAGAACTGGAGCCCGGAGATGGTCAGCGACCCGTCGCAGTCCTTCATCGGTCTCGAGTACTTCGTCAATCGCGGCGACGAGCTGTGGTCCATGTCCGACGAGGAGCTGCTCGAGCTCGGAGCCGCCGAGGCCGAAACCATCGGGCTCTTCCGCTCGGACGAGGTGCGGACCGGAACCGTGGTTCGGATGCCCCGGGCCTACCCGGTCTACGACGGCGAGTACGAGGCCCACCTCGACGTCATCCGAAGCTGGCTCGCCGGTTTCGACAATCTCTTCACCGTCGGCCGAAACGGACAGCACCGCTACAACAATCAGGATCACTCCATGCTCGCGGGGCTCTATGCCGCGCGCAACATCGACGGCGCGGACTTCGACCTGTGGGCGATCAACGAGGACGAGAGCTTCCACGAGGAGGTCCGCGCCGACGAAGCTGCGAAGCCCGGGGTTCTCGACCGGCTGACGCCGTCGCGCATCGACGACGGGGACGTCGATCAACTCCTCGCCAACGCCTTCGCAGCCTACGACGAGGTCGCCCTCGGCGGCGCCGTCGCGATCACCGCGAGCGTGACCCTCGCCGTGGCGACCTTGTTGCCACTGCTGCGCGCCGACACCAGCTTCGTGCCGATGCTGTCGCTGCTCGGGAACTACCTGTTCGGATTCGAGATGAGCTGGCCGGGCTTGGCGGTGGGGATGGCCGAGGTCGGCGCCATCGGCTTCGTTCTGGGCTGGACGACCGCCAAGCTGATCAACGCCATGGTCGGCGTGTTCGAACGCAACCTCGAGCGGCGCTTGGCCGAGCTGACGACTCTCGAGGCGTTGAGCGGAGGACGAATTGAACGCATCAAGTGACGAGCTACTTCTCATCACCAGAACCATCGCCCGCGTCCGGGTCGCCATCGTGGCCATCGTCGCCGGCATGGTCGGCGGCTTCGGGCTCTTCGCCGCCACCGTCTGGCTGCTCATCAAGGGCGGTCCGGACGTCGGCCAGAACCTGTCCCTGCTCGGGGTCTACTACCCCGGATTCACGGTGAGCTGGGCCGGTTCCATCGTCGGCTTCGCGTACGGCGCCCTGACCGGCGCGCTGCTCG
>Ga0180435_10005649_pt1 | contig 12121 bp, 12 predicted proteins | sample SS_ome_3_FD_132467 | JGI IMG/M metagenome (GOLD analysis project Ga0180435, IMG submission 132467) | Hypersaline lake sediment archaeal communities from the Salton Sea, California, USA - SS_3_S_1 metaG | ecosystem: Environmental > Aquatic > Non-marine Saline and Alkaline > Hypersaline >...
GTTTTTGAAGATGAATTCCTGATGCCGCTATCGAAACTTGAGCAGGAGTGGAAGGAGGCAATCTAAATAAAGAAGACATCCAACGTCCAACTTCCAACTTCGAACATCGAACGAAGAAAAATAAATAACGATGAATGTTCTACAATTAGCGTAGATTTGCGAGATTCGCGGTTTGAAAAGAGGCCGAGGCGGGTGATAAAAGAAGAAACATGAAGGCTACTATAATCGTCAACCCTATCTCCAGCCGGATCAATTATCCGGGGTGTGTCAACAAGATCAAACAGGAACTGGAGCAGAAGGGACATCAAGTCGTTGTTGTGCCGACCTCGGCACCCCTGGAAGCGATTGAACTATCCCGGCGGTCGGAAGGGGAGGGGAGTGATCTGATTATCTCCGTGGGGGGTGACGGAACCTTGAATGAAGTTATCAATGGAATAGCGAGCCCTTCGACCGTTTTGGGAATTATTCCCACCGGGATAAGTAATGTTCTGGCAATGGAGCTGGGAATTCCTCTGGATCTAGATGGTGCTATCCGGGTTATTACAGACGGTTATACCCGGCTTATCGATCTGGGCTTTGCTAATGATCGTGTCTTCTCAACGATGGTAAGTATCGGGCTTGACGCGGAAGCGGTGAGGATAGTCAACCCCGGCATAAAAAAATTGGTTAAGAAATATGCCTATCATTTATCCGGCCTCAAAGCTCTGATTTCATTCAGTCCATCGCCATTTACGCTGAAAACCGATGAGGGAGAAAAGCTGAGCGGCTGCGCGGCGGTTATATCTAACGCGAGTTTTTATGGGGGAACTCACCGGATCAATCCTGCCGCGCGGGTCGATGACGGCCTGCTTCATTGCTGTATTTTTGAGAAAGGCGGTCGGTTGGATTACGCACGTTATTTTTGGGGTGTAATCCGGGGAAAACACCATAAATTTAAGGATGTTCATCTTATAAGGAGTACCGGTATATTAATAGAGGAGGGGGGAATCCCAATCCAGGCCGACGGTGATTATATCGGCCGGACGCCGGCACGAATCGAAATATTGCCGAAGCGATTAAGGGTGTGTACCCCTCATCCGATTTATAAGGCTGATTTAAACCACGAAGACCACGAATGAGATGTGATTAGAACTTAGCGCCTTCGGCGCAACGTTCGGGTCAAAAGGTTGCGGTTGCGCGGCTCGAATCGGCTGCGTGGGACGGTTGCGGGGCTAAAGCGGACGTAACCGTAACCCATTCCACGTTTCGAGCTGCGTAACCGATCAACGTTATCCCGGAATTTCAAGACATTGATTGTGCGCCAAAGGCGCATCAGCCTCTGGCTGAAAATTCCGAAGCAGGAACTTAGCGCTTCGCGCTAACTTTTGGTAGCCGCACCCTTTAGGGTGCGTAATATGGCGCAGGCTAAAGCCTGCGGCTACCATTTTCATGTTTTATTGAAATTCCGATATAATAAAATAGCTTTACCTATCTGGTGTGCATCGATAGGACAACCGCCCATTTGATATAGTGGCGTGTATGCAATTACTTGTATTATTGTTACCCATACAATATGACTGAGAACCATAGTGTTAGTATTTGTTCAAAACTACCTGGATTTCATTATAAATCCGGGTAAGTCCGAATAAAATCAACTTATCCGCGTCTAATAGATAGAGCATGAGTATGCCAAAGGAAGACCGGGATCTGGTGCGCAGTTGCCTGGAAGGAAATATCGATGATTTTCAGGGACTGGTGGAGAAATACCAGCAGCGGATCTATCTCGTTGTCTATGGAATTATCCTTAATCGGGAACAGGCCCGGGATCTAACTCAGGAAGTGTTCCTTAAAGCGTACCGCTCACTGGGAAAGTTTAAAGGGAACGCTCAGTTTTATACCTGGCTTTATCGGATTGCCTTCAACCTGTCCCTGGACGCGAAAAGAAAGATCGCTAATCGGGTGCAGGTGGAGTATGATGATTCCCTCGAGAGCGATAATCACGAGAATTATTACCGCACTCGAATATCCAGGCCGGATCAGATGGCTTTGCGGAAAGAGTTATATGAGAAAATTATAAAGAGCCTGGGGGCGCTCTCGGACGAGCAGAGGACGGCGATTATTCTCAGGGAATGGGAAGGACGTTCCTACGATGAGATCAGCAAGATAATGAACTGTTCTACCGGCACGGTTATGTCGCGTCTGCATTATGCCCGGGAGAAGTTGAAAAAAGAGATCATTCCGTACTTATGAAAAACGAGACCTGTCATAATAATGAGGTTTTATTGGATGCTTATTACGATGGAGAACTCTCTCCGGAAGAAGCCCGGGAGTATAAATCTCATCTTGATCAGTGTCCGGAATGCGCTCAGACCTTAAGGGATTACAGCTCGATAAGCGGATCTCTGGCTGAACTATCCCGGGAATTACAGTCGGGGGAGGGGATATCCCTCTGGCCGATGATCAGTTCAAGACTGGAACGAGAACATTCTGTCAGGAGAACGAAGCCGGTGACCCGGAGAATGTTTTTATTGCGTCGACCTGCCTGGATGGGTTTGGCACTCAGTGCCGCGGCCGCGCTGATTCTGTTCTTTTCGGGAGCATTTCAATCAGAAAAACTTCCGTCAAATTTCTGCCAGATCGAAAATATCTCTTCCCCCGAGCATAATTACATGATCTATCAGGATAAAAGTGACGGTTTGACAATCATCTGGATAATGGAGTAGATACTCGATGAGGATAATATTCTGCGTAATTGTAGTCCTATTTAATTTAATCTCCAACCTGGACGCGGCTTATAGTGATAATCTGGAAGTTACCATAGATGTTCTGGAGCCATCCGAGGAGCCGGGAAAGATCGCCCCTGGTATCCAGTACCTTGAGGATAAGATAAACCGCTCGCCGCTGAAGTACCAGAATTATATGGAACTCGCGTCGGCATTTCGATCCATTCCTCAGGGGGAGACCGGGAAGATAGAATTCAATCTCCGGCAGCAGTTAAAACTTGAAATTAGGCCTATAGATCTAGGAGAACGTAAAGTCAAGTTCTCCCTCAAGATCTGGTCCGGCGGCAGTCTTATCCTTGAGTCAGACCTTACTCTGGTTAGGATGGGGACAGTTATGGTCGGTTCTCCCGGCAACCCCGACTTGATTATCGCTATCTCGGAAGGGTTTTAAGATGCCAGGCAAGGTTGTTTTACACCTCACATAACCGCCGGTCGCATACGCGTGGTCAATCAGACTGTGTCACAACTGCCATTTACACCGATTTCACTGTCATCGCGAGGAGCGCAGCGACGAAGCGATCTCAACCCGTTGAGAGGCGGCATCTTTTGTTCGTGAGAAGATAGATTAGCGCCCGATACTTTCCCCACAAGATATCCACAGATTATCCACAAACCGGAAATAATCTCCGCATCCCGTTAAAGTGCAACGGGATAAGAAAACGCCCCCATAATAACGCGGCATATGCTACAAGACATAAGGAACCTTATCATGACCAGTGTCAGATTTAAAGTCAAATAAAAAGCAGCCCAAATTCAATCAGTAATTCCTAATCCTCAGCTCTTTTATCAAGCCATTCTTCAATCAGATGAGCTTTGGAGTTCTTCGGCAGACTCTTCCTGTTCAGCCAGCGATAGACCGTATCCCGGGAAACTTTGGAATATCTGGCCAGATCCGCGATGTTCGCGTCAAATCCTCTGTGAAATTCCCAGAAGTTTATCAGTCGCTCATTAATTGTGTAACAATATTGATCCGTCATAGTTTTATCCCGTCGGCATGGTCGGTAGTGTAAATGTCATGGTGGTCCCCTGGCCCAACTTGCTGGACACTTGAATAGAACATCCATGGCGAGAAAGTATTTTATGTACCAGAGCCAATCCTAATCCGATTCCCTTACGTTTCCCACCCTCCGGAGCGGAAGCCTGCCAAAATTTTTCAAATATATTCGTCTGGTCTTCTTTAGAGATTCCACTTCCCTGATCTTTGATTACCACCTCTATTCGGTTTTCTTTCGCCGCGCTAAAAGTGCGCCGGGCGATTAGATCAATCTGGCTTCCGTCGGGACTGAATTTCAGGGCATTATGAGTTAGATTGATGATCACCTGTATAATCTTGTCTTCATCGGCGCGTACCAGTGGGAGATTTTCCTGGACCGATATATTGAGATCTATATGTTTCTTGAATGCAACAGTCTTTAGCGTACTGACGCAGTGATCTAGAACATTCTTAATCGGAAAGTTGGAGAGTTCCAGCTCTGTCTCCTTCTGCTCTGAGGAGAAAGTCAGCATCTTCTGGATTAAATTAGTTAATCTCTGGAGGCTCTTGACTGAGACTTCCAGGCCCTCCTGCTGTAATGGAGTGATCTTGCCCAGTTTCTCATCCAGCATCATATGAAGATACCCCGTCATCGATACCAGCGGAGTACGCAATTCATGGCTTACACTGGAGATAAACTCACTTTTTAGGTTATCCAGCCCTTTTAATTCATGATGGGCACTCTTCAGCTTGGCCAGGCTTAGTCTCAGATCATATAATAGATAGATGCCTTCAATTGCCCGAGCCAGTTCATCGGCGATATTCTCACATATTTTTTGAAGTTCCGGGAAGCGCCCTGATCTATCCTGGAATCCGGCATAAAGCATACCCAGGGCCTTATTTTTTATTAATAATGGGACGGCTATAGAAGACGATATATCCCGTCCTTTCAGGTAGAGGCTGAAACCGTCCTTGGAAGAGATTAAACTGGTAGGAAGGTCGCGTACGATGGTCTCTTTTTTAAAAACTATAGTCTCTACCAGAGTATTTTTTAGAGCGAAGATAGAAGATGGATTTTCTTCACTGTCAGTTCCTGGAACAATATGATGGTAGATAAACTGGGTTCTTGGGGTCGCCTCTCCTCCTCTTCCGATTACGGCAATTCCCAGTTCATACCACGGCCAGATGGAAAATGAGAGTATCTCCTTCTTGAGTTCTTCAATAGTTTCGTCAAGATCCAGTACCGCGTTAAAGTCATGTGCCAGGCGCCCCTGAAACGATATGGTCTGTATTTTCCGGTTGAGGTTTTTGCGCATCAGCTCGATACTGGTTGCCAGTAGTCCGACTTCATCCACTCCGGTAACTGCCAGAGGTTCATCAAGCCTCCCCTCCCCCATCTCTTTAGTCTTTTCGGTTAGTTGCCGCAGAGGCCGGGTAATAGAGTGAATAACACCAAAGAGGAGAAGGAGGAAGATGGCGGTTATCGCGGCTGCAAAGATCAGCTGGTACTTGATCAGTCGTCTCTCTATAGCGACGATCTCTCTTTTTGAAATGCCCAGATAGATGGTTCCGATCTTGCCGATCGGAGATTCCATGAGTATGTCCTGCTTCTCCAGATGAATGGCTTCAGGGGGAAATGGATTATCTCCATTGAGAAGAATATCCAGCTGTTCCGGGGTAAGACCGGTTTGGACAATCGCACCATCTGTTCTAACTATCGCGGCATAGGCCACATTCTTCTGTTTAACCGTAAAATCGATATACTGCTCCTGTATACGATTGTCAGCGTCAAAAAAACCCTGGTAAGCCGAGGCAAGTCCCACCACGCGGCCCATCGTCTCCGCCATCTCTTTCGCCCCGGAATTTAACGCGTTCCGCAGGTGGCGTATGGAGACTATAGTAGTGAATATAGTTATGAAGAGCAGACTGCTCAATACCAGGATGATTAATTTCGCGCCGAGGCCAAAGAACTTTTTTTTCTCTGTTCCCGGTGAATCGGGCGTTAATAGAATATCAGTTACTTTGTCCCTATTTTTGGTCTCTCGAGTTTTCATAGTTTGCGCTATTGATTATTAGAATTTATTTATCTAATATGTAAAACCCCATCGCCGGGGAGGCCAGTACTTAAAAAATACTTTTCCTACCAGATACTTCTCCGGAACGAATCCCCAATACCGGCTATCCCGGCTGTTTCTGCTGTTATCCCCCAGAACGTAATAATAATCTTGCTCAATAGTATAAGTCTTCATTGGCGAGCCATCAATGATTACGGTTCCATTCTCCAGATTTAGATCATGCCCGTCCATTTTGATCAGCGGGCTCCAGTACCAGCTGGTATCTTCTTTCAGCGGTATGATCATTCCACGTTTCGGCACAGTAAACGGGACTCCCGCCTCCCCATAATAATGTGCCGACTCCCGGCGATTGCCGATATTTTCGTAGTATACTTTCGCCATCTCGGAAGTGGTGGCGTCCTTTCCATCTGCCATAATCCGTCCATCGCGAATCTCGATCGTTTCCCCCGGCAGGCCGACCAGTCTCTTGACATAGTCCATCTCTAATTTTTCCGGGAAGTGAAAGACTACAATATCCCCCCGTTGCGGCGATCGGATCGCGGGCAACTGCAGAAATGGAAGCAGGATACCGGTAAAAGGTATCCGGTCCGGGGTCCGGGCGCCATAAAGAAATTTGGTGACCAGAATCTTGTCTCCCACATGCTCGACCTCTAATCCAGCCCCATCGACAGAACATGTATTTACATCATAACGGTAGTTCCTGCCGCAGACCGGGCAGACTTTCTTTACCCCGAATAATGTGGGAGTCATAGATCCGGTGGGGATCTTAAACGGCTGTACAATAAAGCTCCGGATGATGAAAACCATAATCAAAGCGAAGAGAATAGATTCAGTCCATTCCCGAAATTTACTCTTCCGCAGATGAGCCAGTTCCTCAGCAAGCAGGGAGGAGATTTTCTTCAGGCTATTTTTTTTCTCCTTCAAGCTTCCGGACTCTCTTGCCACCTCCAGCCGGGCGATAGCCTGTTCAAGTCTCTCCCGGGCATTGGAAGAGAGTTTTTTCTTCCGATGTTTCAGTATCCATTTTCCGGATTTTAGAGCGGACTTAATCTCCTTTGGCAGTCTTCTCTCTTCAATCCTGGCTTTGATGATTTCCTGTTTCAGTTTTTTATCTTCGTTATTCATATATTACTACCTTCATTTTCATCAAGATAAGACTGGAGGATAATCTGAGCGGCCAACCTGTCGAGATGATCTTTCCGCTTACTACGCCTCATGTCGGCTTCAAGTAATACGAGTTCGGCCTGCCGCGAGGTCAAGCGTTCATCCCTGAAGATGATCGGCAGACCCAGCAGTTCTTCCAGGAGCGAACCAAGATGGTATGCTCGTTCAGCCTGATCACCTTTCGTTCCATCCATATTGAGCGGTAATCCGATTATTATTTTTACAACTTCTCTTTCGCGCGCGACCAGGGATATCTTTTCCGCCGCGTCGGCAGGAGATTTTATCTGTAGTGTCGGGAGCCCCTGAGCTGTTAGCCCCAGAGGATCGCTCAACGCCAGGCCAATCCGTTTTTCTCCGGGATCTATTCCCAGGATTCTTTTGCAGGTATTTATCATGCGTGTTTTAATATTTTGATCTTGGAAGAAGCTAACCGAAATTTCAAACCGCCTCGCTGAGTCGGGAGGCTACTCATGCCGGCTTGCCCCATCGGCGAGTCGTTTTTTAACTTTAGGCACTTAAGGCACTTCAAACTTTAGGCACTTAAGAACTTCGTCCGAACGAAGTGAGGGCTAAGTTCTTTATACCAGTTCCTGGTATTTCTTCTTCTTCTTGAGTTTCTGGACCAGCTTCTTTACATCCTGAGCCTTATCCCTCGGGCAGACCAGGACCGCGTCTTCTGTCGCCACTACGATCAGGTTTGAAACGCCGACTAATCCGACCAGCGGCCCGGAACTGAAAGTGATGCAGTCCGCCGAATCAACCCCAACCAGTCCCCCCCGGGCATAATTATTATCCGGATCTCTATTAAGATACTTTTCCAATGCATCCCAGGATCCGACATCATCCCATTTAAATGAGGCCGGTGTCACCAGAACATCGGAAGACTTCTCCATAATCCCATAATCAATTGAAACCTTCCGGAGAGACGGATAGACCCGGTCGAGGAAAGCCTGACGATCCCGGATTTTCAATTTCAGCAGGGGAGAAAGACCATCCGCAAGGTCTGGTAGATGTTTTTCCATCGCCCCGATGATGGATGGAATCGACCAGATAAACATTCCGCTGTTCCAGGTATAGCAACTGCTCTTCAGGAATACCCGCGCGCGTTTTTGGTCCGGTTTTTCTACAAATCGACTGACCTGATAGAAGGATAATCCTCCGCTCTCAGTAATCTTCCGACCGCTTTTAATATATCCGTATCCGGTGGAAGGAAAAGTCGGTCTTATCCCGATAGTGATCAAGGAACCGAGTTGAGACGCAGTCCTGGCGGCCGCACGGATGGTTTTCTGGAAGTCACGTTTCGGGGATATGACGTGGTCAGCGGGCAGGACTACCATTCCTGCTTCCGGTTCTTCCCGGGCTATGGCGTAAGCGGCCAGGGCGATACAGGGGGCGGTATTGCGGCCGATCGGTTCTTTAAGGATATGTGACGCTGGTATCCCCGGGAGGAGCTTACGTATTGCAGGGGCCTGGGCGACTGTGGTAACTACCCAGATCCGGTTTTTAGTCACCATCGGGTTGAGCCTGGCGACGGTCTGTTCGATCATTGTATCGCGGCCGGCAATATTAAGTAATTGCTTGGGAGTGGCATTTCGGCTCAACGGCCAGAACCGTTCCCCTACCCCCCCGGCCATAATGACGGCATGAAGCATTATGAGTTCTCCTTCAGAGTTCCTGGGTTATACAGTGAGATCTAATATTGTCGGGCAGTCATTAATCTCCTGACTCACGTTCGGCTGATCCTCGCGGGCTTGAGTCCGGTTTCCGAGTCTCGGATTTGACATCACCGTCATCTCCTTTACCTCCCACCGCCAATCTATAGATACCGAATATTGCCAGTATAAATAGTCCGATCTGAATACAGAATCCCAGCCAGTTGGTGGCAGTCCAGTGAGCGGGGCCCCGCGGTGTAGTATCCTGAGCGAGGCCAGTTGAAATTATTAACGCATAGCCGGAGAGAGCGGTAATCGCTGATAGTATATTTTTCATGCTGAAGATCCTGGAGTTAAAAAAATCGTCATCCCCCGGCAGAATTACATCCGACACGAGATCGCAGTGGGGATGAAATATTGTTTAAACGCTGAAGACACCTGATGTTGAAAATATACCATGAATTCTTTTCTCCGCAGGCACCATATTATTTGCCGGAGAATGGTAATATACCAAATCCTTTGTTTTATAACAAGAAGGCATTGAAGGCATTAAAGCGGGTGGATTCCTCCCAGGGAAAGGATCCGGTCTTGAATATACCTGAGTGATTCGGCGGGATGATTAATAATATTATCTTCGGTTAGATGAATAACCAGCCATCCGTATTTCTGGAGCCATCGGTCTCTCTCTCTGTCTCTCTTTATGCGATCCGGTCTTTGATGCCATCTGCTGTGATCACACTCCAGCGCTATCTTTCCATTACAACAGAATATGGCAAAGTCAACCCGGTAAAGGCATCTCTTCCGCCGCATAACACAGAATTGTGGTGTTGAAGTGATCCCCGCACTGAGAAGAGATCTTCTCATAATCTCTTCCAGGGGAGGGATTCCAAAGAGTTCCCCGATCTCATGCGCTTGAATTAATTTGGGAAGAGTAGTATAAGCGAAAGTGACCCTCCGTCGGAGCCGGTTTTCAATCCGGTGTGGCAGTTTCCGAAGGGGGCCCAGCTGTAATCTCCAATACCAATCTTGCGCCCGAGGATGAGCGTCTTCATCTGGAAGCAGGTCAATCCGTTTGGTCCGGGTAATTCCCTGAATTGCCGAATAAGAGCTTATCCCCCCTCCCCCACTGCCGCATCTGGCAGTGGGATAGACTGCGAGGTACCGGGAAGACTTACGGAAAGACAGATGAGCGGGAATTCTATACCAGCGATCCTTCCTGAGATGATCCAGATCTACCTTCCGCTTTACTACTCCAATCAAAACCAGATCATTCTCCTTGGGAGTAGCCGTGCAACTCATAACCGGTGTCTTCTTTTCCATTGGAAAAAATCTAGTTTTGAAGAACAGATCTGCCTTATAAGCTCCCGAAAATATTGGTCAATGCTTGCAGATTATTATTTTTTCGCAGAAAAAATAATTTTAGTCAATCCAGAGCTCTCCTTTTCTTTTGGCCTTATCAAGGGCTTCAGACGGTGTAGCTTTTCCGAGGAGAGCCTCCTTGACCGCATCTCCGATGTAGTCCCTGATCCGAAGCCACTGGGCAAAGCGCGGCTCAAAGAAAGCGTGGTCGAGCTCAAGAATGGGGACCAGACTGTCGGGAGTATTTTCTGCTTCTTCCAGCATGACAGGCAGTTTAAGAACTGATTTACGGACCGGCACATATCCGGTATTAAGTGTCCATCTAGCGGCATTTATGGAGTTGGTAAACCATTTTATGAATTCCCAGGCAACGTGCTGCTTCTCAGGAGATGATCTCGAAAAAATAACGATATTGGTCCCGTAGACCATTGATCCCCTCTGCTTCTTTTTTAAGAGCGGGGCTAATCCCCAGTCAAATTTTAACTGTTTTGCCATAAATGTTCGGGAGACGCAGGAGGCCACTATCATCGCTACTTTCTCAGCGGCGAAATCAACCTGATGCTGATATCCGGCCAGATAGAAATCCGCCGCCCGGTCCTTCCTGACCAGATCAACCAGATATTGCAGAGCTTCTACCCCCTCCGGTGAGTTAAAGAGCATGGACCGGCTTTCTTCATCAAATAGTTCTCCTCCATTCTGAATCAGGAGGCACTCGAAGAGCGTCGCGTGATCGGTAAACTCGAATCCCCACAAATCCGGTTTGCCGTCGCCGTTAATATCCCGGGTAAGCTTGCGGGCAACTGTAGCGAATTCCTCCCAGGTCCGGGGCGGTTTTTCCGGATCAAGTCCTGCCCGGCGGAAGAGGTCCTTGTTATAATAGATTACCGGAACGCTCTTATTAAAAGGCAGAGACATTAATTTCCCGTTATAGATACTGTCCTGGATAAGGACCGGAAAAAAATCATCGAGTTCACTCTGAAAGTCCCTGTCCAGTTCCCCCAGATTAACCAGTGCGTCTCCTCCCAGAAGAGTTGATATCCAGGCTTCATAGGCCTGGGCCATATCAGGTTGATTATGAGCCACAATAGATGCCAGAATCTTCTGTTTTAACGCGTCATAGCTTCCCATGCTCTCCGACTTTATAAACCAGTCCGGGTGGGCGGCATTGAACTCATCAATCATAGAATTTAGCACCTCACCCAGCGGTCCTCCCATCGCGTGCCAGAATCGTACTATTATTTTTCCTTCCTTGTCTGCGTCTTTTCTTTTAGTACAACCGGAAAAAGGAAGGGAAAATAATATTATGATTACGCACAATATCACCTGGAATATTCTGTAATTAAATATACGCACCATGATCTCTGCTCTTCAGAAAGAAAACTTGCCGGGTACTGTAAATTGTTATATGGCTAAACCTATATTTATGGCCATTGTTCAAAACAACCATTTTTTAAAGAAAAATGGTTATCCTTTCATACCGGAACGGGTAATCCCCTCGATGAACTGTTTCTGCGCGATAAAGAAAATGAACATGAGCGGCAGGATAGAAAAAGTTGATGCCGCCATCAATAGTTCCCAGTCGGTCCCGCTCTCCTGGTTGAAGACAGCCAGGCCAACCTGCAGCGGACGCATCTCCGGAGTATTGGTCATTACCAGTGGCCAGAGAAGTGAATTCCAGGTCATAATGAATGTGAAGAGGGCTACGGTCAGGATTACCGGCTTGGATATGGGAAGAACCACCTGGAATAATATTCGCAGCCGGCCGCATCCGTCGATACTGGCCGCGTCAAATAGATCCTGAGGAAGAGTTTCAAAATGTTGCCGCATGAAATATATTCCGAAGACCGCCGCGATAAAAGGTACTATCAATCCGTAATAGGTATTAACCCATTCTAGCCATGAAATAATAGCATAATCCGGGATCAGGATTACCTGCTTGGGGATCATCATTGTGGCCAGAAGCACTAAAAAGAGAGGCTCTTTAAAGCGGAATTTCATCCGGGCAAAAGCGTAGGCCGCCAGAGCTGAGGTTATCACCTGGCCTATGGTCACTAACACCGAGATAAAGATGCTATTTAGGAAGTAGCGGGCAAAGGGCGCCGCTTGCCATGCTTTTACAAAGTTCTCCCAGAGGAA
>Ga0180435_10005651_pt1 | contig 12120 bp, 10 predicted proteins | sample SS_ome_3_FD_132467 | JGI IMG/M metagenome (GOLD analysis project Ga0180435, IMG submission 132467) | Hypersaline lake sediment archaeal communities from the Salton Sea, California, USA - SS_3_S_1 metaG | ecosystem: Environmental > Aquatic > Non-marine Saline and Alkaline > Hypersaline >...
CCCACGTACCGGAGGAATCCAATGCAAATCTCACTTCGTTCCCAGTTGATCGCGGGTTCCACTGCCGTCATCGGGGCGAGCGCCATCGCCATGACTCCGGTCACCAGCGCTCACCTCAGCCTGCCGGCCCTGCAGGCACCGGCCTCCGCCGTGCAGGTCGCGATGGCCGCATTCTCCAGCCCGCTCGCTCAGCTTTCTCAGACCCTGATCCAGACCTCGACGTACCTGCTGAACGGCGACGCAAATCCGCTAGCCGCGACGAGCTGGGCCTTCTCCGGGTTCCCAGGCTCGGGGTCAGGGTCGCAGGGTGGCCTTCCGGTGCTGCCCGCCGGCCTGGCGGTGCCGGAGGCTGGTGGCTACTCGTCGGTCGGTCTGCTCCCGCAGATCATCGACGACGCACTGCCGATCATTAGCCAACTGGGCTACAACGGCTCGGAGTACCTGAACGCCACCTTCACGTCCCTGGGCCTCGCCGGCGTCCAGCTGGGCAATGGCGTCATCGGCGCCATCGAGGACCTGTTAAGCCTGGACATCACCGGAGCGATCGAGTCGCTCGTCACCGCCGTCTCCCAGGTCGGCAGCACTCTGCTGAACGCGGGCGGCTTCGTCCTGACCGGTGTGGTGAACCGGCTCACGGCTGTGGTCGAGACCACGGTGGAATTGGTGCCGCTCCTGCTCGGCTCCACTCTGAATCAGCTGGGGGCCGTCGCGGCCTCGGTCGGGGCGGTTGTCACCAACTTCGTCGATGCGTTCAGCAGCGGCACCCCGATCGAGAGCGCCTGGAACGCTCTGGTCGACGGTCTGCTCGGCCCGTCCGGTATCCCCGGCACCCTGAACAACCTGACCATCGGTGCGGGTGTGCAGACCGGTCCGATCACGACCCTGGACCAGTCCGATATCGAGGCCAACTTCGCGCCGAGCATCCGTACCGTGGTCCAGGGCGGCGTCAAAGCCATTGCCGGAGCGCTGGCCACCCCCGTGGTCGCTGCCGCGGCAGCAGAGGCCCCGGCCGCAGCGGCTGCGGCTGAGGTTGCCGATGTCGAGGTTCCGGCCGCGGTTGAGGCTGCCGAGGTTGAGGCTCCTGCTGCGGTCGCCGAGGCTCCTGCTCCGGCTGCGGTCGCCGAGGTTGAGGCGCCCGCTGCGGTTGAGGTCGCCGAGGTCGAGGTTCCGGCTGCGGTTGAGGTCGCCGAGGTTGAGGCTCCGGCCGCTGCCACCGCGCCCAAGGCCGCGGCCAGCGAGAACGCCAGGGCTGCCAAGGGCACCCCGAAGCGGGCCCATCGCGGTGCCGCTGCGCGGGCTGCCACTGCCAGCGCGGAGTAATCGACACCTGCACTACTGGGCGCCCCTCCTTCCCCGGAAGGAGGGGCGTTTCCATTTGGGAATATCTCAGTTTTGGCAGACCGCCGACGAGACGCCGCAGTGGCCTCAAAGCTTGCTCGCTGTCGCCTGCTATGTCAGTGAACTGCCTTTGACATGCTGCTGAGCAGACGTAACCCCGGAAATCGGGGTTGTCGCGGTTCGTGAATCCCCGCGACGCAAGATCCTTCGGAATCCGGCGGTGCCAGACTGATTTCAGGTTTTTCTCAGGTATTATTGCGGGAAACTTTGCGATATCCCCGGAAGGAATCCGATATGAACGTCTCGCCTCGCTCCCAAATGGCTGCCGGCATCGCCATGCTGGGGGCTGCAGCGGTTGCCGTGACACCGGTCACCCAGCCGAATCTGCTGCCTTCCCCGCACAGCGTCGCCGCCGCAGTCGAATTGTCGGCTCTTGCCAACCCGGTCTCCGCGATTATCGAGACGGTCCAGGGGATCAACTTTTTCGCCCTGAGCCAGGAATTCGTGCCGGATGATCTGATCTGGCCGGAGGACTTCTACGGAGTGGAGTTCCTCTACGCGCCGCTCAACATCGGTTTCATCCCAGATATCGTCAACCAGTTCTCCACCGGTGTGCTGAGTGGACTGGTGAACAACCTGTCCGGCTACGCGTTCGCCGGTATCTCCGCGCCGTTGTTCGTCGGTTCGGGGGTGGCCGAGGCGGTGTTCAACACCCCGGGAGCCCTCGTCACCGCGGTGGGCGAGCTGATCGGCGGCGACCCGGAGGCGGCGTTGGCAACCCTGGTCGCCCAGATCGTCGACCCACTTCAGGGGGGTCTGGAGGTCGCACTTTCCAGTATCGGCTACATCGTCGACAACGTCATTGAAAACATCCAGACCATCGTCACCAGCACCCTGCCGTTCGTGGCCTCGGGTGTGATCAACGCGGTCGTCGGCGGCCTAACCCATCTGGTGGAGTCTGCCGTCACCACCGTCGGCACCGTCATCGCAGATCTGGGCTCCGGACAGTTCGAGGCAGCCTGGAACGCCGCGGTCCTTGGGTTCCTCGGCGCAAACGGGATCCTCGGGGATGTGGTGCGGTTAAGCCTGGGCGTGGGCATTGTCGAGGACGTGGAAGGCACGGAGACGGTCACCGTTCCGAGCCTGCGTTCGGTGCTGACCAGTGAATTGCAGCGCCTCGGGGGTCAGAAGTTCTTCGAGGACGGTGGTATCACCAACGATCCGTTCGATCCGTTCGCGCCGCCACCGGCCGCCGTCGTCGCGGAGGTCGCCGGACCCGCTGCAGCCGCGGCTGCGGCAGTTGAGGTGGTCGAGACCGCTGAGGTTGCCGATATCGCCGAGGCGGCCGAGACCACTGCGGCCGTCGAGGTCGCTGAAGCCGTCGAGGTCGTCGAGGCCGCCGACGCCGCTGAAGCCGTCGAGATCACCGCGGCCGTCGAGGCCGTCGAGGCCGCCGACGCCACTGAAGCCGTCGAGATCACCGCGGCCGTCGAGGCCGCTGAGGTCGCTGCGGCCCCGAGTGTTGCGGTTGGGTCGAGCGGCGCCAAGGCGAACGCGAGTGACCGCGCCGGCATCGGCACACCGAAGCGGTCCGCCCCTCGGGCGGCCAACAAGCCCGCTTCATCGGGACGCCTCGCCGGATAGCGCTATCTGTGTAGTCGGCACCCCTGTTCGCGACATCCGGGCAGGGGTGCCGAGCGCCTCACCGTCGTTAAGTTTCGGGGAGGTAAGAAATCCCTCAAACTGGGAGTTTCAGCTTTCTTCTCAGTTCATTCTCAGCTACTCTTGAGAATCCGAGTACGAGAGGCGGGTGGTTCTGCGTGCGGGGCGCGTTCGGTCCGATTCTGACGACGGGGGTCGCGTTGGCGGCCTCCGCCGTCGTGGTGGCCAACCCCGTCGTTCCGTCCGGCTCGGACGTCCAGATTCCGGCAGTCCAACTCTCGGCGGGCACCGGTGATGCCCTCGGCATGCTCGACGAGGACTTCCTCAATGCGATCGCACCGGACCCGCCCGAATCGACCAACCCGTTCGGAGTCATCCGGGACCTGATCACTTCCCTCGCCGCTGATGCCACGTACCTCGGCACGAATGTGATCGTTGATGCGTTCGTGGCCGGGGCGACCGCCGTCACCCAACCGGAGTTGACGGCCTTCTCGATGCCCTACGTGCAGCCGCCGCAGCCGTCGCACAGCCCGGTGCAGTCGGAACCGCTGCTCGCCGCTTACTTGGCCCCCGATCTGAACAATCCGATCGGTGGGGTCACCGATATCACCCCCGTCGTGGCTGAGGTAGTCACCGCGGTGATCGACGACGTCAGCTATGTCGGCGATCAACTGGTCGCCGCTGCCTACGCCGCGGGCGCGGTGCTGGCCGCTCAACCGGGGCTGATGATCGATACCCTGGAGGCCCTGATCGCCGGTGACGTCGGCAAAGCCTTGGAGACTGCCGTCGAGGTGGTCGTCGCGCCACTGGGGCCGTCGAGAATCATTTTCGACGCCATCCGCACCGTCATGGAGAGGCGTCTGCTTCCGGTCTTGTCCGTGTCGGCGCCCGAGACGGCTATCCCGGTTTCGGTTGCCGGTGTGACCGCCGCCGGGGCGGGGATCGCCGCGCCGGATGTCGGTCTCCGCGTCGAGTCGGAGAACCGGCGGGCGGTCTCCGAACAGCCGGTCGTCGTCCCGCGTCCCACGGCCAGCACCCCGGCAGCACCGCCGGCGGCTGGCATCGGGACCATTGAGTCCGCCACTGATTCTGAGTCCGCCACTGATTCCGGCGACGTGGTGGACGACACGATCAGCGACAAGGTCAGCGAGGTGGCAGGCGACGGGATCGGCGAAGTGACAGCGCCCAGGCCCACCGCCCGGCCGGGACGTTCCGGAGTTGTCGGCGGCGCCGTGAGCGGTGTGCGCGATACCGCGCGGGCCGGTCTGCGCGAGATCGGCGATACCGTCCGGAAGGCCACCGGCCGGGCCGCGAAGGCGGCCGCCGGACGCAGCGCCGATAAGTGAGCCGGCCTGCCCTGATGATGGCAGAATCCGCGATATGCGGATGTCGGCGAAAGCGGAGTACGCCGTCCGTGCCATGACGCAGTTGGCCTCGCTGCCGCCGGGCGTCCTGATCAAGACCGATGACCTCGCCCGGGCCCAGGGCATACCCGCGCAGTTCCTCGTCGATATCCTCTCGGCTCTGCGGGCCGATCGCCTCGTGCGCAGCCACCGCGGCCGCGACGGTGGCTATGAACTGGGCCCGCCGGCCGATCAGGTCAGCATTGCCGATGTGTTGCGCTGTATTGACGGGCCGTTGGCGAGCGTGCGCGATATCGCCCTGGGGGAGCTGCCCTACTCCGGGCCCACGACCGCGCTGACCGATGTGTGGCGCGCGCTACGGGCCAGCATGCGGTCGGTTCTGGAGGAGACGACGCTCGCAGACGTCGCATCCGGCGCCCTGCCCGAACACGTCAGCCGAATGGCGGGCGACTACCGGACCCAGGAGGACCATCGTGGCCGTCGGAGCGGGTGAGAAACAGATCACGCGCGTCGAGCGCCTGGGCCGTATCGGCCCGAACTGGTTCGCCTCGGTGATGGGCACCGGGATCGTCGCAACGGCGGGAGCCACCCTCCCGGTGGATCTCCCCGGCCTGGGGCCGCTCACCCGTGCGGTGTGGGTGATCGCCGCGGCGATGTTGGTCATCTTGGTGATCGTGGTCGGTGGGCACTGGCTGAGCCACCCGACCGTGGCCCGTCGTCACGCGGGCAACCCGCAGATGGCCCATTTCTATGGAGCCGCGCCGATGGCACTGCTGACTGTCGGAGCCGGCTCTCTGCTGGTCGGCGTCGATATCGTCGGCCAGCAGGCGGCCGTGACGCTGGCCTGGGTGCTCTGGACGGCCGGGACACTCGGGGGCCTGTTCACCGCGGTGAGCATCCCGTACCTGATGTTCACCCAGCACAGCGTGGAACCCGACGCCGCGTTCGGTGGCTGGCTGATGCCGGTGGTTCCGCCGATGGTCTCGGCGGCCGCGGGGGCCCTGCTGATTCCGCACACCCCGCCCGGTGCGGCCCGCCAGACCATGCTCTACGGCTGTTACGCGATGTTCGGGTTGTCGCTGATTGCCGCGTTCATCATCATCACGATGATCTGGAGTCGGCTGGTCCTCTACGGGACGTCCGGCACCGCCCGGGTGCCCACCCTGTGGATTGTGCTGGGCCCGTTGGGGCAGTCCATCACCGCGGTCGGTTTGCTCGGACACAACGCGTCCTCGGCCGTCGACCCCGCTATCGCCACAAGCCTGGACATCTTCGCGATCATGTTCGGGGTGCCGGTGTGGGGATTCGCCGTGCTGTGGATCGCGTTGGCCTCCTCCCTCACCCTCCGAACGCTTCGCCGCGGGATGCCGTTTGCGCTGACCTGGTGGAGCCTGACCTTTCCGGTCGGCACATTCGTCACCGGCACCACCCAGTTGGCGTTGCATACCGGCCTGCCGGCTTTCCGGGTGGCGGCGCTCATCGCCTATCTGGGTCTGCTGGGCACCTGGCTGCTGGTGGCGGTCCGCACAGCCAACGGCAGCATGCGCGGAAATCTCTTGACCGCGGCACCTTCCACCGCACCGGTCCGAGCTCACAAGGACCCGTAGACGTGCAGATAGGCATGACCATGCCGGTGATGGAACCCGGCCTCGATGCCCGCGTCCTCCGGCAGTGGGCCCACGAAGTGGATGCCGGCCCGTTCTCTTCGCTGTGCTGGGGCGAGCGGATCGCCTTCGATAACCCCGAGACGCTGACCCTGCTCGGCGCGCTCGCCGCGTGGACCGACCGGGTGCGGCTGATCACCACGGTCGTGGTTCCGCAACTGCACCACCCGGTGCTGCTGGCCAAGTCGCTGGCCACCGGCGATGTGCTCTGCGATGGTCGGCTCACCGTCGGGATCGGTGTCGGTGGCCGCCACGAGGACTATCTGGCCGTCGGTGCAGACCCCTCCGCGCAAACCATGGGGGAGATGGCCGACCGGGTAGCTGTCATGAAGCGGGTGTGGTCCGGGGAGAAGATCACCGAGTCCGTCCTCCCGGTTGGCCCGCCGCCCGTACAGGACGGCGGCCCTCGCCTGCTCGTGGGCACCATCGGGCCCCGGACACTGCAACACGCCGCCGGTTGGGCTGACGGGCTGGCCGGTATCACCCTGGATTTGGATGTCGTCAAACAGGGCGAACTGTTCGATGTGGGCCGGACCGCATGGGCGCAGGCCGGCAAACCATCGCCGCACCTGGCCACCTCGTTCTGGTTCGCGCTCGGCGATCCCGAGGCGGCCCGCGCCCAGATTCACCGCCACCTGCGGCACTACATGAACTGGATTCCGGCCGGGATCGTTGATGCCATGGCGCCCGCCACCGGGTGGGCCGGCACCGAGGAACAACTCGCGGAGGTGTTGCGGGCGTTCGCCGCAATCGGAACCACTGAGGTGCACCTCATCCCTACCAGCTCCGACCTCGACCAACTGCGGCGGGCCATCGACGTCGTCGCGAACTTCTAAGGAGACAACGCCCGTGGGTTATGGCGACTACCAGATCGAGATCTACTTTCAGGGCCTCGGCGGTGTGCTGCCATCGTTGCCGATGTCGTTCGCCGAGCTGGAGTCCCGGGCCGAGCAGGCGATGTCGCCCTCGCTGTGGTCCTATGTGGCCGGGGGCGCCGGTGACGAACTGACCCAGAACACCAACGCCACCGCTTTCGCCCATTGGGGCCTGGTACCCCGAATGCTCGTCGGTGCGTCCGAGCGGGACCTGTCGGTGGAGCTATGGGGGCAGCGCTGGTCCGTACCGGTGTTCATGGCACCTGTCGGGGTGGTCGGACTGTGCACGCCGGACCGGCATGGTGATCTCGCTGCGGCGCAGGCCGCCGCGAAGACCGGCGTGCCTATGTGTGTTTCGACCCTCACCATGGACCCGTTGGAGGATATTGCCGCCGAATTCGGTTCCACCCCTGGGCTTTTCCAGCTCTACACTCCCACCGACCGGGATCTTGCCGAGAGCCTGGTCCGCCGCGCCGAGTCCGCCGGCTACACCGGGATCGTGGTGACCCTGGACACCTGGATACCGGGCTGGCGCCCTCGGGACCTTTCGACTGCCAACTTTCCCCAGCTGCGTGGACTGTGCCTGGCCAATTACATCAGTGATCCGGTGTTCCGGGCGAAGGTCGACGGCGACCTGAACGACCCGCGAAGCGCGGTTCCGCATTGGGTCAGTGTCTTCGGCAACCCGCTGACATGGGAGGACCTGCCTTGGCTGCGCTCCCTGACGACCCTGCCGCTGATCCTCAAGGGCATCTGCCATGCCGATGACGCCCGCCGTGCCGTCGACGCCGGAGCCGACGGCATTTATTGCTCGAATCACGGCGGGCGTCAGGCCAACGGCGGTCTGCCCGCCATCGACTGCCTGCCCGATGTGGTGGCAGCCGCCGGGGAGGTTCCGGTGCTGTTCGACTCCGGAATCCGTTCCGGAGCCGATGTGGTCAAGGCTCTGGCCTTGGGCGCCAGCGCTGTCGGGATCGGCCGCCCATATGTCTACGGGGCCGCACTGGGTGGAACCGACGGGATCGTCCACGTCCTGCGGGCGATCCTGGCCGAGGCCGACCTGATCATGGCCGTCGACGGCTACCCGGCTCTCAAGGATCTGACCCGAGAGGCCCTGCGCCGGCTCGTCTGACCGGAACTCGTCTGATCGGAACTCGTCTGATCGGAAGTGGTCCCGTGCCCGCTCGGAGCGGCGGACGGGATCGTTGCCTTGGGCTATCACCGTCGCCGCTACCGGCCGGTGTGCGACGCTGGTCCGGTGGCGATCCCTTCGACCCCGTCAACCCAGGTTTCCCGACTGCGTGAGAAGCAGAACACATCCCGTGAGCGGCTCGACACCATCCTGGACAGCACACCGTTGGCCACCGTGGCTTTCGTCCGCGACGGTCATCCGGTGGCACTGCCGATCGGTTTCGCCCGGATCGGTGACGAACTGGTCATCCACGGCTCGACCGGATCTCCGTGGCTGCGCACGCTGGCCGGTGGCGCCTCCGTCTCGGTCAGCGTCAGCACTCTGGACGGGGTGGTGGTGGCTCGTAGCGGTTTCGAGTCGTCGTTCCACTTCTGCAGTGCCGTGCTGTTCGGCAGCTTCGAGACCGTCGGCGACGACAAGAAGGTCAGCTACCTGGAGGCGCTGACCGAGGTGTTCATCCCCGGCCGGTGGGCCGAGATCAGGCCCAGCACTTCCCGCGAACTGGCCGCGACCCTGGTGCTGAAACTGGGAATCGGAACGGACAACTGGTCGGTGAAGATCGGTGACGGCTGGCCGGAGGACCCCGAAGAGGACGTCGCCACCGGCACCTGGGCGGGGATTGTGCCGATCACCACCACCTACGGCAACCCGCTGCGGGCGCCGGATTGCGACGAGTCGATCCCGGTTCCGGGGTCGGTGCGGGCCATGGCGGGACGGCAGGTTGATCGCCGCGGATAAGTGGGTGCCCCCGGCAGGAATCGAACCTGCGGCCTTCTGCTCCGGAGGCAGACGCTCTATCCCCTGAGCTACGGGGGCGCATAGCTGCGCCGTCGGGCGGACACAGCCTAACGCATAGGATAGTCCCTCGTGACCCCCGCCGATCTCGCTGAACTGGTGCGCTCGAGTGCTGACGCGATGCTCAACGCGCGCGGGTTGGATTCGGCCGCTCTTCCCGCCGCAGTGACCGTGGAGCGGCCGCGCAATCCCGACCATGGCGATTACGCAACCAATGTTGCCCTGCAGGTCGCCAAAAAGGTTGGTGTCAACCCCCGCGAACTTGCGGGCTGGCTGGCTGACGCGCTGGGGCAGGTCGACGGAATCGCCTCGGCGGAGGTGGCCGGTCCCGGTTTCGTCAATCTTCGGCTGGAGGCGTCCGCCCAGGGGGCCATCGTGGCGACCGTCCTGGCCGCCGGTGACCGTTACGGCCACTCCGGATTGCTCGAAGGGCGCGCCATCAACCTCGAGTTCGTCTCAGCGAACCCGACCGGCCCCATCCATATCGGCGGCACCCGCTGGGCCGCCGTCGGGGATGCGCTGGGCCGGTTGCTGAGCACCCAGGGTGCCAGCGTGGTCCGGGAGTACTACTTCAACGATCACGGCGCCCAGATCGACCGGTTCGTCAACTCGCTGGTCGCTGCTGCCAGAGGTGAGGCCGCTCCCGAGGACGGATACGCCGGCGCCTATATCGGCGACATCGCCCGGCAGGTTCTGGATAGCGCGCCGGATGCGCTCGAATTGCCGGATTCCCAACTGCACGAGATGTTCCGGTCGATCGGCGTAGCTCTGATGTTCGACCAAATCAAAGCCTCCCTGCACGATTTCGGCACCGACTTCGACGTCTACACCCACGAAGACTCAATGCACGCGGGCGGCCGGGTGGATCAGGCCGTTGCCCGGTTGCGGGCTAACGGAGCCATCTACGAAAAGGACGGCGCAACCTGGTTGCGGACCACCGAGTTCGGTGATGACAAGGATCGGGTTGTCATCAAAAGTGACGGTCGGCCCGCCTATATCGCCGGGGACTTGGCCTACTACCTGGACAAGCGGCAACGCGGGTTCGATCTGTGCATCTACATGCTCGGGGCCGACCATCACGGGTATATCGCCCGGCTCAAGGCCGCCGCGGCCGCACTCGGCGATGACCCGGATACCGTGGAAGTGCTGATCGGCCAGCTGGTCAACCTGGTCCGGGACGGTCAACCGGTGCGGATGAGCAAGCGGGCCGGAACGGTGATCACCCTCGACGACCTCGTCGAGGCCGTCGGTGTGGACGCCGCCCGGTACGCGCTGATCCGCTCGTCGGTGGACACTCCCATCGACATCGACCTGGAACTGTGGTCGACGGCATCGGCGGAAAACCCGGTCTACTACGTGCAGTACGCACACGCCCGGCTATCGGCATTGGCACGCAACGCTGCCGATCTCGGAGTTCGATCCGACACCGCACACCTCGATCTGCTCGGACATGACAAGGAGGGTGCCCTGATCCGCAGTATCGGAGAGTTCCCCCGGGTACTGCAGGCTGCGGCGACGCTGCGCGAACCGCACCGAGTCTGCCGATATCTCGAGGACCTCTCCGGCGACTACCACCGGTTCTACGACGCCTGCCGGGTGCTTCCGCAGGGAGATGAGGAGCCGGGCGAACTGCATGGCGCCCGGCTCGCCCTGTGCGAGGCCACCCGTCGGGTGATCGGCAACGGACTGGACATTCTCGGCGTCAGCGCCCCGGAGCGGATGTGAACGTCCATCCGGCCGGCCCCCGGCACGCAGAGGAGATCCACCACGGGGCGACCCCGCCCCAGCCGCAGAGCGCCGCCGAACTCTTGGCTCTGGCCCCGAACGTCTGGCCGCGCAACACCGTTCGGGGTGCGGACGGGGTGGTCCGGCTGGCCGGTCTGGCGGTGACAGAGCTGGCGGAGCGCTACGGGACGCCGCTGTTCGTGATCGATGAGGATGACTTCCGGAGCCGTTGTCGCGAGATGGCCGCCGCATTCGGCGGCGGCGCCAACGTGCACTATGCGGCGAAGGCGTTTCTGTGTGGGGAGATCGCCCGCTGGATCGCCGAGGAGGGCCTGTCCCTGGATGTCGCGAGCGGGGGTGAGCTTGCGGTCGCGCTGCGCGCCGGTTTCCCGCCCGCGCGGATCGCTCTACACGGCAACAACAAATCCGATGATGAGCTGACGTCTGCGGTCAAGACCGGCCTCGGCTACGTGGTCCTGGACTCGCTATCAGAGATCGACCGTTTGGACGCCGTGGCCGGCCGGATCGGCGCGGTACAGGACGTGATGATCCGCATCACTGTCGGAGTCGAGGCCCACACCCACGAGTACATTGCCACCGCACACGAGGATCAGAAGTTCGGCCTGTCGCTGGCCGCCGGGGATGCAATGTCAGCGGTGCGCCGAGTTTTCGCCGCCGGGAATCTGCGCCTGGTCGGCCTCCACAGTCATATCGGCTCACAGATCTTTGATGTCGGCGGGTTCGAGCTGGCTGCCCGACGGGTCATCGGACTGCTGCGCGATACCGTTTCCGAATTCGGTGTGGACAAGACCGCCCAGATCTCCACTGTCAATCTGGGCGGCGGGCTGGGTATTTGCTATGTGCCCCAGGATGATCCGCCTCCGGTGGCTGAGCTTGCCGCCAAGCTGAGCGCGATCGTGGCCGCCGAGTCGGCAGCGGTCGGGTTACCGACCCCGAGACTGGTGGTCGAACCCGGCCGGGCGATCGCCGGACCGGGGACCATCACCGTCTACCGGGTCGGCACCGTCAAAGACGTTGCCATCAGCCACGGAACCCGCCGACGCTACGTCAGCGTCGACGGCGGGATGAGCGATAACATTCGCACCTCGCTCTACGGGGCCGACTATGACGCGCGTCTTCTGTCGCGGGAGAGCATCGCGGCCCCGACGTTGTGCCGGGTCGTCGGTAAACACTGTGAGAGCGGCGATATCGTAATTCGCGATACCTGGCTGCCGGGGGACACTTCTGCCGGAGACCTGCTGGGGGTGGCTGCCACCGGCGCCTACTGCTATTCGATGTCAAGCCGGTACAACCTGATCGGCCGGCCCGCCGTGGTGGCCGTGCGTCAGGGGGCGGCGCGGCTTGTGCTGCGTCGCGAGACGATCGAGGATCTGCTCAGTCTGGAGGTACGGTGACGATGGGGACAGCGAGTAGCGAAGGCGGATCGCGCATTAGCCCAGCGAGTAGCGAAGGCGGATCGCGCATTAGCCCAGCGAGTAGCGAAG
>Ga0180435_10005655_pt1 | contig 12116 bp, 8 predicted proteins | sample SS_ome_3_FD_132467 | JGI IMG/M metagenome (GOLD analysis project Ga0180435, IMG submission 132467) | Hypersaline lake sediment archaeal communities from the Salton Sea, California, USA - SS_3_S_1 metaG | ecosystem: Environmental > Aquatic > Non-marine Saline and Alkaline > Hypersaline > Sediment...
TCCACTTCTAAAACTCCGGTTGTAGGATTTCGGAATTTACCTAACTCATAATAGCTTCGGTTGACTCCGCAAAAAGAAACCGGTACTCCCACAAAAGGATAATCAGGAGAGGAATTGACATAACCAAAGGACACGTCATCGCAGGAAATGATTAAATCAAATTCATCGCCAAGGGGATATTTTTTTCGGATCAATCGACCGGCCTCTTCAATCTTTTCCTTTTCCGGATGACGCTTGGCATCCAGATATTCATGTTCAATCCTTACATTTCTTATGGAACTCTCACTGAAACAGTCTTCTATCCCTTTATTCATTTCAGCAACCCATTTTAATCCGGGATTGTAACTATGCAAAACCAGAACTCGTTTTGCTTCAGCAAGGAAGGCATTTTCATGTCCCTGAACTTGTCCTGCCAGCCTGCCTCCACCTTTAGCTGTACCCAATAAAAATATAATAGAAAATATTATCTGTCTTATCAATCTTTTCATGTGTTTAAAGTTTAAGCCGCGAAACGAACAAAAGGAGTTCAACAATACCGCTAAAACAAAATAACCAGATTGTTATTGCACGAATGAATAAGCGAAATCAATTTTTATCATCCTATTCCCGAACAACTAAATCATGAACATCTCATGTGTTTAAATGTTTTTGCCTGAAGAAATCAGCAAAAAATTTCTTCACATGATGGAATTCTCGTAAGCATTTTTCCATTCATCAGTCTCCAAATTACTAACTTCATTTTAAAAAAATAAGTTCCGGAGAATTTTTCATGCAACAAACTTCCATTTTAAAAAACCAACTGTAATTCACTCAATATAAGACACCTACTAAAAAAGAAAGATAGTTTAAGTCCTGGAGTTGTTGAATTTTGGGATCGAAAATTTGGTGCTTCAACCGGATATTTATAAATCCTCCATGCGCCACAGATGATTATTTCACAACAGATCAATTTAAAAATAATGACAGGTTTGCTTTTAAAGTATCTATAAATTCCGGATCCGCCATTCTTTCGGATAATTGTTATTAAACCGGTTGCCGAGGTTTTTTATCCAGCCAAGCGGAGTGGTTTGATAGCAAATAAGATTCCATCCTTTTTGCCCGCTTTCGGGTTTGATCTCCTCTTTCCGAAGATAATGCAAAGCGGTTTCAAGGCCGACTTCAATTTTTGGGAAAGCATCCCGGTTAAGAATCGGGCTGAGAGCCAGCTCGTGTAAGGGATTGATGTTTTTCTTTTTAATTTCAGCGACAGCAACGCCCATGTGCACAATTCGCAGGTTGTTTTTTACCCGAAGTGCATCGCCAAGGTTTTGTTTGGGAAACGCCAGAAGTTGGTTGTTGTGGTTTATAAATTCCATTTCGACCTCCGGATTAATCCACATCTCCAATATGGCTCTTTCATTTTTGGTCGCAGTTTCAAAACCCTTTTTTTGCTTCTTTGACTTCTGTGGCAGGTATTTGCCTCCCTTTTTTACAACAGCAAGAAAAAATCCTTCCCCTTTCACAAGGTGCGGATAGCATTGATAGCCTTTCCCATTTTCAAAGTCAAGCTCCCGGATTCCCCAATCCGAATGAATTTCCAGGGGAACAGATTGTGCATCGAATTGATTTAACAGCCAATGAATATTTAATTCGTTTTCTTCAGGATTATAAGTACATGTGCTGTAAATAATCACTCCGCCCGGTTTCAAAGCATCCCAGATGTCCGAAAGGATCCGTTTTTGCCTTGCAGCACAAAGCTGGGCGTTATCAACCGACCATTCTTTTATGGCTGAGTTATCTTTTCGAAAAAGACCTTCCCCGGAACAGGGAGCATCAACAACAACAACATCAAAGAATCCTTGCAGCGATTGAAAATCACGAGGATCGTTATTGGTTACAATGACATTCGGATTCCCCCATTTTTTCAGGTTTTCAGAAAGGACAAATGACCGGGAACGGATCACTTCGTTGGAAACCAGCAAACTTTCGTTGGTAATAAGGCTCGACAACAATGTTGATTTTCCTCCGGGTGCAGCACACAAGTCAAGCACTTTCAGCGGGATATTTTCCGGAATCACCTGACAAAAGGCTTGTTCCAGAAACATAGAACCGGCTTCCTGAACATAGTAGGTCCCAGCATGAAAAAGCGGATCGAGTGTAAAACTTGGGCGCTTCCTCAGGTAATATCCATTCTCAGACCAGGAAACGGGAGATAACTTTTCCAGACTCACTTTTTTCACCGGATTGACCCTGATGCTTACAGGAGCTTCGGTGTGCAGTTCTGCTAAGAATTTTTCATTCTCTTTCCCAAGGAGCTTTTGCATTCGCTCCACGAATTCTTCAGGAAGTTGTATCATAATTGTTCTTTGCTGTAAATTTAGCAAAAATGACTCCTCTTTTTAACCTGGGCAAATATTACCTTTTTAAATCACCGGCCCCCAAAATCCAATTAAGAAGGCCAATCAGCAAACTAAAAATCATGGCAGTTCCCAAACTTCTTACTTCTACCCCATCAATTAAGAAGTCGGCTAATAAAATCATCAGTCCGTTGAGGACCCACAGAAAAAGCCCGAATGTTAAAATCGTAATGGGGAAAGTTAAAATGGCCAGGACCGGTTTAACCAGCGCATTGAGTACGGCAAGCACAACGGCTAGTATAAAAGCATCAAAAGCGCTATGAAGCAGAATTCCCGGAAGGAAATAGGCTACCACCAGGATGGAAATTGTGTTGATCAGAATCCGCTGAAGTGTCTTCATGTTTTTTTATGTTTTTAACTTACAAATTTAATCACAACCAGAAATGAGTGACCGACATCCGATCAATCCATTCTAAATCAACAAATGGCTTATGTCGTGAAAATCCATATATTTTCTCGACGAACAACCGGCATCCGGTTAAAGAAACCGGACGATGGAGCGAAACCAGCAACCAGCAATCCCGACAACGGGACCTCCGCTGCGCTTCGGCCAGCAACCAGGAACCAGCAACCAGCCTTATCCCCCAATCTCAGAAAGTTCCAGCCAGCGAAATTCTTTTTCTTCAAGAAGTACAGCAATTTCACCATGCCTTTTTGATTTTTCCACTAATTCATCAGGGGCAAGACTACCGGCATTCATTGCCGTTTCAACCTCCTCTTTTTCCGTTTCCAAAACGCTGATTTCATCTTCTAACAGCTCCATCTCGCGCTTTTCCTTATAGGTTAATTTACGTTCTTTCTGCTTAGCTGGCTTAGGCTTTTCAAATTTCGCTGATTTTTCCTGTTTTTTGGCCTCTCTTTCCTGATCATCTTTCCAATCACGATAAATGGAATAATTGCCCGGAAAGTCACGAACAATACCATTTCCTTCGAAGACAAGCAAATGATCGACAATTTTATCCATAAAGTAACGGTCGTGGCTCACAATAACCACACAACCGTTAAAGTTGCTCAGGTAATCCTCCAATACATTCAGGGTCATAATGTCCAGATCGTTGGTCGGCTCATCCATGATGAGAAAGTTTGGATTTCGCATCAAAACGGTACAGAGATACAATCTGCGCTTTTCACCCCCGCTGAGTTTTGCAACCTGAGTGTATTGAACTTCAGGCGGGAAAAGAAAAAATCCCAGAAACTGAGATGCAGTCATTCGCCGTCCGTTTCCCAAATCAATAACTTCGGCAATCTCTTTGATCACATCCAGCACTTTATCCTCTTCATTGAATTTCATGCCCGATTGCTCGTAGTAGCCCACCCGAACGGTTTCTCCAATTTCAACATCCCCCTTGTCAGCTGGCAGCAAACCGGTAATCAGGTTGAGAAAAGATGTTTTTCCGGTTCCATTTTCCCCGACAATTCCCACTTTTTCGAAACGTGAAAATTTATAGGAGAAATCTTTCAATATTTGAAGGTCTCCAAAGCTTTTTGAAAGGCTGTCAATTTCAATGATCTTATTACCCAGCCGGGCAGGGCCGATATTCAATTCCACTTCTTTTTCGATTCGCTTCTGATTTGCCTTCTCTTTCAGCTGATAGAAATTATCAATTCTGTATTTTGCTTTGGTTCCCCGGGCTTTGGGCATGCGCCGCATCCATTCCAATTCGGTGCGCATAAGATTCCTCGCCTTTTCAACCTCTGCAGTTTGCTGAGCGATGCGTTCCTCGCGTTTTTCAAGATAGTAAGAATAATTGCCCCTGTAGCGATACGCCGTTTTGTCTTCCAGTTCCAGAATTTCATTACAAACCCGGTCGAGGAAATAACGGTCGTGGGTAACCATAAAAAGAGTGCTTTTCGTCTTTTTTAAGTACATTTCCAGCCATTCAATCATCTCCAGATCAAGGTGGTTCGTGGGCTCATCCATAATCAACAAATCGGGTTCGTTAATTAAAACATTGGCCATTGCCACTCGTTTTTGTTGCCCGCCTGAAAGCTCACTGATTTTCTGGTTGAGGTTGGTGATTTTCAATTCGGATAAAATCTGTTTAATGCGCAGCTCGAAATCCCATGCATTGAGACGATCCATTTTATCCATGGATTCCTGCATCAGATGCTGGTTGCCGCTGTGAATGGATTCCTCATATTTTTTTATTGTCTGAACTAATTCACTGGATGAGCTAAATGCCTGTTCAAAAACGGTTAGACCGGGATCCAGATCCGGCGTTTGTCGAAGATATCCCACCGAAATATGATTTGGAAAAGTAACTGTCCCGGTTTCCGGAATCTCACTCCCCGTGATCAAATCCATTAAGGTTGATTTGCCGGTGCCGTTTTTGGCAATTAAAGCAACTTTCTGGTCTTGCATGATCGAAAAAGATAGATTCTCAAAAAGAGGGAGCTCTCCGTAATATTTTGTGAGGTCTTCAACTTGCAGATATGGGATCATAGTTCAAATATTTAAGGATACAAAAATAGCCAATCATTTGTAATATTGAAGGGCATTGTTTCTGGTTTCTGATGCACCCTCTTGTTTTCTCCCCATCGCCCTCTCGCCCGATCTCCTCTTCGCTCTGTCGTTCTTTTCACTGGTTGCTTGCTGCCGGATAGAGCATGCTTTTTTAATTCGAATTTCAACATTTCATATTTCGGGATCGGAAGATTATTTTTATCCAGGAAATGCAAACAACAATTCCCACATAAATTATGGGGGAACTCTTTTTATGATCTAATTATTGGAATTAAATTGGTTGTTTTAGTGTATTTTCTCTTATTTTGTGTATTGAAATTTTAGCTAATAAAATCATAGAATGAAAAAAGGATTTACCACAAAAGCATTACATACACCTTTTCCCAAAGAGGATGCATATAACGCATTGCACATGCCGGTATACGATGGAGCGGCATTTGAATTTGATAGTGCCCGGGATATTGCAGATTCGTTTGAAGGGAAAAAGTTTGCACATGCTTATTCCAGAACCTCCAATCCTACAGTTGAATATTTTGAGCATAAGATGAAGAATATCTCAGGCGCGTACGCTGCAGTTGCTTTGTCATCGGGCATGGCTGCCATTTCAAACCTGATTTTAACCCTTACTGAAAAAGGAGATAATATTATTTCGTCAAACCACCTTTTCGGGCATACATATGCCTTGTTTCATCAAACGCTTGCCTCAATGGGAATTGAAGTAAGGTTTGCCGACATGGCGAATCCTGATGAAGTCGAGTCGCTGATTGATTCACGTACACGGGCCGTGTTCTTTGAGACGATAACCAATCCTCAACTGGAAATTATTGATATCGGAAAACTGGCAGCCTTAGCGCATCAAAAAGGGCTGGTTGTGATTAGCGACAGCACGCTGACACCTCCTTATGTTTTTGATTCAAAAAAATACGGAGTGGATATCTCGGTAATGTCGAGTACAAAATTTATTTCCGGCGGGGCAACCTCAATCGGAGGAGTGATACTGGATAACGGAACTTTCGACTGGAGCAAAATTCCGGTTCTTCGCAAATGGACGGAACGATTTGGAAAAGATGCTCTTATTGCCCGCATCCGGAAGGAGATCTTCCGCCACCTGGGTGGTTGTATGACAGCACATACCGCCCATTTTCAGATTTTAGGTTTGGATATTCTTGCGCTGCGGGTGGATCGCTGCGTGGAAAACTGCTTAATACTGGGAGAATTTCTTCAAAAACATTCTAAAGTATCAGCGATTAATTATCCCGGATTAAAAGGGACTGAAGGTTACGTGCTGAGTAAAAAACAATTCTCCGGGAAGCCCGGTGCAATTCTGACTTTTGATCTGCATTCGCGCGAAGCTTGTTTCAGGCTATATGATCAGCTTCAGATTATTCGTCGTGCAACGAACTTAAATGACAATAAAACTTTGATCATTCACCCTCATTCAACGATCTATGCCGAATTTTCGGAAGAAGAAAGAAAAGCAATGGGGATCCGCCCAACATTAATGCGAATGAGTGTTGGGATTGAAGATGCCGTTGATTTAATTGCAGATTTGGAGCAAGCGTTGAACAAAGTGTAATTTAGGATTATTTGCACCATTATTCTTTGATTGTATATTCGAATCCGGGAGGATATAATTTATTTAATTCAAAAATAGAAATTGTGAAGTTCTCAAAGAAAACATATTACGGATTAAAATTCCTGCTGGCCTTAACAACCGGCAATGATGAGGTGTTTTTTGGAATTCAGCAGGTTTCAATTGGCGAGGATATTCCCATGAAATTTCTTGAAGCCATTGCGGTTATTCTCAAAAAAGCAGGAATGGTTGAGGTAAAACGAGGTGCCGGAGGCGGTTATCGGCTCTCCAAACCACCTCGTGAAATTCTTTTGATTGATGTGGTAAAAGCATTGGAAGACGGTTATGGAAAACCTCTGAAAGAATCACCCAATTCACACAATGAAAAAGCTGTAATTACAATTTTAGACAAAGTACTCGCTGATTTTGAAATTGTGATGGGGAAGTACAACCTTGCAGACATGAAAAAAGTATTCGACGATCTAAACGACAACTTGATGTATTACATCTAATTTCAAAAGCTTTCGACAGGAAATAATAAATTCCGGAAAATGAATCTGAAAGAATTAATTCAAAAAAACCGAAGTTATCGCCGTTTTGACGGGAAATACAAAATTTCGGAAAAGACTCTTCTTGATTTGATCGAGCTTGCCCGTTTTAGTGCTTGCGGCCGGAATGCACAATCTTTAAAATACATTGTATGCAACAAACAGGAAGTGAAAGATCAGATTTTTCCCTGTTTGTCCTGGGCAGGATATTTAACCGGCTGGTCTGGTCCTGAGCCCGATGAGCGCCCAACAGCATATATCATTGTGTTACACGATCGGTCAATCTCTGAAAAGTATTACTGCGACGATGGAATTGCAATGCAAAATATCCTTTTAGGCGCCGTGGAAAAAGGGCTTGGGGGTTGTATTTTAAGATCATTCAACCGTTCCCGGATGATGGAAATACTGAATCTAACGGATCATTATGAAATTCTCGATGTCGTTGCACTGGGAAAACCCGCTGAAACAGTAGTTGTGGATCCTTTGCCTGAAAATGGCGATACCCGATACTGGAGAGATAAGCATGGAGTGCATCATGTTCCCAAACGATCGGTTGAGGAGCTGGTAATTGCAAAACTTGTTTAAAAATGAATCGGATCAGCAGCACGACAACTATCCTTAAAGGCTTGCTTATCCTTTTGGCAGCCTGCTGTTTTTCATTGCCGGTTGTTGGGCAAGCTTCTTTTGTCCCCCCAAAAAAAGCAGTTAAGAATTTTGAGGAGGCCAAAAGCTTATTCATGGAAAATAAATTGCAGGACGCACTTGTTGAGATTCGAGAAGTTGTTGAAAGATATCCTGACTATATTGAAGCCTGGATTTTGTTAGCTGATATTTCCAACAAGTCCGATGATCCGGAAAACGAAATTTTTGCCTGGCAACAGGTTTTAAAAATTGATGCGTCGTTTTTTAAAAACAGCCATTACTTCCTGGCTGAAGCACAGCTAAAAACCGGGGACTATCAAAGTGCCCTGGAGCAATTAGATCTGTTCCTTCAAACCAATAAAATTTCAGAGAATCTTCGTTCCCGAGGAGAAAAATTAAGAAAGCAATGCATCTATGCAATAGAGGGTATCCGTCATCCCCTTCCCTTCTCACCGGTTCGTATGGAAGGGATCAATTCCGAACACGACGAATACTGGCCAAGCATTCAAACGGACGGAAAAATAATGGTTTACACCCGTCAGGAACGACTCAAAGATATGGGATTGGGTGATGAAGATTTTTTCTTCAGCAAATGGAGCGATTCAATCTGGAAGGCGGGAGAGCCAATTCCAGGCGAACTTAATACTGCCTGGAACGAAGGGGCTCAATCCATCTCATCCGATGGCAAATGGATGTTTTTTACCGCCTGCAACCGGCCGGACGGCAAAGGACAATGCGATATTTATGTTTCCCGTAAAATCAAAGGAAAATGGTTGCCGGCACGAAATTTAGGAAGTCCTGTAAATACCGCCTCCTGGGAATCCAACCCATCTATTAGCGCCGATGGAAAAATCCTCTACTTTGCCACCAAACGAGCCGAAGGGAAAGGAAAAATCGATCTCTACAAAGCAGTTCTGTTTGGATCCGAAACAGATGGATTTCCCCGGTTCAGAAAAGTGGAAAATCTGGGAGAAACCATTAATACGCCTTTTGACGAAATGGCCCCTTTTATCCATCCCGATGGACGAACACTTTTTTTTACTTCGAATGGTCATCCGGGATTCGGAGGGGCCGATCTTTTTCGTTCTGTTCTTGATCCTTCCGGGAAATGGACAGAACCGGAAAACCTGGGATACCCAATCAATACGCATAAAGATGAAGTAGGACTGGTGGTGGATGCCCCGGGGAAATATGCCTACTTCAGCTCAGACCGGCCGGGGTCAGAAGGCCGGGATATCTACCGCTTCGAACTGCCCGAACAACTGCAACCGACGCCGGTGACCTATGCGAAAGGTTTTATTACCGGCAACGGCAAGCCCTTAAACGCTACCATTCAGGTCCGGGCTTTAAAGGATTCAATCCGTTCCTACCTGATCCATTCCGGTGATGAAAATGGCGAATTTATGGTTTGCCTGCCTGTTGGAGAAGAGTATCTTTTTAACACTTCTGCTCCAAACTACTTGATGCACTCGATGAATTTGAATCTCGCCTCTGTGTTTACCGCAGAAGAACCTTTTTTGTTTAATGTGGAACTTTCACCAATTAAAGCCGGGAAATCAGTGGTGCTCGAAAATATTTTTTTCCTGACAGACTCATACCAGCTTCTGCCCGAATCGGAAAAAGAACTGCAATCTTTAATTCAATTCCTTCAGATAAATCCTTCGGTAAACATTGAAATAGCCGGTCATACGGATAACCTGGGTACCGCTGAATATAATCTGCAATTATCAGAAAAAAGAGCCCGGGAAGTGTTTATATACCTGGCAAAACATGGAGTTGAAGAAAAGAGGCTCTCTTATAAGGGATATGGATTTGAATTTCCGCTTACAACAAATAAGTCAGAATCCGGACGTGCAAAAAATCGAAGAACAGAATTTATTGTAAAATAGAATTATTCTAAATTTATTGATTAATAAAAAAATTTTGTTAATCAACTTCTTCCCTTTATAATTCCCGAAACAGCTCACCATTAATTATTGCAACCCCTCATCACCCTATATCAGTATAAATCTTATTTAACATATTTATATTTAAAATCAACAATTAAAAGGAAGCCTATTTTCTAAATAACATAATATTAATGTTGTAAGATAAAAAAGTTGCACATTTTTCCCCAGATCCTATATTTGTCCTCTGTGTAAAAATCTTTTGACTAAAATTATTTTTTTGTTAAACTGATTTTGTTTTTGGAGTGAACGATTAAAATGGGGCATCATATGGAAAACGATTTTAAAGGGAAAAGGGGGAAATACTCCTCCAGAGCCAATGCAGAGTTAATTCCCAAAGAGAATGCAATTCGCAAGGAAGCAATTATTGGTTTTTTGGAGTATGCTTCGATGTGGGAGATCCTAAAGAAACAAAAAAAAGATATAGCATCAGAAGTTCTGCTGAGCTATTATCTCAACGAACAAAAAGACTGGTTTGTCCGGGTTTTTCTAAATTCTAAATCCCCAGTAAAATAGATTTGACTTTGCGTCGACTTCAAATATAACCAACAGGGATAAATAGTTGCAGACAAAACGGATCATCTGAAAAAATTCGTTCAGAATATCGCTGAAAACCGACTCCCGCCTCAAATCGACGGGGAATATTTTATGCTCAAATTAATCATTCCGGACAAATTAAAATTGAGGAGCAATAAAGAAAATTTTTGAACAGGCAACATGAGAAACGCAGCTCTTATAATTGGATTCTTATTGTTTACCATCACCTCCCTTTGGGGGAAGGAGGTACCTAAAGATGTAGCTCGAAATGTCGCGTTGAATTTTTTTAAAGAGAGAGGAATGCAATCCGGATTTAGCGAAGAATTGGAAATTTCAGAGTCAGACATGGTATTTCTTTATGTATTTAACGTTGAAGGAGAAAATGGCTTTGTTGTTGTTGCTGCCGACGATTGTGTCCGTCCGGTTCTTAGTTTTTCTTACGAGGAGAATTTTGATCTCAATACGATTTCTGAAGGGTACCAGGTATTTATTGATGGCTTTAAATCAACTATTTTAGAGGAAAGGGAATTAAAAAACAGCAATATTGAAGCGCTCTCAGAGTGGGATTATTATATCGAAGGGAAATTTCTAAAGGCCGCAACCACAACGATAGAACCCTTATTAAGAAACATCAGTTGGTCTCAGGGAACTTATTACAATGCGGATTGTCCGTATGATGAAACAGCCGGCAAATTATGTCCGGTTGGATGTGTGGCCACTGCAATGGGCCAGGTTATGAGATACTGGCAGTTTCCGGAAAGAGGAAGCGGAAGCAATTCTTACGATCATCCACTTTACGGAACTTTAAGCGCTAATTTTAATGAGGATTATCGAATCGCATCGATGCCCGGCAAACTTACCTCTGCGAATACTGATGTTGCCCGCTTGTGCTACCATCTTGGGATTTCTGTTGAGATGCAATATACTTCTTCCGGTTCGGGAGCATTCCTTAAAGACGCAGGGACAGCATTGAAAAATTATTTTCAATATGAAGGTTGTGATTATTTGAATCGAAGCAGCTATACGGATGAACAGTGGGCTGCAATGTTGAAAAGCAATCTGGATCTTAATCAACCGGTTTTATATGGAGGACAAAGTTCAACTTCCGGTCATGCATTTGTTATTGACGGGTATGAAGGAAATGGAACTTTTAGCGACTATTTTCACTTTAACTTAGGTTGGGGAGGAAACGGTAACACCTACAACACAATTGACGGAATAAAATACAACCTGAAACAGGAAGCAATATTTAACGTTAAACCCCACGGTGCCCCTGTTTTAAATCGAAATCCGGTCGTATTAACTACCATTCCGGATCTAAGCAAAGAAGAAGGTTTTGGAAGCTTTCAAATCTCGTTGGAATCCTACTTTACCGATGCAGATGGAGATACACTTACTTTTACCGCGAAAACCTCAACCCGGGGAGTGGTTTCTGTTGCTGTTTCCGGCAGCATTTTAACATTAAGTGAAGCTGGTGCCGGACAGACAACGGTTACCGTTACTGCCAACGATGGGATGGGAAATTCTGTTTCAGAAAGTTTTGTGATTGAGGTAACATCAAATTCAGGAAACCAGGATCCGGTTATTACAGAGAAAATTACAGATAAAAAATTTACTGCAGGTTTCCAGCCATTCCTGATGGACTTAAGTGCATTTTTTATTGATCCCGATGGAGATGAACTTTCCTATTCCATAGAACATTCGAACACCAATGTTGTGAAAATCGCCTTTAGTGGCATGAACTTGATTATTTCAGAAATCGGGGAAGGTGCTACTACAGTAACAATTACAGTAAACGATGGAAATGGCGGCACTGCGGCACAAAGTTTCGTTATTACTGTAGAGACAGAAAGAAAAAACCGGATACCTGAACTTGTTACCAAAATATCAAATCAATCAAAAGAAGAAGGATTTGGCAGTATGCGGATAATCCTGGATGATTACTTTACCGACGCAGACGGAGATACACTTACCTATACCGCAAATGTTGAACCATCAGAAGTTGTTTCA
>Ga0180435_10005657_pt1 | contig 12112 bp, 10 predicted proteins | sample SS_ome_3_FD_132467 | JGI IMG/M metagenome (GOLD analysis project Ga0180435, IMG submission 132467) | Hypersaline lake sediment archaeal communities from the Salton Sea, California, USA - SS_3_S_1 metaG | ecosystem: Environmental > Aquatic > Non-marine Saline and Alkaline > Hypersaline >...
CAGCGGATAGGCGCCCGTGGTCGGATTGCCCGTGAAGTCGGCAGTCGGCGGCGGAGGCGAGGTCACCGTGATGTAGTCGACCTTGACTTCATCATCGGAACCCTGCGAGTTGGTCGCGGTCAGGGTGACCGTGTAGGTTCCGGCCGCGGTGTAGGTGTGGCTCGGGTTCTGAGCGGTGGAAGTACCGCCATCACCAAAGTTCCAGCTCCAAGAGGTCGGAGAACCGGTCGACTGATCGGTGAAGTTCACATTCAACGGGAAAGTACCCGAAGTAGGCGAACCGGTAAAGGCCGCAGTCGGGGCCGGCGGAGCCGTGACCGTGATGTAGTTGGTCTTGACTTCCTGATCGGAGCCCTGAGCGTTTGTCGCCGTCAGCGTTACGGTATAAGTACCGGCCGCAGTGTAGGTATGGCTCGGGTTCTGAGCAGTCGAAGTGCCGCCATCACCGAAGTTCCAGCTCCATGAGGTCGGAGCACCGGTCGACTGGTCGGTGAAGTTGACGTTCAGCGGATAGTTGCCCGAGGTCGGCGAACCGACAAAAGCAGCAACCGGCACCGGCGGAGCCGTCGAGGTCACGCTGATGTCGTCGAAGGTCATACCGTCCGTAGTCAGACCGTAGTTATCGTACTGCTGGAACTTAATTACGAAGGTCGAGGTCAAGCTCAGACCGTTCGAGGCGGCCAGCGCGTCGATATCCAGGTTGACGTTGGTATAGGTCGACGTACCCGTCAGATTATAGACCTTGGTGAAGCTCGAGCCACCGTTGTCGGAGAGGAACACACCGTCCTGAGTGTGAGTCTCGTCGGAGTGCTCTTTCCACCAGAATGACAGGTCCACATCGCCCGCACCGGCCAGGTTGACCTTCAACCAGGCTTCGTTCTGGGCATACTGGCCACCATTCAGATTGTCGTCCATGGCCAGGTGGTAGGTGCCACGCGGCGTGTAGGCGGTCGTGATCTGAATACGACCCTCGGAGTTGCTCGAGTATGTCTCCCAGTATTGATCGAACGATCCGGACTCGAAGCCGGTGCTGTAAGGCAGCACGGCATAGTCGAGGCCAGGCTCGGTGACCGTGATGTAATTGGTCTTGGTCTCCGTGTCGTTACCCTGAGAATTGTAGGCAGTTAACGAGACCGTGTATGTACCGGCCGCGTTGTAGGTATGCGACGGGTTTTGGGCGGTCGAAGTGCCACCATCACCAAAGGTCCAGCTCCAGGAAGTCGGATTTCCGGACGACAGATCGGTGAAATCGACATTTAGCGGATACTCACCGTTGGTGGGCGTACCGGAGAACTCGGCAGTCGGCGGCGGAGGAGCGGAGACCGTGATGTAGTTGGTCTTGACTTCCTGATCCGAACCCTGAGCGTTGGTCGCGGTCAGGGTGACGGTGTATGTACCGGCCGAGGTGTAGGTGTGAGTCGGGTTCTGAGCGGTCGAGGTACCACCGTCACCGAAATTCCAGCTCCAGGAAGTCGGGCTTCCGGTGGAGAGATCGGTGAAGCTGACCAGCAGCGGGTAAGTACCCGAGGTCGGCGCACCGGAGAAGTCGGCAGTCGGAGCCGGCGGCGGGCCGGTGTTGACGGCGTCGTACAGGTTAATACGACCGGCGCCCATCTTACCGATATAGGTGGAGGTCAGTTCAGCGTCGATGTTCTCAGCGCTGTTGTAAAGCTGAGTCTCGACCTGGGAGGCGGACCATCCCGGATTCTGCGACCAGATCATTGCGGCGACCGCAGCGGCCATCGGACAGGCCATGGAAGTTCCGTCCATTGAGGCCCAGTAGTCGACGGTGGGATCAGTATGATCGTGCAGGGTCGAGTAGATACCTACGCCCGGAGCCGAGATATCAACCCAGGTACCGTAAGTGGTGAACGAAGCGGCGGCATCGTTTTCATCGGTAGCCGCAACGGCGATGACGTCAGAACGAGTTCCGAGATACGGAGCCGTCTGGGAGCCATCGTTTCCGGCGGCGGTAAAGATCAATCCACCGTTGGCAGTGAAGTAATCAGCAGCAGCAGCAATACCACCGGAGTTCGAAGAACCCCAGGAACAGGAGGCTACCTTGGCGCCGTTGTCGGCGGCATAGTAGAAGGCCTCGGCGGCTGCGTCCATATAGACCACACCGACTTCCTGGCCAAAGTAGCTGTAGGAGAAGCCCATGCGCAGGCCCATGACCTTCACGCCATTACCGTATTCCTGCTCAGTGCCGTTGCCCCAGCCGCCGGCAACACCGGCCATACCGTAGCCGTTGTTGGTAAGCATACCAACGATACCGGAGCAGTGAGTGCCGTGGCCGTTGAAGTCGCGGGGGTCGTTGTCCTTAGTGCCACAGTCCTCACCGGACCAGCAACCGCTGGTGGTTTCGATGAAGTCGTAACCAACCCAGTCATCGACGTAACCGTTGCCGTCATCATCAACGCCAGGGGAGCCGTTTAGCTCGGCGTTGTTGATCCACATATTACCGCGGGCAGCGCCGGGGTTATTGATATCGGTGTTGGCGCCACCGAGGTCGCGGTGGAAGTAACGGGTACCCGAATCGAGAATGGCGACGATGACCGAAGAAGAACCGGTCTGAAGGTCCCAGGCTTCCGGGGAGTCGATATCATCGTCGTTGGCCTGGTTGTGATACCACTGGTAAGGATCATAGAAGCCATCATTCGGGGTGGCGAACATGAGATGGATGCCAACCGGCTCGACATGGTGGACTTCGGGGAGACGCGCAAAAGCGTTCATAGCTTCTTCGAGGCTGCTTCCGTCAAGCATCACCTTGTAGTGACGCGCCAAATTGCGCTTGGCTTCCGATTGGGCATGACGGCCCTTGTCGGCGCCCGGGAAGAGCGGCTTGATTGAAACCACGTCGTGGTAATCGGCCAGGTCAGCCAGACCCTGGACCTCGGCCAGCGAAATCGCGGCCCGTGAATCTTTTTCGTGGTCTACTATGACTTCGTCGTTAAAGACGACAATGAAGCGGTCCTCGGCATAGCCCAGGAAGTGGCCCTGATCGTGGATATACTTTTGAGGATCAACTTTTGCGATTTTCTCGGCGGATGCGAGTGGAGCTACGAAAAGTAACACCACTAGAAAGGCGGTGAGATACCTGTACATAATTCCTCCTGGAATTGTGTTGTAACACGGTTTGCGTTACTGCTTGAGTTGTGGATTAGGCTTTGTCTATAATCCTATCACCCCCCTGCGCGGGGTACAATTCACCCTGGGATTTGGGAGAACTCACCATAGAGTTAGTGAAAACACTCTATACTTATAAGGCTCAAGAGTCGCATTCTGCAAGTTTAATTTGTACCAATTAAACGAGATAACGTGGGGGGAGTAGGTCTACTTGCGGGCAATTGGTTGAGACATAGAAAGTTGCAACCAAAGGTGGACAACGGCGAGAATTGTATCAATGCGAATTAAATGCGAAAGCGACAGCCCGCATTGCGAGCTGTCGCCGAAAATCTGCTTGGAGCGCGGTTTTTGGCGCTTTCGGTCTAGTCAGCGTTCTGGAAGATGCCATCGCTCAGTTGCGGGCAGTGTTCTCGCCACACGCCGGACATCGGCATAGCCAGACTTTCGCCCCAATCGCCAAAGACACCCATTAGTGAACCACCTTCATCGCCGTTGATGTAGTTGAAATGGCCCCGGAAGTAGCCGTGGCCGGTGCCGCACCAGGGTGCCGGGCACAAGCGATAGTCATCGTAGTTCCAGATACCCGAAAACTCGGCGATCACATCGTCTGTCACATAGCCTGAGACCGAGCCCGAAAACTCGCGGGTACCATCGTTGTTGGTCCAGAAGGTGCCGCTCAGATAGCCTTCCGGCTCACCGAAGCTATCGGTCCAGAGGCCGTGGAGGTAGCCCTGGTTACCGATGTGATCGACCTTGATCCACTCGCCGCTGATAAGACCTTCCTCACACGGGCTGGGCCAAATCCTACGGGCGCGAACAACCACGCCAGCGCCCTGACCAACCGGATAATAGGCCATGAAGTCGTTTAGATCGCCAAAACTCCATTCCTGCGTGAACGGTTCGGTGTCAAAGGTCAGCGTAGTCGGGGTGAAGTTGGCAATGCGTGGCAAGAAGATAAGCGCGGTGATGCCATCAAAGTCGAACGATGTGAATGACACCCAGGCTGCGAACGAAGGATTGTCGTGGGGCAGGATGTAATCCTGGTTGTTCTCGAAGTCGATCGTAGCGCGGACATCGACCCAGGCGTCGCGGTTCACCTCAAGCCGTCCCGACCAGTCGACGGTGTCGAAGGTGAAGTCGGAATTGTAGAGAGAGCCCCAGATCACTGTCACGGCATAGACGTCATAGTCACCCGAGGGCCAGTCGGGCGGAGGATCCGCCGGCTGAGTCGTGTTGGTTAAGGCCTCGACATTGCCAAACTGCTGCTCCTGTTGAATCAGGGCCTGGTTGACGGGATGCGAGGGGTCGTTTTGCTGAGTATCCGGCCTACCGGTTGAGGTGGCCGTGTCGGTCGATTTCTTTTCGCAAGCTACGAACAACAGGATCGCACATAGGGCGACGAAACTAAGGGTCCGGATCATGGTAACACCTCTTACTTGTTATTCGAAACGTTTGTGGGACACCGGTGCTGAGACAGAGTAGTTGGCAAAGCCATCCGTACTCAGCTGTAAGCTAACCACTCGCTCGTATCTACGCAAGGAAATCATGAGCGGTCGGGGATCACGTAGGCCATCCGTCCGTACGCTTCAAAACCCAGCTTTTCGGCCACCCTGAGCGAGGCGAGGTTGTCCTCGCCACAGCTCCAGTTCGCAACTCTTCCGGATTCAATGACTTGCCCAACAGCCAGGCTAGCCGCTGCAGTCGAAAGGCCCTGTTTGCGATGGTCTCGATGGGTGGCGACTCCGATTTCGGCGCGCGTGTCGGTCAGGGCGCTAACATGCGCAATCGCCGCCAACGAGTTGTCGACAACAGCTCCTGCCACAAATCCGGTCCGCAGCATCTCTTCGATCGATGAAAACCCGGCTCCGCGAAGGTCCGGCGGGGCCGTATCGATAGGTCCAGCATCTTCGAGTGCAAGCGGTCGGACGAACGGGTGTGCAAAACGAACCGGCGGTCTATCGAGAGTGAAGTAGAGGTCGCCGTACAATCTTGCCGATTCGCCGCCCGTTCCGGGAAGCAGCTTCGCCAGGTCACTGGCGACGTTCACATCCAGATTGACACAAGTCCAGCCCTCGGCATGGTCGAGAAGATCGCGAATTAGGGGCGCGCTGTGACCAAATGCGGTTGGTTCGGCTTTGAGTTCATCTTGCTGGACGACAGCAGCCCGCACTCCGTCTTCGTTGTACAAAGCCCAGGCACGACATGTATTGCGGCGTAGATGATGGCCGGTGATGACGGTGAAGGGACTGTCGCCAAGGTCATCGGCCAGTCTTAGCTTTCCCTCAGCATTCAACTCGAGAATCGAAGCCATCATTTACTCCAATGATTGGAGAATCTCGGTTGCCTGGGCCTCTAGCCCCGGGTCGATGGGACTGGCGCTAAGGAACTTCTCGAGATAGAAACGGCAAGAATCGGCGTTGGACTCCTCGAGCCACAATCGGCCAAGATTGAAGTAGGTGTTGGTATACTCGGGAGCCAGTCCCGCAGTGGTGTGATAGTGCACGAGGGCTGAATCGCGCTGTTCGAGAATCTGATGGGCGAGACCAAGGCCGAAAAAGCCGCGGTAGTCATCGGGTCTTATCTGCGTGGCGGCGCGATACTCGATTAGGGCCGAATCGGCATGACCCAGCCGGTTGTAGACCATCGCGAGATTGTTGGCGCCGCCGTAAAAATCGGGAGCATACTCGCGAGCAATACGGAACTCGGGAATCGATCGCTCATATTGTCCGCCGGTCATGTAAGCCACACCCAGGTTATAGTGCAGGATCCAGTCATCCGGCTGGAACATCACCGCCCGTTCGTGATGGAAAATGGCCTGGTCGACGTTCCCTTTCTGTAGCAGCAGCAACCCCAGGTCGTTGTTGGCGTGAGGGAGATACTCATCCTCCTGGAGGGCAAATCGGTAGTACCGTTCCGCCTCATAAAGATTCCCCCGCCGTTCGTACAAGGAGGCCATCATCTGATGCCCCTGAGCATCGGTACTTTCGGAGTAGTTGCGAAGATCCCAGTGGGAAACCACCAAAGCTGCGATGGCAACTACTGCAGCCACTGCAACTCGTTTCCATTCTAGGCTCTTGAAGGAGTCGATGGCGTAATCGACTACGACCGCCACGAAAACGGCGAAAACAGGTATCAGGGGAAGCCTGTATCGAGCTGTGACAAAGAACAGGAGGAGAGCGGGAATCGAACTGAGTGTGAACAAGGGCAACAGTCGCATTTCGTGTGACCATCGACGCACCAGAGCCATCCCGGCCAGGCCTACCGAAAGCAGCAGCGCCCAGGGGAAGAAGATCGGGCCTTTCCAAATGCCCCTGCTGATCAGAGGGAGGCGGTTTTTCAGATAGTAGATGTCGAAGTTGTTGGCCAACTCAAGACCGCCAAGGAAAAGCACGAACTTGGAAGCCATATTGCTCACAACGAAGCTAGGGTTGTCAAACATCTCGCCCAACGCCTTGTCGCGCCAGTAGGCTGACTGTTCCACCGCCGTCAGACTGCGTCCCAAAGCGGCCTCGGCCTCGCGGCGGGTGTCATCCATGGAGGCGTCCTCCCACCATTCGATGCCCGTCCCCGGTACCACCGCTGAGACGCCGTCGGAGTTGAGGTTGTTGCCGATGTACAAGTTGATCCCCGAGTAGGTGCCAATCAAGACAAACTCACCCGATTCGACATAGTTGCGGATTGTCACCGGTGCGATAGCGATCGCCAGCCCGACTAAGAACATGACTAATGGTCGTCCGACCATTCTGATTTCGCACCGACGGTGCAGGAAGATCATGTACAGCATCACGGCCAACGCGAACACCAGTACGGTAGGGCGAGCGATTGCTGAGAGGCCCAGGACGAGCGCGCCGGCGAGATACATCCAGTTGCGCTTGGTCTGGAATGCGAGAGTCAGAAACAACAACGACACCATGTTAAGAAAGATGGCCAGAGACGGCACCAGGATTTGGAGATCATACAGCATCAACGTTGCCGTGAAGGCGACAATCAAACCGGATATCAGTCCGGTGCGGCGGTTGAACAGCAGTCCACCGAGGGCGCAAGTCAGTCCTGCTGTCAGGCTACCCAAAACGATTTGCACGATACGCACAACCCACGGACCGTCGCCGAAAACGCCATAGACCATCTTGAGGAAGAGAGGGTAGAGCGGGGCCTTGAAAAACGGACCCTCGGGAAAGCCGGTGTCCGGTATACCGGTTGTGGCCAAGAGATGAAAATAGCTCATATCCATGATATGGATGTCGAACAGGGGAAGATCCCGGAACTGGAAAAGGAGAATCGTGCGCAGAATCAGCGCCACCAATATCACAAATGCAGAGGGTAGAAGCAGCGGCTTAAGCAAGCCGAGGGGATCGCATTGTGGCTGTAAGACAGGGTCGTTTTGCATGGTCGTATACCGATGGTCTAGACGAAGATAGCGTCGTCCAAGTGTCCCTGCAAACGGTTTCTGTTTTTATAGTTATCTAACACAATCCTGACAATATGCTCACGCTCAAACATGGAATTCCTGTTGACATGTTTGCCGTCATGAACTATTCATATAGCGTACGAGGTGGTTCATTATGTAGCTTTTGTCAAAGGCATCGTCTCCGATTTCCCCAAACGGAATAATTGTCATTGTTTGCAAGGCGCGTAGGGAGCCGTAGGCTATAATCGAGCGCAGTCGTCTGTATAATACAGCACCACGTGTGGACGACTGTCATTTGCGGAGTTCTATTGATGAACATTTATGTCGGCAACCTGTCGTACAGCACGACAGAGGATCAGTTGCGAGAAGCTTTTGAAGCTTTTGGACAGGTCACGAGCGCCAAGATTATCGTTGACCGTGATACCGGCCGTTCGCGCGGATTCGGTTTTGTGGAAATGTCCAACGACGACGAAGGTACGGCCGCCGTTAACGGCATGAACGGTCAGGACCTTCAGGGACGCACTCTCAGCGTCAACGTCGCCCGACGCAAGGAAGGCGCCGGCGGTGGTGGCGGCGGTCGCAACCGCTTCTAGTTGCCCGGTTACTCCGCGTGGGTAAACCCCACGCGTCGCACAAAGATATGGGGCTGATCGAAGACGGCTCGGTCAGCCTATTATTTTCTTTACGGTTGCTATAACTTCCTCGTCGCCGACAGGCTTTTCGAGGAAGGCTTCGGGATCCTTGGCCACTTTCATACGCTTCAGGAATTCGTTCAACTGAGGGGTGGCGGCTGTCAGCATAACCACAGGTATGTCTGCAGCATTCTCCGATTTCAGGAGCTTGCTGTACATCTTGACGCCTGATTCTTTGTCCATGCTGATATCCAGCGTGATCAAATCCGGGTGTTCAGCTACAGCTTTCTCGAATCCTTCGGCGCCATCATAGGCGTGGATGGCGTCGTAGCCGTTCTCTTCGAACAGTAGCGTGAGCCATTGCACGATATCGGGCTCGTCGTCGACTACCAGTATCTTCTTTTTGTCGGCCATATCGGGCTCCGTTTCTCTTTAGTGCTTTCTAGCTCAGTCGTCCGCTTGCCCCAGCATCTTCTTTAGCTTGGCCAGGGTGTCCGGGTCGGCATCATCGATCATGTCTTTCAGCTTGTTCTGCAGCTCGATCTTGTTGGCCGTCACGGTTTCTTCAGCGGTCGTGTCCATGCCCAGGATGCGCTTAATCGCGGCAATGTAGTTGTGTGGCTTGACCGGCTTTTCCAGATACAGTCCGGGACCTGACATGGTCAGTTCCTTGAGATCGGCTTTGCCCAGGTTATCGCGGGCATGGCCGGTGACGATTATGACCGGTATCGAAGCCCAGTCCTTATTCTTGTTTAGTTCGCGATAAAACCGCGCCCCGGACTTTTTCGGCATGACCAGATCCAGCGATATAAGATCAGGAATGCTCTCCTTGACCTTCTGAAGGGCGTCATCGCCGTCCTCGGCCGTCACGACTTCGAAGTCGGCCTCGATCAGAGCCGCCATAAGGAAGCTGCGGACATCGGCCTCGTCGTCAACCACCAGTACAGTCTTCTTCTTTTCGTTTCCCATATTGCTCTCCCGGGAGCTTTAGTCGTTTCCATTCTTTTGGTTGGCCTCGTGATACAGCGTGTTAAGCCGATCGCGAGGGAACTCCATGCGGAACCGGGCACCTTCGCCCGGGTCAGAGTCGACATGAATCTTGCCCCCGTGTTCCTGGACAATCTTGCGTGTCGTCAGGAGTCCCAGTCCGGTGCCCTCTCCACCCTTGGTGGTGAAGAAGGTGGTGAAGATCTTCTGTTTGATCTCGTACTCGATTCCCGAGCCGTTGTCGCTGACCTCGAAAATCAACTTGTCACGACTGTCGCGTACAGCAATTACCACCTCCGTACCGCGTTGTTCGCCCATAAGGCAACCATCAATGGCGTTAGACACCAAGTTGGTGAGACAAGTATGGATGCCATCGGGATCAAGAGGCGCCCTTCGCAGCTTAGAGCTTACTTCAGCCTTAAGTTCGATGCCCGACTGAGCAGCCACATCACGATAGAGATCGACGATCTCGGTCACAAGGTCGCCCGGTTTGGTCATCTTGAGTTCCGGAAGTCGACCCTTGGAGAACGACAGGAAGTCCTTCACCAGCGAAGTGGTCTTCTCGAAATTACGTTCGAGCATTTCCCAACCCTGGTTGAGAAGTTTGCTGTCACCCTTTTTCATGCCCAGGCTGACGATATACTTGCCACCCTCCAGTCCCATGAGGATGTTTTTGATGCTGTGCGCCAGACCGGCGACGGTTTGACCGACAGCTCCCAGTCGCTCGGCTTCGATTACCTGTTTCTCCAGGCGCTTCAGAGCCGAAACATCGGTTGAGATTTCGATTACATGGGCGGTCTTATCACCGCCGCGACGAAGAGGAGAAGTCGAGACGTGATAGTTGATCTCCTGTCCGCGTTTGCCCTGGCCGACCTGGTATGACCGATGGATCTTGCCGTCGCGGAAGGTCTTGGCCGCCGGACAATTGGGGCATTTGGTGCTTCGCCGTTTGTAGACTTCGTAGCAATGGCGATTGAGGACATCACCGAAGCTCTCACGGAAAGCCTCGTTGGCGCGCACGATACGGTAGTCCTCATCGATGACCGTGATATAACAGGGTACTCGATCGAATAGGATCTGGTACTCCTGTTGCCACGAGGCCACTCCGGTGACGGTGCGGGTCATCTCGATGACATAGTCGATATAGCCGTTATCCTTCAGTCGGATCGGCGCCACATGACCGACATAGTGGGTGGTCTTGCCCTCGCGATCGATCCCGACACCGTCGGCAACGACGACATTGCCGGTCTCGAACACGGTCTTGGAGGGACACTCCTCGCAGGGGCGATGCAGCTTCTTGTAAACCGCGTAGCACTTCTTGCCTTCCCATTCGCCGAAACGGCTGGTGAAGGAGTTGTTGGCCATCACGATGTTGTACTCACGATCGATCACGGCGACATTGAACGGCACCGCATCGTAGAGGGTCTGGAAGGCGACATCGGTCAGCCTTCGCGGCGGGTTTACGCGCTGGTCGTTCTTCACGCCGTACCCCCTTCGCCCGTCAGCACGCCGACTGTTTTCAGAAAAGCGTCGATCTCGACCGGTTTTTCCATGAAGGCGTCGGGTGGGTTGACCGACTCATCCGGCACCCAATTGCGGAAATCGAACCGTCCGCCTTGCCCTACGCCGCTTATGATTATAACCGGAATGTCCCGGGTCTCGGGATCACCCTTGAGGTCAACATACATGGCGGCCCCGGATTTGCGCGGCATCATGATGTCGAGGCATATCAGACTTGGCCGATGATTCTTGACCATATCCAGGCCGGTCTCGACATCGTTGGCCATCATGGGGTCGTATCCGTTGGCCGTCAGAATTGTCGCCAGATAGGTGGCGACATCGGCTTCATCATCTACAACCAGGACAGTACGAGGCATAGGATCCTCTCGCTATTGCACGTCGGCTGCCGGCGGCAGGACAACGCGATTGTAATGACGTCGATAGGCACGATCGGCGCCGTTGGGATCAGTGTATTCGGCCGGAAGGGTCTCATGGCAGCTGTTGCACTGAGCCAGGTCCGGCAGTTCGACGAGTTCTGTCGCCTTCTGACGGTGACAGTTCACGCACTTCACATGCATGGCATCGGTGTACGACATAGCCATGTAGTTCTCAATGACCTGCGGCCCGTCAGCCACGATATTGGAGTGGCACTGGTCGCACGTCTTGGCCGTCGCGGCCAGTTTCTCTTCGCCGGTAGCATGACACTGAGCACAGGGTACGTTGCCGCCACCTGCCGAGCCATGCCAGTCGTGATCGAAGATATCGGTCGCATCGTACATACTGCTGTGGCATTCCCAGCAGCCGGACTGCTGAGCATACGGCAGATTCATGTGATGACAGGTCTGGCAGTTCTCTTTGCCGCCGGTCATCTCGATATGCTTGGCGTGAGGGAAATTGACGCCGAAGCCGTCACGGTTGCCATCGACCAGCATCATCTCATAGCCACTAGCGGAGCGAGCCGGGACTTGCTCGATTCCCTCGGACCGCAGTTTTTTGCCCGGGATCAACGCCACGCCAATGGCGAAAGCGATCACGAAGGCAAGCGAGTATTTGGTCGAGGCGGCGGTAAGGGGGTTGCCGAGCCAGACCTGCGAGGCCCGGTCAAACCGCGGCAACGCATGTCGCTCTGATTCCGGGTTGACGGGGCGCTTGTCCCAGATGCTGAAGTGCTCTACGGCGAACAGGAAGGCCAGAGCCGCCGCCGAGACCACCCCCGCGCTGATGAAGATTTCCGTCCAGGCCGGAATATAGGCATCGCCGGTGGCCCATTGCATCGTTACGCCGCCGACATTGATGCGGTTGAACACCATTCCGAACACCACCATCGCCGAACCAACCCACTGGAAGCGCGGGTTGTTGCGAAGCGACGGGGTCGCGAAGATCGCGATCGGTACTATCGCCGAGATCAGAATCTCAGCAATGAACAGCCCGCTCTCGAACGAGCCGTCGAAGATCATAG
>Ga0180435_10005658_pt1 | contig 12111 bp, 15 predicted proteins | sample SS_ome_3_FD_132467 | JGI IMG/M metagenome (GOLD analysis project Ga0180435, IMG submission 132467) | Hypersaline lake sediment archaeal communities from the Salton Sea, California, USA - SS_3_S_1 metaG | ecosystem: Environmental > Aquatic > Non-marine Saline and Alkaline > Hypersaline >...
ACGGGATCACCTGGACGTTCGAGTTAATGTTCACCTTCTCGCTGCCCAACTTCTTCTTGACGGTGACACCAAGCTCCTCCATCTCCTTCTGCATCTGAGGGCCAGCTTCGGAGAGGTAGTCGCGGTTGATCACAACTCCATCATGCTCCATGTCGAGTAAGGTCCAGAGGAGCTTCGCCTCGACCTGCACGTAGAGATTGCGCAGAGACACGTCCTCTGCGATGCGAGGAAGGTGATCTTTGTAGATGCCGAGGGTGTAGTGGCCGTCAGAGCTTGCGTAGGGGGTCATCAACTCCAGAGGGACGAACCCATAGTGAACGTCCTTCTTGGGCATCTTGTGCTCACGAGCGAACTTGGCCCGGAACTCGTCGATCGCTGTCTCCCACATGTTGGCGCGGCGATCGATGAGCGTGATGGCGATGTCCTTGAGCGCAGCTGACGTGTTCTCGTCGAGCAGCGAGTGCATCAGCCGGGTGTCATGTACGATACCCATGAGCGTGAAGTCTTCCATGCGGAGGAAGTGGATATCGAACTTGCCGTTGTGCCAGATCGTGGTGATGGAGGGGTCGCTGTAGAACTGCTGCAGATCGTCCCAGATCTGTTCGAGCTTGAGTTGCTTCTCATCGCTCGGGACCTCGACCCACTTCGGCTTCTTGGGGTCCCAGTCATCAGGATCGACGTTGGGGTCCCGAATCAGCTGGGTGTGGCGTATGGGAATGTAGAAGCTGTTCTCTGCGCCCCAGCTGAAGCTGAAGCCGATGATCTTACCGGTGAGGTAGGAAAGGCTGTTGCACTCCAAGTCGCAGGCAACATGCGTCTGCTCGATCAGCTGAGCGAAGAACTCTTTCCACTTGGGGATGGTGTCTACCAGATGATATTTGCCGCCCCTCACACCGGACCAGCATCTCATCTTAGCTTGCTGAGAGGCCCATACGGGTGAGGGTCGCGACGCGACCGTGTTCAGCATATGACTCCCTGTTAATCGCCTATTTGCGATCCCTTTCGTCCGAAGTTCTTGGGAAGAGAGCCACGGTGCCCAGCCAGCTTCTGCACGCCCTTCATGGTGTGCTCAGCGCTGCGGCGTTGCAGCGTTTCCTTGAGCACATCAGGGTCATGGCATTTGGTGATGCGACCACCGGACGGATCGACGTAGAACTTCTTCGAGCCGCACTGTGGGCATCCATCTTCTGGGTCTTGATCTTGTCCGTGTTGCAGGAACTCCCACTGGTGTTCGCAGTGTGAGCAGATGAAGTTGACTAGTTTGGTTGGCATCGCTTCCCCAGGCGCGAAGTACCAACCTATCCGAGATCAATTTTGCTGTCAAGGATTTTGCAAAGCAGGTGATTTTACATAGGTCTCACCTCCTCCCTAATCGGCGTCTTTGGCCTTATGGTCCGCCAAACTCTCTCGTAGAGGCATTCGCCACGCGCACCACCAAGCCCGCTCACAAGCCTGTGGTGCTAGGTTGCGCAAGCACTTGGGGTACTCCCAACCTTTGGCAAGCTCGGCGTCGCTGCAGTTCGTACAGAATAGACGACGAAGCGACTGCTCCCACAGTTCTTGATCTCTGGGGGTGGGGCGCTCTGGGTTCTGGCGGTAGGGATTCATAGGGTTGCCGTGGTACGCGCCCCGAATGTATGCCCCCAAGGCACGGTCCATCAGGTGTACGTACGGCGCGGCAGGTTGTTGACGTCATCCCGCTGAGCCTTGAGCAGTTCGGAGCGCCGCGTAGCCTGGATGATCCCGTAGGTCGTGAGCACACCTCCAAGCACGGCGATGGCTACCAGTACGAGAACGATCTTGTTCTTGGCGTCGCCGCTGCTCGATGAGGACTTACCGCCGAAGAACCCACCCAGGCGTTCGAACACACCGGGGAGTGCCTGCACAGCGTGGTAGACGTTGTGCACCTGCGCGAAGGTATTCCAGCCTGCGACGAGACCACCACCCACTGTCCTGCGACGCGCGAAGGCCCGCCAGGAGGAGATGGTGATCGCCAGGCCGCTACCCAGGACCGGGAAGATGATCGCCAGGTAGCCGAGGTCGTAGAAGGCCTGGAGCGACTCACCTGACAGGAGCGGTGCTGTGACCGCCTCAGCGCCCTCTCCAGTGGTCCAGGGAATCTGCGTAGCCACGAAGCCAATGATCACCAGATAGCACCAGGTGAAGCCGCATGCGGCCATCGTAGCTCCCATCCAGGTCATGAAGTGAGCCAGCCCTCCCTTGGCCTTGGTCGAGTCCCAGGTGCGGCCAACGCCCCAGGCGTTGGCGATCGAGATGAACAGGTTGATGATGAAGATCACAAATATCATACTCTCACTGTAGTCCTTTTGCTGAGGGTTGGAAGGCTATTTCACCAGGCGCTTTTTAGAGAGACTGACGGGCAGCAGACTGTCCGAATTAAGCCCTACTCCGTCTACCGGGGGCGCCGGTACTTTCTTATGGGCACGCCCCCGGTACAAGCCCTCACTTTGTCCCTAGCGGTCCCTAACGGCTTTCGCCTGCCAAGAGGGTAGAGGTGTCCTGCCCGTCAGTCTCAGAGCGTGGAGGGGGACTCGAACCCCACGGTGATGCTGCAGCAGAGCACCGGCTTCCTTCCCCTGCAGAGGCATCCACGCCCGCCACTGTATCTCCGTGGCCGAGATTGTGTATGGTTAGTTGGCAGCGGTGGCTTCGGTCTGAGCCGCCTCAGCGGCGCGAGCTGCCGCCTGAGCCACCTTGGACTTCGCCGCGTCCTTCTTGTTCTCCTTGGCCGCGCGAGCTGCCGCCTGAGCCGCCTTGGACTTCACGCCGTTGCTCTTCTTCGACTTGGCTTTCGCCTTGGGCTTGGCGGCAGCCTTCTTCGGCTTGGCCTTGCTCGCCGTCTTTTTGGGAGCCGCCTTCGACTTTGCCTTCTTGGCGGCAGCCTTCTTCTTGGGCTTGGCCTTCTTGGTGACCTTCTTCGCCGCCTTGGACTTGGCCTTCGCCTTGGGCGGGGTCTTCGTCTTCTTGGGCTTGCTCGCCGCCTCTGCCTTCTTGGCCTCAGTCTTGGCTCCCCCGCGCCGCCGCGTCTTGTAGCTCGGGGTCTCGGTGGCGCCCTTCTCCAGACGGGACTTGCCGGTCCTCGTCAGGCGGTAGGTCCCGCGAGCGCACTGTTCGGCCCAGCTGTCGCGGATCAACCTTCTGATCGCGTTGCGGCCCAGCGACTGCGCCATCGCGTCGACTTCCTTCTTGTCCTTGTGGACGTCGCCGTCGTACTTCTTGAGCATCGTGACGGCTTCCTTCTGGAACAGCAACTTCATGTCCGCGAAGCTCTGCGGGGTGCTGGGGTCCTTGGCGAGCAGGTCGTAAACGGCCTGTTCGCGCTGGTTGAATCCTTTTACCTTCTTGGTCTTCATGTTGATCTCCTAGTCTCCAGGCGTTTTCAATCCTGTTCGATCTTTTGTAGACAGTGTGATAGCTCGGGGTGGTTTGTCAAGGCGATTTTGAATGCTTCGAGCGTTTTTCTCGACAGGAATGTTCGGTGCGGATAGAACCGGAACTTGGTCGATCTTCCACTCACGGGGGTCCTGGCAAGATCCAAAGTACCGGCCTTGAGGATCGCTCGCGACAAGGATCGACTGCAGTCCAGCCAACCGCCCCCCGCAGCGTTGACCCATAGCCGCATGAGGTGCTCGCCGTCGAGCAAGTACTGGTGATAACTGGTCCTGTGGATGGCGAAGAGCCCCGCGCCGAAGCGCTCCACGAACTGCTCCTTGGCCTGATTGAGGTCGGCCTGGGTCTTGCTAGCTCCGTAGTACCAGTCCTTGGGAAGGTGGGCTGGCATACCAAGATACTCGTAGATGTCCTTGGCGATGAGATCCACTGGCCGACCGGTCCCCACGTAAGGGACACGCTCGTACTTGCCAGTGCCCTCCCACTTGGGCTTGCCCTTGGGGCGCTTGTGCGCCTTCCCAGGAGGCCTACCTCGCTTCTTCTTGCCGCCCAGAGTGCGGACCCGTGCAGGGGCGCTGAGAGCCTCACCAGGCAGCGTCAGGTCACCCTCGATGCTCTCCCAGGTCGCCTGGCAGAGGTCGCGCAGGTCGCAGTCCAGGGCGTCGCAGAAGCTGTCCTCCTCGTCCCGCCACTCCCTGATGAAGCAGTCTGCGTTCCTGATAGCTTCTCGCCACTCGGCTCGGGGTTCGTTGCTGATGATCCTATCGATTACTGCTCTGTACTTGGCCTCCTTGCTGATGGGCCTTGACGGACCTTGGGTGCGAAGCTCCTCGCGGAAAGCTTCACACTCTTCACAGTCGCAGGGAACGCCACATGGCCCAAAGGGAGGGCCGAAGCGTTCCTGGTACTCCTCTTCAGAAAGGGGCTTGCTGGACTGCGGAGTGGTTAAGATCGGTGCTGAGTCTACTGCGCCCCCAATCGGGGACTCGTTCTTTCTACGGTCGGTCATCTGCTTTTCCGGGTGGTCGTTTGGGCCTCCCGATTGTCCACTGCCGTTCCTCATCCTTGAACAGTCCCTTGAGCTTGCGTTTGATCTCACGCATGCCGCGTTTTGCACTTAGCTCGGAGATGCCAAGCAACGATGCTACGGCGCGCTCGTCAACGCAAGGGGTTCCACTCAAGTCTGGAGCCACCAACTCGGTGGGCGACTGCAGAGCTTGGAAGACCTTCCTGGCCTCGACCGACTCCAGGCTCATGCTCAACTCGTAGCTCAGGCAACAGAAGACTGGGCTAGGTGGAGCGGCGAAGTCCTGAGAGTAGGCGGTGCGGAAGGCCTCGTGCAGCCTCAGTCTGCGGGCGCTGCCCCGGATCAGGTTCTGTACCTTCCACCGGAGCCGCTGGGCGATGAACGTGCTGATCTTACCTGACTCAGCTTTGTCGAGGTCCCAGTCTTTCCTCGCCAGCCAGGCCTCCACGCTCAGTTCCTGGCGGATCTCATCCAGGTCCAAGTCGCACTTGGCCACAGCGTAGCGAGCAAAGAAGTTGATCAACTTGGTGTCTTGTGTCGTCATCATTGTCGTTCCACCAGGCAGTATGTGGTTGATCTTTTATGCGGCTTTTAGCCCGTCCTCGCGTACGCGTTCTGCCCCTTTCTCAGTAGGCGATCTAGCTCGGCCAGCATCACCACGGGCAGGTCTTTCAGGTCACTGATCCCAACCGAGTTGCTGTAGTAGCGTTGGGTATCCGCATACCCGATGCCGATGGCGAATAGCTCGATGACCTTCTCAACCTCTCTGGCAACGGTCTGAAGGTACGCCGAGTGCACGTCGATATGCTCCTGGCAGTTGGGGCATGGATACCCGTCCTCTAGCACGAACATGATCTTGCGCTTCTCCGGACGCCTCAGGAGATGCTGGGCAGCCAACCTGACGGCCTCGCCGTTGAAGGTGTTGTACTTGGTGTTTCGGCTCATGCGGTGGCAGCGATGACGGACTCTGGGCCATGTCTCTTCGAACTTCTTGTAGACGCCAATCCACATCTTGCCCCAGCGGGTGTACAGGCTTCGCTCTGCCTCACTGGCAGCGGCCTTGATCCTGTCGCCTTCACGGAACTCGCCAGTCGAGTGCCCCCAGATAGCAAAGGGTACGTCCAGCGGGTGCAGGTTCTCTCCGAACACCATCGAGGTCTTGGCTGCCAGGTCGATCGAGTGCGGGTGCATGGACTGGCTGTGGTCGATCAGCATGAGGACCACAGTATCGAACCCGGGCTTGATTGTTTGGCGCTTGAAGACGTTGCGAGACGTGCCCGTGATGATCTTGTAGGCATCTCGCTTGTTGAGTTTGCCCCGACGCTTACCAGTATTCCAGCGGGTCTTGGTCTCGGAGACCAGGTTCAGCCGGAACTTGCGCCCCAGGGAGTTGGTGATCTGCCGTGACTCGTCGAGGAACCGCTTGGCCGCTTCACGATCACCGTCCTGGATGAACTCGACCACGTCACGCTCGGTCGAGTAGATGAGGTAGTCGTCTTGCCCAGGATTGCGCTTGCGCTGCTTGGTGTGCTCTTCCTGCGCCTCCTTCTGGATCTGCTTGCCTCGGTTGAGGATCTCCTCATCGGTGTCGACGGGGTCACCCTTCTCCTCGCCGTTCTCATCGACCGTCGGTTGTGACTCGGGGGAGTCCTCTTCCTCCAAACGCTCCATGATCTCCTTGGCCAGGACCAAGCAGTCAGCGCTGCTCTGCACTTGCGGAGCGCGCTCCAGCAGGTCTTTGACCTTACCGATCGTCTCCATCAACTCGTCGTTGGTCTCGATCATCTCCTTGAAGAACCAGTGGTCGGTGTGTTTGTAGCCGTACAGTGCGCCAGCCTGGACGAGCTTTCCGAAAGGCGAAAGCTCCTCCCAGCGCAGCTTCAGCTGCTTGAGGGACCACTCGTGACAGTTGGCCAAGTTGATCTTGGTTCCCCGCCAGTCCTTGATCATCTCGGCGTCTGATCGAGGGTCCTCGAACGCGTTGACCAGGAGCGCGTGCTTCTTGCCGATGGTCTTGGCCTCCTCCATCACGTCGAAGTCGGAGTGCAGGCAGAGGCCAACCTCGTGGTCGACGTAGCCCTCACAGGCCTCCAGGAACTCGACTGACGCTCCCTCCGGAATGACAGGGAGCCAGATGGTCTTGCCGTCAGTCATGCAGAGGTCGTGCTTGAAGACGACCTTGATCCCGTATTGCTCTGCGAAGATGCGAGCGATCTTCTCCAGCGTGGTTTCAGCTAGTTGTACCTGTCCGCGACCAAAGCCCATTAGCTTTGATCCTTCCGCACGATCTTGATGTGGGCTCGATGACTGAACGGAGGTACACTGCCTCCCTGATTCCTGGGCCTCGGCATGATGCGTACCTGGGAGTAGTGAGGGACTCCGCTACACTCGATCTCGGCGGTGCAGTTGTGTTGAAGGCAGAAGTGTCTTAAGAGGTTTGTGAGTGAGGCTGCGATTTGGTCTTCTACGTCGTCGCCGTAGCCTTCTGCTCCCAGGGGTCGAGGGATATGGTGTTTGGTGAGGCGGTAGGCGTAGATCTCTGCGGTGTCGCCGCCGTAGCCGTTGCTGCCTTCCAAGCAGTCGCGAAGCTCGTCCCAGATCTCAAGAACCTGGGTCATGGAGAGATTGGTCATCAGTCCTGATCCTCTAGCTTCACCACTTGTACAAAGTAGCGGTGGTCTACCGTAGTTGCTGTGCACCCGGCGATGTTGTCGTCGTTCAGGTTGGCAACGTGTTTGTCTGAGAGCCTTAGGTTCAGATTCTCGTCCTCCAGGCTCTCCTGGTGCAGGCAGTCGACACCACGACGTAGCTCCTCCAAAACGGCCTTGGCACTCATCAGCCCTGATCCTCGAAGCTGCGCTGGATGATGCCCTCGCAGACCTTGGCGTCCTCAATGCTCATGCGGTTGAGGAAGCAGAAGGTCGCAGCCTTGAACGCGTCCCCGAACTTGACGTACTTATCCGCCCAGTTCAGCAAGTCGCGTGTAGACAGAGGCACCGACAGCTGACCGTTGGTGAAAGCGTCACGGACCTTGTTGACTGCTGCCAGCAAGGAATCGATCTCATCCGTGTCGAGGTCTTCGTAAGTGTTCTCCAGGATCTGCTTCTCTTGCTCGGGCGGCAGGTAGTTGAGCTTGATGCTGACCGTGAAGCGGTTCAGCTGCGCGTAGCTCTGGACTCGGGTGCCGTGCCCGTAGAGCCCCGTGTCATCACCCTGACCGTTGGTGTTGGCTGTGGCGCAGATGACGTTGTCGGGGTGCATCTCGATTAGCTCCAAGGTCTCCAAAAGGAAGATCGAGCGATCCTCTTTCTGCAGAGGCCTCTGTAGCACGAATGCCGTCTCCTCGTTCTGGGCGTCCCACTCGTCGAGCAGGATCATCGTACCGGGCATGCAGAACGCCACGGGAACGATACCGTACTGGAAGGACATCTCCTTGCCCCTGACAACGGGCTCGCCTACGACATCGCCACGCATGACAGCGGTGTCGAAGCTGATCTTGACGCAACCGAACTTGAGGCGTGCGGCAATCTGCTCAAACAGCGAGGTCTTGCCTGTGCCGGTGTGGCCTACGGCCAGGATGGGGTCCTTGGGGTCCCCGCTTATGCCCATCAGGATGGCCAGGGTCTCGTCGCGGGGGAAGACGTAGTTGGGGTTGACGGCGGGGGTGAACTCGTTGGCCTCAGCGAAGCCGAGGACGTTGCGGTCGCGGAGAACAGGCTCGCCGTTCTTGTCCTTGATGATCTCGCCGTTCTCGTCCCGCTCGGGGCCGAGGTCGATGCCGAAAGTGTCCCTGATGCTGTACTGCGCTTTGGCACGGGGTGGGTACTTGGCCTTGATGGCTTCGATACCTTCCAGGCCAGGGTTGGGAGTGATCTTGATGTTCTCGTCGATTGGTGGTTGGGTTTTTCCGTTTGATCCCGAAGCGCGGGATTCGATCTTGCTAAGTTGCTGCTTCTTCTTTACCGGTGTGCGTGAAGGCATGTTGGTTCCTTTTCAATTGATCTTGGGGGTGATTATTGCGTTGATCTTTTGTGCGACGGCTGTACATGCGTTCAGTCCAGAGAGTAACTATCATAAATCCCATACTCAGCCGACTTTGTCAAGCCTAATTACCACTCGGCTCGCTTGCGTCGCTCTTCCTGCAACTCTTTGAAAGTCTTGTCTTTCTCCAAGTTGATCTTGATCTTCTTGTGGTCGTCGGGACCTACCCATGTAATGTGAGGTGCGTTCATGTAGTTAGCTAGGTTCAGGTAGGTTATTTCCCTTGGATTACGTACTCTTCTGAAGGAAGCACCCATCTCCATGAGTGTAGTTTTCCAGGCAGAGGTGATGGTCTCGACGTCGCGGCCGGTGTACTCGACCACCCGTACTCCATCAATCCCCAGTGATTCCAAGAACTTGGAAAACCGATCTCGTATCTTGCGACGTCTTCGTTCGAACACCACGATGAGATCAAACTTCGCCCTGGCAGCACGAAGCATGTCCTCGCTGTACTCGAACTCCTTGGGGACGAAGCCGCGCTTGTCCCGCTTCGCGAAGAAGTTAGGATCAGCTACGACCAGCGTAGGTACGGTTTCCTTCTTAGGCTTCTTAAGCCTGCGTCGCCCTCCTGTCCAGGTGCTGTTGCTCACTGTTTGCCCCACTTTAGCAATGCGTTGGTCTCCTCCTGACCTTTGTCGGTGATCTTGTACTCCTTGACGTTGGTAGTCCCCCACCTACTTGTCCGGACATGGTGAAGGCGACTGACGGCAAGCCCCTGCTTCTGCAGCACGCGACCTGCTTCGTGGATGTGCCGCATCCGAGGCTCGTTCACTAGCTCCTGGATGCGCAAGCCAGAGACCCACTCCTCCTCCCGGAACAAGATCGCTAGTAAGATCGCTTTCTGAAGTTCGGTGAGCATTTACCATGAGCCTCGTCGTTTCCTGAAGCCCTGGAACTTGCGCCGCACCCTGGGGGCGTCATCAGGCTGGGTGCGCAGCTTGAGATCAGCCTCGAAGCGCTCCATGTTCTTCGCAGTAGCGCTCATGGCGATCACCAGCGCCTGACAGAAGGCCATGCGCGCAGCATCGTCCTCGTACCCGCTGAGCATCTCGTCCAGCTTGGTCCTGGTTTGGTCTTCCGGCAGCTCAGCCAGCAGCTGCAGGTAGTGGGGGACCGTGTCGGGTGCGATGTTCATCAGCTTCTTGACAGCCTCGCGGCAGGCATTGATCTTGTTTACCAAATCGGCCTTGACCTCCTCGGTGCACTGCTCGGGCTGTTGTTCTTCTTCTTTCGTCTCTTCAGTTTTCTCGGGTTCGGTTACCATTGACCGCCTCGTTTCTTGCGTTTGATCGCTGCCCGCTGTCCTTCAGGAAGGTCTTCCTGAAGCGTTCGTGCAGGTCGTGTTGGGTGGAGCTTCTCAACGCGGTTGCCTTCGCGTTGTCGTTTGGCCTCAGCGCCAATCAACTCCGTGGTTGAAATATGATCTTTCTGGCCCTCTGTTCGTCTGCGACCTCGCTGCTCAGGCTCCTCGCGCTTTCGCCTCCACCAGTCTTCGTCGCGCTCATCGTCCTCGTTGCCACGATACCAGGACTCATTGGCAAGCTCGTCACCTAAGCGCTCAAGCTCACCTTCAGAGTACATTGATCCTGTCCCACAAGGAGCTATCAGGCACAGATCATCGTCTGCTGGCCTGCCGTCTCCGTAGTCCAAGAGCCTGTGTGGAATGTGATGCGAGGGCTTGCCTGGTCGCACGCGGAACCAGCCATCCTTGTCGAGATGGCCGGTGATGATCTGCCACGCTCGGTATGCCTGACGGTAGTCAAGCCCGAGCCTCCGCAAAGCGAGCCACGCCTCGTCGAATGTATCGTTGATCTTCTTGGGCATGTCTATTCCTCGAACAGCCATGCCAGGAACTCATCCGAGTCCACTGGGATGGCGTTTCTCAACTCCTGTTCTATTAGTGAGAGATCATACTTCTTGCACAGCGCATCGCCCAGGTCGTAGTGGTTCCAGACGCCTGAGCGGAAGGGGAACACGCTGACCTCGTCGAAGGACTCCTGAAGGCGCGCTGTGGCTGCTTTGATCTCGGTCTTGGCGTCTTTATCCCACGCCAGGATGACCTTGGTCACGCCTAGCTCTAGCAGTAGCTCGATCTGGCTGTCGCTGATCTTCTTACCGAACGTGCAGCGGCAGGGATGAAGCAGGCGAGCACGTTGGGCGCCGCGAGCGTCGAAGACGCCCTCGACCAAGATGGTGGGATACTCTTCGCTGGCGACCACGTCGCGAGCGCTGGTCCAATCCCCCTTGTGGTGGAATCCTAACGGCCAGAGCAGGTCTCCGATGTCGGTGTCAGGCCAGTTGAGCCACTTGGGCGTGCCCTTGCGTGCGTTGGGTAGGCACCTCCCCACAGCGGAGCGCAAGGTACCGTCCAGGTCGTGTACAGGAAAGACGATCCTGTTTGACCATGGACGAAAGTCCTTGCTGCCCATGTGGCAGAAGTGCAGGTTGAACGACCTGATCTCGTTGTGGTCTAGGCCGCGCCCGACAGCGTAGTGGTAGTAGCGATCAACGACCCGACCTGTGCCTTGCTGCAGCAGGTAGAAGCCTTTGGGGAAGGTGATAACTCGTAGCTCCTCCTTGGGAGGAGGTTCGTCCTCAGCAGCGAATGCCATCCTGAGCACGTCCTCGAACTCCTCCGCTGGGGTGGGCTCGACCATCTCCAACAGCCGGGCGCGGATCTGTACAGGGTGCAGGCCCTCGATGTCAGCCATGAGACGTATGAGTGATCCTGTACCAGGCTGGACGTCGCGCTTGCCGTAGCCGCACTTGAAGCAGATCCACTGCTTCTTCTCGTGGTTGATGTAGAGCTTGTGCTCGATGTCGCTGCCGTCACAGCCCTTGGGCGAGAAGCAGTTCAACCGCATCTCGGAGCTATGCGCAGCGTACCGGATGTTGTCGAAGTGCTCCTCTATATAGGCTTCGAGATCAAACCTCTCGATTGCTCTCTGGAGCCTGCTGGTCCCTTCCCTCAACGTCTTCCCTCAAATCGATCTTCACGGGCTTGCCTTTGGCGATGACTGTGAAGAGTTTGTGCAGGGCTCCGATAGTGGAGCCCTGCTTCCCAATGATCCGCCCATGATCAGCTTTGTTTGCAGTGACTTCCAGGCGAATACAGCCAGGGTCGTCCAGCTGTGTGACCTCGATGTCGTACTTAGTGATTTGCCAGATGATCTCCTCTAACAAGTCTTCGTAGGTGGTCGATCTTTTGACCGGTAGGTTTGTTGGTTTGTCGATGGCTTCCATACGTGGCTTATTATTGCGTTGATCTGTCATGCTGCTTTCATCGGCTCGTAGAAAGCCATGCGTTCGTAGGCAGTTTGGATAGGTATTTCAACGTAACGCCTCCCGTTTCGGTTCTTGGCCAGGAAGAGTCTCATGATCTCCTTGTGTAGCTCTTCCTTGGTCTGGTTGAGGGTGATGACCACGTCAGCGATGTTGACCTTGCCGATGTCCTCCCCCACCTGCTCTTCGGTGTGGGTCTCCATGCTGATGGCGATACGCTGAGACTGCGTAGCTGACCACATGGGGACAGCCAGCTCGCCAGCAAGGCCACGAAGCTCTGTGGTGGTGTCTGACAGCTCCTCACGCCGCTCCTTGCGAGCACGTACCGGGCGCATCAGGTCAAGGTAGTC
>Ga0180435_10005660_pt1 | contig 12110 bp, 9 predicted proteins | sample SS_ome_3_FD_132467 | JGI IMG/M metagenome (GOLD analysis project Ga0180435, IMG submission 132467) | Hypersaline lake sediment archaeal communities from the Salton Sea, California, USA - SS_3_S_1 metaG | ecosystem: Environmental > Aquatic > Non-marine Saline and Alkaline > Hypersaline > Sediment...
CACCTGCGCGTCAGATATCTGAGCGACGAGGACCTGGCGAGGCTGGAGGAAGAAGAGAACGACGAGGAGCTGGAGCGACAGCGCCGGATCGAGGAGCTCAGACGCGACAATTTCACGTTCAAGAAGGCGGAAGTACTGGAGGGGAACGTCGGCTACTTGAGGTTCGACCAGTTCACGACCGCCTCGCTGGCCGGGCCGACCGCCACGGCGGCGATGAACTTCCTTGCGAACAGCGACGCACTCATCATAGACCTGCGCTACAACGGCGGGGGCAGTCCGTCGATGATCCAGTTCCTGATGGGCTACCTTCTGGACGAGCCGACACATCTGAACAGCTTCCACACCAGACAGGGCGACTCGGTGGAGCAGTTCTGGTCCGCCCCGTACGTGCCCGGCCAAACCATGGCGGACACCGACCTGTACGTTCTCACAAGCAGCTACACGTTCTCCGGCGCCGAGGAGTTCACCTACAATGTTAAGAACCTGGAACGCGGCACGATAGTCGGCGAGACGACAGGCGGTGGCGCTCACCCGATCGGCTTCAGGTACTTCCCCACGCTCAACTGCGGCACGACGATCCCGTACGCGCGAGCCGTCAACCCCATATCCGGGACCAACTGGGAGGGGACCGGCGTGACCCCCGACATCGAGACGCCGGCAGACCTCGCCCTGGACACCGCACACCTCGAGGCGCTGAAGGGGCTCGCCGAAGACGCCGACGAGGACCGCGCTTTCGGGTTCGAATGGGCCATCGCCGGACTGGAAGCCAAGCTCGAGCCTTCCGAGGTGGGCGAGGAGGTTCTCGAGACCTATGCGGGTGAATACGGGCCGAGGAGGCTGTGGCTCGAGGGCGGCACGCTCAAGTACCAGAGAGAGGACGGGCCGATACGGGAGGCGATCCCAATGACCGACACGCTCTTCCGCTTCGACGATCTCGACTACTTCCGCCTCGAGGTGGTGCTGGACGGAACGGGGGAACCTGTGAAGCTCGTCGGCCACTACAGCAGCGGCCATACTGACGAGAGCCCCCGCACCGAAGGTTAGTCGCCGACCGACAGCCCCCCATGACGCGAAGAAGCCCGGGCGTATTCGCCCGGGCTTCTCGTTCGTGACTCGCGGCTCGTAGACTCCTGACCCCCCAGTTCGGAATCCACACTCTCAATCGATCACAGAGGAGAACGAATCGAACCTCCGTCATCCCATGATAGACCGCGAGCCAGAATCTATAGCGGGTCCGCGGGCAATCCTTGCCGCCCGTCCTGACGGAGGACTCCGCGTGAGTGGTGGCAACCACGACAAAGAGCCGACGGACCCGCCGTCCTAGCGCAGCAGTAAGCAAGAGAGGAGGAGAGACTCGCCGAGGCGACGGGAGCGGTTACCCGACCCGGCGCCTGTCTGGCGCGCAGAGGACGTTCTTCACATTGTCAAATGGCCACTCGGTGCCTGCAGGAGGGGATGCCCGGAACGCGTTCGAGCTCCCCTCCACCGTCCGAAGCGTGCGAAGGGACGGCCGCGTCAGCCACTGCCCTGCTCCGACACCGAATTTCTTGCTTTCGAAGAGCGATCTGCGACCGGGCAATGCCGCTTGTCTCATCCACTTCTCCCGCGTCGCAACCCCTATTAGGGCATGGACCGTGCCAGACCGGACCCGCTCCGCGAGACTCGAGGCGGCCGACGGTGTCTTTCTAACTCATTGTCTGTTAATTGGTTACGAAAACCGAGCGCAAGTCGTGTTTGGTGGGTTCTATGTCTTTTCGGAGCGTTTGCGACACCGATTCCGACCCAACAATCGATAAAGGCCGTAAGGCTTTCGTGGTCAATCAGTTAGCCGAACGTCGATACTACGACAGCGCGTCGTGACTACGACGTCAGCTGTGGGCAAGAGAAGGGCCGGGCTCGGTGGAGCCCGGCCAACGATATGGAGCAAGGAGAGGCCTGGGCCGGAAGAGGCACGCTCACGGCAGTGGGCAAGAAAAGGGCCGGGCTCAGGAGAGCCCGGCCGAAGGTCCAGGTATATGCGTGTCTACTCGAGCCTGTACTTCTGGAGCTTCGTGTAGAGCCCCGTGCGCGACAGACCAAGTTCCTCCGCCGCCTGGGGCTTGCTGTTGCCGCTACGGTTCAGCGCCTCGACGATCCTCCTACGCTCGAGGGCCTCGACCTCGTCCTTCAGCGACACGAAGTCTCTGCCGGTGTGTCCGAACTCATGGACGTCTTCGTGCATCGCCCGCAGCTCCGGGCGGAGATCGGAGACCTCTATCAGGCCTCCGTCCCTGCACAACGCCACGCCCCTGCGAACCTCGTTCTCCAGCTCGCGGACGTTGTTCTCGCTCCATCCGTACCTCAGGAAGAGCTCCTTCACGTCACGGCTGTATCCGCGCACCCGCTTGCCCTCGCTGTCTCTGTAGAGCCTGAGAAAGTGGTCCATCAGCAGCGGTATGTCCACGGGCCGCGCTCTGAGCGGCGGTATCTCGATGACGAACGCACCCAACCTGTAATACAGGTCGGTGCGGAATCGGCCCGCGCGCGCCTCCTCCCTGAGGTCGCGATTGCTCGCCGAGACCACGCGGGCGTCGCTCGTCCTCACCACGCTCTCCCCTACGCGCCGATATTCGCCGCTCTGGAGGAAGCGCAGCAGCTTCACCTGAAGCTCAGGGCTCATCTCGCCGATCTCGTCCAGGAACAGCGTCCCTCCGGCCGCCGCGGAGATGAGCCCCTCCCTGTCGCGATCGGCGTCGGTGAAAGCGCCCTTGACGTGGCCGAACAGCTCGCTCTCCTGCAGGTCAGGAGGAACCGCGCCGGAGTTCAGGGCCACGAACCTGCCGCGGCGTCCACTCGCCTTGTGTATCTCCCTGGCGAGGACGTCCTTGCCAACCCCCGACTCTCCGAGGATGAGTATTGGGATGTCGCTATCTCGAAGCCTTTCGACGCTCGAGAGGATGCTCAGCACCCCCGCATCCCTCGTCACGAACTTCGTCGAGTATAGCGACGACTCCTCTTCCGGCTCGCGCGCCTGCACTGACTCCTCGCCGCGGTGATTGGACACCACGGCGAGCATCCCGGCGGCCGCGCTCAGGAACTCTATGTCCTCGGTCCTGAAGGGCCCACGGTCGGAGCCCAGCTCCCTGTCGGCGTACAGGACGTGCCCCTCGATGCGCGACGATCGAGAAGAGACCGGGAAGATCGCAGCGGAATCGAGGCCCTCGGGCAGCTCGGAGCCGGCCAGTATGAGCGGCTTCCTCAGCCACGATCCCGAGACGGCGCCCCTGACGGCACGTCTGGCCTCCGCCAGCCTGCGGCCAGTCCTGTCGTAGGAGATCGCGACCTCCGGCTGGCCCTCTCCTCCGGGTACCTCGAACAGCACGAGCCGGTCCGCCTCGACCGCTCCCGCCACCGCCGCGGCAAGAGCGTGGAAGGCGTCCGCCGGAAGGTCTCCATCGTTCAACTGGCGGTATCCGTCGGCGATCACCGAGTAGCGTGTATCCGAAGACCTGAGCGTGCTCGCCAGATCTATGTCTATCTGTCTCTGGAGTTCGTTGACCTTCGCCAGCGCCGCTCTCTCGCCGCCGGCCTCGAAGCAACCGCGAGCCCTCTCTAACCAGTCAGCGGCGCGGCCGAGTTCGCCCGCGCGCCTCAGCGCGCGAGCTCTCTCCAGACGGCACAGCCCGACCCAGAATCCGGCGCCCACTCTGTCGAAGAGCTCCTCGGCTGCGAACAGCCTCGCCTCGATCCTGTCTATCGGAAGCTCGTCCTCCGGCGACGACGCGAGCAGACCGGCGGCCGCCGCGAACGACGTGCGCGCCAGCTCGAAGGACTCCCCGGTGCGTCTCAGGGCTTCCTCGGCCGCCAGGATCCTTTGTCTGGCTCCAGTGCGGTCGCCGCGAGCGTAGAGGAGCCGCGCGAACACGCGCAGAGCGGCGCCCTCCTCCAGCCTGTCACCGAGTCTGGCCGAAAGCTCCAGCGCCTGCGCGCAGTCCCGCTCGGCCTCGTCCAGCCGCCCGACCTCCAGAAGGATCTCGGCGCGCCTGCGAAGCACCTCACTGACCGCGTCGCTGCTCGCCGACAGCTGGTAGGCCATCGACAGCGCCGTGTCCAGAAGCTCGAGCGCCTCTTCGTGGTGACCCCTGTCGGCCTCCAGCTCTCCCAGGAACTCGAGGGCCAGCGCCTCCGAGCGCCTGTACCCAAACTCCCGGGCCGTGGCGAGACCCCGCTCGAGGTACGACCTGGCGACACCCCACTCCCTCTTAGCGCGAAGTACGTTGCCGAGCGCGAGCTCGACGGCGACCACGTCGCGCTTCGCGCCCAGCCCGATGTAGATCTCCAGAGCGTCCAGCAGGCGCTTCTCGGCCTCGTTCCAGCGCGACATTCTGTAGAGCGCGACACCGAGGTTGTTGAGACGGCGCGCGACGGCGGCGGTCCGTCCCAGGCCGCGGTCGATCTCCAGCGCCTTCTCGAAGTAATCGATTGCCGCGCCGAGGTCGCCAGTGCGCTTGGCGAGGATGCCGAGGTTGTTGTAGGCGCCGGCGACGCCGGCCTGGTCGCCCAGCCTGCGGTTGGTAACGAGACAATCGACCAGGCAGTCCCTCGCCGCCCCGATGCTTCCGAGCTCGGCGTGCGCCGTCCCCATTATCTTGGCCGCATCGGCAAGAAGCCTGCTCTCCGGAAGCTCCCTCAGAGCCTTATAGGCTCGCTGAGATGCCACGAGAGACTCGCGGAAGCGTCCGGCCCGGGACTCGATCCTGGCGAGGATCACGTCAGCTTCTGACGCAACGGCGGGGTCGCAGACGTCGAGGCCGCGCATGGCCTCGACCCAGCGGCGCGCCTCGCGGTGCTTTCCGAGCCCGACGTAGGAACGCGCCAGCCCGGCGAACAGCGACGAACGCTCCTCGGGCTCCAGACGGCCCAGGAGGTTCTTCTTCAACACGCTCTCGAAGCTCACGATCGCGTCCGAGTAGCTGTCCGAGTCCAGATAGAGCAGCCCCTCCCGGATCGCGGACAGCGCCACATCGTGCGGGCTCAGAGGCCTCTGCCCCTTAGCGCTCGCGTCGCGCTCGCGTCGTTCGCGTCGTCTATTTTCGCCCCTGTTTGCCACTCGCCTCGCCTCGTCCAGATCTGGGTCCGCCCCACTGTCTGTCTACCGACGCTCTTCAGCGCTATCTGATCGGGAACAGGATCCTCAACCAGATCGTCGACAGAACATCGCTGAATCCGAGGGGCTTACCGCTGGAGTCCTCGTCCAACCACCCGCCATCCACCTCACCCATCCGGTCCACCGGCGCGTGTACGCCGGGCGCCGGCTTGTCCCAGTTGTCGTCGTCCCCAATGGCGCCATCGCCTGGGTCGATGACATCCGGGCCGTCGACGTCATCCAACGTCACGACTCCGGATCCCGCTGTGCCAACGTCGCGGGGGGTCGTGTCCGGACGAGACATTGCCGAACCGCTCGCAAGGAGCAGGCTCAGCGCGACGATCACAAGCAGGGCAAGGGCCCGTTTCGCGCTCATGATCTTCCTCCTTAGGGGGTACCCGGTTACCTGTACTCTTTATGATTCGCTCACCCGGTCGCCGGATGCGGCGTCGGGCAAGGATCTGCGCGCGAAAACAACGGATACAGAGCGTACGTCTCCGCGCAGGGGCGTTCGCTGGGGGACCCTACTCGTATCCAATATCAAACTTACCACCGGCGCCCTTCGGTGTCAAGACCTTACAGGAAGGCAAGATAGAGCGCCGTAGCGATGCCGGAGGCGACGCGCCGTTCTTGACTTACGAGGGCTCCGGCGCTAGAGTCCGAACACGCGTTCGGAAACGGTATTCAGGAAAGGAGCCCCACCCATGCGCCTTGCTATCGCAGCCCTGACGATCGCAGCCCTGAGCGCTGCAGTCGTTTATGGAGCGCCGGTCGACCGGTCGAAGCACGCCCACGATGTGATGTTCAGGGAGGTTGAGCGCGGAAGGGCTCTCTTTGAGGGGTTCGAGACGAGCGTGCCGCCGGCCGGCTGGGCGCTCGACCAGACCAACGTCAATGACACCTGGTTTCAGGACTGCGGCGACTATGGAACGGCGTACGAGGGCTCGTGCTACGCGACCTGCCTCTACGATGCGGCGCTCGGACCGCAGGAGGAATGGCTCTACTTCGACCACACCATCGAACCCGGCGACGAGTGCCTCTGCTTCTACGCCTTCGCGAACACCTACTGGGCGATAGATGAAGAGCACTACAACCTTTTCGTCACGATCGACGGCACGGTCGTCTGGGACTACTACAACGACAACGACGGCGCGGTGACGTGGCAGTGGCAGCGCTACTGCGTCGACATCTCCGGCTACTCGGTCGGCCAGACGATAACCGTCGGCCTGGGCTACGAGGGCCAGGATGGCGCGCAGGGCTCGTTCGACGCTCTCTCCATCGGAGAGTGCCCGGAGGACCTCTACCCCTGCTGCCCGTTCGAGCAGAGCTGCTACGCGCTACCTCTTGCCGCGTGGGGGAACAACGGCACGACGGCCCCGTGCGGCGCCGGCCCCGCGCCTTGGAACTGGGCGACGATCACGGGCGTGCCGACGATCGACTGCGACGGCCAGTCCTTTCAGAACGCGTGGGCCACCGTGACGAGCGGCCAATACCCGGCCTCGACCGGCGGCGCTCTCATCTTCGGCCCGTTCGACATCACGGCCGAGTGCGACTGCATGGACCTGTGCCACTACTACGACACAGAGGAGGGCTTCGACGGCGGCAACGTGAAGGTGTCGACAGACGGCGGCTCGAGCTGGGAGCTCGTCTACCCTCACCGTGGATACGATGATGTACTCGACTCGACCGAGTACATCGCCGAGTGCGTCGCCGGAGAGGAGGTCTTCACCGGCAACAGCGTCGGGTTCATAACGGACTGCTTCAACCTGTCGGACTACGAGGGGCAGGAGATCGAGATCGGGTTCTTCTTCGGAAGCGATGGTTCCAATCAGTTGAGGGGCTGGCACCTGAACCGGATCGAGCTGGGTGACAGCTCTACGCCGGTCCGGCGCACGTCGTGGGGCGCGATAAAGGCCATGTACAGGTAGGCGACTTGTTCGAGATCACCCGCCGCGACGACGGAACGATAGCTTTGAGAGGCCGGTTCCACGCAGCTCACGAGGCCGAGGCCGCGGAGGTGTTCGGGGCGGCCACGGCCTCGTGTGACGTCGACATGTCCGGCCTCGACTACATCTCGAGCGCCGGCCTCAGTGTCCTGCTGGAGACCCAGAGACGGCTCTGCGACGATGGTCACGAGCTGGTCCTCAGGGGTCTCTCCGACCACATCCTCGACCTCTTCCGTATTGCGGGATTGGACGCGATATTCAGGATCGAATAGCGGCCCCCTGCCGCTGGCCGGACATGACGCCCAGCCCGTCCCACCGGGATATGTCGCCAACTTACCGGGGACTTGACTGTAATGAGAGCGGATGACGACAAGAAGCTCGCGGCCAGAGCGGCACGCGGTGACGAGAGAGCCTTCGAGGCGATCGTCGAGCGATACGAGACGGTCATCTACAACGCGGCGTACAGGATAGCCAGGGATCCCGACGATGCGGCCGACATCACGCAGTCAGTCTTCATCAAGGTCTACAGAAAGCTGGGTACGTACGACCCGTCGTACAAGCTGTTCAGCTGGCTCTATCGGATCGCCGTCAACGAGGCCATCAACCACGTCAAGAAGCACGGCCGCATGGTCGCCGTCGAGGAAGAGCTGGGAAGGAGCAGCGAGTCTCCCGCGACCGACGTCGCGCGTCTCGAGAGGAGCGACCGTATACAGCAGGCGCTGATGGAGCTGACCATCGAGCATCGCGTCGTCGTCGTGCTCAAGTACTTCCTAGAGCTCTCGTACGCGGAGATAAGCGACGTCGCGGGCATACCGGAGAAGACGGTCAAGTCGAGGCTCTTCAGCGCCCGCCAGAGGCTCAAGAGGATCCTGACCGACCAGGAGCGCCAGTGATGATAGACGACAGAGCCGTGGAGCTAATGAACGGAGAGATGGACGGCGAGAACTCCCCGGCGGAGAGCAGGGAGTTCGCGCAGCTCCTGGAGTCGAGCGACGAGGCCCGTGCATACTACGAGGAGCTGCTGGCGCTCGACGGCAGGCTCCAGGGCGCAGGGACGGTGAAACCGCCCCGCGACCTCCGCGCCCGCATCCTATCGAAGACGACCCGCGCGCCCGCGCGGCGGCGCAGCCGGCGGACCCTGCTAATACCCGACAACCTGCTCGAGGCGTTCTCTCCGCGACTGGCGTACGGGTTCGCGGCGGGCGTTGCCGCCGGCCTGGTCGCGTTCGCTCTTCTGGCAGGATGGGACGCTACACCCACCGCTCCCGCCGACGCCCTGAGGGGCTCGCTGCTTGCCTGGGAGCTTGCCTCCGAAGCGGAATCGGCTCGCGAGGTCCAGTTCGAGCTGCCGGAAGGCCTTGTGGAGGGGCGCGTCAGCTACGCGGGACCGCACGCCAGACTCGACCTCACCGTCACGACGGACGGCCCGGCCGAGCTCGTGCTCAGATACGGAGAGCAGGTGCGTTTCGACGGACTGGTAGCCCCTGACGACGCCGACAGCCACCTGAACGTCGTGGAGAGCGAGACTCGCCTGATGCACTCCGGGTCGGGGGACTACGTCGTCTACCTGAGCAACCCGCGTGGTGAGCTCTTCCCCATCGAGATACTGGTCTGCGGCGAGGGCGGCGTGTGCTACGCCGAATCGGTCGACCCGGGACCGTAGCGCATCCGGACCGGCAGCTCGCCGGAGCGCCGGCAGCGGATCGAAGTGCGTTGGCGGAAGACCGAAGCGCCGGCGGCGGATCGAAGTGCATTGGCGGAAGACCGAAGCGGCGGCTCAGAGCACGTTGGCGACACGTCCAAGCACCGGCAGCCGGTCAGCTCGCGGCGGCGGCGGGCCGAAGCGTTAGCGTACGTGTCCGCGCTGTGATAGACTCTCGTGGCGGCGCACGTTCCCCACGGCGAACACCACGGGAGTCAGGATGCAACCCTCTCTCGCTGCTCCGGACGCGATCCAGCACGTCGTCCTGAGCGTTCTCCCCGTGATCGTCTTCCTGTGTGGCCTGTGCTTGCTGGACAGCTACAGGCTGGTGCGGCCTGCCTCCGTCTCGGGCTCCGTCGTGCTAGGGGCCCTCGTGGCGCTCGGCGCGGCGGCGCTCGTCCGCGCGCTCGTGACGCGAACCGGACTCACGCAGGCCGTCTACTCCAGAGCCGCGGGGCCCGTGCTCGAGGAGTCGCTGAAGTTCTGCTGCCTGGCGGTCCTCGTCGCATCGAGAAGGATCGGCTTCATGGTCGACGCGGCGATACACGGGTTCGCCCTGGGCGCAGGGTTCGCGGTCGTTGAGAACCTTCTTTACCTATCGGCGCTCGATGCCCCCCTGGCGATCTCAGCACTCCGAGGCTTCGGCACGGCCGTCATGCACGGCGGGACGGCGGCGATCGCAGGGATCGTGGCGATGCGCTTCGCCGAGGAGCGCGGGCCGGAGAGCCGCACGGGCCTGGCGGCCGGGTTCCTGAGCGCCGTCGCGATGCACATGGGCTACAACACCGCCGCGGCGTACCCGGCGGCGGCCGCCCTCGGTTCGGCGGTCATCGTTCCCGTGGCGATCGTCTCCTTCTTCAGACAGAGTGAGAGAACTCTCAGGCGCTGGTTGGGTGTCGGGCTCGATACCGACGCCGAGTTGCTCGAGATGATCAGGGACGGAAAGATGTACGACTCGAGAATAGGAGCGTACCTCTCTTCGCTGAAAGACCGCTTCCCGGCGGAGGTCGTGGCGGACATGTTCTGTCTGCTACGTGTCAGGATCGAGCTCTCCATCCGGGCGAAGGGCGTGCTCCTGATGCAGCGATCGGGCTTCGTCCCCCCAAGGGACCCGGAGCTGCCGGAGAAGTTCAGAGAGCTGGACCACCTCACGAAGGCGATAGGCAGTGCGGGGATGCTCGCAATGCTCCCGCTCTTGAGCTGGAGACGAAGAGACCTATGGGAGATGAACATGCTGGCCGCACGGAGGGAACGATGACCAGGATCGGCGAGTTCATGGAGGAGAACTTCCTTCACTTCAACGCACGGGAGACGGTCGACGCCGCCAGGGCATGGCGTGGGCTGCTCGATGACGGAGGCCGCATGATGCTGGCCATGGCCGGAGCCATGTCGACCGGAGAGCTGGGCATCTCTCTGGCGAAGATGATAAGGGCGCGCAAGGTCCACGCCATATCGTGCACCGCCGCCAACCTGGAGGAGGACGTCTTCAACCTGCTGGCGCACGACGACTACAGGATGGTCCCCCACTACAGGGATCTGAGGCCCGCCGACGAGGCAGCGCTCAGGGACCAGGGCCTGAACCGCGTGACCGACACATGCATCCCGGAGACCGTGATGCGCCACACGGAGGCCAAGCTAAAGACCATGTGGGCCCAGGCCGCAGAGAGCGGCGAGGCCCTCTTCCCTGTCGAATACCTTTACGCGGTCCTCGACGACCCCGAGGTGAAGCGCCACTTCGCCATACCACCCGAGAACTCATGGCTCCTGGCATCCAGGGACGCCGGCATTCCCGTCTACTCACCCGGCTGGGAGGATTCGACGCTGGGTAACATCTTCACCGCGGCGGTCATGAAGGGAGAGGTCGCGGACCATCGCGCGGTGAGGAGCGGCACCGAGCAGCTGGAACACCTCGCCAACTGGTACCTGGAGCGGTCCGAGGCGGGCGAGCGCGTGGGGTTCTTCCAGATCGGCGGGGGCATCGCAGGCGACTTCGCGATATGCGCAGTGCCGATGCTGATCCAGGACTGCAGGAAGGATGTGCCGTTCTGGGCCTACTTCGCCCAGATCAGCGACAGCACGACGTCCTACGGCTCGTACTCTGGCGCCGTTCCGAACGAGAAGATCACCTGGTACAAGCTGGACGAGGATGCCCCCAAGTTCATGATCAACTCCGACGCGTCGATCGTCGCGCCGCTCATCTTCGCTCACGTTCTCGGGGAGTGACCGCAGGTCTCGGACTTGACACGGCGCCAGGCGGCGGTGAGAATCGGGGGTCCACGCCGTTCGGTCAGATGTTTGTTCACGCACCAGGCGCGAGAACCGGGAGGCAACATCGAGAAGAAGCAACCCTACTCGCCGGCCGGACCGTTCGAGGTACGCGACTGCGCTCTGGCCGCGATCGCGACGGGACGCTCCGCGCAGAACCTGAAAGAACTGAGGGACGAGCTCAGGGACGTAGATGAGGCCAGCATATACTTCCATTTCTGGGGCGGCCTCTTGAGACCGACCTTTGACGACCCCAGCTACAACAACGACTTCGCGCGGTGGTCTCACGACGTGCTGCACAACAATGCGCTGGCGGAGAGGCTGAGCGTGATAGACCCCACGGATTACGCAGATCTGGAGGGTCTGCGCTCGGCGCTCATCGAGGTCATCGAGGACGAGCTGGACGAGAGCGACTCTCCCCCCTGGGCGTCCAGGGAGAATCGTTTCCTCTTCATACGCTCGCGAATCGTGATCTTCGACTCGGGCATCGTCGTGACCGACCCGAAGGAACTCCCGAGGGCCGTCTCCGAAATGTCACAGAGCAGCGTCTTCTACCACTTCATAGATGCGCGACGCAGGACACCGAGGGGCGTCGACGACTTCAGCACCTGGCTGACCGACCTGGACGCAGACGCGCACCTGGAACTCTGCACCGAGCTCGCCGGCATCGATCCGTACTACGGCACCCTGGACGAGACGAAGAGGAACGTCTCGGCCGTGCTGCGTCGGTTCCTCGCGGAGGATGCCGCGCTATGAAACTACTCGAGAGATACGCCCCGGTCGCTGGAGAAGACGTCATAGGCCAGCTGCAGCAGCTCGGAGAGCATCTTCGAGGACGGAAGGTGGTCCACGTCAACTCAACGAGGGTGGGCGGAGGTGTCGCCGAGATCCTCGCCAAGCTCGTCCCGCTCAAGCGGGAGCTGGGGATAGACGCTACCTGGAAGATCATAGAGGGCGACCAGGACTTCTACAAGACAACCAAGTCGATGCACAACGCGCTGCAGGGCAGCTCCGCCTTCATATCGACCGAGCAGTTGAGGACGTACGAGTCGACGAACGAAAGGAACGCGGG
>Ga0180435_10005661_pt1 | contig 12109 bp, 9 predicted proteins | sample SS_ome_3_FD_132467 | JGI IMG/M metagenome (GOLD analysis project Ga0180435, IMG submission 132467) | Hypersaline lake sediment archaeal communities from the Salton Sea, California, USA - SS_3_S_1 metaG | ecosystem: Environmental > Aquatic > Non-marine Saline and Alkaline > Hypersaline > Sediment...
AGGATACTGATCCTGGGGGTTGCCCTCGCCCTGCTCGCCGCAACGGTGACGGCGGCGCAGGACGACCAGACGCTGCAAAGCCCCGAAACGGGCCTGACGGACCGGTCCGGCCGCGCCGGTCCCGATCCCGCGCCCGCCGAGCTCGTGATCGAAGATATCCGGCTTGGCCTCAAGGTCGTCGACACGCCGTCGGACGGCGGCACCTCCTTGACGCTGACCTGGCGTCCCGATCCCTCGGCCGGCGAGCTGCCGGACGTGCCGGGCGCCGGCCTGCGGATGCCGCTCGAGATCCTGCGCCGCGGTCCGGACGAGACGGAGTTCGTCAATGTCGGCCGGGCGACGTTGCGCGACGGGGAGTTCGTCGATGCCGGCCTCGAGCCGGGCCTCGGCTACAGCTACCGGCTCGGGATCTCCGGCGCTGCCGGTCAGCAGCACGTTTCGCCCGCTTCGGCCCCGGTCGTTCCGGTCGGCAACGCATTCCGCCTCCATCGGCTCAATGCGCTCGTCGCCGTGCTCCTGATGGGGGGCTTCGTCGTGGCCTTCATCATGGCCGCCCGCCGTGGGGCCGACCTCTACATCCGGCGCATCTCGGGCCTCGATGCGCTCGACGAGGCGGTCGGGCGGGCGACGGAGATGGGACGCAAGATCCTCTACGTGCCGGGCATCATCAGTGTCAACGAGCCGCAGACGCTGGCGAGTCTCGGGATCCTCGGCTACGTCGCCAAGCTGACGGCGCGCTACGGGACCGAGCTCGAGGTGCCCAACATCGATCCGCTGACGATGGCCGCCGCACGCGAGATCGTCAAGCAGTCCTACATGGAAGCGGGAGCGCCCGAGGCGTTCAACGAAGACATGGTCCACTACATTACGCAGGACCAGTTCGCCTATGCCGCCGCCGTCAACGGCATCATGGTGCGCGACAAGCCGGCGGCCAACTTCCTGATCGGCTGGTTTGCGGCCGAGTCGCTGCTGCTTTCCGAGACGGGCCAGAGCATCGGCGCGATCCAGATCGCCGGCACGGCGCAGGTGACGCAGCTGCCGTTTTTCGTCTCGGCCTGCGATTACACGATGCTCGGCGAAGAGCTCTTCGCCGCCAGCGCCTACCTCTCCAAGGACCCCCTGATCCTCGGCTCGATCAAGGGGCAGGACATGATGAAGGCGGCGATCCTGATCGCGATCGTGGTTGGGGTCGTCATGGCGACGTTGGGCGTCAATGGATTCGTCGACTGGTTTGCGGCCGTCTAGCCGTCTGCCGGAGATTCCGCGAAGAAGGGTAGCCGATGAAGAAACAGATTCCGATCCTGCTGGCCGTCATCGCGAGCCTCTGCCCGGTGATCGCTTTCTTCCTGCCGCAGCGGTGGATCAACGACTGGATGAACCAGCGGCTCGATGAGTGGATGGTGATCATCGCCAGCTTCGCGCTGCTGCTCGGTATCGTCAGTATGGTGCAGACGAACATCCACAAGATCCGCCGGCGGGCACGCGGCTGGGGCTTTAGCATCGTGATTCTGATCTCGTTCGTGATCATGACCTCGTTCGGTCTCTTCGGGGGGCAAGGGGCGCGGGAGGACGGCTCGCTCTATCCCTTCACCTGGGTTTTCCAGTATGCCTTCTCGCCCCTGCAATCGACGATGTTCTCGCTGCTCGCCTTCTACGTGGCCTCGGCTTCGTACCGCGCGTTCCGGGTACGCAACGTTGAGGCGACACTGCTCCTGATCGGAGCGCTGATCATCATGTTCGGCCGGATTCCTCTGGGGAAGCTGATCCATCCGCTCGTGCCCCAGGTAGCCGAGTGGATCATGCAGTTCCCCAATACGGCGGCGCAGCGGGGAATCATCATTGGCGCGGCGCTCGGCGCGGCGGCGATGTCGATCCGGGTGATGGTGGGGATCGAACGGCCCTACATGGGCAAGAGCTAGCGCCGCCGGTGGGTGTGGGCGCGAGGTGACGCGAGCGGGACGGAACGCGCGGGCCCGCAGGCCCGGTCGAGGCGCACGGCCGTTGGTGGCCGGGATGTTGCCGGCGAGCCCGGCAAGCGAAGAGAGGCACGCATGAAGCTGGCGCAGAAGCTACTGCTGATCGACCGCAGGATCATCTTCCTGGTCGTCTTCATCGGGGCGATCATTCCGATCATCAGGCCGATCGGACTGGCGGTCGATGTTTCGCGGCCGGTGCGCAACGTCTTCGAGCGAGTCGAGCAGATCGAGTCGGGCGACGCGCTGATGATCTCCTTTGACTACGGACCGTCCGACGGCCCCGAGCTCGACCCGATGGCGAATGCGATCATGCGCCACTGCGTCAAGCGTGGCGTGCGCGTGATCGGGCTCTCGCTCTTTCCGCTCGGCGGGGTCGACATGGCGATCGGGCGCATGCTGGAGCTCGAGCGCGATCTGCAGGTCGAGAACGGCGTCGACTACGTCAACCTTGGCTACAAGGACGGCGGACAGGCGGCGATGAAGGCGATGGGCGAGAACATCGCCGCTGTCTTCCCGACCGATTCGCGCGGCGTGCCGGTCGACGAACTGCCGGCCATGCAGAACGTGCGCAACTACAACAACGTGCGCATGGCGATATCGCTGGCGACGAGCGTGCTCGGAGAATGGTGGATCAATCTCGTCAATGCCCAGTTCGGGGTCGATGTCGCGATCGGCACGACGGCCGTGTCGGCGCCGAAGTACTACGCCTTCATGGAGGCGAAGCAGGCGATTGGCGTGATCGGCGGAATGAAAGGGGCCTCGGAATACGAGGAGCTTGTCGCGCGCGCCTATCCGGATCTGGCCGACCTGTCGCGCACGGCGACGATGGGGATGGATGTGCAGTCGATCGTTCACCTGGTCATCATCTTCTTCATCTTGTTCGGCAACGTGATCTTCATTCTCACGCGCCGCAGCGGGAAGGAGGCGAAGTAATGGAGCTGCAACTGCCCGGCATCGGTGAGTGGGTAGCCGCCTTCTTCACGATCGCGATCTTCAGCTTTCTCTACCGCGACAACATCGTCTATCGCTTCGCCGAGAGCGTCTTCGCCGGGGTTTCATTCGGCTACTATGTCGGTTTGGCCAAGATCAACACGCTCGACCCGAACCTTTTCCGCCCGCTCTTCGGCGACTTCAGCGCCAACTGGCCGCTCGTGATTCCCTTCGCGCTCGGCCTGATGCTCTACTTGCGCTACATCCCCAAGGTCGCCTGGGTCGCCAACTGGTCGCTGGCCGTCTACATCGGCTACTACATCGGCGTCAACCTGATTCAGCGCATTCATGGCGAGATCATTCCGCAGGCGAAGGGCACGATGCTGCCGCTGAATGTCGCCTTCGGACAAGTACTCGGCAACTTGGTGATCATCGTTGGCGTGCTGGCGGTGTTGATCTACTTCTTCTTCTCGAGTCCGCACCGCGGGCCGTTGAAGCCGACCGCGCGACTCGGCATCTACTACCTGATGATCTCCTTCGGGGCGAGCTTCGGGTACACGGTGATGGGACGTGTTTCGCTCCTGATCGGGCGCCTGACGTTCATCGTCAACGACTGGGCGCGTCCCTTGATCGAGAGCGTGACGGGATAGGAGCAACCGCGGCGATGCCTGGCTCCCTGCGCAAGGCCGAGATCCGGCGCCACGTCTGGCAACGGATGACCGAGAGTGGGGCAGCGCGCCTGCCCGGCGCGTTCGGGCGGACGCCGACCTTTCGGGGACAAGACGCTGCTGCCCAGCGCCTGCGGGCCAGCGACCTCTGGCGCGCGGCGCGGCGCGTACTCGTCCTGCGCGAAGCGGCGCTCGAGGAGGTTCGCCTCGGCGCTCTGGAAGATGGCAAGACCCTGATCGTGGCCGATCTGGCGAGCAGCGGCGACGGTTGGGTGTTCGAGCTCGACCCCGAGCGCGTCGTGGCGCAGCCAGCGCGGAGCTTCGTGCGCGGCGACGCCCCCGAGATGCCGGACGGCGTGCGGCTGTTGCGCGGCAAGGACGTGACCCCGGTTGATCTGATGGTCATCGGCGCGGTGGCGGTCGACCGGCGCGGCAATCGGGTTGGCAAGGGGATGGGGGGCGCCGACCTTGTGTACGCGCTCGGGCGCGAGCGTGGTTTTCTGCGCGCCGAGACGCCGATTGCCGCGCTTGTCCACGCGCAGCAGATTATCACCGGCGATTCGGACCGCGAGCCGACCGATTTGCCGGTCGACTGGATCGTGACCCCCGAGGAGTGCATCGCCCTCGAGGGGGTCGTCATGCGCCCCAAGGGGATCCATCCCAGCATGATCACGCCGGCGCGATTGCAGGCGTTCCCCACCCTGCGCTCGATCCTGGAGCGCGAGGGGATCACCGTGCCGGATGAGCTAGCCTGAAGAACGCGGGCCCGCTTGCCGATCCATTCCTTCTTGGAGCGAGTCACAGATGTGGGCTTGCGGTTCTCCGCGGGATCGGCGGCGACCGTGATGCCGTGGCCCGGCGGCGATCGCGGCGCGGAGGCCTCGCGGCGGCCGCCTGCGGGAACGCCAACGCGCACGCGGGCGGGAAGGCGGTTGCGGCCGGCTGTCTGCAGGCGCTAGGCTTGCTGGCTCGTGCTCGGCCGGCGCCGGGGACGAGCGTCGGTGCGAGGGACGCATGCGGCCGGGTTCGCCGGCTGTGGGGCGGGCCGCCGAGAGGCGGCGTGAGGAGAGTGGCTGATGGGGATCTTTGACGGACTCTTCGGGAAGAAGCGAGAGGCGGAAGCGCCGCGCCCGACGCGCCCGCTGACGGCGATGGGCATGCGGCCGGCACGGCCCGATCCGCTGTTCGATGAGATGAACAACTACATCATCGTGATCCTCGACAGCTGTCGCTACGACGCCTTCGTGGCGGCCAAGCCGCAGATCATCCCCAAGCTCGGGCCCGTGGAACGCCGGTGGAGCTATGCTTCCTGGACGGCGCCATCGCACTACAATCTGCTGATGGGTTTGCTGCCGCACGTTAGCCCGCAACACGTCTATGCGTCCGACTACTACAAGGAAGACTTCCTGCGCTTCAACGATCGCTTCGGCGCCAAAGATGTGGAGTTCGCCAGCTTCGTGCCGACGCTCTTCATGCCGACCTTCCTGCGCAACAAGCTCGGCTACTTCACGCACGCCAAGGTCTCGTTGCCGGTGCTTAATCCGAAGACGGCGATCAACCGCGATTTCGATTCCTTCAAGCTGATGGAGCGCCACAACGACATGAATGCGATGCTCGCGGAGATGACCTTCTCGACCGAGCGCCCTTCTTTCTACCTCTTGAATGTCGGCGAAACACACTATCCCTACGCGCGCCCGACGGAGCCGGAGAACGAGTGGCCGCGCTTGAGTGGGGTGCACGGCGTCTTCAAGCATCTCGACGATCATGTCACGGATGGCAAGCTGAAGACGGACGTCAAGAAGGAGAAGTTCTTCAATCAGGAACAGCTCGACAAGCTGCGCGCGCGCCAAATCGACACGGTGCAGTACCTCGACGGTGTGTTCGAGCGCCTCTACGACATGGTCCCCAAGAACACCTACATCACCGTGACCGCCGACCATGGCGAGCTCTTCGGCGAAGAGGGCTACTTCGGCCACGGGCCGATTCAGCACGACAAGGTCTATGAGGTCCCCTTCCTGGAAGGGAAGGTGCGCTAGCCGCAAGAGCTTCGGGGGCGCATCGGTGCCCGGCGCCGGTCGGGAGTCAGGCGGCGGCTGCGCGCGCCGCCCGGCCGCCGCAACTTGCAATCCTGCTTTACGATCCGCCATTCGACCTGCTATGCTGACGGTCTCACGGACGCTCACCTGGGAGGTACCGGATGACCAAGACGGCCGAGAAACTACCCCATTGGGACCTGAGCACGATCTACCAAGGACTGGATACACCCGATTTCGAGGACGGGCTGGCAGCCGCGAAACAGCAGCTCGAGAAGCTGGAAGAAGTGGTTCGCGAGAACGAGATCGACCGTCTCGAACGCGTGCCATCTGATGTCTCGCGCGCGGCGCTCGTGCTCGAGGGGCTGCTGACCCGCTTTGATGAAACCCTCAAGAGCATCAATACGCTCGAGGCCTTCGTCTACGGCCACGTGACGACCGACTCCTACAACCAGCTGGCCGCGCGGCGCATGAGCGAGCTTGAGCGGCTGCTGGTGCGCGTCACCAAGGCGAGTGTGCGCTTCGAGTCTTGGATCGGGTCGCTGGCGCCGACGATGGAGAAGCTCTGTGCGCTATCGAAATCGATCGAGGAGCACTGCGCTGTCTTGGAGCGCATGGCCGAGGAGAGCCGCTTTCTGATGCGCACCGAGCTCGAGGATCTCGCCTCCGAGCTGCAGCTATCCGGCGGGGGCGTGATGTGGAAGCTGCAGGGCAACGTCACCAGCCAGCTCAAGATGCCGTTCGAGCGCGACGGCCAGACGGAGCTGTTGCCGATGACGGTGCTACGCAACTTGGCCAACGATGCCAATGAGTCGGTCCGCCGCCGCGCCTACGAAGTGGAGCTGGAGGGCTGGCAGCACGTGCGCGAGCCGGTCGCCTTTGCGCTGAACTGCGTCAAGGGGGCGGGAATCACGCTCGCCGAGCGCCGCGGGTACGACGACGTGCTGCACACGGCGCTCGTGCGCAGTCGCATCGATCGCGAGACGCTCGACGCGCTCCTCGCCGCGATGCGCGGTTCGTTCCCGATGTTCCGCCGCTACTTGAAGAGCAAGGCGCAGAAGCTCGGCAAGGCGAAGCTCGCCTGGTGGGATCTTTTTGCGCCCGTAGGCGAGACCGAGCTGCGCTATTCCTGGGACGAGGCGTCCGCGTATATCGTCAAGCAGTTCGCCTCGTTTGACGACGAGTTGGCCGAGTTCGCACGACAGGCGTTCGAGCGGCGCTGGATCGATGCCGAGCCGCGCGACGGCAAGCGCGGCGGCGCGTTCTGCATGGGCATCCCGGGGCCCGAGGAATCGCGCATCCTGGCCAACTTCGATGGCAGCTTCGATGCGATGACGACGTTGGCACACGAGCTCGGCCACGGTTTCCATAACCACTGCCAGAAGGGGCTTTCGCAGCTACGCAAGGGATCGCCGATGACGCTGGCGGAGACGGCGTCGATCTTCTGCGAGACGATCGTCTTCAATGCCGCGCTGGCGGAAGTGCCGCCCGAGGCGCAGGTGACGATTCTGGAGAATCAGCTGCTGGGGGCCTGCCAGGTTGTCGTCGACATCTACTCGCGCTTCCTCTTCGAGTCGGAGCTGATCAAGCGCCGGGCGCAGGCGGAGGTCAGCGCGGATGAGCTGTGCGAGATCATGATCGGCGCGCAGAAGGAGACCTACGGCGATGCGCTCGACCCCCAACACCTGCACCCTTACATGTGGCTGCTCAAGCCGCACTACTACTACCCGGACCTGAACTTCTACAACTACCCCTATGCCTTCGGACTCCTCTTCGGGCTCGGAGTCTACGCCCGCTACCGTGAGGAGGGCGCCGGTTTCATTCCGCGCTACAAGGAGCTCTTGCGCAGCACGGGCGAGGGGAAGGTGGCCGATCTCGCGTCGCACTTCGGCATCGATGTCCGCGCGCGCGACTTCTGGGACGCCAGCCTCAAGGTACTTGGCGAGCAGGTCGACCGCTACTGCGAACTGAAGGGCTGAGCGGGCAGGGATGGACGGGCGGCTAGGGCAGCGCCCGCAGCGGGAAGAAGACCGGGATCAGGAGCGTGACGACGATCCAGAGGATCAGGGTCAAGGGGAGGCCGAGGCGCAGGTAGTCGCTGAAGCGATAGCCGCCTGGACCCATCACGATCAGGTTCGTCTGGTAGCCGATCGGGGTCGCGAAGCTGGCACTGGCGCCGAAGGCGACCGCCATCATCAGGGGGCGCGGGTCGATCGACGTCTCGATCGCGAGGCGGTAGGCGATCGGCACGAGCAGCACGGCCGCCGCCTGATTGGAGAGGAACGAGGTCAACAAGGCGGTCAGGATGTAGAGCAGGGAAATCAGGATCCAGGGGCGCGAAAGGTCGACGACACCGATCAGCGGCTCGACGACCATATCGGCCAGCCCCGTCTTGAGCATCGCCACCCCGAGTGGGATCGTGCCGGCGAGCAAGAGCAGCGTCGTCAAGTCGAAGGAACGCAGCGCCTCATCCATGCGCAGGCAGCGCGTGGCGATCATCAGCCCCGCACCGAACAGCGCGGCGATCGCCAGCGGCGCGCCGAAGAGGCTCGCGGAAACGACGACGCCCCCCATGATCACGATCGCCAGCGGCATCTTGCCGTGGCGGTGAACGGTTTCTTCCACCCCCTCGACGATCAAGACCGCGCCCGTCTCCCGCATGGCGGCCAACCCGTGGTCGTCCGCCTGCAGCAAGAGGATGTCGCCCTCGCGCAGGCGCATGGCGCGCAACTGGTAGCGGTGCTGCCGGCCGCGCCGCTGGACCGCCATGACCTTGACGCCATAGAGCCGGTTCAGCCCAAGCTGGCTGACGCGGCGCCCGACGAAGCTCGAGTCGGGCAGGACGACCGCTTCGACCAGCTTGTACTGGACCGTCTTCATCGGTACGCGCTGCTCGTCTTCGATCACCGAGGCGAGCTCGGCGCCGGCCGAGGAGAGGAAGGCGGAGATCTCCTGCGGGCTGCCCTCGACCAGCAGGGCGTCGTCGGGCGCCAGCGTGAGGTTGGCGGCCTGACGGGCGAGGTGGATCTCTTCGTTGCGGATCAGCTCGAGCAGCTTGACCGAATTGCTCTTGGCGAAGATCTCGGCCACGGGCCGACCGACGAGCGCGCTCTCGGCTTCGATGATCAGCTCGGTCACGAACGTGGCTGAGCGTTGATGCGAGAGAAACGCGGAGACCGAGATCCGCTCCGGCAGCAGGCGCGGGGCGAGCAGGATGATCGCGGTTGCGCCCACGAACAGGTAGACGGCGCCGAAGGAGGTGAAGTCGAACATGCTGAAGCCGCTGCCGCCGGCCTTGCGGAAGAGGTCGTCGATCAGAATGTTGGTGCCGGTGCCGATCAACGTGCAGGTGCCGCCGAGGATCGAGAGATAGCTGATCGGGATGAAGAGTTTGCTCGGACGGACCTCGTCGGTGCGACAGATGCTCATGATGATCGGGATCATCAAAACGACGACGGGCGTGTTGTTCATGAAGGCGCTCGAGAAGGGCACGATCACGGCGAAGAGCAACAGCAGCCGGCGCAGTCCCAAGCGGCAGTAGTCGGCGAGGCCTTGCTTGAGGAACTCCAGTGCGCCAGTGCGCGTCAGGCCGGCGCTGAGCACGAACATCGCCGCAACCGTGATTGTGGCGGTGCTGGAGAATCCCTGCAGCGCTTCGGCCGGGGCGAGGATGCCGGTGAAGGCGAGCGCCGCGATGATCGCCACCGCGGTCACCTCGATCGGAACCCAGCGCGTGACGAAGAGCAACAGCGCGGCGCCGATGATGATCGTCAGGAGAACGGGTTCCATCGATCCCCCGCTACCCGTGCACCCCGGCCCGTCCGGGGGAGGCGTACGGCGGAGTTCGATCGACATCCGTCGTCGCGACCCCGTCGACGTTCGTCGAAGGTAGGCGGGCGCTTAGCAGGCGTCAAGCCGTCGCTTGGCGATCGCGATCGCTGCGGGTGCGATGTCGCAGCCCAGCCAACGCCGCCCGTGGCGCGCGGCGGCCACCAGCGTCGTGCCGCTGCCGCAGAAGGGATCGACGACGAGGTCGCCGGGACGACTGAGGGCGAGCACGAGCGGTTCGATCAAGCGCAGCGGCTTCTGCGTCGGATAGCCGCAGCGCTCGGGGCTGAGCGGGTTGACGATCGGGATGTCCCACACATCGTCGCGCGGTGTGCCGGCGGGATGCGGACCGTAGTGTTTGCCCGCGCGCGAGACGATCCCGCCGCGCGCGTACCCGCTCGTTGGCGCGTAGGGCTGGCGGACGGCATCGACGTTGAAGGTCCACTGCGAACCCTTTGCGTACCAGAGCAGAGTGTCGTGTTTGCGCGAGAAGTAACGCTTCGCCCGGCCGCCGCCGGTGTAATGCCAGATGATCTCATTGACCAGCCGCCGGCGGCCGAAGATCCCGTCCAGCTCGAGCTTGACATCGTGCAGTGCGCGCTGATCGAGATGCACGACGAGCGAACCGTCGGGCTTGAGCAGGCGGTGCATCGCTTGCAGGCGCGGAACGAGGAACTCGAGATAGGCGGCGATGTCCTCCCAGCGGTCGGCGAACTCGGGGCCGCCGGCAGCGGTGCCTACGCGCCGCGCGCGTCCGGTGCCGAACGGCGGGTCGGTCAGAATGAGATCGGCGCTCGAGTGCGGCTGGGACCGGAGCCAGGGGAGGTTGTCGCCCGTGACGAGCCGCCCCGGCTCAGGCATCGGGGATCTCCTGAAAGAGCGCCGGCGCCTCGATCCCCCAGCGACGCGCTTCGCCCATGACGACCATCGCCAATGCGTCGCGCGTCACGCGCCGCAAGGGGGGCAGCGGTGGCGCGGACGAGGACGGGGACGAGGACGGGGATGAGGACGGGGAGGGGGGCGAGGGTGAGGACGAGGATGAGGGCCAGGACGATGCGCCGCCCCGGGCGGCGCTAGCCGCGGTGGGGCCGAGCGGGCCCGAGCCGGGCGTCGCGCCAGGCGTCGCGTCACGCCGGCGGCTGGGGCCGAGCTCGTACGCCCGCCGCCAGGCGGTCAGTGGTGCCAGGGCCGGGCCGAGGTGAGCGGCATCGAGGCCGGCGGGTAAGTCCCAAACCGCCAGCCGCGCCTCCGCTGCGAGCGTGAGCAGTGCGAGCGACGGAGGGCCCGCAACCGATCCACCCGCTTCCGGCGTCGACTCGGTCGCCGGATCGCAACGGACGAGCGTCGGCAGCCCGAGCCCGGCGCCGGCCGCCAGCAGCGCCGCCCAGGGGCCGCACCAGGCCGCTTCGCGCGCCACCGCGGGAGCAAGCGGGGCGGCCCAGAGCAGGGGCGCCTGCCGGCGGGCAAGCTGGTGCACGACGGCCATCGCGAGCGCCACCGCGGCCGCGCGTACAGCCCACGGCCCCGGCTCCACGTCCGGGGCGGGGGGCGCGGGCTGGACGACGACCGGGATCGCGTGCCGGGCGCCGTCGATCAGGATCCGGCAGGCCGTCGCGGCGACCGTCGGCGGCGCGGCGCGGGCGAGCCAGAACTGGTGCGGCTTGCGTTCGGCGTGGCGCGTGTCTCCGCGCAGAATGACGAGCACATTGCGCAGCGGGTCGAGCGCTTCCGGCGCCCGCGGGGCGATCAGGATCGGCTTGGTCGTGAGCAGCAGCGAGGCGTGCAGCGACTGCAGATCGCCGAACGCCACCGGCCAGCGTGGATCGGGCGTGAGCGCCTCCACGCCATCACAGGCGGCGTCTTGCGCCGCGCGCCGCACGGCCGCCAGAGCGTGCGGCAGTCCAGGCGGCGATCCTGGCTCGGGCTCGCAACTCCCTTCCGATATTGTGGTTGCGGGACTGCGCAGGAACGCCAGGGGGCGTGGCGAGGCGAGGTCGGGCCCGCCGCTGGCGGTCCACAGCTTGCGGCCGGTGCGATCGAAGCCGGCGATCGCCCGCGGGATGGCGCGCAAGACCTTGCGCACAACGCCCTGGCGCAGCTTCAGCGGCGGGGTGTGGGGGTAGTGGAGGGCATCGGCACTGCGCAGCAGGTCGAGGCACTCGGGATCCTCGAAGTCGATGCCCTCGGTCTCGAGGGCGCGCAGCGCTTCGAGATAGAGGTCGGGGCCCCGCGCGATCCAGGGCCAGTGGGCGCCATCTCCGGGTGCAGCAGGGGAATCGTGCGTCATGCCGTCAGGGTGCCGGTCGCGGGACGCGAACGCAAGCGCGGCGCGATGGCGCCGGGGTGCAGCCTTCGTGGCGGGGCGGCTTCTCCATCAAGCCGTGCCCATCCAGGAGGTTCGGTCCGTCGGCGAGACTCGGCCCATCGCTGGAGCTGCGTGCAAGCATAAGGCTCGGCCCGCTCGGAAGGCCCAAGATCGATGCCCCCGCGGCCGATAAGGGAAGGAGGTCCATGAGACGGGGGATCGCCATGTCCGATGAAACTGATCCGAAGGCGAACGAGGGGGGCGCCGCGGGGACACCCGACGGTCACCCAGAGACGGCGGCTGGCGACGCGACTTCCGCCGGGAAGCCGTCCGCGCTGTCCGGGCTGTGGAGTCGGCTGCGGGGGCACG
>Ga0180435_10005663_pt1 | contig 12106 bp, 11 predicted proteins | sample SS_ome_3_FD_132467 | JGI IMG/M metagenome (GOLD analysis project Ga0180435, IMG submission 132467) | Hypersaline lake sediment archaeal communities from the Salton Sea, California, USA - SS_3_S_1 metaG | ecosystem: Environmental > Aquatic > Non-marine Saline and Alkaline > Hypersaline >...
ACCACGACGGTCGTAGAAACCACGACGGTCGTAGAAACCACGACTTGGGAGGGCGATCTCGACGGGAGAAGGACCCCAAGGACCTGGGTGGAAGGGATCTGACAGGGGCCAGCCTGCGCGCGGCGGATCTGAAGGAGGCAAACCTCTCGGAGGCCACGTTGAACGAGGCGGATCTGCGGGAGGCGAATCTCGACGGAGCTAACCTCTACGAGGCCCAGCTGCGGAAGGCGAGCCTGCGCTGGGCGAACCTGCGCTGGGCGAACCTGTACGGGGCACATCTCGTCCAGGCGGACCTGCGGGAGACAAAGATGCTGGGAGCGGACCTGCACGGGGCCGATGTACGCGGGGCGTCACTGGCGCACGCGAATCTCACGGGCGTCGACCTGGGGGACGGGGACGCCCGGGGCGCCGACTTTCGTCATGCAGTGCTCGACCGAGCGTATCTGGTGGGCCTGAAGGTGACGGTGCGGCAGTTGGCCCGCGCCGATTCGCTGGTCGGGGCGATCCTGCCGGACGGGGCGGAGCTGGGGGAGGAGACGTGGCGGGGGGATTGGAAGGCGTGGTGTCTGGAGCAGGCACGGCGGCGGGCGGAGCGGTCAGGCGCGAAGTAAGGGTGGAGGCGCGCGGCAAGGATGGGACCGCCGCCGAGCGGTTTGAAGACGAGGTCGAATGGACAGACGGAGGGTGTGAAAGAGGATGCGTATCGAATCCAGCGCTAGCCGGATCGTCCAAGTCGTCCTGCTTGTCGGGCTCGCGGCCGTTGCGATTCTGTGCCCAGCCGTTCGGTCGTCGGCCCAGCCGACGATACCCATGGTGGTTCAAGGCACGGCGTACGTGGATGGAGAGGCCGCGGAGGATGGTACGGTGGTGGAGGCGCGAATCGGGGGAGAGACGGTGGGTTCGACGACGACGGAGACGGTCGACGGTCAGCCGGGCGGCTACTGGCTGGCCTTCGAGGGAGAATCGGGGGACCTGGTGGGGTTCAGCGTCGGCGGGGAGGAGGCGCGCGCCTTTGGCGAGGCGGGGCTGGTGGAGAGGGTGCCATTCGAGATCGGTGGTCAGGATTGCGTCTTGTTTGTGGGTGAGTTTCCCCTGGAGCAGGTGTATTTGCCGGTTGTCGTGTTTCCTCAGGAACTATAGACGGCGGACCGGTGCGTATGGAAGCCTGTCGTACGTTCCCCAGGCGGGAGGGGAGGGTGGTGGCAACGCACCAACAAGGTGCATCGCACTGGGAGGGGCGAGAACTCGTTCGTGCACCCAATGGTCCCATTTCCCTATCGAGAAGCGACAGTCCGTGATATGATAGGAGAGGCGCAGTCGCAATGGGACAAGCAGAACGGACGAACGTCCTTCCTCACTAAGACCCGACCATTGGCGGCTCGCTGGCGGAGCTTGGAGCAGGCCAACCCCGCGGCTGTTAGCAGCGAGGCTCTCTATCGTCATCCAAAGGAATGGGCAGGTTGCAGCTCGCGGCCTGCGTAGGGTGAATCCCGCGCTCCACACCAGACAATATGGTCTTACCGGATGCTGCCGCACCGGGGCCGTTCTGAGTCACTGGGAGGAATCCAATGACGTGGTTCGAAGACCTGACCGGGTTTCGCGAGGTATCCGCAGAGCAGGTCCGGGAGAACATCAGGTTGGACGGTGACACCCTGACTTCTCTGGTGAACGGCAAGACGTTCACGTGTGGCCGATTGGAGATCCCCTCGTTGGGAGAGCTGCGCGAGCGCGTTTGCTCTTTCGACGGCACACCCGGACGGCTCTCGCTGGAGGAAGTGGTTGCCGATGTAGCGGACTTGCATGCCGATGAGCAGAACGCCGGAAGCCTCTTCCAAGTGGCCTCCCAGTTCAACCTTCTTGAGATGGCCGGGCCCAGCGTCACCCCCGAGGAAGGCATCGGTATCTACGAGGATGATCACACCCAGGGGCCTGTCTGCGCCATCGCCTGTGGCGCAGGGACCATCTACCGGAACTACTTCGCGAAGATCGACGGTGAGCTCGGGCAAACGGCGGACAGGCAGATTGACTGCCTAGCGGACCTCGGTACTGCCCTGGGCAACACCGAGGAGATGCTCTGGCAGATGAAGAACGGCTACGCCCTGGCCTCACGCGACGGCCTCATCGATATCTCGGAGCAGCTTGAGGCGTCCACGGAGAAGGAACGTGACCGACTGCGGGAGCAGCTGCGCATCGGCATCCAGTGGGACACCCAGGTGACCATTAGGGACTCATCGCACTTGGTCACACAGGCGTACTGCTCCGCCCTGCCCGTGGCCTATTCCCAGCATCCCTCGGATCTCTGGGAATCCTTCGCGCGGCTGGTGCTGGAGGCGTCCTACGAAGCGACGGTTTGCACGGCCATCCTGAACGTGCAGGAGACTGGGAACAAGCGTGTGTTTCTCACCCTGCTGGGTGGAGGTGCCTTTGGCAACAGAACGGACTGGATCATGGACAGCATCGAACGCGCGCTGAGGCTTTACGGGGATCGGGACCTGGAGGTGGCCATCGTAAGCTACAGCACATCGAAGCCTACTGTTCGGCGCCTGGTGAAGCAATGGGAGAAGGGCCTTGTCTGAGGCGGACCTGGCTGGCAAGCTTCCCGGGCCAGCGGCCTACGAAGACCACCTGACGTCGTCTGTCTTTGGCGCGCTCAAGTGTCTGCCAACGGACTCAGGACTGGTTCCCGTGCTGCGCGCTGCGACGAGTCACGCCACAGACGGTTCCCTGGGAGACTTGCTCGACCGCAAAGGCATCCGGCTTCGGGGGCCTGAGGAAGCTCAGTTCCTCTTCTGGCCAAGATCTTCCAAGTACGGGGAGCCGGACTTGGTCCTCATCTTGAAATGCCAGTCGAAATCATTCATCGTTCCAATCGAGGTGAAGTTTTTCTCGGCAAAGCATGGTGACGAGGAGGACGACAAGCTGGCGCGGTACTATGAGGCCCCCGCCACCGCTGAAGGAGAATAGACCGATAACTATGAAGCCATAGAAGGATTCTCCGGCGAACTCCTGGCGTTGATCTACGTCACGCGCTTCGAGGCGGAGCGGGAGATCGAGGAAACGCTAAGGCAACTAGACTATCGGGGCATGGGAGAGGCCAGCGATAGGGTCTTCCACCTCAAGTGGCAGCAGTTGCACCACGTCGTGGAGGAACTCTGCGAAGCTGAGGGAGATCCCTACCGGAGGACGCTCCTGTGCGATATGAAACGCCTTCTCGAGCACAAGAGGCGAGATCGAACTCCAAACCGTGCGTATCGTTCCAAGCAACTCGTGAGGCTGGGAGAAGATCAAGATGTTTGAGGGAGTCTATCGACGTCTGGCTTGCGAGTCGTCGAGACCACGCATTCTTTGCAGGGACCGCACGTGCGTACCATGCGTGTTGTTCATGCCCGCGACTAACGCGGTCAGTTCGCTGTGCTTCATGGGTAGTGCGGAGAATAAGGGGCGTGCCAGCTATCATACGAAGCTATACGCTTAGCCCCGCAGGGAGATGGTGGTGAGAGCGCTATGAATCCCGACCGCTTCCAAGATCCTTCGGCGCGGCAGTTGGTCAAGGTACGTGAGGGGAACCTTGCCTACTGGGCCTACGTCCCCCATCCACTACCGCCGAAGATCGAGCCGGACTGGGCCCTGACCCACATCCTGTCTGAAGCCGAGCGCGCGCTCGGCGAGTTGGCCGGCGTGGGCCGCACCATGCCGAACCCACACCTACTTATTGGTCCCTTCATTCGTCGCGAGGCGGTCTTGTCTTCCCGGATTGAGGGCACCAGGGCCGACGTGACCGACCTGTATGCTTACCAGGCTGGCCAACTCTCGCTGCCCGGGATGACCCCTGCTCCTTCAGAGGCCGATGTCCGGGAGGTTCACAACTACGTCCAGGCGCTCGAATACGGCCTGGAGCGGTTGGAGACCCTGCCCGTGAGCCTGAGACTCATCCGCGAGATCCACCAACACTTGCTGCAGGGGGTGCGGGGCGAGCGCGCCACGCCCGGCGAGTTCCGTGATCGTCAGAACTGGCTCGGCCGAGGGGACTGCACGCTGGAAGATGCGACCTTTGTCCCTCCTCCTGTACCGCAAATGCGCGATGCCCTCTACGCTCTTGAGGAATACCTCCACAGCGATGACGACTACCCGCCGCTTGTCCGCCTGGCGATGATGCACTACCAGTTCGAGGTCATCCACCCATTCATTGATGGCAACGGGCGTGTCGGTCGTCTGCTGATCTCACTACTCTTGGTCAAGTGGGGGCTGCTGCCCCAGCCCCTGCTTCACCTGAGCGCGTTCTTCTTTCGCCACCGCCAGGACTACTACGACCTGCTCCTAGCCGTGAGTAGACAAGGGGGCTGGACAGACTGGCTATCATTCTTCCTCCGAGGCGTGGCAGAGCAGTCTCACGATGCCGTCACTCGGGCACGAAGGCTTCAGGACTTGCGAGCTGATTGGCACGACCAGCTGACTGGGACCCGCGTCTCAGCCCTCGCGCTGCAACTGGTGGACCACCTTTTCGATTCGCCAGTCATCACCATACCGCAGGCTCAGGAGGCTCTGGGTGTTACGTACCGCACCGCCCAGCGGCATATTCAAGGATTGGTTGACGCTGGCATACTCCACCAGGCCGGTGACGCTGACTACGGCAGGACCTTTGTCGCCGGCGAGATCCTTGCCGTCTTAGGAGCCGACTCTGTTTGATCAAGAAGTGAATACACGCCATTCAAGCGCCTGGCGCGAGACGGAGACTTGTACTATTTGGCCTACAAGTACAATTCTAGTGACCAGATGTGTACCTAGCTATCATTTGGACAGGTCATCGTGAAGAGACGCTTTGATCACATCTTCGCCTCCAGCGATCTCAACGCTCTTGAATGCCGGTATGTCACCGACCTGCTCGGGCAAGGTCTGAGCGACCCCGCTGCTATCGAGGGCGCATTGGCACCATTGGTCTGTCGGTCTTGGTGTCTGAACCAGCGCTGAATCTACAGCGAAGCACAGGTTTCTTCCGTTTCAGAGTGGCGTGCGCGCGCGCCATGGACTTTCTCGCAAGGTTGAAGGGGAATCGAACGGCAACCTTGCGAAGGTAGGAGGTTGCGTGTACCGCGGCGGGGCTGGGGGTGTCGAGGTGGTGGGTTCACGGGGCGCCTGGCGGAACCTTCGCAAGGGAGGCGTATCCCTTGGGGGGGTTTTCTGGCATAACATGTGGACCCAGGGCGCTGGGCAGGGAGCAGAGCGCATTCGTGGAGAGCTACTCACGTTGGGGGTTGGTTCGCGTCAGTAGGAGCACAATTCAGCGGTGCATAGACGAGCGTAGATCTCGTTGATCGAATCGGACAAGGGCGACGTTTGTACGCACCCACGCCAGCCAGATCCGGGCATGTGACTTCCTGCAGACCTACGACATCATCTTCCATACAACATTCGTCTTCGTCATCATCGAGCTGGGACGGGAGCGCAGCGTCCATCTCGGCGTGACGAAGCATCCCGCCGACCCGTGGACGGCGCAGCAACTGCGCGAGGTGGCGGCTTCTGGCGAAGGACCGCGTCTCCTGATCCACGACAGCGACAGCAAGGATGGCAAGTCGTTCGCATGTGTCGCTTCAGATATCGAGGTGCTGAAGACACCTGGTCGCGCGCCCAGGGCGCACGCGGCTTAGCTTCGTACGCGGCTCAGCTTTGCACGCGGCTTAGCTTTGCACGCGGCTTAGCTTCACACGCTGAGTGCGAACGGTTCCTCGGCAGCTTACGCCGCGAGTATCTCGACGACTTCATCACTAGACGAACGGCACCTGTACCGGATCGCGAAAGAGTACGAGACGTATCTTGACACCGCCCGGCGTCAGGTTCCCCACGGAAGGGGCTGGTTCGGCGTGCCAGGCAAGCTCGAAATGTCCCTGGAACCAGCCTCAACCGGTCGAAAACCGGACCATCACGTTAATCCGCTGCCCGGTCTCCCCACTAGAAGTAGCTCATCAGGCTTGCCTTGGTGCTCTTCGTGGCCCACTGGCGATGGGTGCGCTAACGACTTGTCGCGGAGCTGGTCGCCGGGTGGAGATCGTTGGCACCGGTGTACTGACCAGTTGAGACTGGCATACGTGGCAAGCATACGCTCGTGAGGTGCATCGCACCGGTCGTGGCGACAACTCGTTAGTGCTCCCACTGGTGATACGGATCGCGTTTTCGGCCGTGACACGCTTGGCCCGTCACTCCCACGAGTCCCAGGCCGGGTACTGCTCCGGGCGACTGCCACCCTCTTCCAAGATCGCGGGGGCTTTGAGGGATGGATCAGGTGGATCAATCCGATCCAGCGTCACGCTGAACTCCCAGTGATCCCCGAAGTCATACAGGTACCTCATTCCCTGCCCCTCCTCGAGCGGCAAGTCCCCGATCTTCACGTCATCCGCAGACGGCGCGTCGTCCATATAGGCGTGGTATGCGTGCCGGAGGGCGCCGAACCGGTCACGATAGGAGAATCGGTAGAGGTGTTCGTGGGTGAAGTCGATGGCGTTGATGATGGCTGTCGCGAGTGCTTCCAGCGTGGCGGTGGCTGGCAGCGCGATTCGACACCACCAGAGATCTGCCAGGGACACCTCGAAGACGTAGGTCCCCTCTCTGAACGACCAGTCAGACACGCTCAGGTTCTGCTTCCATTCGGGGAAGTAGGGTTGGAGCAGCGGCTGGAGAGTCCCGACGGGGACCCTCTCCGAGCCCCTGAATGCCAGGATCTTGTCGAAATCACCAAAGAACCCGACGCGCAGCAGGGTGATTATCGCATCTCCAAGAGGCTCGATCTCGATCCGCTCCATGCGCCAGCCTTCGCCCGGCTCCGATGGACGATCTTGAACAGACACCAGCCCGAACAGATCGAGGAGGCCCAGGTTGTGCCACCCCGGCGAGTAGGGCAGCCAGTCCTGTGCATGGGTCTCGGCCACTGCCAGGCCGCCCTGTGGAATACGGCGGAAGAGGCTGAGGCAGTGGTCGTACGTCTCCGAGACGAAAGACATACCGGACCTCCCCTCTCCGATCGTATCTGGCCTGGCCCGCAGCAACCAGGTCTCCAGAAGCGTGAAGTAGCGCTCCGTGGGGTTGAGATGGAGCCACTGATCACGAACCGCCTCAACCACCACCAATGTCGGTCGTTTAGCACCCTCTTGGACGCGGGTCAACCCCGAGGCCCTGACCAGCAGCAAGAGCCCGTGAATATGGGGGAAGGACTTCTGGACGGGGCGCTGCAGTCCCAGCTCGAGGGGATGCGTCATGCGAGCGTTGATCTCAGGAAGCGCTCGAAGCGATAGAAGGTGCAACTTGTCGGTCACCCGGACCCCTCCCTCCTCTTCGATAAACCTCAACAAGGCGACGAGATCGCGCAGGATGGTTCCCGGGCCCCGCTCGTCTATCTCTTGCTCTCGGAGTATCCGTTCTTGCTCCGTGGAGAGCGCACGTGCTTCATCTCGAGACCGCTCTGCATCACTCATAGTATCCGCCTCCTTGACTAGGTGCGTCTCTGGTCACTCCGCCGGGCACCTGGCGCCATCCGCCCTGACCGCCGCGAATTCCAGGCCCGGAGATCATCCGCTCCATGCTACCGTCGCGTCCGCCCAACCCCAATCCGCGGCCCCATCACCGAACAGACCTCGCGTAGGAACCAGCCGATGGAGCATCGTCACCACACGCTCAGGCATCCTGACTGTCGGCAGAGCTGTGGTGGCACTGGCATTGAGTCCAGGCCTCGCGTCTCACGCCAGGTCAGTAGCTCTTCGACGTCCAGCTCTACCTTTTCCACGCGCATCCCCGATTCCCGAAGCCCCTGGTGTGCCTTCTCGGCGCTCGCCAGCCACTCCTCATGGGTCTGTTCGAGCTTCTCCGGATCCGCCGAGATCTCGCGCAGGCGCTCCCAATGATCTACTCGATACCAAGCGGAGCCAACAAGCGCCATGGGCTTTCCCGTCGGCCCAGCTGCATCGCCCGTGAGCTACCTGGTCCACCGATCGCGACCAGCCCAGTAGGGACACTCCGGACAATTCCCTGCTTCTGGATCGTCGATTTCCTCCTGGTGAGGACAGCCAATGGGACCCTCCGTCATAGCCACGGATCTGACCCCGTGCCGATCGATGAGAGTCACGATCTGCTGATGGATCGTGGGGTCATCGCGCACGGCCGCTCCTTCCAAGTGCCAGCTCTCCACGCCTTCCTTGTAGAACGGTGTGGTCAGCGCAGCGGTGGGCGCTGTGGGCCAGCAGAGCTTGGTGGGTGTCATCCCTCACGGGATTACGGCCGGGCTACGCTTGTCACTCAGAGCGATGCACAAAGTCGTAGGGGGTCATCACGTGGACGTCTTGCAGCGATCCGAGCACCAGCAGGTCCTTGTCAACTGAGATGACATATGCGGCGTTTCCGGCCAACGCGCAGGCGATGAATTTGTCGTCCTTTGGATCGCGTGTGAACGAAGGGACCTCGGCTAACTGCGGAAGGATATCGGCTTTCCGATAGATTGCCTCGAGCAGTGCCTGGCCCTCTTCGGCGTGTATAAGTGCTTTGATGTAGTCCCGCTGCAGCACTCTCTGTAGCTCTTCGATCAACGGCGGGGCCGTCACCATCCGCATGTCACCGCCAAGCCAGTGGTCCTCGATCAGCTCTCGGATTGCCGTGCTGGGCTTAATGAGGTAGCGGATCAGAACGCTGGTATCGACGACGACCTGAGTCAAGTCGTCTGCTCCTGATGCACTTCGGTGCGAGCACGTTCGATCAGGGCCTCGGCTTCCTCGTCAGTCAGGTGTCTGGCCCGAGCCGAAGCGGCCTCGGAAGCCGCGCGCAGGCGAGCTTTCAGTAGTTCCTCCTCCGCTTGGAGCAGTTCTTGATACCGGCGATAGGCCACCATGGCGATGCGAGGCGTGCCGTAGCGTTCGATGATGACATCTTCGGTCAACGCGCGGTCAGCTGCGTCTCCGAAGTGCTGCTGCACCTGACTCGACTTCAATTTGACAGGCATGGCTCCCTCCTGGGGGCTACATGTTATCTAAGTTATGTATATTATGAAAGTATAGCGCAGGTTCAGGTGGACGTCAAGGGGATAAGCGGGCTGAAACACGGTGCATGGTCCCTGGCAGGCCCGGAGGGTCCGCTGCGTCCTCGTAGACCGTTGTGGGCAGCGCACCGTTCGGCTCCTTGTGCCGGAGGCGCGACTGGTGATCGCCGTGCCGTGCGTCGAACAGCCGAGTTCATAGATGGCGAGCAGAAGGATCCAACGCATCGCGAACGATAGATGTCAGCTTCTGAATGGAGTACGGCTTGAGGATGGCGTTTGTGAAGCCGCCAGCCTTTGAGTCTTCGACATCTATGTCGAGAACGTGGGCTGTCACGGGGATGACCTTGAGTTGAGGCGCTTGCCGGCGCTTTGGCGGGCCTCGCGTCGCCATCTCGCGCTTGGGTCGAGTGGAGCGGCGGGTATGGAAACCCGCCCTACATTTCTCAGCTCGCCGTACGTTTCCCAGACGGGGGGGAGGACAAACGCTACGCACCGGGGCGTCAGTCGGGGAGGGCACCGGGGGTGGCGGGGTAGCGGTCGACGAAGTCGAGGCTGCAGTCGTCGGTGTCCTGGCGAGGGGGGCGGCGCTCCAGGGAATGATTGGGGGCGGTCGGGCCCGGGTGGGGAACGACGCCGGGGTAGTCCCCTTCACCGTAGGTCACCACGTCTACAATCCGCTGGTCGGGATCCAGGAAGAGCACCTCGTCGCCATCGTTGCCCAGCGCGAAGCCGAAGCCGTCCCAGGAGCCAGCCGGGATCAGGTTCGGCACGGAGGCGGTATCCCGGTTGGGATCGATGAGGAACTCGTAGTCGGGATCGAAGGGGACATCCTCAGCCTGCTGGGCCAGGAGGATGAGGCCCTCGGCGACGAGGGTGGCACCCTGAGGGAACCGGTAGAGCCCACTGCCGTACTCCCCGTCCGGCCCCACGTCACCGACGTACCAGCCGGATAGATCGACGTTAGCGGTGGTAGGGTTGTAGAGCTCCACCCACTCCTGGCCGGTGTCGTCGCCAGAGGGATCGACCATCACCTCGCTGATGAGCAGGTGGGTCTCCGGCGGCTGATGACTCCAGTCGTGTTCAAAGACTCCGTAGAGATAGTCGAATGCTTCCTCGGAGCGGAGCTGGAGGGCCATCTCGCGGTTGACCTTGCTGGAGGTCTCGCTCCCGTTGATGCTGCCGACGTGGATGTGCTTGCCCCCGGCACCCAGGTCGACGAGGACCATCTTGTTGTGGATCCCGTACTCGGTGGGATCGCCGAGGCGAGCGATGAGGTCGAGGGCCTCGTCCTGGGCGATCTGGTTCACGTAGCCCGCTGTCTCGATGTTCTGGGTGAGGGAGAGATGGTCGAGGTCGAAGCTCCCGCCGTTGAGGAGGATGCGGACCCGGGCTCCGCGGCGGGCGGCATCGACGTAGGCCTCGAGACGGGGGTTGGGGGCTGGAGCCCCCTGGCTGCCCCACTGGCGATGTTCGTAGAGCTGCTCGACACAGACCTCGTCGCCTGAGCCGGCGCGGCTGAGGAGGCCCATAAGGGCGTCGGAGGTGCGGAGGGCGGACTCGGGGGCAGTGAGGAGTTCCAGATCGGTGGCGTCAGCGCCGGCGAGCGGGACCGTGAAGTGGACGGTGGTGGTGATCCAGTCCGACCCAAGGTCGGGGGTGAAGCCGGGCGGAGGGTCGGCGTAGCCCAGGACGTTGTCAGGGCCCCAGGGGTCGACGTCTTGATGGTACTCACGGTCGCAGTCGGCCTCGAAGACCTCCACGGCCCGCGCCACGACGCCGGGCGCGTCGGTCACGAGGACCACGCCGCGGGATCCCCCGGTGCCGTTGGCCTTGTCATCGGCTGGAAGGCTGGTGTGGGCCAGGTTCTGGGAACCGAGCACCAGCCGCCGCCGATCGATGATGATCACTTTCGAGTGGAGGTAGCGATACCGCGGGTAGATCCGGGGCTGGTCGGCCTGGACCATGAAGGCACAGGTGGCCAGTCCGGTGGCATGGAGCTGCTGGCAGGCCCAGAGTTCCTGTTCCTCGACACCGCCAACGGGCCCGCCCTCGAGGAGCACGGTGACGGTCACTCCACGCTGGGCCGCGGCGACGAGCTCGGAGACGAGGCCGGCGTGCTCCAGCGTGTAGGCCTCGACGTCGATGGTCCTTCGAGCCGATCGGACGGCGTCCGCGACCAGGTCGTAGGCATTGTCCGGCGCCACGCCGACGGTGACGGTGCCGGTGGCGGCCAGGGCGGGGTGGAAGAAACACTCGAGATCCCATCCCGGATAGCGGACGCGGGTAAAGGCCCCAGAGTCCTCGCCGGCGACCTGGGCCCAGTCGGCGGCGGTGTGGGTGTCCGCCGTGGGACAGCCCGTCTCCTCGCTGGGCCGCCGGTAGAGGATCTGGCCCTCCTCCGCAAACCCGCCGGCGCGGTAGGGCTGGACAGCGGCACCGCTCCAGCCGTCGAGGTCGGTCAAGCCGGCCTTGTAGACGACCACGTCGCGCTGCCGCCCGGCGGCGTCGAAGAGGGCGACCTCATCCCCGGCATTGGCAAGCCGGGGCCAGCCGCCGAGGACCTGTTCAGCGGGAAGGTCGAACCCGAAGGAGGCAGCGAAGTGCGGGCCACTCCGGGCCAGCCAGACCCGTTGATGCGGGGCGACCTCAAGAGAGGGGAAGCCGGCACAGGTCCAGTCGGGTGTGCCAAGCTTGCAGAGCTGCCAGCCGGTCAGGTCGACAGCATTGTGGAGCCCGTTGAGTATCAACACGGCCTCATCCTGATCATCGGGCTGAAGGCCATCGTAGAGGAGAGCCTCTATGATGACCCCGTAGGCCGGTGGCGTGAAGTCCCGGGCGACGAAGGGGAGTCGAACGACAGCAGGGGGCAAGAGGGTGGTGGTGCAACAGGCCGAGGCATCCATCGGCGTGCTCTCGCCGCCGATGGTCGTGGCGGTGACCACGTTGACGATTGGAGACCGAGACGATAGCGGCGTGGTGACGAGGGTTCGGAAGGTGAGGGTGATGACGGATCCGGGCGGGACATCGCCCAGGTGCCAAACGGCCGTTTCGGAAGAGGGATGCCAACTGAAGGGGAGATTGGCCGCGACGATG
>Ga0180435_10005664_pt1 | contig 12106 bp, 14 predicted proteins | sample SS_ome_3_FD_132467 | JGI IMG/M metagenome (GOLD analysis project Ga0180435, IMG submission 132467) | Hypersaline lake sediment archaeal communities from the Salton Sea, California, USA - SS_3_S_1 metaG | ecosystem: Environmental > Aquatic > Non-marine Saline and Alkaline > Hypersaline >...
AAGCCCGGGGCCTTCTTCTTCGGGGAAGCGACGTTACCGACGGTCGATCAGACTGATATCCGCGGGTTGGTTACCGCACTCCATTTTCTCCGTCCGGGTCTGCCTCTGTCTGATTACGCGGATTGGGCCATGCCTTACCGCACACTTCAAGCGAGGATCACCCCTACCGTGTGTCGCTTCCCCTGATCTGTGTGACTCAGCCCTCCTGACTTTCGATCGCCCACAACGCCGACCAGCTGGATCCACCACCGGCACAACAGGACCCCGGGCTGAAGCTCGGGGTCTTGTTATACCTATAGGGTACTGGGGGAACAGGTCGGGGGAGCACCGGGTCGGAGGTTCAAATCCTCTCACCCCGACCAGCTTGAATCGATGAACGGGTCGCCATTTCGGCGGCCCGTTTTTCGTGTTCGATACATGCCTCGCCCCTCGACAGAAGCCTTGACAGGCCGCCGGGGCATCGCCCACCTTGAGACACGTTCGCAACTCCATCAGCCAGGACCCAGAGCCGACGCATATGTCACGACACATCATTTCGCACGCCGTCCTTATCACACTCCTGCTGCTGGCAGCCTGTCCTTCGTCCCGGGCCGCAGAACCGGGCTCCTGGTACGAGGTTCAACCCGGCGACTACCTCTTCCGCATCGCCGAGCTCGCGGACACGACCGTCGCCGCCCTCATGCGCGACAACGGCCTGGACGGCGACCTCATCCACCCGGGCCAGAGGTTGCGCGTCACGCGTCCCTTCTCGCGCACGCGCGCGGTCGCGATCCGCTGGCGACCCCCGTGTGCCGGCAGGGTGGGGGAGGTCCTGCGCTCCTTCGGCGAACAGCACCGGGGCCGGCTCACGACGCGCCACACCGGCGTCGACGTGGCCTACGCCCGGGGAGCGCGCGTGGTCGCCCCGGCCCACGGCGTGGTCCGCTACCTGGGGGAGCAGGACGGCTACGGACGGTTGATGATCATCGAGCACGGGGGCGGCTACGCCACGGTCCTCGGTCCCTTTTCCGACGACATGTACGTCGCGTCAGGCCGGATCGTCAGACGGGGCGAAGGCCTGGGTCTGACCGGCGCGCCCGTGGAGGGCAACCAGCCCTATCTGCACATCGAGTTGCGTCGCGACAACGAGGCCGTCGATCCGGCGCGGCTGTTGAAGTAACCCAGCGAGGAGAGACCATGGACCTGAAGACCGTCATCCGCAGCATCCAGGACTTTCCCCAGCCCGGCGTCCTCTTCCGCGACATCACCCCCGTTCTTGAGAATCCCGTGGCCTTCCACGTCGCGCTGAACGGGCTCCGCGACCTGGTTGCGGACACGCCCTTCGACAAGATCGTCGCCCTCGAGTCCCGCGGCTTCATCTTCGGCGCGCCCCTGGCCCGGGAGATGGGACTGCCGCTGGTCATCCTGCGCAAGCCGGGCAAGCTGCCGGGGGAGACGGTCTCGGTCTCCTACGACCTGGAGTACGGGTCCACGACCCTCGAGGCCCACGTGGACGCGCTCGCAGAGGGCGACCGCGTCCTGATCATCGACGACCTGCTCGCCACCGGCGGGACGGCCGCCGCCGCGGCCGAGCTCGTGGACCGCCTGGGCGCTGTGGTCGCCGCCCAGCTCTTCCTGGTCGAACTGGAGGATCTGCAGGGCCGGAGCCGCCTTGGAGATGCACCAGTATTTTCACTTGTCAAATATTCCTGAGACGGCTAGCTTCCCAGTCCCGGCCTTCACCGGTGCGGCGGGCTGCGAAGCCCGCGCCGCGCGACTAAGATGTCACGCGAAGAGAACAGGGCCCCAGTAGCTCAGCTGGATAGAGCACTGGTTTCCTAAACCAGGGGTCACAGGTTCGAGCCCTGTCTGGGGTACCAAACAGATGAAAGACGGTTACGGCCGCGTTCCTTCGGACGCGGCCTCGTCGCGTCTCCGCATGTCCGAAGGCGGGAGCTTGCAGGATCCTGTCTGGTTTGGGCGGATCAGGCGGAGGCGGGAGCCCCGGGCGGTACGAGTTCGATGAAACCGTGGTGCTCCATGACCGCCAGGAAGCGCCAGACTCGTTCCGGGGCCTGTTCCGCGTCGTCCGGATAGCGTTCGACGAACATCAGGACCAGGCCGGCGACATCCGTCCGGCCGTCGATGGCGCGCCAGATGTCGCTGCCGCGCCCATCCAGTTCCACGCGCACGTGAGCCCGCTCACGAGGGAGCCGCGGTTGCAGGAGACGTCCCAGCACGGGGCCCTTGAAACGGGGCTCCAGAAGGCGCAGCAGACCGTCCTCGCCGCTTGCTTCGTGCGCGACGCGGCGGTGGGGAACGAGGCTCCGGACATCCTGCCCGACCCAGCGTTCCGTGTTCTTCTTCTTGCGTCGTGAGAACATCGCTGTGGCTTCCATTGAGTGAAGATCGTCGAACCGGGGCACTCTAGCATCTCGGTATAGCGCGGACAAGCGTCCGTCCATGGCCCGGGAGGGTGGAATTGCCGCGACGGATCGATTATGTTGGATTGGCAAGACCATAAAGGGGGAGAGGCTGATGTCCGACACATCCATCAACGATCGCTGGCTCGGGGCCCTGTGCTACGTAGGCGTCTTGGTCCTTGTGCCCATCCTGGCCGTCCGGGAGAAGACACCGTTCCTAGCCGCGCACTGCCGTCAGGGATTCGCGCTTTTCTTCGCCGAGATCGTGCTCTATGTCCTGCTCAACATCTTCGATGCCACCCTGGGCCGCCTGCCCCTGATCGGACTGCTCCTGACCATCGTCCTTCACCTGGCGGCCATGCTCGCCGCCCTGGCGCTTTCCGTGATCGGATTCGTCAAGGCCCTGTCGGGCGAGGCGTGCCGACTGCCGCTCATCGACGACTACGCGGATCGGGTCCCCATCAATTCGAACATAGAATAGAAGCCTCCAACCCCAAGCAGGGCATGGGTTAACATTCCCGACTTCATGTATTGCGCATAATGTATATTATGTTAAGTACGCATGAAAGCAGAGAAATTCAGGCGGAACAGATCTCCAGGATGGCCCTTTCGAGGACCCTTTCCGGCCCCAACGGGCTGCTTTTCATGGCCGATTCGCAGCGGATGCAGGCGCGCACGGCGCGATCCACGCCGGCCTCGCCCCAGCGATCGGCCGTTTCGGCGGCCTGACGCACCGCGTACGGCGACGCGCCCAGTGCGCCGGGGATCTGCCCCGTATCCAGACCATCGCGTTTCAACGACGCCACCTGGGCCACCTGCTTCACCCTCCATATCAGCATGGGCGCAAGTTCGTAGGGCGATCTTCCCTCGGCCAGATAGCGATTGAACACGCGCAGCCCGGTCGACCCCTGTCCGGGCCCGAGCAGACGCACCAGTTCGAAGGGATCGACGGCTCGCTGGGCCAGGATGACCTCGAGCAAGCCGGCCTCGTCGAGCGGCGTCTCGGACTCGGCGGCCAGCAGGACGAGCTTCTCGATCTCGCCGCTGAGAGCATTCAGGTCGTCGCCGACGAGTTCGGTGAGCAATTCGGACAGGTCCCTGGACAAGGACAGCCCCTTGTCCGCGGCTGTCCGCGTCACCCAGCCCACGAGATCCCGTCCGCGCGGCGGCGAGAAATCGAAATGATAACCCTCGGACTTGCAGGCCTTGACCCACTTGAGGCGGCCGTCGACCTTTTCGGACATGAGTATCAATACCGTCTCGGTGGCGGGCTTCTCGAGATACTTGATGAGACCAACCTCTGCGCCGGGATCGCTCACCAGCTTCTCGGCCCGCTTGACGCAGATCAGCTGCCGGTCGCCCAGCATGGGGAAGCTGAGAGCCTGCTGCACGACGTGCCCCACCTCGGCCTCCTCCCCGTCGTAGGGATGGAAGTTGAAGGCCGCACCGGCGTCGCCCAGCAGCTTTTTCTTGAGGTACTCCACCACGCCGGTCATGCGGTGAGTGTCCTCCCCCGCCAGCAGGTAGACCGGCCGGTAGGACGCGCGCGACAGCTCCTCGCGAAGCTGCTGGAAGCTGGGGCCGGACTTGCCGCCGCGTCGGTACGCCATCACCAGTCCTCCACGACCGAGGCCAGCACCTCGCGGACGATCTCGGCCGCCGCGTAGGCCCGCGCGTCTTCCTCGTCGCTGCCGCCCTCCTCCTCGACGGCGAAGTTCCCGGTGCCGGTGATGCGCTTCTTCTCGAAAAGGGTCTCCCCCGTCCCGATCACGCGCATGGTCAACTCCACCATGATCTGCACCTGGTACTCGTCCACCTGGAGTTCGCTGGTCGTGAAGGCCTCGCGCAGGTTGTAGCGGACCACCTTGCCGGTCAGTTCCGTGGCCGCGTCCTGCGCCTGGACCACGCGCAGGGTGTTGTCGTCCTGCAGCGCCTCGATGATGTCCTCTGTGAGCTCGACCTCGATGTTGGGCTCGGCGGTCAAGTTCTCCAGGTAGGGCACCGTCACCTGTCGGATGGAATCGTCGACGCGTCCGGACGAGGCCGAATACACGCCGCAGCCGCCGAGAGCCAGCAGCAGCAGGAAGCCGAGGAACGGGCGGAGCGGATCAGGCCGGGTCACTGTGGTCGTCCTTGTTGAATCCGTACTGCTTCATCCGGTAGCGCAGCTTGTCCCGGTTCAGGCCCAGCAGTCGGGCCGCCCGGGACTGGTTGCCCGCGGACGCGTCCAGGGCGTGCCGCACGAAGTGCGCCTCGATGCGCGCCAGCATGTCCTCCAGGGCCACGCCGTCGGCGGAGAGTTCGCCGCCCAAGGCCGTGGCCAGGTCGCCCCACAGCGGCGGCGCCGTCTCCATGCCGGGCAGATTCAACTGCGAGGCCGTCAGGACGTTCCCTTCGGACAGCAGCACCGCACGCTCGAGCACGTTGCGCAGCTCCCGGATGTTGCCGGGCCAGGCGTAGACGGTCATGGCCGCCGCGGCCTCGTCGTCGAAACCGTCGAAGCGTTTCTGGAACTGCAGATTGTACATCCTGAGGAAATGATCGGCGAGGGCCGGGATGTCCTCCGGCCGCTCCCGCAGCGGAGGGATCACCAGGGGGATCACCTTCAGCCGGTAGTAGAGATCCTCGCGGAAGGCGCCCTCGGCCACCATGCGGGACAGGTCGCGGTTCGTGGCCGAGATCAGGCGCACGTCAACGCTGATGTCCTGGACGCCGCCGACGCGGCGGAAGGTCTGCTTCTCCAGGACACGCAGCAGCTTGACCTGCAGGGTCAGGCTCATCTCGCCGATCTCGTCCAGGAAGAGCGTGCCCTTATGGGCCAGCTCCAGCAGACCGGGCTTTTGCCGTACGGCGTCCGTGAAGGCGCCCTGCTCGTGCCCGAAGAGCTCGCTCTCGAGCAGCTTCTCGGGCAGGGCGGCGCAGTTGATCTCCAGGAACGCCTCCTCCCGCCGCGGCGAGGAGGCGTGGAGCAGGGTCGCCAGGACGTCCTTGCCGACGCCCGATTCCCCTTCGACGAGCACGGTGGTCTTGTCGCCGGTGGCGATCTTGCGGACGGTCTCGTAGATGTCCTGCATGGCCGGCGCCGCGCTCATGACCATGCCCGGCGTGTCGAAGGCCGAGGCGCCCTGGCGCTGGCGCGTATAGAGTTCGCGGGCGGAGCGAGACGATTCCAGGCCCCGCTTGATGGCGTGCAGGAGCTGTTCGAGGTTGAAGGGCTTGGGAATGAAGTCGAAGGCGCCGGCCTTGATGGCCGCGACCGCGGTCTCGATCTCCCCGAAGGCGGTCATCATGATCACGCACATGCGGGGGAACTGCCGGTGGATCTCGCGCATCACCTCCAGGCCGCTTGTGTCGGGCAGCTGGAGATCGAGCAGCACCAGATCCGGGATGCTCTCGGTCAAGCAGTCCAGGGCCTCATCGCCCGCGGCGGCGGGCGTCACCTCGTAGCCCTCGACCTCGAGGGCCTCGCTCAGGAAGCGTCGGATCTGGACCTGGTCATCGACGACGAGCAGCTGGGGCTTCATGGCCTCTCCGGAGCGGCGTACGGGACGTGTCCGGAGACGGTTCCGGACCTCATGCGCATTATCGACCCGGCGCCCCCGGCGCGCAAGCCGCAGTTGGCGCCGGTGGGCGCCGCGTCGCGATCCGGTCGGTGCGGGGTCAGAGGGCGCCGTCGCCCTTCAGGACGGTGCGGACGGTGATCATCAGGATGCGCAGGTCAGTGCGCCAGCCGATGTTCCCGATGTACTGCTTGTCGAGGGCGACCTTGCGGCGCACGGAGTTCACGTCCGTGTCGTAGCCGTTGATCACCTGGGCGAGGCCCGTGATGCCGGGCAGGACCATCAGCCGGTCGTGGTAGAGAGGTATGTCGTGCTCCAGCTGGCGGATGAAGCAGAGCCGCTCCGGGCGCGGGCCGATGACGCTCATCTCGCCGCGCAGGACGTTCATGAACTGGGGGAATTCGTCCAGACGCGTCTTGCGCAGCACACGGCCCACGCGCGTGATGCGCGAGTCGTTCTCGGTGGCCCACTGGGGTCCCGACGCCTCGGCGTCGACGCGCATGGTGCGCAACTTGTAGATCCGGAACGGCTTGCCCGGATAGAGAACGCGGCGCCGCTCGGGGCTGGTGGCGCAGGGGGACTTGCGGCGCTGCCGGCGATCGACGCCGATCCGCGACTGCAGGAAGAAGATGGGGCCGCGGCTGTCGATCTTGATCGCGAGGGCGATCAAGGGCAGCAAGGCCGCGAAGAAGATCAGCGCGATGACTGAGACGACGATATCGACGTAGCGCTTGGGGCCGTGGACGTAATAACGGGAATACTCGGGGACGGCGAAATCCTCGACGTGGGGCGTCGTCTCGAGCAAACCCTCGCCTGCGAAGAGCGTGTCATCCGGATACGTCTCCGGATGGCCGCCGCGGCGCGACCGATAGGTATCCGTCAAACCCTTCACTGCCTCTCCCCCAAGAGCCCCCGTGATTCAAGCAGCTAACGCGAATCCCAGATGCAACAGCGACGGTCCATCGATTACACTCGAATGCGAGTCGCTAAAGTGTACATCAATACACTCTTTTTTACAACCCCGTTCCGCGCCGCGCCTCCTGCCTTGCTTTTTTGGGCCCCATCAGTCATATGTAGAGTCCTGACCGCAACTTCGGGAGTTTCCATGACCCGCGGACTCAACTTGATCAAGCCCCTTCTGCTCTGGCTGACGGCCGGGTGTCTGGCCTACGCCGTCTTCGGACTCGTGCTCGGCTGGCACGACTTCCGCCTCGGCCTGATCCGCTTTCCCGTCGCCGGAATCCCCCTGTTGGCGGCCCTTTCGCTGTCCAACTACCTCCTCAGATTCGGCCGCTGGCACCTTTACCTTAGCCGTCTCTCTCTGGAAATTCCCCGCCGCGAATCCTGGGCCCTCTTCTTCGCGACCTTCGCCATGGTCGTGACCCCCGGCAAGCTGGGCGAGATCTACAAGGCCGTGCATCTGCGCGACCGGAGGGGCGTGCCCATGCCGGCCGGCCTGTCGGTGGTGATCGCCGAACGGCTGACCGACGTGCTGGCCGTCCTGCTGCTCACGGCCGCGGGGCTCTTCTGGTGGAGCGGCGCCCTCGCGGGCCCGACCGCCCGCGTCGGCGCCGGTCTGATCGTCCTGCTCGCCCTGGCCTCGCTGCGCTCGGGACGCCTCCAGCACGCCCTGGTCTCACGTCTCGCCCGATCCCCGCGCCTCCGGGAGCGGGCCGACGAGGTCCGCGACACCCTCCGCTGGCTCCCCGACCTGACCAGCGGCGCGACCGCCGCGTCCGCGCTCCTGCTCAGCGTGGCGGCCTGGTTCTGCGAATGCCTCAGCCTCTGGCTCATCTGCGACCGTCTCGGTCACCAGATCGGTCTCGGACCCGCCGTCTTCATCTACGCCGCGGCCACCCTTGCCGGCTCCCTGGCCTTCCTGCCCGGCGGTCTGGGCGGCACGGAGGCCACGCTCGTCCTGCTGCTCGCGAACCTGGACGTCCCCCATGGCGAGGCTCTGTCCATCGCCCTGCTCGTGCGCCTGGCCACCCTCTGGCTGGCCGTGCTGATCGGCGTGGCCGTCTTCGCGGGAGCCCGCCGGATCCTCTTCGGCGGATCGCACGCGGACGAGGAAGGCCCGCGCCGCGAGGGCGCGGGCCCGTGACGGACCGTCGAGGGCGTCGGATCAGTTGCTGCCGATGCGATCGACCGTGAAGATGATCGCCGCGGCCGTGGAGATGGTCCCCAGGATCAGCGGATAGACCGTACGGAAGAAGCCCGGCTGGCTGCGCTCCACCTCGATCGTGTCGCCGGGATGAATCAGCGGATTGGACGCCGTCTCGCCCTCCTCGATGAACTTGGACAGGTCGACCAGCCGCGAGTCGAAGCGACCGCTGTTGTCGGCGTGTACCCACCACACCTTTTTCAGCTCGGCGGCCTCGAGGGGCGCGCCGGCCAGCATGAGCACCGTCATCAGCGGCGTGGGTTCGGTGATGGTGTAGATGCCCGGTGACGCCACGCCGCCGAAGACCTGCACCGACGAGTCGGTCGGCATCGTGAGGGCCTCCTCGCCCGGAACGATCACCGTGTCGCCGGCCCTCAGGAAGACCTGGGGCGCGCCGCCCGTGCCGGCCACCAGGCCGGAGAGGTCGTAGGTCTGCGTGGTGGTCGTGTTGTCGCTGATGGAGATGACGCGCACCGCGGCCAGGTTGGCGCCGGGATCGGCGCCGCCCGCCTCGCGGATCACGTCCCACAGGGTCGGCGAGGAATCGAAGGTGAAGCTGCCGGGCGAGACCACGGCGCCGAGGACGTAGACGCGCAGGGCGTTGTACTCGGTCACCGTGAGTGAGATGTCGACGATGTCGTGGTTGAAGAGGCGCAGCTTCTGGCGGACCAGTTCCTCGGCCTGGGTCAGCGTCAGGCCCTCGAGCTCGACCTCCCCCACCAGAGGGATCACGGCGGATCCGTCCGGACGGATGAGCAGGCTCCGGTCCAGGGTGGGCTGCTGGAGGACGTTCAGCTGGACGACGTCGCCGGCGCCGAGACGGTAGTCGCCCGCCGCCACGTCCGGCTGGGCTGCGGCCGTCGCCGCGAATACGCCCAGGACCATCAGGATCGTCGCGAGACTGCGGCTGCGTGACATCTCTTCCCCCGTTCCGCGCCCGGGACTCACACCCGGGCCGATTGCTCCTTGTACCAGGCCACCGTGCGGGCCATGCCGTCGGCGAAGTCGATCTTGGGCTCGTAGCCGATGACCTTGCGGGCCAGCCCGATGTCCGCCTGGGAATGCGGCACGTCGCCGGCCCGCGCCGGACCGTGGATCGCCTCCAGGTTCGTGCCGGTACAGTCCTGGATGGCCTCGAACAGTTCGTTCAGCGTGTAGCGGCCGCCGCAGGCGACGTTCACGGTCACGCCGCCCGGATCGGGCGCCTCTGCGGCGCACATGTTAGCATGGACGACGTTGTCGATGTAGGTGAAGTCGCGGGAATAGCTGCCGTCACCGTTGATGGTCGGCGCCTCGCCGGCGAGCAGCTTGGTGATGAAGATGGGGACCACCGCGGCGTACTGGCTCTTGGGGTCCTGCCGGGGGCCGAACACGTTGAAGTACCGCAGGCCCACGGAGCTGAGACCGTAGAGATCGGCGAAGACCTTGAGGTAGAGCTCGCCCACGTGCTTCTGGACCGCGTAGGGCGACATGGGCGCGTTGGGCATGTCCTCGCGCTTGGGCAGCGACGGCGAATCGCCGTAGGCGGAGCTGCTGGCCGCGTAGACCAGGCGCTTCACGCCGGCGTCGCGGGCCGCCAGGAGGAGCTGGAGCGTCCCGTCGATGTTGTGGAGGTTGGAGGTGAAGGGGTCGTCGATGCTGCGGGGCACCGAGGCCAGGGCCGCCTGGTGGAAGACCACGTCCACGCCATCGCAGCAGTCCCGCACGGTGTCGGCGTCGGTGATCGAGCCCTCGACGAAGCGGATCCTGTCGCGGAAGCCATCCATGTTCTCCAGCTTGCCCGTGGACAGGTTGTCGAGCACGGTCACGTCCCAGCCGCGATCCAGCAGGGCGGCGGCGAGATGCGAGCCGATGAAGCCCGCGCCTCCGGTTACCAAGGCCTTCTTCATCCGTTATCCTCCATGTTGGAGCCGGCGGGCTAGAGCCGCACCAGCCTGTCGCTGCGCGCCCCCTTGAGCGCGTTCCTCGTGTCGATGATGACCGATCCGGTGTCCAGGAGCAAGGCGTGATCCACGTCACGGTGGGCCGTGACGATCACGGCCGCGTCGAATCCCTCCAGGGCCTCGCGCGACCAGTCCTCGAGCTTGCCGATGCCCTCCAGGCCGCTCAGGGCCTCGACCTGGGGATCGTACCAGGAGACCTCTCCCCCGCGCTTCTGCAGCATCTCCATGATATCCAGGGACGGGGATTCGCGCACGTCGTCGATGTCGGGCTTGTAGGCCACGCCGACGACGAGGATGCGGCTTCCCTTGATCGAGCGGGACACGTCGTTGAGACCGTCGGCCACCAGGCCCACGACGTGCCGCGGCATCGAGCCGTTCACCTGGCCGGCCAGTTCGATGAACCGTGCCTCCATGCCGACCTGCTTGGCCTTCCAGGAGAAGTAGAACGGATCGATGGGGATGCAGTGCCCGCCCAGGCCGGGGCCCGGGTAGAAGGGCATGAAGCCGAAGGGCTTGGTGCCGGCGGCCTCGATCACCTCCCAGACGTCGATGTCCATGGAGTTGCACAGCAGGGCGATCTCGTTGACGAGGCCGATGTTCACGCTGCGGAAGGTGTTCTCGAGGAGCTTCACGGTCTCGGCGACGCGGGCCGTCGAGACCGGCACCACCGTGTCCATGACCTGCTCGTAGAGACAGGCGGCCGCCTTCGTGCAGTCGGGCGTGACGCCGCCGACCACCTTGGGGATGTTCTTCGTCTGGTAGACGGGATTGCCGGGATCCACGCGCTCGGGCGAGAAAGCCAGATGGAAGTCCTTGCCCACGACCAGGCCCGTCTCGGTCAGGCGCGGGAGGATGACCTCCTCGCAGGTTCCCGGATAGGTGGTGCTCTCGAGGATGACGAGCATGCCCTCGTGCAGGTGGGGCACGATCGCGTCGACCGCCGCCTGGATGTAGGTCATGTCGGGATCTTGCGTCTTGCCCAGCGGGGTCGGTACGCAGATGTTCACGCTGTCGCAGGTCGCGAGCGCGCCGGCCTCTGTCGTCGCTTCGAAGCGGCCGCCGTCGACGGCCGCCTTCACGTCCGACGACGGGACGTCGATGATGTAGCTCTCGCCCCGGTTCAGCTGCGCGACCTTTTCCGGCATCAGATCGATACCGACCACATCGAAACCCTGCTTGGCGTATTCCATGGCCAGGGGCAGGCCGACATAGCCCAGGCCGATGACGGCCAGCCGCGCCTCCCGATTCTCGAACTTCTTGCAGATCATCATGTTATCCTTTGCGGACCGGTTTGGGACGTGAGCGTGTCAGGGGGTCGTTTGCAAGGAGGGTGCCACATCTGCACGGGGGCTCATCCCTGCGGATCCAGATCGTCGACGTGCCGGCGCAGGCGGGCCATCTCGGCGCGAAGTTCACCGATGCCGCGGACGTTCCTGACGATCCGGACGACCAGCAGCAGCACGACCAGCAGCAACAGGGCGAGCGCGACGAGTTCCACCCAGCCGGGAACGTCCCGGCCATGCGACGCGAACATGTGGTGCAGGGTCCGTCCGAACAGGACCAGCAAGACCGCGAAACAGGCCTGGACGGCCGTGACCACGATGCGCTGGACGACCTCCTCGCGGCATCGGAGATACTGGCGCAGCGAGAACGCGCTCGAACCCGGATCCCGGAAACGGGAGCGGTAGGGCGAATCGTCGCTGGGTCTACGGGATTTCCTCGTAATCAGCATCGCTGATGTCCTGCCGGGTCAGATCGCCGAGATCCTTGCCGTCGCGCGGCGCGCCCCCCACCTCGTCGCGGCGTTTGCGGGCGCGACGTCCCAGGTGTGCGGCGAAGCGCCACAGCCACCAGAGACCCAGGAGCAGGAAGATCTTCGTCCACATGGCCCGTCTTCAAGAGGTCAGGAATGGTACGCCCGGCGGGATTCGAACCCACGGCCTTCTGCTCCGGAGGCAGACGCTCTATCCAGCTGAGCTACGGGCGCACCATGAGCGGCAGCAAGTATGTGTACCGCACCGGGAACGGTCAACCGCC
>Ga0180435_10005666_pt1 | contig 12104 bp, 8 predicted proteins | sample SS_ome_3_FD_132467 | JGI IMG/M metagenome (GOLD analysis project Ga0180435, IMG submission 132467) | Hypersaline lake sediment archaeal communities from the Salton Sea, California, USA - SS_3_S_1 metaG | ecosystem: Environmental > Aquatic > Non-marine Saline and Alkaline > Hypersaline > Sediment...
CCTTGCGAATGATCTTGGCGAGTTGCCCGGCGGCGTTATACGTATAGGTGGTGATATTGCCGTCGCCGTCGGTGACCTCGGTCTGTCGGCCGGCGGCGTCATATTCGGTGACGGTGTGGTTGTCGGAGGGGTCGGTGACGCGCCAGACGCGACCGGAGGCGTCGTAGGCGTAAGATGTGGTGAGGCTGTTGGCCCCGCCGTCGCCGATGGACTGACTGACAACCCGCCCCATGCCGTCGTAGGTCGAGGCGGCCTGGTTGAACAGCGTGCCATCGGTATCCCTGCTGGCCACCATGGTCACCAGTCCTCGGTCGCCGTAAGTGTATTCCACCTGGAGCGTCGTCCGCAAGGTTCCGCTGTCGCCGAAGTTCACGTCCTTCTTCCGGCGGGTGACCTTGCTGAGGCGAGCCCGCGCGTCGTAGTCGTTGTCGCCAACATTATCATCGTACCCGTCCTTGGTGGTGTCCGTCAAGCCCTCGCCGTAGTAATTGGTCGCGAAGGTGGTGTTGCTCACCGCGTCGGGGTTGGTGGACCAGGAGCCGTCCTGCCCGCCCGACCAGGTCCCGCCGGCGGCCACTTGGGTCGTATGACCCCACTTATCGTAGGTAAACTTCCGGCCGTGACGATGGCTGTCGGTGTCGGGCGGGTCGATCTGGTTTTCCACCCGGCCGCGGTCATCGTATGTGGTGTAGGATTCGGCGTAGTCGCTGCCGCCGCTGCCGTAGTATCGCTTCGTAACGGTCACGCGCCCGTAAAGGTCATGCGTGTACTGTGTTTTGCCCAACTGGACGGCCTTCGTGTTGTCCTCGTACCGGTCCACCTGTGTCAGATTCCCGGACAGGTCGTAGGTGTTGGTCGCGTAGTAACCGCCTGAGCTTTCTGTTGCAAGCAGTCTGCCGGTCGGGTCGTAGTCGTATTCGGTGGTGAGGTCAAGGCCGCTCGGGTCAACGATGGTCTTGTATGGGTTGCGCCAGTTATCGTACTGGTATTCGGTCTTCAGGTTGAGTTTGCCCTCGCCCTCATCGACCGTGACGTACCGCAGCAGGCCGTTGGAGGCGCCGGTCGAGTAATACTCGTTCTCTGTCTGCGTCTGTTGGACCTTGTTGGTAAAGGTCGGCGGGTTGCCGGGAGTATAGGAATCGCAGATGAACCGCTTCTCATATTCCACCTGCCCGGCGGCGTTGTAGGTGTACTCGGTGCCCAGGCGATAATCCTTGGCGTTCTGCTCATCCGGAAGCAGGCCGTTGACCTTGGGTTGAACCTCGTACTTGACCGTTCCGTCACTGTTGTACGCAAAGTCGGTGGTGAACTTATCGGTTCCCTCCACACCATTGGCCACATCGTCATTATCGCCAACCTTGTAGGTGACCTTCGTCAGCGGCAGGGCGGAGAAGTCGGCCACGCCGTAGGTGTAGCGGACCAGGACCCGGCGGACCGTCTGCTGGTCCTCCGTGTACTCCACGACATCATACGACGGGTAGTCCGTGTCGTCGCCGCTTTCGGTGTCGGTGTCCGGGTTGTAGCCGGTCTTGTAGATGTGCCGCATCTTTCGCCCGTCGGGATAGGTTACCGCAGTCAGGCGGCCGGAGGAGTCCAGATCGTATCGCGTGTTCTCCGTGACCGTCCCATCGGATTGAATACGGTAGCGCAGGCGGCTGAGGTGATCCACCGCCTGCTCGTCGGTGAAACCGTCGGCGCAGGTGATCGTGATGATCATCTTGATTTCGTCGGCGTCCCGCAGATCCTCCGGCAGCTCGTTGTTGTCCGTGGGGTCGGTATCGTAGCTGAAGCCCAGCGACTCCCCGTTGCCCGCGATCTCGGCCGTCACGCGGTCCTTGCCGTCGCCGCTGGCGCCGTACTGGTAGCGCCGGTAAGCATAGTCGCTCCAGCTCTTGCCGTCGGGGAACGTGTTTGGGTCGGGATCCCAGACCTCCGAGCCGTCCAGTACGTTCTCGTTCTTGAGGTAGTACGTGCCCGGGCGCATGGTCTGGACGTCATCATCTGACATTTGATTGTACTGCTCCGGGCCCACCACGTAGAGCAGGTTGTGCTCCAACGCAGTATCACCGGTGCCCTTGGCGTAGACGTACAGCCACGTCCGCTGGACGTCGGTGGCGGTAATTGTCACCCGGCAGAGGTTCTGGGCGGTGTCGTAGGCGTAATAGATCGTCTGGCGGACCGTTCCGTTGAACTTCCACTGGACCGTCTTGATCAACCCGTCACGTGCATCGCCGGCGGGGTAATATGTGAACTCGACGGTGTTGCTTACCGAATCCGTCACGGATGACGGCCTATCGTTGGCGCTGTAGGTGTACGTCAGCGTGTTGCCGACGGCGTCCTGCTCCCGCCAGAGCCTGCCGCCCTTGCGGCCGGCGCTGAAGGGGTAGAAGAAAAACTTGCGCCCGCACGGCTTGGTCAGCCGCCAGTAGGTCGTGCCGCCGATTGCTTCCTGCTCGATGACGTCGTAGATGTCATCGTCCGCCGTAGAGGCGCTGGCCTTTGAATACGTCAGCGGCGAGTCGCCGCTCTTGTAGAGCACCCGTTCCAGCGTCGTCTCGTAACAGATACGGATGGAGGCGGGGGGCGTGCCGGCGTCTTCCACCGCCAGCCGCATCAGGTCGCGGCTGGTCCAGTTCCATCCGAAGTCGCCCTTGTAGTTGACGCCGGGGTTCTGATCGAAGCGGTTGCTGTACGCCCTGGTCATACGGTACTGCGGTCCGACGCTGCCGACAACCAGGTCGGTCTCGGATTCGTGCAGCGCGCCGGTGTGGGCAATCACCCGGTTGCCCGGCTCGGCCGGGCAGTCCGTCGGACCCTGCTGGCCGTCCGTACAGCATTCGCCGGCCTTGGGTTCCGGCTTGGCCGGCGGGGGGGGAGTGCAGGGCAAAGCCGTCATAATCACGGACAACAGAATGGCCGGGATGGCGGCCAGGCCGATAGACGTTTGATTGGTTTTCTTGGTGAACATCTTGATGACTCCTTACACTGTTGTTGTTCCTGTGCTAGCGGGAACGATCCGGAGGGCCGGGCCGTGAAGGCCCGGTCCCCGGATCACTGACGTCTGCTTCACTTCTGAACCTGGGTCGCCAGGGCCTGAAAGGCGGCGGCCTGCTTGGCAAGCCCACCGGCCTTTTGGGCGTCCTTGGCCGCTTCGGCCTTCTTGGCGGCGGCGTCAAAGGTTGTGGCGATAGTGCGGCACATGGCCGCCTGCCTGGCGGCAACCTGCTTGCGCCGGGCCTGGATCTGCTGTATAACCGCGGCGATTCCCGAGGCGACTCTTGGGTCTCCGACCGCGGCCTCAGCGGGCACCGCCCCCAGGACGTCCAGTGCCTGGACCGGGTCGCCGGAACCCGCCAGGGATTGGGCCACCGATACGATGACCACGGGCCCCGCCTTGGCCGCCTGGAGCTGAGGGACGATCTTCGCGGTGTCGCCCGCGGCGACCATCGCGGCGCCGTAGGCCGAGAGCATCTGCTCGCGCTCCTGGTCGGCCTTGACGGCCTGGGCGGCCGCCCAGAACACCTCCGCGGCCTTTTCCGGCCGGCCGAAGGTCGTCAGGGCTGCGCCGCGAAGCTGGGCCACGGCAGCGCTGACCGGCCGCGACTGCCCGAGGCATTCGGCCTTCTCGAGCGCCTGTTTGGCTTGATCGTCCTTACCGCGTTGCTTGAAGGCCCGGGCCAAATCGTAACCCAACGCCAGGGCGGCCAGGACCTGCTGGTCGGAGGCGGCCCCGGTAACGGCTCCATCGATCAGGGCCTCGACGTCCGCCGGGCACCCTCGCTGCAGCAGGAACCGGCCCTTGGCTACGTTCATCGCCGCGGCAACGGGCTTTCCCGCTTCACGCAGGCGCTCAAAGACGTCGGCGCCCGCCTTCGGTGACTGTCCGCCGTCCACCATGGCGGCCAGTTCGCTCACGCCGGCCAGCCATGCCGACCAGTCAGCCTGGGATCTGGCCCGCTGCGCGGCCGCCCGGAGTTCGGCTTCGGCCGCTCCTGCGTTCCCGATGGCAATGCGGAGCCTGGCGACCTCCATGTGCGGCCCGAACTGGTGCATGGCCGGCCCCGGACCCTTGGCCAGAAAGTCGATGATCGACCTGGCGGTGTCTTTGCCTGCCACGGCAGCACGGGCCATCGTCGAGCCGAGTCGCCAGACGGCCTCGAACTGGTCGGGCTGCTTGGCCTGCTTGAAGGCCTCCTGGAGGGTGGCCAGCACCTTGGCCTGGTCGCCGAGTTGGTCGGCTATGCGGATTTCGGCCAGCTTCACCACGAACTTGCTGCGGGCGGCCAGTACGGGCGTTATGGCCTTGGCCTGCGCTTCCCGCAGCGCCTTAAGCCCGGCGTCCAGGTTGCCCTGAACGATCTGCCCCTGGGCCGAGACGATCTGTGTCTCGACTGCCTTGACGTCGATGATGTTGGGCTCGGCGCCAAGCGCCGGAGCCGCCAACGCGGCTGAAATGGCCGCAACTATCAGTGTTTCCATAATCTTGCGAGTCTTCATGATTCTGTTCCTTTATGTAGAAAGGCTTTCACTTCTTTGCCCGGGCGGAACGCCCGCCCGGAACCTGTTTGCTGGCGTCGCCGCCGTCACGGGGGCTCTCTGGGCATCGTCTTGACTCCTTGTTTCAGGCCGGCCTGTGCCGCCGGGGCCTTCGGCCGATATGTCCTGTTTTCCGCCGACGCTATGATCTCTTCATGCGCGCCGCGATGATTTCCGTTTCCTGGTGCCGGGGGCACTTGGAGGGGACACGTTGTACAGATACTCGAGATGTTCGTTCTGCCGTTCATCCGGCCTGTTCCTCCGGTGTCGCCGCGATGGTGTCCGCCTCGGCGGCCTTCGTGATGTTGCCTCGTCCCTCCGCCAGCCGCGCCAGTTCCGCGACAACGCGGCGGATATGGTCCTCGCGCATAAAGGGGCCGAAGCTGATCCTGCACGTACCGGACGGGAACGTGCCGATGGCCTTGTGTACGAGCGGGGCGCAGTGAAGGCCGGGGCGGGTCAGGATGCCCCTGGCCTCCAGCGCCGCCGCCAGGCCGGTGGGCGACATACCGTCGATGTTCACGCTGAACACGCCAACCCGCCGGGCGGCATCCGCCGGCCCGTACGCCGTCAGGTGGTCGATCCCCGCCGCCAGCGACATGAAGACCTTGCACAGCCGTTCTTCATGTTCACGAATCGCCGCAATGCCCCGCTTCAGCAGCCAGCCCGTGGAGGCTGCAAGGCCCGCGATGCCGACGAGATTGTGCGTGCCGATCTCGAACTTCTGCGGCATGGTCTCAGGCTGAAAAGCCTCCTGGGACTGGCTGCCCGTGCCCCCTTCCTTGATGGTGGACAGGAGCTTTTCTGCGCCATCGCAGACATACAGCCCGCCGGTGCCCGTCGGGCCCATCAGCCCCTTATGGCCGGGGAAAGCCAGGAAGTCGCAGCCGAGCGACCGGACGTCGATCTGCACATGCCCGGCAGCCTGGGCGGCGTCGATCAGGCAGGGGACGCCCGCCTCGCGGGCGATTGCACAAACCTCGGCCACCGGCTGGATCGCGCCGGTGACGTTCGATGCGTGGTTGCACACGATCATTCGCGTCCGGGGCGTGATAACCTTGCGCAGGTCGTCGGGATCGATGATGCTGGTGACCGGGTCGCATGGAATGATGACCACCTGGAGGCCCGTCGATCGGCGCAGGGCAGTCAGCGGCCGGAGCACTGAGTTGTGCTCCAGCGCCGTGACGATCACCTCGCCGCCCGGCGGGGCCGTATTGAGCAGGCCGTGGATACCGAAGTTGAGCGCCTCGGAACAGTTCATCGTGAAAACGATCTGCTCGGGGGTCTCGGTGTTGAGCAACCGGGCTGCGTTCCTACGGCAGCGATGGAGTATGTCGCCTGCAATTCGGGCTTCGCGGTATCCGCTTCGGCCGGCAGATGCGGCCACGTTGACCGCGAAGTCCACCATCGCGTCGATAACGCACCGGGGTTTTGGGAAACTTGTCGAGGAATTGTCGCAGTAGAGGCGGCCCCGCGACCGGGGACGGCCGATCCGGCACTGATAGATGGTGCGGATCCGGGTTCGCTTCCTGCGATTGTCGGTGGTTGCTGACATGGCTATCTTGCCCTCCCTTGCAGCTTGCTGGTCGGTGACGGCGTCATCAACAAACGCCGATCTTTGCGGGCCGACCACCATGCGGCGGCGCCCGCGACGATGACCGATGCCGCGAAGTAGGCGAGACCCTCGGCCGTGTCCCGGCTGACGGACTCGACGCCGAACTTGGCGCTAATCGCGCCTGCTGCCCAGAGGATGCCCCGGGCCAGCGTTCCGGCCAGCAGTTTGATGACGGTGTTTCTGTCCATGGGGCACTCAACCTTTACGGAGGAAAAGGGGAAGGATTTCCTGGGCGAGCCGGAGTAACTCGACGGCCAGGTTGGCATCGACGTAGGCCTGAATCCGGGCTTGATCGAGCTGCTTGGCCAGGTCGCCGAACCGCACTCGCTGCGCGTCGGTCAGCGGGATGGTCGGGCTGCTGTCGTGGTCCTCGATCGGCAATGGGGTCTTGTCGGTCATTGCGCACCTCCGGCGGTGTTGTTGGTGTTGTTCGTGACGGGCTTGATCCGGGCGCGGGCCGTCGCTTGGAGATACCGTTTCCACTGCTCGGCGATGCTGGACCGGTAGACGACGAAATCCTTGCCGTCCTGGCTGACCTGGATGATGTAGTCCAGATTGTCCACGGTAATGGCGTGGAGTTCGGCACGGCGGCGCTCCTGCTCGGCATAGTTGGCCAGGTGCTGCCGCATGCTGGCCACGATACGGTCGGCCAGTGCATCTGCATCACCGCCCGGCTGACTGGCGGTCGCCGAAGCCTTGGCCGCGATAAGGATTGAATTGCGGAGGGCCTCGAACATCTCAGCCTTCCGACTGGCGATGTCGGTCTGGATGGCGGCGTCGTAGGCCTGGACGCCGGCCTTGGCCTGTTCGGCGGCGGCGATGATATTGTCGTAGGCGAGCAGATCGGCAGCCGTGCCGGCACAACCGGGAGCCAGAACCAACCCGGCCAGCATCGCGCCCATCAAGGCTGTTGATATCTGTTTCACAAAGCACCTTCCTATCCGGGCCGCCATCGCAGCCCACAAATCCGACTGCCGTCGGGAGCGACGCACAGTTATCACGTCGCCCCGTAGAGCATTTGAACGGGGGGCAACAGCCGGGTAACGGGGGGTGAAAATTGCGAAAAAGGGGATGGCGAAGGCCGCTGGGGACTTGGCTGTAAGTGCGCTGAGTTTCGAATCTACATGGGCTTACGCCGCGCGGGAAAAATTTTTGAGAATTTCAAGAATGTGGGGCAACATCGTTACCGCAGGGCAATATTCGCGGTAACGGGTGTTACTCGACTTCGGGCTGACCGGCCTTGCGGAGTCGAATCGGGATGGTTGTCTTGCGCACGGAATCCTTCGATGCCAGGGTGACGAGTTTGCAGTCCTGTTCTTTGCCGAAGGTTACCAAACCACGGACACGACCGATAGCCGATTTCAGGACCTTCTTTTCGCTCGAATGTAGTTCTTCGAAGGAGTTCTTCTGGCGGTCGTGCAGAATCGCCGCCAGATCGTCCCGCGTCCACTCGAGGAAGAAGGCCATTTCGTCGGGCGGCTGTTCGCCCTCTTGGTCGATGTGCCTCCGTTTGGCGTCTTCGAATCCGGCAAGGAGAATCTCGTGGGCCTGTTTCGTGAGCCGAATTCGCTCACACAGTTCCGGTTTCCTGCCCGGCCCCGGGTTCGCCAGGAATATCCTCAGCACGACGTTACCATCGCCAAGTACGTCAATCTCTCCGTAGCAGTCGTCTGCAAGCGCGTCTATATGCACCGGCCCTTGTGCTGTGGTTGTGCCAGCGGCTGGTTCGGATGGCTGGTCGTCGTCGCAATCCGTCGCGCCCGGTTGGTTTGGTGGTTGTGCAGACCGGCCCCGTGTTTTGCCGACCGTGGTAGTGGAAACTGGTATCGCCGGTGGGACCGGTGCCTCCTGGGGTGGTGGTGCCATGCCCAACTGGGGCGCCAGATCGTCAAGGTGTTTCTTCAGAGTCTGGATGTCATTATCCCGGTCGATCTCAAAAGCCGCCCCGCAGAAGTCCTTGTAATCCCCGAGGGTCACTTCGTACTTCCAGCCGCGCAATGCCGCGGCCTCGCACGAAAACTCGGAACCATCAGGCAGCCGGAATTCCACATGGACGTTCTCGACAAGCATCTCCTCGCCGCCCTTGGAGACGACAACGATGCCCTTGCCCCCGTCCGTCCGATCTTTGCAGTCTTCGACTTGCCTCGTAAAAGTGATGTGGAAGCCGCGGCCATCCGGGCACAGGTCGAACACGGCTCCCGCGATTTCACACGCCTGGCCAGCGTGCTCGAAGGATACCCGCACCCACCAATCAGGCGCCGCCAGCCTCGAATCTCGCCTGTCCCAGCCTCCCAGCAGGGGCAGCAGCGTCGAATAAGGCTGCTCCATATGCGACCTGTGCGGCGGTTCCACTTGTCGCCACAGATTGTTCAGAATCTTATAAGCCCCTCCGTATAGTCCGCTGCCCTTTTCAGGCGTATCCCTTTCCGTTCCCAGTCGGGGAACATCGCTCTGAAGTACGTGGTCGTGGAGCCACCGCAAAGCCGTGGGGACAGGCTTGTTGTCGTCGCCCAACGTTCCCGTCTGATCGAGCAGGACTGCCGTGCTGATCAGGGACGCGGCGGCTTCAGTATGCTTCAACGCCATGGCGGGATTGAGGCCCAGCAGCGGCCCCAGAATTTCCTGCCCGAAGTTCAGGGCAATCCTCCCCGCCAAGACTGCGTCCTTCGAAGTCATGACTTCCCCAATATGCTTCACGAAGGCTTCCACGGCGTGGTCGAACTGCACGCTATCAGTATGCACGTCTTTGAAACGCAAGAACCCGGAATAGGCCAACATCGCCTCCTTCCGGACCTGCTTCAGGTCCTGCGACCAGCCGTGAAGAAACGTCGGAATACTGAAAACCGCAACGTACGGGCGAGATGCCTCCTTGTAGCGACTCACGGCCGCCGCATCAAGCCCCAGCCCGTCTTTCCAGGTCTCCACCGTAGCGCCGAAGAGTTTTCCGTACAGATCTTCCGGGGCTTGGATGAACGCCAGTCTCTTGACCACGGTAATGAACCGGGCGCACAGCAAGGGACAGTAAATGTGCGGAGCGGCCCCCTTGTAATCAAGCACCTCATCCAAAAGCTTCGCTGATTGCTTCTTACTGACGGTTTTCCCAGCCAAGAGGGCCTCGATCTTAGCGATGGCGGCGTGGGCCGCGGTGCCAGGACATGTTTCGCGGAACCACGATTGGTCGAGTTGGGCCTTCTCCAATTGACAAGGTCCGGGTTCCGGCGACTGCGAGGAAGAGGGCGTTGCGGTAGATGGGGTGCGCTTGCGATTGCCCGGGCCGCCCCGGCGCCTGGATCTTGTGGAGCCGGTTGGTTTCCCCGAGGACGGGTTCCCCGTTCGCCTGTTCGACGGCGTTGTCCTTTTCTTCTTGCTCAATTCCTTCTCCATGGTAGGACCAAAGAGCGACGGAGCGCAACCCGCCCGATGTTAAGGATACTCTTGCGCAGTTCCGATGTCACCTACTTTTTGGCCGGGTGTGATGTGACGGCGAGAAAAAGATCCGCGAGACGGTCTCTGTTGAATCCTCTAAACCGGTGAGCTGCTCTTACCCACTACGAACCCGTTGGCGACCGACTTAGTTTTGGCTCCAGCGGATTCGTGCCTCAGGACCAGGTAGAATTCCTCGGGCTGGCCATAGAACCAGAGAACCTTCTTCGCCAGTTGCTCATCCTCGGGCTGGACCTGGAGAATGCAGACACTGCCCGTCTCAATGACCATCGGATCCCCCAGATTACCCTGAAAGATAACAATGTCGTAGGCGTCCGGTGCGATGATCGCCTCCTGGGGCTGGATATGATCGCGGTACACCTGTTTGCCCTTGTCGGAGGCCTCGGGGACGTCGAACGCCTTGATCTGCCTGAGGAGCCGGCTATAGCTGTCGACTGTAAACAACCTTCCGTCACCGATGAGCCGCTCATAAGAACCCCCCTCCAGCGTCAACCAAAGCACGAACAACTCGCCCCAGCCGGGTTCTACGGGCGGCAGCATGTACGAACAGAATGAAGGAACGTCGCCTTGATCGAACTCCGGCGAAAGGTCGAACTCGTCCCGGTCCGAAAAGCATCCGCCGGGGCCGTTGAGAGAATATTCTTCTGCCTCCTGTCGCGCTCGCAGGCAGTTCATCCTGGCGTGAAAGATCGCCGTTTCCGGCTTATCCGGATCCTCCCGCAGCCGTCCTGCGTACAGATCGCGCATGACGGACATGAGCTGTTTCTTGTAGCGATCCCTGTCCTCCCAGCCATCCTTGGCAGTCGAACCCGCCGGTCGGAAACGGAACCGCTTAAGACTGGCCTTGACAAAAGCTCGATGGACCACTCGCATCGCAACAGGGACGTCGTGGGGGTTTCGGACGGCTATTAATATGGGAATGTCCACCCGCCGGCGGTTCCGGTGGTGCGCCAGCCCCTCGACCACCTGGAGAACCTGCAGGGCGGGGTCTTCAAGGCGCGGCTTCACACAGACGATGCAGTCGCCCCGGTCTTCACGCCCCTGTCGCGCGTCCCCCTCGCGCTTGGTCCTTTCATCGGCCCTGTGGGCCATCGCATGTCTCCCGGTCTTGGCGCCTCGCCAAAAGGCCATACATTACCGCCGTTGCGATTGACCGTCAATCCTTATTCGGCGGTTCCATCTGCCCTAATTCTTGTTACGTCCGCTACGCCTGCGCGGTTCTATCGCCGCCGTAACGCCGCTGAAGGCCCGCACAGTACGATTCTTCGGCGCTCGGTTACCTTCGAGGCCAGGAATTCTTCCGACGGGGTAGTCCGTCTGGATCAAGATTCCCACGGCGCCATCATATTATCCGATTGTGCCCCGGCCCGGCAAGGCGCACCAAACCATGACGCTGGTGCCCGGCCTGCTCGGAGAAACCGCCGGTTATCTGAACGAGCCCGCGACTGTCCAAAGTGTAACGTCTCTTCACTGCCGGTCAAGCCCCCGAACAACAGGAAGAGAGATCTCTTTGGTCCCGGGGCTGGCAGGTTCTCCCGTTTCTTGGGATTGCCAACACTGAAACCACACCGGATGTACAAACTTTCCGGGACCACCGCACTCTTGCCTCCGTCACAAGGGCTGCCTCCACCTTGAGGCCTGTTCGTTAAGCCGGGACGCCTATGTTCTCCTGACGCGCCTCTCCTTAATTCTTATGCGCCAACAGCACACCGTAGTATAGCACAGACTACGGGATCGTACAAGCAGCAAAAGGCATTTTTGTGGGCGTTTTTTGGCTTCGCCTGGCATGTGATTCCCGGGGCTGACTCTGGTCTGTTGTCGCGAGAGTGCATCGTCATTGGCCCGGGCATGCCGCATCGTCATGTGCCTCACCGCGATATCGTACCCGTGGATTAACCGTGTCCTGCTGCTTCGCGCGGGGCTTGAGGCTGCCGGTCGATTCGTAATCGGCGATCTCCTCGCGCAGTTTGTCTTCGCTTTCCGGAAGCAGGATGACAGTGCACTCGATGGCCCGGCGCGGTATGCCCCGGTCCACCCAATCCAAGTGGCGGATCAAGGCCGCCAGCACCTCGCTGTTCAGCTGCTGCGAGGGGTCACTTGGAGATCTCCAGAGCGTCAGTCATCCGGTGTCGGCCACCGCCCGCGGCCGCCGCGGGTTGCCCATTGACAGTGTGCTGCTCTGCCGCGATATTGATCATCTGATTCATCATGCGATCAGCGGCCCTGGCCAATCGAGGAGATACGACGTTGCCCCATCGCGGCGAGCATGCAGGGATTATCCGGGAGGTCCGGACCCGCTTGGGTCTGACTCAGGAGAAGTTCGCGGCCAGGCTGGGGGTAACACTGCCGACGATCAACCGTTGGGAGAACGGCCGGGCGAGCCCGTCGCCGCTGGCGATTCGGAACCTGCGGGAGGTGGTCTACCGCATGGGCGACGATGCCAAGGATCTGTTGGAGTGGTTCGGGGCGGGAGACGAACCGGTATGAGGTGTCCTCTTCCAGAGGTATA
>Ga0180435_10005667_pt1 | contig 12102 bp, 7 predicted proteins | sample SS_ome_3_FD_132467 | JGI IMG/M metagenome (GOLD analysis project Ga0180435, IMG submission 132467) | Hypersaline lake sediment archaeal communities from the Salton Sea, California, USA - SS_3_S_1 metaG | ecosystem: Environmental > Aquatic > Non-marine Saline and Alkaline > Hypersaline > Sediment...
CCGATCCGCAACGGCCTGGCCGCCGCGGGCGGCGCCCTGGCGGTGACGTGCGAAAACGGCGACGTAATCATCCTTAAGTAGAGGCCCTTCAAAACGCACAAATCGCGAGAACCCCGCTTCGGATAGGCCGGAGGGGGATGCCCAACGCGATGTTAATCGTCACAACAGTCAAGAAAAAATCTGACAATTAATAGACTCAAGGGCTGAGGGCCGATATAATTGGCGGTGATGCGTGAGTTGTCTTCCGCAAAGGGCGAGGCAGTCCGCATCAAGGGAGAGAATAGATAATGGGTTTTGTTATGCGCGACAAGTCATCGCGACTGAGCCTGCTTGCTGCGGCCCTTCTGATCGCAGCCTGCGTGGTCCCGGTCCTAATGGAAGTTGAAAAACTGGAGGGCGGCTGAGCATCCTCACGAGGGTGCACGGCGCCGCCCAAACCAAAGAACGGAACAGTAACAGGCACATTCATGGGATGGGGTCCGGGTAGATTCGGCAAGGAATCTACGGTCTGCATTAAGTTCATCCCCAAGGGCAGATCCACAAAAGCCTCGATCCATGCGCCTAACACCAACTCCAAGAGCAGAACACCGACTCCGGCCTCCTTTGTGACCAGAGCGGCCAAGACGCTGAAACTCGGCGACAAGGTCAAGATAGACTTCTCCAGTCTGAGCGGAAAGACCTGGATGAGATCGCTGACCAGGATCGACGGAGCCTCGACGTCCGCCAACGGACAGTCCGCCGCCGACAAGTTCACATTCGTCGGAGCCAGGAAGGTCCGAACGTCTGCGGGACTGAAGATAACCGTCGTGGCGCGCAAGGGCTCGAACATGTGGTCCTTCCAGGTCCCGATCCAGCCGCTGAAGTCGCCGTCCAGTTCACTGTCCAGATCGGACCCGAACTACCGGGAGACGTCGACGTCCGACTCGCTGGCCGAAAAAATCTCCAGATGCTCGTCCGGAGACGTCATATCGCTGCAGTACGATACGGTGAAGTTCGGGTTCCTCCTGACAGACATAAACCCGTACATGATGACAGCGTCGGGAAAGCTGACGCGTATGGGCGAGAGGATCATGCGGGGAGCCAGGCACGATACGGCCTACGTGCATACCGGCAAGATGAACCTGAGGATGATCGTCCCCAAGACCAACAGGCCCGGCGGACCGGATGTCGCGGCGCTGTCGTCAACGCTTAAATCGCTGGTCGACAGCGATGTAACGGTCAAGTACTACAAGCGAAAAGGCATACTGTGGATCGACGAGGCTGTTTCGCAGTAACCCCCCGTCCCACACAGACGCCCCCGACTCACTCAAGCCCGGTTTTCCGGGCTTGTTTCTTTTTGGGACCGCCGTGGATTATCGGCACGCCAAAAACTTGATAATCAGATAGACTTGTATGTCCGTCGGCACTAGAATACCGCAGTGCGGGTTCCCTGGCGTTCAGGGACAAGTTCGGAGCAACTGGGAGACATTACAATGAATAAGGGAAGGCGAATCACGGCGTCTCGAATAACACTGGCGACAACGACCGCAATCATCGCGGCGACTATTATTTTCGCCCTCGGAGCCGAAGACCTCACCGGTCAGACCAGGACGACCAGCGTAAGGGCTCACAGCAAGACCAGTATTCCGGCTTCGGCCAGGTCGACGGTAACCGGCATCTTTATGGGATGGGGCAAGGGCTTGCTGCGCAAGGATCGGGTGGTGGCGATAAAGTTCGTCCCCAAGGGAAGGGCCACCAAAGCGTTGATGAACATGCCGTACATCACGCCGCCGATGAGTTCGGCCGCGTGGGATTCGATAATGCACAGTGTCGCCAAACGCCTCAAGATCGGTCAGAAAATCGAACTGGAATACGCCAGCTACAACGGATGGGTCTGGGTCCTGGATCTAAAGCAACTGGACTCCGGCGGATCGGGGTCGACCGACTCGGCCTCCACTGCCCAGCATCCGGTCGACAAATTCACGTTCATCGGAGCCAAGAAGGTCAAGACATCCGGCGGAATCAAGATGCACATCGTCGCCAGACGCGGATCGAACATGTGGCGGTTCCACGCTCCGTTCGAACCGGCCGACGAGGCCGAACGGGGCGCCCCGAAGGTCAGGAAGACCGTTCGACCGGAGAAGATCGAAGTTGAGCGGACCGGCCCCAAGACGCTGTCGCAAACAGTCTCCCAGTTCAAGTCCGGCGATGTCGTGGCGATCAAGTACGACACGAACACCGACGCGATCGACTACAAGTTCGTCCTGACGAGCATCACCCCCTACATGGAAACCTCCGTCGGCACGCTGACGAGAGTGGGCAAGAGAACCATGCGGGGCAAGAAGTACGACATGGCCTACATAAGAGCCGGCAAGGTCAACAAGGTGCTGACCGTTCCGCTCAAGGCCCGCGAAGGTTCGAACACCGACCCGTCGGAACTGCTGTCGACGCTGAAATCGCTCGGCGGAGCCGAAGGCGTGTTCACCTACTACAAGAAGAAGGGCGTCACCTGGCTCGACAACGTGACGGCCAAGTAGCCGCGGGACCGAACACCGAGGCAAACGGCATTGCCACAGAGGGCTCAGAGAACGGCAAACGGCGGCGACTTTGCTATGGCCTGCGGCAACGGCATTAATCCAAGTCATCGCCGTAGACTTGCCGTAATGCCGTAGCATGGATGTCGCCGTTGGTTTTCTCTGCGGTCTCTGTGTTGAGAGCCGTCGCCGCACGAGACGAGAAGGCGACGGCAATCACGGCTTGCCCGGCTTGATTTCCACAGTCACCGACTTGCGGGCCGCTCGCTTGAAGCTGTAGCCGATCCGATTTCGTCCGCAGCCTTCCCTGGCGTAGCCCTCGGGAGCCCGCACAACGGTCCCCTCCTCGAGCCAGGGGCGGATCTGCAGATTCGCCAGCGGGTTGCCGGTTACCGAGACCGTCTTTTTTGTGACGCCGCCGGTCTTGGAGCGACTGCACCGAACAACCGGCCAGTGCGTCCCGCCCTTGACGGTGATCGGTATGCGCAACTCCATCGAGTTCCACTGCTCGGGCATCGAGTCGCGGATTGTCAGCGTGTCGTTGGGGATCGAGTAGTCCAGACCGCCGATCCCCTCGATGATCAGCAGTATCTTCCCGGCGTTGAAGTTCGAATACTGATCGCCCCACGGATAAGGCTCGATCGACCAGGCTTCCGGGGCGATCGGGACGCCCCACCTGGTGTTGTAGCCCTTGAGATGGGCCAGGGCGAGTTTGTTGGCGTTTCGCCCCACGTTGCACTTGTACATGCCGTAGATCGCGTAGTAGTTCGTGTCGGGAGTGCTCGTGAAGACCTTGCTGATCTGTGCGAAGTCCTTGATTGCGATCGTCGAGATCGGGACCTTCCAGAAGAACCCCTTCTTTGAGTCCATCGCCCAGTGTTCGGTCATCAGGTAAGCCCACTGGTCGGGAAATCCGCTGTTTCGCATATACGCGAAACCCGTCCAGTGGAGCCGCCCTTTCCCGCCGCCGAAGAAATTGGGATAACGCGACTCCCACATGCGTTTCATCGCCTGCCGGCGCCGATCGTAGTTGACCATCTTCAGCCAGCGATCGGGGTCTTCCCTGTCGCCGGTCAGGATCGCCATTTCACGCAGGTATTTCGCCGCATCGTAATTGCAGCCCCAGTGGCTGGCGATCCCGTTCTTGAACAGATCCTTGAAGTAGTCGCTGTAGCAGTCGCGGACAAACTGCACGTCGCCTGTGCGCTGGTAGATCTCCCACGCCCCGATCACGTGTTCGGTCGTCGTCCCCCAGACCGGCGATATCCACGCGATGCCCTTGTTGTCCGGCAGGAGTCCGCCTCGGCGGGCGTAGGGCAAAATGGCCTTCCAGTGCAGCACGTTGCCGTATGCGTAACGCTTCTTGTCGGCTATCCACGAGCCGACCTTGATCTGGAAGTTCGCATCGTAGCGGTGCATGCCGAGGAAGTTATTGACCGCCGACTGCGTGTGCGGGTGGGTCTCCCAGCCCTTCCGGACGTCGATGTAGTACATCATGTGGATCGCCCAGAGATAATAGTACACGCTGACGATATCCTTATCCGAACAGCGGAAATACGGGATCTGGTAGTTCAGCATGTCGTTGGTCGCCCTGGTCTTGGCCGCCAGGGCGCCGCGGTAGTCGGCCAGCAGGTCTCTCGTCGCCTTCAGGGCGTTTGCATACTTGTCGTCCATCGCCCAGGTGACCGCAACGCCTTTGTTGTCGCACGGGATCTCGAACGAATAGACCTGCCGCCCCTCCTTATCGACGGCAGCGGCGTATCGGGCGAGTTTGGCCGACGATGAGAGCACTGTGCTCATCCCGTCGTAGATCAACTTGCCCTTGCGAACATCCAACTTGCGGTTCTTGTCGCGGAACGGGTGAGTCTTGACCGTGCCGCCCTCGGTGATGTGCACTGTGTTGGCGTCCGCGTCGAGACGGATCTTCGACGTCCGGTCGATGCTCTTGCCGGGTATGACGAGGCTTTGCCCGTCGAAACGGAGCGTTATCGGCTTGTCCGACGTGATGATCGAACAGGCCGCATCGTTCAGGGCGATGAACTTCTCCTCGCGGATATTCACGCCGCCGACCTTGTACGTGCAGATCACCTTGTCCGGGCGCCACTTCATGGAGACCGGGGCGGGATACTGGTATTCCTCGCCGCCGACGATTACCGTGCCGAACATGACCTTTGTCTGGTTGTAGAACTCCCATCCGCGGAAGTCATGGCCGTATCCGCTCTTTTCGTGTTTGGCGATCCCGAACCCCCGCCCGCGCAGATCGTGGAAGAACGGCTGGGTCAGTCCGATTGTCTCGTCGCCGCGATGCTTCCAGCAGTTGTATCGCCCGCCGACGTAGTAAGTCAGATTGCCCGCGAGAAACGCATGTTTTCGCCCCTGGATCTCGTGGCTCAGCATGGCGCAGTAGTCTGTGTACGGCGGACCCTCGCCGGCGAAGTTGGCGGTGGGATCTCCGCCGGTCGGCTCGAGCGCCGCCGGCGCGGCGCAAGCGAATAATCCGAGACAGACCGCAATTATCACAAGGTTTTTCATGCTGCTCTCCATAGCGGGAGCAATATTGTAGCAGGCGCCTTCCATATTACAAACGCATTCGCGTATGCCGGATCGCACATTATGTTGCCGCAGCCGCCGGATGCTTTTATCATGCTCCATGGTCAACTAAGGAGCAGCAAAATGACAAACCGAAAGCGACTGCAAACGGGATTGTGGTGTTCTGTGCTTCTGGTCCTGTCTCTGACCGAAACCGCGTCGCTGGGGCGGCCCCGGGGCGAACTGAAACTCAGCAGGCCGCGGGGCGCCGTTTTTCAGTTTCACGGCCCGCTGGGCCGGCGGATCAAGGCCGGCGCGGGCAAATGGCTGATCGACACCCCTGGCGGGAATCCGGGGCTGCTGGACATGTTCGCCAGGCGCGACTCCGGCAAACCGATCAACCTCGTGCCCTGGGCGGGCGAGTTCGTCGGGAAGTACCTGATCTCGGGCGTCCAGGCGCTCAGCATGTCCGACAGCGCCCGCCTGAAGAAGACCCTCTCGGGAGTCGTCGCCCGACTGATCGATCTCCAGGCTCCCGACGGCTACCTCGGCCCCTGGCCCAAACGAGAACGACTGAAGGGCCACTGGGACCTCTGGGGACACTACCACGTAATGCTCGGTCTCATCCTCTGGTCGGAGCACACCGGCGACGCCGAAGCGATGCGGTCGGCCCGCAAAGCCGCCGATCTGATCTGCGAAACATACCTCGACACCGGTTTGCGCGTACACCAGGCCGGTTCGCACGAGATGAACATGTCGGTCATACACGTCATGGCGAGGCTGGGCCGACAGACCGGCGACAAGCGGTATCTCAGGATGTCGCGGGAGATCCTGAAGGATTTCGAGAAGGCCGGCGACTACTTTCGCACCGGACTGCAGGGAGTCGAGTTCTTCCGCACGCCCAGGCCGCGATGGGAGAGCCTGCACGCGATCCAGGGCCTGGTCGAGCTGTATCGCATCACCGGCGACAAGCGGCTGCGAAAGGCGTTCCTGCATCACTGGGCGAGCATACGCCGATTCGACATGCGGAACACCGGAGGCTTCTCGTCGGGCGAAAAGGCCACCGGGAACCCGTACGCCGATTCGCCCATTGAGACCTGCTGCGTTGTCGCCTGGTGCGCGGTGATGATTGACGCACTGGCTCTGACCGGCGATGCGACAATAGCCGACGACATCGAACTGGCTACATTCAACGCACTGGCCGGCGCGCAGCACCCCTCGGGCGGTTGGTGCACGTACGACACGCCGATGAACGGGCGCCGGATTCCTTCGCACTTGAGCATCCTGTTCCAGGCCAGGGCCGATACGCCGGAGTTGAACTGCTGCTCGGTGAACGGACCTCGCGGTTTCGGAATGCTCAGGCGATGGGCGGTGATGACCGCCGAAGACCGGATCGCGGTGAATTACTACGGACCCATGCTGGCGAAGATGACCCTCGCCGACAAGACGGCGATAGCCGTCGAAGTCAAGGGCGACTACCCGATCGGCGAGACCGCGTCGGTGACTGTCGACGCTCCTGCGGACAGGGAGCTGACCGTTTGTCTGCGGATACCGAAATGGTCAACGCGCACGCAGGTGTCCCTGAACGACCGGCCCGTACGAAACGTCAAGCCGGGAGCGTATCTGGAAATTCGGCGTCGCTGGAGCAAGAACGACAAAGTGACCCTGCGATTCAACCTCGCCGTCCGCGGCATCTCCGGCGACCTCGAACAGCGCGGACGCATCTCACTGTATCGCGGCCCGATCCTCCTGGCGTGTGATGAACGATTCGCAGCCGCACGCACAACTTCGCTGGATGCGGCGAAGCTGGGCGAGGCCCGAGCGGTCGCCATGGACGCCAAGACCGCTGCCGCCGCCGGCGAGCACAAGCCGTGGCTGCTGGTCGACGCACCGACCGTGGACGGAACGTCAGTGCGGCTGTGCGACTTCGCCAGCGCCGGAGCTACGGGGCGAGGATATCGTTCGTGGCTGGCCGCTGAGAACTCACGCCCCCCCGCTCCCGTTCCGCTAGACCCCTCAAATGGTCGCGGCGTTGCGCCCGGGGCGATTCGTTTTCGCCTGTGGCGATCGATCCCAGCGGTCAAAGGCCAATCCGCCGCCGCAATCCTGATCTCAGACTCGCCGACTTTCGAACGGATCGCACTGAAGCACGATTTCGCCGGTCGGCGGCGGACATTTGTGCCCTCGAAACACGCCGGCAAGCTCAAACCCGGAGTTGTCTACTACTGGAAAGCAATCGCGCGCAACGCTTTCGGAACGACCGAGAGCATTCGTCCTCACAGGCGGTTCGTCATCGACAGCTCTCTCGATCCGGAGCCCGATGCTCCCGAAACGCCGTACGGGCAGCGCATCAAAGACCAGATGCTGGTTCACGCCCCGCTGGCCGGGACCGTCAAGCCCGCCTTCGGACGCATTCTCGACGCTCGCGGGTGGAAGCCGGCTCCCGGCCCGGGCGGCAAGCCGAAAGGGGCCGTCGAGGTCGACGGGAAGACCGGTCGGATTCTCTACGCGCTGGCGGCGTTCCCCGAACATGATTTCACCGCGGCGATCTGGGTGTCCGTCACTTCGCTTCCCAAATCAAACTTCGGTCAGGTCTTCAGCGCATGGTGTCGGGGAATGGACGATCCGCTGCGGCTGGTGATCCACAAAGGCAAGCTCCACGCCAGGATCGAGGCCGGGAAGTTCTACGGAGCCAAGGGGTTCCCGGTGCGGCCCGGGCAATGGCTCCACGCGGCTGCGGTGAAAGATGGGACGAAACTCACGCTTTATGTAAACGGCCGACCGCACGCGTCAGCCGAGGCGCCGGAGACCGTCGAATCTCAGGCCGAGGACTTCGCCATTGGCGGCAACCCTCATTTCACCGGACCTGAGCACCTGGCCGCTCGCCTCGCCGATCTGCGCCTCTACGCAAGAGCCCTGACAGCCAAAGAGGTGTCCGATATCTTCAGATCAGTCGCGGCGAAACGGTAAGTCGCATCGCCGCCAGGGAGCCGACGGGAGATGTGACGGTTGCGGCGGATGTCGCTCAGTTCTATCATGAACGCATGAAAGCCACGAAACTCCTCCGTCTTGCATGCTTCATCGCCGCCACTGCGGTCCTCGGGCCGGCCGCCGGGGCAGAACCCTCGGCCAAGCAGGCTTACGACTTCGCCGCCCGGACGCTCAAGTACGTCGAGAAATCGGCCAGGCGTCCCGAACTGGCGGCCAAACTGGCCGCGCTGGAATCGCGTCTGGACAAGACGCCGGCCGGGGAGATCCTGAAGCTGCGTCGCGAGATTATTCTCTCGCACCCCGACCTGGCGTTCGATTCGCTGCTGATCAACAAGCGCCCCGTGTCCCGCGTCAGGAACCATATGGTCGATCATTATCTCGGGCGATTCAGCCGACCCGGCGAAGGGCTGGTGATACTCAAGGGCTGGAAGACCGCTCCGAAACAGACGTTCGTAACCAAGGGCCGCCTGCCGGAAGGAACCGTGACCCACCCGGACCTTTCGTTCGACGCGAAAAGAGCCGTATTCGCATTCTGCGATCACCGCCGGACCAACGCCCTCCTGCGAGCGTTTCACCTGTACGAGATAGCGCTGGACGGCTCGGGCCTGCGGCAGCTCACCGGCGACAATCGCGACCCCATGCAAGGTCGCCTCGGCCGAATGACGCAGATCATCGAGGACTTCGACCCGTGCTACCTGCCCGACGGCGGGATCGCGTTCACCTCGACTCGCACTATGGCCACCGTTCGATGCGCCAACTACACGCGATACAATCCCGCGTTCGTGCTGCACCGCTGCGCCGGCGACGGGGCGAAGCTGCGGGCGCTTTCGTTCGGCGAGTTGAACGAATACGACCCGGCCCTGCGCGCCGACGGGCGGCTGGTCTACACGCGATGGGAGTACATTAACCGCAATATAACGACCATCCACGGGCTGTGGACCACGAGCCCCGACGGGACCGCGGTCGAGCATTTCTACGGCAACAACACAATCGATCCGAACGTGATAGTCGAGGCCCGCGCGATCCCAGGCTCGCGGAAGGTTGTCGCGTCGGCGGTGGCGCACCATCGCTACTTCTGCGGCACAGTCGTCGTGATCGACACGGAAATAGCCCCCGACGGGCTCAAGCCTCTTACGCGAATCACCCCCGAGGTCGACTTCCCCGAGCGGCGGGCCCACAGCTACATGGACAAGCCGCGCGTACCCGACGAAAACGGGATCTATCCCTACGGCCTGCCGTACAACCTCGACGACAAGACCGCCTACGCCGCACGCCCGTTCGATCCGAAGACCGCGCCGGGGCCGTACGCGATGCCCTTCCCGCTGAATGAAGAGCTTTTCCTCGTCGCTGCGATGGAGAAAAAGACCCGCAAGTTCGCGATATACCTGATCGACGCTCTCGGCGGGCGCGAACTGATCTTCCGCGACCCGGCAGCCAAAATGTCCTGCTGGGCTCCGACCCCGCTCCGCCCGCGGAAGAAGCCGCCGGTGCGGGCCTCGCTGGTCTCGCCCGACCCGAGCGTGACCCACGGGACATTTTTCATCCAGGACGTCTACCAGAACCGTTTCGACTCCACCGGCGTGATCGAGCGCGGCAGCGTCAAGGCGATTCGGATCATCCAACCGCTGGACCAGCCGGCCGAGCGGGCGATACCGCGCGGACGAGTGCTGTTCGAACTGCCCAGGCGAATCCTCGGGACCGTGCCTGTCGAGGCCAACGGCTCGACCGCCTTCCGGGCTCCGGCCGGGGTGCCGATCCAGCTCCAGTTGATCGACGAAAACGGGATGGCGGTCATGACGATGCGATCGTTCGTCTACCTCCATCCCGGCGAGACCGCAAGTTGCGTAGGCTGCCACGAACCGAAGACAACCGCCCCGCCGCCGACGGTCCGCGGCAAGGCGAAGATCCACGAGATCACGCCGCCGCCCTGGCGGACGTACGAAAAGGGAATGAGCTACAGCCGCACGGTCCAGCCGGTGATCGACCGATACTGCATTCGCTGCCACGGACTCGATAAGGACCGAAAAGCGCCGATGTCGCTGGTCGCAACGCCCCGCACGATAACCTACAAGCATACGGGCATACCGACCGACTGGCCGGGTAAGATCATCGTGCCGGCCACCGAGGGCTACCACAACCTGCTGGGGCGCAAAGGCGTAGTTGCGATCGCGCAGGCCTACAACGAAAACACCACCAGTAAGCCGAAAGACTATTTCGCCCACGCCGGCAAGCTGGCGGGCATGATGCTGGCCGGACATCCGGACAAGAAAGGCAAACCCCGCATCAAGCTCGACCCGGCCTCACTGCGACGAATAATCGACTGGCTCGACGTGAACGCCCCGTTCGCCTGCATGTATTCATTCAACCGCCCGGAGAACCGCACCATCATCGCCGACGGCGAAAAGGCCCTCCGCACGCACATCTCCAAGACGTTCGGCAAGCAGTTAGCCGCCCAGCCGATCGCCGCACTGGTGAACGCAGCCGAGCCCGACGCCAGCCGGATACTCCTGGCCCCGCTGGCTGAGTCCGCCGGCGGATGGGAGCAGATCACTCCCGCCTGGCCTTCAAAGGACGCCGCGGGCTACAAGACGATGAGAAGATCAGTTTACGCCGCGATCGAGTTCGAGAAGTACAAAGACATCGCGGGCACCTGCGGGCGCGGCTCGAAAAACGGATGCGTCTGCAAAGCCTGCTGGATCCGCGAGGCGATGTCCGCCCGTGTAGACTAGAACCTCTTGCGGATGCTCTGTAACGCACGTTTGCTGTATTCGCGGGTGTGGCGGTGTTTGCCGTTGGCCGCGGCCTCGGTCAGCGGGGCTACGATTCCCTTGAGCGTCGCGGCGTCCTTGATCCTGGGTGCGACTGTCGCCAGGGCCCAGGCGGCGTACTGTCGAGTCTGGGTCTCTTCGTGTCCAAGGGCGGCGGCCAGAGGGCTCAGCGCCGGGATCAACGCCGCTTCATCATCGACCTTTTCGAGGATTCGCTGAAAGGCTCGTCCGGCGTATTGGCGAACGCCCTTGTCGGGATCGCAGGTGGCGGCCATGACCAGAGGCTCAATCCTGCGGACAAGAAAGGCCTCGTCGGTAATCCTTCCAGCGATGCTCGCCACCGTCACGGCCGCATATTGACGCTGCTTCAAGAGCGACAGCTCGCCATCCAGGGTATCCACAAGAGCCTCCGCCGCGGTCTGCAGCTCCCACTGATCGTCGGTTCTCTCCAAGGCTCTCATCAGTGCTCGCCCGGCGTATTCGCGTACGCCGCCGTCCGGATCGCACGTCGTCGCAGTCACCAGGGGACCGACCACGCCGACAAGGAAGGCCTGGTCTTTTGTCTTGGCCACAGTAACCGACAGCGCAACGGCGCAGTATTGACGCTGTTTCAAAGACGCCGAGTCGCTGCTCAACTCGTCGAGAAGAGCCTCCGTAGGAGCCTGGAGCGTCCAGGAGTCGTCGACCACCTGCAGGGCTCTCATCAGCGCCCGCCCGGCGTACTGGCGCACAGTCGCATCATCATCTTTGAGACCGGCTTCGACAAGCGGCGCGATCCACGCGGCCATCGCGATCTTGTCATCAACTTCCCGCACCGCATTGGCCAGATCGATCGCCGCCCGTCTTCTGGCCGCGACCTGAGTGGTGCTGAGCCCGTCGATCAGGTCCCGCACTCTCCGCACGCGCTTCGATCCGCCCTCGCTTCCTCCGACCTCGCGGTCCAACTCGTAGTCGGGTCCCGGATCCGCGGCTGGGCCGGATTCCAGCACGCCCAAGAGCGGTTGATCCGTATGCTCTATGTCGCCGGGCCAGGAGATATGATCGGGTTCGGCGCCGACGGGATCATCGGCTCCGGTCTTCTCAGGATTGACCGTTGCGGCTCCGGTGTCGCCGGCCATGTCCGCCTCAAATCTATCTTCGTTTCGGGACTCGCACCCCCACAATAGAGCGGACAACAGCACCGCTGCAAGGCAGCCGACCGCAATAGCCCCCGACAATCGCCTCGATACGACCGCCATAGTTAGACTCCTACCGGCAAGTCTCATCTCCGCCACCTGCAATCCAAACCCATTGTAACTAGC
>Ga0180435_10005668_pt1 | contig 12099 bp, 7 predicted proteins | sample SS_ome_3_FD_132467 | JGI IMG/M metagenome (GOLD analysis project Ga0180435, IMG submission 132467) | Hypersaline lake sediment archaeal communities from the Salton Sea, California, USA - SS_3_S_1 metaG | ecosystem: Environmental > Aquatic > Non-marine Saline and Alkaline > Hypersaline > Sediment...
CGGCGATCGACGACGCCTGCGACGCCCTCTCCCCCCTCGACCTGGTCGTGACGCAGGACCTCGTCGGCACCGACCTCACGGTGGAGGTGGGCGTGAAGGCCGTGGCCGCGCCCCCGTCGGACGAGCTCTGGCTGAACGTGGCCGTGGTCGACCAGTATGAGTTCTTCGCCACGCCGCCCGGCAACAACGGCGAGACCAGCTTCCACTGGACGATGTGCGACCTGATCCCCGACTTCAACGGCACCGATTTTAGCATCGGCGAGGGCGACTCCCTCGTCTTCGTCCTGCCCTCCACGGTGGATCCCGCCTGGCTGGACACCGATCTGCACGTGGTGGCCTGGGTCCAGGACCACGACACCCGGGAGGTCCTGCAGGCGGCGACGACCGCGCCCCCGGCGACCTACGCCGCCTCGTACTACGCCGAGCGCTACGGCAAGGTCTCGCCCGTGGACGAGCTGTACCGCTTCGACGGCTGGGCGCTGAACGCCGGCGGATCGCCCGACACCTACGACTTCCACATGGCCGTGAACGCACCGGGATGGCAGGTGTCGGCCTGCGCGGGCACGACCTGCTACCCGCCCTGGCAGACGGATTTCAGCCTGTACCTCGAGCCCGGCCAGGAAGAGATCATCGCCGTCGACGTCACCCCGTCGACGGGCGCCGACAGGGGCACGGTCACCATGACCATGTCGAGCCAGAACGACCGCAACGTGCGGATCTCCCGCACCTTCGAGCTGATCACGCCGGGACGGGACGTGCTCTACGTGGACGCCGACGAACGCGCCGGCTACGCGCCCTACTTCACCGACGCCCTGGACGCGGCCGGCGTCACCTGGTCGTCCTGGAACGCCCAGGCCCTCGGCGGGCCCGACGCCCTGGACCTCGGCGCCTTCGCCAGGGTGGTCTGGAACACCGAGCCGGCCCCGTCCGGATTTTCACCGGACGAGCGCGACGCCCTCGGCGCCTATCTCGCCGGCGGCGGCGACCTGCTGCTGTCCGGCCAGGACCTGGGATACGCGCTCTGCGATCCCCTCAGCGCGAGCCGCACGCCCGCCACCCTCGCCTGGTACGAGCAGCACACCGGCGCGACCTACGTCGCCGACGACGCCTACGCCAGCAACGTCTCGGGCGTGGGCGGGGATCCCGTCGGCGACGGGCTGGCCTTTTCCCTCGTCGGCGGCGACGGCGCCGACAACCAGGACTATCCCGACAAGCTCTCGCCCCGGGACAACGCCCGCTCGGCCCTGGACTACGCCCCCGGCAGCAGCGCCGGCGTGCGCTATGGACTCGGTGACGCCCGGGTGGTCACCCTGGGCTTCGGTTTCGAGGGCATCGCGGCGTCGGCCGACCGCAACGCCCTGATGGCTTCGGTGCTGGCCTGGTTCGACGACGCCACCGTCGGCGTTCCGGGCGGCGACGCGCCCGCGTTGCGCCTCTCCGCGACGGTCGCGCACCCCAATCCCTTCAACCCGGCGACGACGATCGCCTTCGCCCTCGAGGGCGACGGTGACGCCGCGGTGCGCATCGACATACACGACGTGCAGGGACGCCGCGTGCGGCGGATCGACGCGGGCGTTCTGACGGCCGGCGCGCACGCGGTGAGCTGGAACGGCCGCGACGACGCCGGGACCGCCCTGGCCGGCGGCCTCTACCTGGCGACCCTGAGCGCGGGCGACGTCTCCGCGGCCCTCAAGTTGACACTCTTGAAGTAGCGTGAAATCGAACGGAGTCCACCCATGGCCCGCACCGCCCTGATCCTGCTCCTGCTCGCCGCCCTGGCGCCCGTCCCCGCGGGCGCCGGCGGATACGCCGTGCCGGACTGGACCCTCGACGACATCGCCGGCGACCCGGTCGGGCTGCACGAGCAACTCGACCGCGGTCCGGTGCTGATCTCCTTCTGGGCCCTGTGGTGCGCCCCCTGCCTCAAGGAGCTGCCTCACCTGGACGCTCTGGCCGCCGAGACGGCGGGCGAACTGACCGTGCTGGCGATCAACATCGATTCGCCGCGCAGCGTCCACAAGGTGCCGTCGTACGTGTCCACCAAGGGCTACGACCACCTCACCGTCCTGCTGGACACCGCCGGCGACGTCCAGCGCAAGCTGCAGGTCGGCGGCACCATGCCCTTCCTCATGCTGCTCGACGCCCACGGCCGCGAGGTCTACCGCCACGTCGGCTACCGCGAAGGCGACGAGATCGCCCTGCGCGAGGCCGTGGCCGGGCTGGGCGAATCCGCGGCCCCGTTGGCGGCCGGGCCGGCCGGCGGCTCGATCGGCGGATCCGTCCACGTCACCGAGCAGTTCGAGTATTCCTATCACACGGGCACCGAGCGCGAGATCTTCGAGAACTGGCTCGACGCCGACTTCAACACCGGCGCCTTCCGCTTCGGCGTCCTGCTCGACGCGCAGCAGCCCGCCGAGGAAGGGAGCCGCCGCAACGACGTCCGCCACCGCTTCGCGGAGCTGCGCGCCGACGACTACGAGATCCGCGCCGGGCATTTCTACGGGATGTTCGGACGCGGCCTGCTCTTCGCCGCCTACGAGAACCGCACGATCCGCGTGGACACCGCCCTGGACGGCCTGCTGGTCCGCGGCGGTCGCGGCCCGTGGCGGGCGGCGGCCTTCAGCGGCTCGCCCGCGGACCTGGATCTCGACGTGCGCGGGCTCGACGGCGCAGTGCGCGTGCACGACCGTCTGACCCTCGGCGTGACGGGCCTGACCTGGCAGGCGCCGGACACGCCCGTGCGCGACGGCGCGATGCTGCGCGACTACGCCCTCTCCGGACGGATCGAGACCACCCACGGAGCCGGCGACCTGTACCTGGAGTACGGCGGCCGCCGGCGCTGGGAGCAGGCGACCGACGGCGCGTACCTGGAGAAATGGGGGCACGCCCTCTATGCGGGCGCCACGGTCCTGGCGGGCTCCTTCGGCCTGTCGGCCGAGGTCATGGACTACTGCGACTTCACGATCCTGCCCGAGGCGGACGGACGCGCGCCCCTGAACAATCCCCCCTCGCTGACGCGGGAGCACCTGTACACGCTGCTGAACCGCCATCCCTACCTGCGCGACGCCGACGACGAGCGCGGCCTGCAGGGTGAGATCACCTGGGCCGGCCCGCGTGGCTGGAGCGCCGTCGGCAACGCCGCCCTCGTGGAGCTGCAGGACGGCCGTCAGAGCTTCCGCGAGTACTATGCCCACGTGGAACAGAGCCGGATCGGCGACTTCCGGATCCGCGCCGGCGCCGACTGGCGAGAGGTCCACGACGAGCACCTCTTCCGCGACATGGAGTACGTCACCGTCGTGGGGGAGGTCACCTGGCACGCCGACGCCCGGCGCTCCTGGACCCTCAAGCTGGAGCAGCAGCACGCCGAGGATCCGGGCACGGCCTTCGGCGGTCTCGGGGAATACGACCAGCAGTTCACGACCCTGGAATACGCCACGGCGCCCAGCTGGACCTTCGCCGCCATCCTCGAGACCAACAACAAGTACGCGGCCCAGCGCGACGCCCTGGAAGAGGCGGGCCCCTTCCCCGCCGCCCAGGTCAGCTACGTGACCGACGACGGGGCCATGCTCGTCCTGTGGGCGGGGAAACGCCTGGGCGGCTACCTCTGCGCCGGCGGGGTCTGCAAGTACGAACCCGCCTTCGAGGGCGTGGAGCTGTCAGGAACCCTCCGCTATTGACCGGGCACTCCCCGCTCAGATCCCCATCGCGACGAGGGCCGAGTTGAGGTCGCCAACGCGCCACGGATCCTGCCCCTCCATGTAGTAGCGCAGGACCGCGTCGGTGCCGCTGGCGCGCAGCTCGAACCACTGGCCCTCGAACTCGATCAGGGTGCCGTCGCCGGCGTCGAAGCAACGCACGACCGGGGGCAGGTCCACGTCCGCCGGCAGCCGCCGGACCAGTTCCGCCGCGACCTCGTCGGCCGGCCGTCCCGCCAGGCTCCCGAAGAAGGCGACCGTGTCCTCCTTGCGCCGGTTGCCGGCGGCCTGGGCCGCCGTGCGTTCATCTCCACGCAGGGTCTCGTCGTAGAGGGTCACGTCCTGGCGCTCGTAGAAGCGGTGGACGATGCCGTAGCGGTCCAGACGGTCCATGTAGAATTCGGCGAAGGAACTCCCCTCGCGGTGCAGCCGCGCCGCGAGGCCCAGGGACATGACGCCGATCTGCATGGCGTCCTTCTCCTTGATGGCCAGCGTGGACCGGCCGCCGTGGCGGCTGTGCATCCAGTCGTCCGGCCCCATGGCCGCGCCGCCGCTCTCCTCGGCCATGATCGCCAGGCGGGGCCGGGGGCCGAAGTCGACGGTCTCGCCCGTGACGTCGGTGGCGGTGGTGGTCCGCGGCCCGTCGTCGCCGGCGTCGCGCAGCTGCCGCTCGAGATCGCCCACGAGGCTGCCGAACCACTTGAAGCCCACCGGCACGCGGTAGGTCCGCAGCGCGGTGCCGTGGAGACGGTTGAAGGCCTCGGCCAGCTCGCCGATGCTGCGGCTGGTGGGCCAGGTCGTGGCCACGATCCAGCCGTTGTCGTCGAGGGTGCCGTCGTCGTGCAGGGTCTCGAGCCGCACGGCGGTGAGCATGAAGTAGATCTGGTTGGGCTTGAAGAAGACCAGGCAGCGCTCCGCGTCGAGGGGATCGACCTCCAGGCCGGCCGCCCGCGCCGCGTCCGTCCGCGCCGCCGGCGCCACGGTCACCATGTTGAAACGGTCGCCGTCGGGATCCCAGATGAAGACCACGTCGGCCTCCCGGTCGCGCAGGCGGTCCTGGGCGCCGACGTTCTTGTAGACCTGCCACTTGCCGGGGTCGACGCCGTGGTTCACGCCGTCGACGACGCCGATGCCGTGGTAGTCGCTCGACTCCGGCTCGTGGGTGAAGGAGACGGGGCCGTCGGCGTCGCAACCGATGCCGAGCTGGGCGAAGACGCGGCGCGCGGTGGCGGCCATGCTCCCGCCCTCGGTGCAGATCGACGCCCGGAAACCGCGCGCGTGGGCCGCCGGCAGCTCGTCCAGCAGGGATGGGGGCACGATGGCGCGCAGCCCTTCGGCGTAGGCCTCGATGGGATCGAAGTCGCGCGAGATGCGGGAATCGTCGGCGGCCGCCAGGGGGATCTCGAGTCCGCCCTCGCCCGCCGCGCGGGCCAGTTCGCGCGTGCGGTCGGCGATGCGCCCTGCCAGCTCCAGAAGCTGCATGCCGCTCGCGTCCATGGGCTTCCAGCCGCCCTTGAAGCTGGGGCTGTGCGACGCCGTGAAGTTCTCGCCTCCGGACAGCTCCTCGTAGTTCACGCCGAACGACGAGAGCCAGATGGGCGTCGTGTGGCATCCCTCGGGTCTGAGGTGCACCTCCAGGCCGGCCGCCGCGTAGATGCGCGCCGCCAGGTCGATGAACTCCCGCGTGTGGGGCCGCACCTCTCCGCCCACGTGCAGGGACGTCAGCCCCTCCTCGACGGCGAGCCGCGCCCGCGCCGACAGCATCACCGCCACGTTCAGGCTGTTGAAGGGAACCCCGGGGTTGTGCATGTCCGCCGGATCGAGCAGGTCGCGGTAGCCGGCGGTGCCCAGCTTGAAATTCCGCGCCCAGTCCAGGAGCCCGGCGCGTGCCGACGCCGGCGTGATGCGGATGGTCTCGGCGACGGCGGCGAAGGGCGTGAAGAGACGCGTGGCCGGCATGTTCGGATCTCCCGTCTGGAGTCTCGTGGTCGGTGTCGCCGGTCAGCTTATCGCAGCCGACCGGACCGTCAAGTCGCGAAGCGCGCGGCGGCGGTCCGGAGAGGGCGTGCCCTCAGAGCGTGTCGCGCGAAGGGAAGACGTCGCGGAGCTCGGCGAAGGCGGCCAGGACCGCGTCTGGCCCCTCGGCGCGGATCACGCCCGCGGGCTTCAGGCCGTAGGTCACGCCCACGGCCACGGCCCCCAGGGCGCGGGCCGCCTGTACGTCGTTGGGGCTGTCCCCCACCACGGCGACCTCGGCCGGCGCGACGTCCAGGCCTTCGAGACACGTCGCCAGCATGGCCGGATCCGGCTTCCTGGGAGCCTCGTCGGCCGTCACGACGCGGCGGAAGGCTCCGTCCACGTGCAGTCCTTCGAGGATCCGGTCGGTGAAGACCCGCGGCTTGTTGGTGGCGATCATCAGGGGCAGGCGGTGGAAGTGCATCAGCGTCTCGATGACGCCCGGATAGAGGACGGTGCTGTCCAGGCAATGCCGCCCGTAGTGGTCGCGGAACACGGCCAGGCCCTCGGCGAGGGCCTCGGGTTCGGGCGCGACGCCGTCCACGGTCAGGATCCTCTCGAGGAGCTTGTCCACGCCGTCGCCCACGAACGAGACCGCCGTCGCCTCGTCGAGCGTCTCCAGTCCGAAATGGCCGCGGGCGAAATTCGCAGCCAGGGCGATGTCTCGGCCCGAGTCGATGAGCGTGCCGTCGAGATCGAAGATCATCGCCGACACGCGACGGCCCTGGTACTTCCTGCGTCCCATGACGTCTCCTCCCGCAGATGAATGACCAATCATACGCACGCGCCTTAGCGGTTGTCCACCCGCGGGCCGATCCCTATACTCAGCGTCGGCCGCAAGGAGCGGCTGTGCCGCCGGAAGGAGTCCATGAATCCCCTGGTCACAGGTTTCGTGATCTATTTCGCCATGACCGTGGCGGTCGGCTTCGCGGCCGTGCGCCTGAACCGCTCCCTGAACGCCTACCTGCTGGCCGACCGCAAACTCGGGGCCTGGGTCGCCGCCTTCTCGGAACGGGCCAGCGGCGAATCGGCCTGGCTGCTGATCGGGTTGCCGGGCCTGGCCTTCGTCTCGGGACGCTCGGCCTTCTGGGTGGCCGTGGGCTGCGTGGCCGGCATCGCGTTCTCATGGTTCGCCGTCGCACGCCGGCTGCGCGTCGAGACCGAACGGCGCGACGCCCTGACCCTGGCCGACTACTTCGAATCCCGCCACGGCGACGGGACCAACGCGCTGCGCCTGGTCGCCACCTCGATCATCCTCTTCTTCTTCACCTTCTACGTGGCGGCCCAGTTTTTGGCCGCGGGCAAGGTGCTGAACTTCTACCTGGGCCTGACGCCGTTGCAGGGCATGCTGATCGGAGCCGTGCTGGTGCTCTTCTACACCATGGCCGGCGGCCTCTACGCCGTGGCCTGGACCGACCTGGTGCAGGGCGTGATCATGCTCTTCACCCTCGTCGTGCTGCCTCTGGCGGTCCTGGCGGAACTGGGCGGTCTCGGCGGCCTGAGCGCCCGGCTCGGCGCCGCGGGCGGCGCGTACCTGGACTGGGCGCCCGGCGAGACCGGATGGCTCGCCGTCTCGGGCATCCTGGGCAGCCTGGGCATTGGTCTGGGCTACATGGGTCAGCCCCACCTCGTGCTGCGCTTCATGGCCATCTCCTCCGAGAACGAGGTCGCCAAGGGCCGGGTCATCGCCGTGGTCTGGGCGCTGCTGGCCTTCGTCGGCGCGGTGATGATCGGCCTGACGGGCCTGGCCCACTTCGGGCCGGAGGTCCTGGGCGAGGGCCGCCTGATCGCCGACCAGGAGCAGCTCATGCCCATGATGGCCCGGGAGTTCATGCCGGAGTGGCTCGCGGTGATCATGATCTGCGGCGCCATCGCCGCCATGATGTCCACGGCCGACTCGCAGCTGCTGTCGTCGGCCAGCGCCGTCAGCGAGGACGTCTACCGCCGGCTGCTCCGTCCCGACGCCGACCAGGGCCGCCTGTTGGCGGTCAGCCGCCTGGCCACCCTCGCCATCGGCTGCGTCGCCTTCCTGCTGGCCTGGCGCGCCGACGCCCTGGTCTACTCGCTGGTGCTCTACGCCTGGGCCGGCCTCGGCGCGGCCTTCGGTCCGCCGCTCCTGCTGTCCCTGTGGTGGCGGCGCACGAGCCGCGCCGGCGTGCTCGCGGGGTTGCTGACCGGAACGGCGGTGGTGCTCGCCTGGTACAACATCCCGGCCCTGAAATCCCAGCTCTACGAACTCGTGCCCGGGTTCGCGCTCTCCCTGGCCGCGACCGTGGGCTTCAGCCTGCTGTGCCCGGATCGCCGCGGAACGGAAGGGGCCGACCGATGAACGACGGTAAACACGACCCGCGACGTCCGCCCGACGGCGCCGATCCCTTCATCCCGGGCCTGGACGACGACGAACCCCTGGAATTCCTCAACAAGGAGCCTGCCGACATGTCCGACGACACCCCCCGCGATGATCAGCCGCAAGATGAGGCCTTCGAAGCGACGTACGACAACGGCTACGAGGAAAACGCGGACGACGCACCGCCGCCCCGGCGTCGCGGTCTGGCCGCGGCCGCGGGCACGAACCGGGTGATGATCGCGACCGGCGTGGTGGTCGTGGTCGCGGCCGCCCTGATCTTCTGGCCCCGGGGCGGCTCGGACCTGCCCGCCCCCGTGGGCGAACAGTTCTCCGTGGTGGCCGCGGACAGCGGGGCTCCGGACGCCGACCGGCCCGAGCGGCCGCGCAGCAGCGACGTGAACCTGTCCCTGGAGGCGCCGGCGGTCGTGCCGGAGACGCCCCAGGGAACGGGCGGGACCGCCGCCGATTCAGCGCCTGCGTCGTCCTCGTCGCGCACGCGTGCCGCGACCGGCTCGGGAGAACCCGGCCCCGACGGCAAGTGGGCCATCCAGCTCGGATCCTTCGGCTCGCGGGCCAACGCGCGGTCCATGGCGGCGGAGCTGAGCGCCAAGGGCTTCCGCGTGGAGACGCCGACCCTGCAGACGACCACCGGCGGCTCCCAGACCAAGGTCTGGATCGCCTATTTCGAGACCCACGCCGCAGCCAAGGCCTGGGCCGCCGCCCACGTCGACGAGATCGGCGGGAGCACCTACATCACGCACCGTTGACCCGTCTCACCGGGAAGGAGGCGCCCATGCGCCGAGTGGCATTCACCGGGACCGGCTACCACGTGCCGGACCGCATCGTGACCAACGAGGATCTCGCGGGAATGATGGACACCTCGGACGAGTGGATCCGCGAGCGCAGCGGCATCCGCGAACGCCGGTGGATCGCGCCCGGCCAGACCAACGGCGATCTCGCCGCCGCCGCCGCGCGCATGGCCCTCGACGACGCCGGTCTGGAGCCCACGGACGTCGACCTGGTCGTCCTGGCCACCATCAGCTCCGACAACTTCTTCCCGGGCAACGGCGTGCTGCTGGAGCGCGACCTGGGGATGGGGCACGTCGCCGCCCTGGACGTCCGCAACCAGTGCACGGGCTTCATCTACGGCGTGGCCACCGCCAGCGCCTACATCAAGTCGGAACAGGCCGACACCGTGCTCGTGGTGGGGACCGAGATCCAGTCGCCGGCCCTCGACCTCAGCGACCGCGGCCGCGACATGGCCGTGCTCTTCGGCGACGGCGCCGGCGCGGCCGTCCTGCAGGCCGCCGACGGGGACGGCGACGTCCTGGCCACGTCCCTGCACAGCCAGGGCCAGTTCAACGACGCGCTGTGGTGCGAGATGCCCTGCAGCCACATCCCCGGCCGCATCGACGCCACGCACATCGCCGAGGGACGCCACCACCCCAAGATGAACGGCCGCCTCGTCTTCAAGCACGCCGTGCGCCGCTTCTGCGAGGCCATCCAGGAGGTGCTCACCAAGGGCGGCGTGGACAAGAACGATCTCGCCCTGGTCATCCCCCACCAGGCCAACCTGCGAATCACCGAGGCCGTGGCCAAGCGCTTCGAGCTGACGCCGGAGCAGGTCTTCTCCAACATCCACAAGTACGGCAACACCACCGCCGCCTCGATCCCCATCGCCCTGGCCGAGGCCGTGCGCGAGGGACGCCTGAAGTGCGGCGACCTGCTGGTGCTGGTGGCCTTCGGGTCGGGCTTCACGTGGGGGGCGAACCTGATCCGGTGGTGAGCCCTACCGCATCTCCTCCGGCATGCCGATCCGCTTCGTCTTGAAGCTCAGGCACATCAGGCCCACGGCCAGACGCTCGTTGCGCACGATCACGTGATCGGGAGCCTTGATCTCCGTGGGAGTGAAGTTCCAGAGGCCGGTGACGCCCGCGGCGATCATGTCGTCGGCCACGATCTGGGCCACGTCCAGGGGCACCGTCAGCACGCCCAGGCGGATGCCGCGCTCGCGGATGAAGTCGGCCAACTCGGACATGGGCCGGATGGTGACGCCGCGGATCTCGCGTCCCACCAGGTCCGCGTCAACGTCGAAGACGCCCAGCAGGGGAAAGCCCTGGCGCTCGAAATTGCGGTAGTTGGCCAGGGCGTTGCCCAGGTGGCCGGCGCCGGCGATGACGATGGGCACGGGCTCGTCGATGCCGATGATCTCGCGCAGGGCCGGCACCAGCTTGTCGACCAGGTAGGGCCGGCCGGGCTTGCTGAAGCCGCCGAAGTAGTGGAAGTCGTGGCGGAGCTGGCTGGCCTTGATGTCCAGGGAGGTCGCGAGCTGCCGCGAGGAGACCTCCTGGACGCCCGCCTGTTGCAGCAGGATCAGCTTGTCGAGATAGAGCGGCAGCCGCTTGATGGTGGCGTCGGGCACGCGGAAGCGCTTGCCCCTGTTGTTGACGATGGTCACGTCGATCACCTTCTGCCGGATCGCCGGACGTGAAGCTGTGGTTTTTCGATCGAATTTGTTAGTTATATCACAGATATAGTCTAGTGACTAACAACCCGGCCTGTCAAGACGCGATCGCCCCCCGCCGGAATCGCCCCGAAAATGCCGTTGGAAGGCGGTCCGGCACCGCCTATATTTGCCGCTGCCACTGCGAATCCGAGCCGGGACTGGTCCTGCATGAGCGACATCGCCACTTTCGACCCCCTGCAGCGCGCGCCGCTGCCCGTCTACGGCAGCTGGAACGCCGCCGATTACGAGGCCCTGGGCTTCATGTGCGGCCTCGAGGTGCACCAGCAGCTGCTGACCGACCGCAAGCTCTTCTGCCGCTGCCCCGCCGGCTGCTACACGCGGGACCACGACGTGGAGATCCTGCGGCACATGCGCCCCACCCTCTCGGAGATGGGCGACTACGACGGCACGGCTTTGATGGAGTTCAAGACCCGCAAGCGGATCACCTACCTGCTGGACAACGCCTCGGTCTGCACCTACGAGATGGACGACGCCCCGCCCTTCGAGATGGACCCCCGCGCCCTGGACATCTCCATCGCCATCTCCCTGATGCTGGGCCTGCAGGTCGTCGACGAGATCCACATCGCGCGCAAGCAGTACCTGGACGGCAGCATCCCCACGGGCTTCCAGCGCACGGCCATCATCGGCGTCAGCGGGAGCGTCCCCTTCGGCGAGCGCCGGATCGGCATCCGCCAGCTCTCCATCGAGGAGGATTCCTGCCGCGAGGTGACCGACCGGGGCCACGACCGCGTCTACCGCACCGACCGGCTGGGCATGCCCCTGATCGAGACCGTCACCGAGCCCGACATGCGCACGCCCGAGGATGCGGCCGCGGTCTGCGAGCTGCTGCGCCGGCTGGCGCGGGCCTCGGGCCTGGTCCGCACGGGCGTCGGCGCGGGTCGCGAGGACGTGAACGTGAGCATCGCCGGCGGCACGCGCGTCGAGATCAAGGGCGTCGCCTCCATCAAGGAGATCCCCCGCCTGGTGCACAACGAGGCCCTGCGCCAGCGCAGCCTGCTGGCCATCCGTCGCGTGCTGGACGAGCGGGGCGTGACCGCCGATTCCATCGAGGAACGCTGGCTCGACGTCAGCGACATCCTGCAGGGCTCGACCCGGCCCAACCTCCAGGACACCCTCGCCGGGGGCGGACGCGCGGCGGCCGTGCCCCTGCCGGGCTTCGAGGGCCTGATGGAGACGCCGACCCAGCCCCGAACCCGCTTCCTCAAGGAGTTCTCGGACCGCGTGCGCGTGGTGGCCTGTCTCGATTCGCTGCCCAATATCGCCTGTTCCACCGCAGAGACCGACATCCTGACGGGGACCGAATGGAGCCGCGTGGAGAAGCGCTGCGGCGTGGACCACGGCACGCCGGTGATGGTGGTCTGGGGCCCGGAGCGGGACGTGGAGACCGCGGTCGGCGAGATCCTGATCCGCGCCCGCGACGCCGTCGAGGGCGTGCCGTCTGAGACGCGTCAGTCCCTGCCGGACGGCACCAACGGCTTCGAGCGCATCCTGCCCGGCCCGAGCCGCATGTACCC
>Ga0180435_10005669_pt1 | contig 12099 bp, 6 predicted proteins | sample SS_ome_3_FD_132467 | JGI IMG/M metagenome (GOLD analysis project Ga0180435, IMG submission 132467) | Hypersaline lake sediment archaeal communities from the Salton Sea, California, USA - SS_3_S_1 metaG | ecosystem: Environmental > Aquatic > Non-marine Saline and Alkaline > Hypersaline > Sediment...
CCATCGAGGACGGCAGGATCACCGGCCTGGGCCGGGCCATGTTCCGTCTGCCGCTGGATGCCTCCTTCTCCCGGGTGCTGCTGGAGGCGAAGCAGGAGGGCTACCCGGGCCATGTGCTGCAGGCCCTGGTGGATCTCACGGCCGTGCTCAACCTCGACCGCCGGCTCTTTCTGCCCCCGCCGGGCGGCAGCCGAGGGGAAGACGTGGCCGGGGAACGCCGGTCACTGGCCGAAAGCGGCTGTGACGCCGCCGTCCTGGTCCGCGCCCTGCGCTGCGACCGTGTGAAACAGCTCGAGCTGAACCCGGCCGTGCTCGGCGAAGCACGCAAGGTGGCCGGCCAGGTACGCCGCCTGCTGGGCCTCGACCCGCCGGGCAAGGCCCACACGGACCGCGTGGACAGCCGGGGCATGGCCCTGGCCTGGCTGCGGGCCATCCCCGGGTCGGCCTTCGTGCCCCGCGCCCGGCGGGATGCCTGGGCCAACGATTCCGGGATGGAGCTGGTGCTCTCACGCGACTCGGCACTGAAAGCCGGCACACCGGCGCTGGTGGCCGCGGCTCGCCGCACGGTGGTGGGACGCGGCGGTCGAAAAACCACCTTCGCCACCTGCGCCCTCCCCGCCGATTTCAAGCTGCTCGTCGAAGCGGGGCTCGGTGAGATCTGCACGGGCAGGGTAAGGCTCGAGCGGGGACAGGTGCTGGCGATGACCGAACGACGTTATGCCGGCGCGGTTCTGGAGCGCTGCGAGGAGGAGCCGCGGGGCGCGGCGGCCCGGCAGTCAGCGGCCCGCCTGATCCTGGAAAACCGGCTGTTCAAGGGCGCCGGCGCAGCGGTGGTGGAAGGCATCGAACGGCACAACCTCCGCTGCCGGCTCGACCCCCGGGCCGGGCGCGAAATCGAGGACACCGAGAGCTGGCTGGCGGCCCGGCTGCACGACCTGGGGCTGGAGCGGGTTTCGGAACTGGAGATGATCTCCACGGCGGACCTGCTGCCGCCCGGCCCGGGGCCCGAGGAGGAAGCGGAATTCGACCGGCGGTTCCCCCGGCGGCTCAACCTGGGGAACCTGCAGTGCCGGGTGGAGTATGATCCAGCGGGAAAGACGATCACCCTGGTCCGGGAGGCCGGGCTCACCCGCCAGCCCCCGGACCCGCGCTACCTGCCGCCCTGGCCGGGCTGGCGAATCCGCTTTCGCGACCGGCAGCGGGTGGTCCCGGTACGAGGATAGGACGATGGCACAGGGGCAGGAACAGAGCGGCAGGACCGGCATCACGATCCTCGTGCTGGCCCACGTCCTGCTCTCCCTCGCCTTTGCCCTCGCCATACCGCTCTGGGAAGCCCCGGACGAACCGGCCCACTTCCTCAGGCTGCGGGCCGAAGCGCGACGGATGGGACTGCTCTCGGGCCGCGAAACGAGCCGCTGGCTCTTCCCGCCGGGTGGAGAGAAGCCGCCCGGACACCCGGGGCTCGAGCTGCAGCGCGGCGGGGGATTCTGGAAGAAGGGCACCGTGGTCAGCGGCTACGAGCGCCACCAGCCGCCGGGGTACTACCTGCTGGCCGCACCGCTGCTGGCCTTCACCGGCGGCGGCGGCCAGGCGCCGTTCTTCTTCAACCACCAGTATGAATCCCACCTCGGCCCGGTCTTTTTCCACGGGGCCGACCGGGACCCGCCGTACAGCGGTGTCCGCCGGTCGGTGCTCGCCCTGCGCCTCCTCTCCACCCTGTTCGGCGCGGTGACAGTGGTGCTGGTCTGGCGCATCGCCCTGGCCCTCTTCCCCGCCGGCCCCGGCCGCGGCAGGTTGGCCCTGCTCGCCGCCGCACTCACCGCCTTCCTCCCACAGTTCGTTTTCATCACCTCGGTGATCAACAACGACGCCCTGGCCATGGCCCTCTCGGCGGCCTTCCTCCTCGCCCTGGTGCGCCCGGGAAGCGGAAGGCTCGTCTCCTTCCGGCGGGGCCTGCTGCTGGCCCTGATTCTCGCCGCCGGGCTGCTCACCGAATTCGCCCTGCTCTTTCTCCTGCCCGCGGCACTGGCCTGGTTCAGCGCCGCGGGGGCGAAGCGCTCGCGGCTGACCATGGCCGCCGCCCTGTCCACGGCCTTCCTGCTGCCCCTGTCGCTGCTGGCCCTGCCCGCCCGCTTCATACCCGCATCGGCACACTGGGACCCGCTGCGCCAGCTCGATCGTTTCGCCATGATGGGCCACGGCCTGCTGGAGTGGGGTTCGCTGCGTGAGATGGCCCGTCTCTTCTTCACCTCGGCCTGGGCCACCTTCGGCTGGATGTCGGTCCAGCCCCCGCTGCCGCTCATCGCGGCTTTCGCAACGGTCTCCCTGCTCATCACCTGGGGGCTGGTCCGTCTCTTCTCCCCGGCGCCACGGAAGGCCCCCCGAAGCACCCCGGCCATGGCCGCCGGTACGCCGCTGCTCTTCGCCGCCGCGCTGGCCTGCCTTGCCTTCATGGTGCTGAAGAACGCCCTGTTCACTTTCCAGCCCCAGGGCCGCATGCTCTTTCCGCTGCTGCCCCTTGCCGCCCCGCTGGCCGCCGCCGGCCTGCAGCGCCTCACCCCTGGTCGACGCCTGATCGGCCCGGCCGTGGCGCTGTTCATGATCGGCGCCACGTTCTACGGGCTCCTGGGCATGATCAGACCCTTCTACGCCGCCCGGCGCGCGCCGATCCGATTCACCCTGCCCCACGAATCCGCTATACTGTATGGCCTCTACGGCGCGGGTTTCACGGTGGACGAGCATGCCGGCCAGTCCACCCGGGCCGGGCTGCAGCGCACCGGCGCCCTGCGGCTCTGCAACCCGAACGGCCGGCCGCTGGCTGCGGCGCTCCGCTTCACCGCCGAGCCCACCGGCGAGCCGACCACGCTCGAGATCTGGGATCGCCGGGAACGGATCGGCCGGATCGAGCTCGCGCCCGGCGGGCAGCGGTTCCACCGGCTGGAGCGCCGCGAGCTGCCGCCCGGGGAAACGGTGATCTTCTTCCACCTTCCGGACGGCGACCGGGGCGTTTCGTGCCGGGTGAGCGGACTGGCCCTCGAGCCTTCCGCCCGCTGACAACGCCGCCGGCCACCGGGAAAGGACCGACGATGGGCAGTGACGACAAGGGACCCCCCGCCACGAACGGCGAGGATTTCAAATTCCGTTTCAAGATCGGCGAGGACGCCCCCGGCGACGCGGTGTACGACGACCCGCTCACCGAGCTGGTGCGCAGCCAGCTCGAGGCCCTGCTCGACGTGGTGGTGCTGACCCGCAACGGCGAAGAGGTCCGGGGACTGGACGGGTTCCGCTTCATGAAACACCTCGACCGCCAGTATCACATCCACCCGGAAGAGCAGGACTGACCCCGATGACCGCCGAGCCGCACAATCCCCTCAGCAACGAAGAACGGGACGCAGCCCTGCGCTCCCTGCTCTCGACCACCCTGCGCAACGTGTCGCGGGTGGCCGGCCTGGAGAGCGGCGGCCGCCCGCTGGAACCGGCCGCCACCTGGTTCACCGCCGGGCCGGCCGAGTCCATGGGGGACGGGGAGACGGTAAAAGTTCCCCGCCGCTACTACTACCCGCTGCAGCACTTCCGTGCCGAGGAACCGCGGGCGCTGCTCGTGCACCGCCTGCTCGGGGGGGCGCTGCGGCTGGGCCGGCTCCACGAGGAGGGCCGCGACGGCCAGGTCACCGCATGGACGCTGCGCCACCTCGAACACTGGCTGGTGGATGAAGAAACCGATCCGGGATCGACGCTGGGCAATATCTCCTGGTACTGCAAGGTCAAGTGCAAGTTCTGTTACCAGATCGGTCATCCGCCGGAACTGAAGTCGCCCCGCTATACCACGCCGCGGGAGGAGATCGAGACCAAGATCCGCTACTACCGCCCGGAGCGCAAGCAGCGCCTGTTCCACGCCACCAATTACGACACCAACGAGATCCTGACCTACCCCGGCGTGGTGGAGCTGATGCACAAGCTGCGGGCAAAGACCGACCGCCCCTTCTACAACATCACCACCAACGGCGTTCCGCTCACCCCGCAGATGATCAGCGACCTCAAGCCGCTGCTGCCCTTCGAGCTGGGGATCTCGATCAACTCCACCAATCCGGGCCTGCGCCGCAAGCTGATGCGGGACAAGCAGCCCGAGGTGGCCATCGAGAGCATGCGACGGCTGCGTGAGGAGAACATGCCGTTCCTGGCCAGCATCGTCGCCTGGCCCGAGTTCACCCTCGAGGACCTGGAGCAGACGATCCGCGACCTGGACCGCATTCCACCCGCGGAGATCCGTGTCTGCCTGCCGGGCTACAGCAAGTATTTCTCCGCCGATCCGCTCTTCGACCGGGACGAGGTGTGGCAGGGCATCGTCGGCCTGGTGCGCCGCCTGCGCGACGAGCTCACCGTGCCGATCATCCCCCTGCCCTCGATCTACGAAGAACACCTGCACGACGAGTTCCACAACCAGCCCTACGTCCAGGGCGTGGTCCCCGGGTCACCGGCCGCACGGGCCGGCGTGCAGCGGGGGGACGTGGTGGCCTCGGCGAACAACGTCCGGCTGCCCCACCGGCCGGCGGCGCGTTACGCGCTGACGAAAATGCACGAGGAGGGCGTGAAGCTGGTCTGGCTCAAGGTGCTGCGCGACGGCGCGGAGACCGACCTCGTGCTGCGCGAGGGCTCGGACAGCGATTTCGCCTTCCCCTACACCCGGGACCTCGCCGTCCTGCACCGCATGCCCTACGGCCTGCTGCTGCCCCAGGGCCTGGGCCACGAGGTGATGGGACAGGTGAAGCAGCTGGCCGCGCACCACCGGGCGGAACGGGTGCTCATCCTCACCTCCACGCTGATGCGCCGGCCGATGCAGCTGATGCTCGACCAGGTCGGCGGTATCGAGGGCGCCGACGTGGAGTGGGCCATCCCCGAAAACCGCTATCTCGGCCCGAACATCTTCATGGGCGACCTGCTCACCGTGGAGGACTACGTCAACTTCCTCCGCGAACACCAGGCCGCGGGCCACCCGCGCCCCGACCTGGTGCTCATCCCCGGTTCGGCCTTCTCCACCTGGCGCCGCGACATCACCGGCCGCACCTTCTACGAGATCGGACGCCTCACCGGGCTCACCGTGGAGATGATGCAGGTCACCCGCATCTGGGCCTGAATTCACGCTCCGGAATCCTGCCGCTGCGTTACGGACCGATGAAAAATGCTGACATACCACCAGAAGTATGCTGCGCTCGTTTATCGTCCCAAGCCGTGCTGCAGAACCACAGGGAGTGAATGCAGACCGATTCGAACTTCGTGATTCGCCCTCAATCATCTTGACTGATCAAATTGCCTTCGCCCACAATACCGACACCCGCATCCGAACCAATTCTCTCGGCTGGAGCCGGATGAGCATCGACCACCAGGGCCGGGACCGCGAAACCGGGCACCCGCCACGGCCGGGCCGGGCACTGCTCGTCGCCGGCGGCTGCCTGTTCGCCGCTCTGGCCCTCGGTTTCCTCAGCCCCCATGTCGCCGCCCCGATCATCGCCGGCGACAGCGCCGACTACTTCCTCATGCTGCAGTCCTGGGCCGACCACGGCAGCCCTGACCTGCGGCCGGAAGAGATCGAAGCGCTGGACCGGCTGCTGCCCGGCCCGGTGCCCTTTTCGCAGCACGGCCATCCTTACGCCGGGTACCGCCAGGCCAGCAACGGGCGATGGTATTGCATGCACTTCTGGCTCTACCCGCTGCTCGCCCTGCCGGCCCGGGCCCTCCTCCAGGCATCAGGCGGCAACGTGGTCGCCGCCTTCCAGGTGACCAACATCACGCTCTTCTGTCTCACCGTCTTCCTGCTCATCTTCAACGGCCGATCGGCGCCGTCGCGCCGGATTCCATTTCTGCTGCTTGCCGCCCTGGGGCCGGTGATCTGGTTCCTGCGCTGGCCCCACCCCGAAGCGTTCACCTGGTGCTGCACCGCCCTGTCGCTGCACGTTCTCGGCCAGCGCCGCTACGGCTTGTCGGCAACGATCGCCGCCGTCGGTGCGCTGCAGAACCCGCCGCTCATGCTGCTCGGCCTGATCGCCGCCGGTTCGGCGGTGGCGCGGCACCGCGTCAGGGGCCTCGTGGTCGCCGCCGGCCTGCTGCCCGCCCTGGTTGCGCCGCTCTTCTACTTCTACCACTTCGGTGTGCCGAGCCTGATCGCCGGCACCGGGGGAATGGACCTCGCCCTCATCTCACCGATGCGTACCGCCAGCCTGCTCCTCGACTTCGACCAGGGGATGCTGCCCCATCTTCCGGCGGTGCTGCTCTTTGGCGCCGCCGGCGCCGTCCTCGCCGTGATCGGCAAGCGACACCTGGGGATGGCCCTCACGGCCGGGCTCATCGGCATGCTCATCATCGTCCAGGCGGCGCCCAACTGGAACAACGGCACCACCGGACCGATGCGCTATGCCGTCTGGATCGCCCCGCTTTTCGCCTGGCTCGCCGCCGGTTACCTGCCCTGGGAGCGGCGCCGGATGCGCGTGCTGCTCGCCGCCGGCCTGCTCGTCCAGGCGGCGATCATCACCGGCAGTGATGGCCGGCCCGACTACCTCAGGCGGTCGCCCCTCTCCGCCTGGGCCCTTCACCGCTTCCCCGCCCTCGTGCACCCCGAACCGGAAATCTTCACCGAACGCCAGTCAGGCCGCGACGGGTACTTCCAGAAGCAGCTGCCCGCGGGTTTCGTCGGGCGCGACGGCTCACTGCTCAAAGTGCTTAGCACAGACGAGGCCCTGCCGGACATCTGCCGCAGGTTCGGCTTCACCCCCGGCGACCGGGCCCTGCGCATCCGTCGCCTGGGCCGGCCCTTCCCCGGCCTGCTCTACCTCCACCCACCCCGGGGGTCGATAAATGTCGTGGAACCAATAGAATGGGGCGGTCAGGCCCTGGCACGGGGTATCGATTTCGGGTTTCACGAGCTGCCCGGGGCGATCCTCGATCCTCATCTGAGGCTCCAGTTGCGGCTGACCAACCTGGCACGATTCCGCTTCTGGGGCATTTCCTCCGGGGCCCGCCATCCGCTCGACCTGGCGTGCCGGGTGAGGGACGAGGCGAGCGGCGGCGAGCGGATCATCCCCGTCCCGGCCCCGCTCGACCTCGCGCCGGGAGAAACCATTTTCCTCTCCCTCAGCATCGACCTGCCGCGAACGGCGGGCCGCTTCCACGTCGAGATCCAGGCGGCGCTGAAGGGCCTCGTCTGGGGTGAGCGGCGGGTCGGATTCGCCATCGACGTCCTCGGTGCCGACGAACGCAGCTACCTCGCCCGAATCGTGCCGGACGACCGTTGGCAAGCCGATTCAGGCGTGTGATACGATAAGTCTTTGGTTGACGAAATGGGGTTCCCGCCGTCTTCCAACCGCCGCTGATCAATCCCGTTGCCGTCGAAGGAACGCACCGATGAGCGACCAGCAGGACAACCAGTCAGAACTGATCGAAAAACTGAGGGCCAGCGAAGACCGGGCCCGCACCATTTTCGAATCGGTCCAGGTGGGGATCATGGTCCAGGCCGCCGACGGCCGGTTCACCTATGCCAACCGGGTGGCCGAACAGATTTTCGCCCTTCCTGCCGGGGAGATCACCGACAAGACCAGCGAGGCCCCGGTGTGGCAGATGGTCCTCGAGGACGGCACGCCGGTTCCCGCCGAGGACCACCCCTCGATGATCACCCTGCGCACGGGCCAGCCGATGCGCAACGAGTTGCGCGGCCTCTTCACCGGTGACCCGGAGAATACCCGCTGGCTGCTGATCAACACCGAACCGGTCTTCGGGAATGACGGCGAAACACCCAGCGAAGTGATCATCACCTTCAACGACATCACCGAGCAGATCAATGACGCCCGGCGGTTGCGGGAGAGCGAGGAGCGCTACCGATTGCTCTTCGAAACCGCCCAGGACGCGATCTTCATCGCCGACCCGGAAAGCGGGATGATGCTCGACTGCAACCGCAAGGGCGAAGAGTTGATCGGCCGCAGCCGGGAAGAACTGCGCCGCATGCACCAGACCGAGCTGCACCCGCCGCAGGAGCGCCGGCAGTACAGTGCTGACTTCGGGAGAGCGGCGTCAACGAAGGGCGCCAGGTTCACCGAACTGGAGGTGCTTCACCGGGACGGGCACCGCATTCCGGTGGAAATCAGTTCCGGCGGCACCATTGAAATGGGCGGCCGCCAGGTGCACTTCGGGATCTTCAGGGATATCTCCGAGCGGAAGGAAACGGAGAGCGCCCTGCGGCACAGCGAAAGTCTCTTCCGCAAGGTCTTCGAGCTGCTGCCGGTGGGGCTCTGGCTCGCCGACCGCCAGGGGAAACTGCTCGAGGGCAACCCCATGGGGGTCAAGATCTGGGGCGGCAGCCCGCTGGTGCCCCAGGAGGATTACGGCGTGTTCAAGGCCCGGCGCCTGCCCTCGGGGGAGGAGATCGCCCCGGACGACTGGGCCCTGGCCCGGACGGTGAACAAGGGCGTGACCATCGCCGACGAGCTGCTGGAGATCGACGCCTTTGACGGGGTCACGCGGACCATCCTCAACTACACCGCGCCGGTGCTCGATGACGAGGGCAAGGTCATGGCCGCCATCGTGGTGAACCACGACATCACCGAGCAGAAGAAGGCGGAAGCGCAGCTGCGGGAAAGTGAGGAACGCTACCGCAGCTACGTGGACAATGCGCCCTACGGTATCTTCATCTGCGATGAACAGGGGCGTTACCTCGACCTCAACCGTGCGGCCAGTGACATCACCGGCTTCAGCCGTGAGGAGCTCCTCGGCATGTCGATTACCGACATCGTCGCGGAGTCGGACCTGGAGTCGGGCCTGCAGCACTTTCAGCGGGTCCTGGAAACCGGACGTTCGAGCGGCGAACTGCGCTTCAGGCACAAGGAGGGATACCTGCGCCACTGGTCCGTGGAAGCGGTGAAGATTGCCGACAACCGCTTGCTCGGCTTCGTCACCGACATCACCGACCGGATCGGCGCGGAAGAAGAGCGCCAGCAACTGGAGCAGCAACTGCACCAGTCGCAGCGCATGGAGGCGATGGGCCGGCTGGCCGGCGGCGTGGCCCATGACTTCAACAACCTGCTCACGGTGATCAACGGTTTCTCGGAACTGCTTCTCGAAAACCTCACTCCCGAAGACCCGATGCGTGTTGACGTGGAGGAGATTCGAGGAGCCGCACGCACGGCGGCCAGCCTCACCGAGCAGCTGCTGGCCTTTTCCCGGCGGCAGATCATCGCCCCCCGTGTGCTCGACCTCAAGCAGAAGTTCCCCCCGATGGAAAGCATGCTCCGGCGCCTGATCGGGGAGGACATCGAACTGGTTTCCGACCATGCCGCTGACACCTGGAACATCCGCTTCGATCCGGGCCAGGTTGACCAGGTGCTGGTCAATCTGGCGGTCAACGCCCGGGACGCCATGATGGAGGGGGGAACGCTGACCATCCGGTCGCGCAATGTCGCACTCACCACCGATGCCCCGGAACCTTCCGGCATGGTGCCGGAAGGGGAATATGTCAAACTCACGGTCAGCGACAGCGGCTGCGGCATGCCCCCCGAAACCGTGGCCCGGATTTTCGACCCCTTCTTTACCACCAAGGAGGTGGGCAAGGGCACCGGCCTGGGGCTGGCCACGGTCTACGGCATCCTCGAACAGAACGACAGCCACATCACCGTTGAATCCGAGGTGGGCCGGGGCAGCACGTTCCGCATCTTCATCCCCCGCCACCGGGGCTCACCGGGGGAGGCCGAACCCGGGGCCGCGGACCTGGATGCCACGGGGACGGAAACGATTCTCGTGGTGGAGGACCAGGACATGGTACGGGCGCTGGCCGAACGCGTCCTGCGCAGCCACGGCTACCAGGTGATCAGTGCCCGGGACGGCGGCGAGGCCCTGATCAAGGCGGAAGCACACGACAACGGCATCGACCTCGTGCTCACCGACATGGTGATGCCCAAAATGAGCGGCAAGGACCTCGTGGACCGGCTCGCCCGCCTCGAACGGGGCATCAGGGTTCTCTACATGTCCGGCTACACCGATGACGCCATCGCCCGGCACGGTATCTTCGAGGGTGGTGACCACTTCATCCGCAAGCCGTTCTCCCCTGGAGACCTGGTACGACAGGTGCGCCGGATCCTCGACAGCTGAACCTCGCTCCCTTTGCCAAAACCACGCCGCTCCTGTATCCTTGCCGCCAGTATGTACCCGGCAACGGAAGCCCGCGACACCGGCCGGACCGACCCGCATTCCAGCACCACCTCATGGGAGATCGAGCATGAACCGGAAATCCGCCCGCCTGCAGACCGTTGCCACGTGCTTCCCGGCACTGTTGCTGCCACTGGTTTTGACCCTGGCTGCCGGCATCCCGGCAGCGGCGGGTTCGGACCTGCTGCTCTTCGAGGATTTTGACGGCTCCTGGGTCGCCGACCCCGACGGCGGCCCGTACACCGTTCCCGACGGCTGGGACATTGACGGCATCTGCACGGCATCGCAGGACGGATTTCCCGGGATGACCCACTACTGGGCCCGCTACGATGATTCCCTGCAGCCGCTTCCCTGGTCGGCGCCCCATGCCGCAGGCACCTGGTGGAGCGACGGCACGGGCGGCGACCCGGTCTCCGGCGCCCAGGACGAGTGGCTCATCGCCCCCGAGATCGATGCCACGGGAACGGCGAACCTGTATCTCACCTTCCGCTCCTGCTACACCATGGCCAGTTACGGCGCGGCGGACACGGCCCACGATTACATCAAGGTCTCCACCGACGGCGGCTCGAACTGGGAGATCGCCGGAGACCTGTGCCATGACCAGGGCCACTATTTCGCCGGGGCGACCGGCGGGCCCGGGGGCACCGGCTGGAACTGGAACGAATACCCGGTGGTGGTGGACCTCGGCGCCTGGGACGGCAGCCCCTCCCTGACCATCGCCTTCCACTACGAAACCGACGGCATGGCGCCGCACGGCATCTGGTCGGTGGACGACGTGCAGTTGAGCCAGGGCCGATCGCTGCTGCTCTGCGGTCCCGGCGAGGGGCCGGACAACGTCAGTGACGTCCACGGCTACCTGCCGGCCACCCTCGAGCAGGCGATCTCCTTCGATGCCTACGGCGTGGAGAAGTTCGGGGTCAACATGGCCGCCGGCTCGCTCAACGGCAGCGGTGACCAGATCATCACCGGTGCCGGGCCGGGCGCGGTGTTCGGGCCCCACGTCCGGGGGTTCGACGGTGACGGCGCCCCGCTTCCCGGGGTGAGTTTCCTGGCCTACGGCACCAACCGCTTCGGAGTCAACGTGACCGCCGGCGACATCGACGGCGACGGCTACGACGAGATCGTCACCGGCGCCGGGCCGGGCGCGGTCTTCGGGCCGCACGTCCGCGGCTGGAACGTGGACGGCGGCGCGGCGGCGCCGATCCCCGGCATCAGCTACTTCGCCTACGGCACCCTGAAGTGGGGCGTGAACCTCGCCGGCGGGGATATCGACGGCGACGGGATCGACGAAATCATCACCGGCGCCGGGCCGGGCGCGGTCTTCGGGCCCCACGTGCGCGGCTGGAACTACGACGGCGGCTCGCTGGCCGCCATCCCCGCGGTGAGCTTCTTCGCCTACGGCACCAACCAGTTCGGCGTGAACGTCTCCGCGGCCGATGTGGACGGCGACGGCATCGACGAGATCATCACCTCGCCGGGCCCCGGACCGGGCTTCACCGCGCACATCCGCGGCTGGAACTACGACGGCCTGGCCATCGCCGCCATCCCGTCGCTCAGCTTCCGCGCCTTCGATGACACGAGCTACGACGGCGGGGCCGTCACGGCGGTGGGCGTGCTGGAGTAGAGCGGGTGCCCGGCCGAGCGGACTGGGCCGTCACAATGCCTGGTATGCTGCAGCACGGCGGGTGCCCGGCTGGCGGGGCGGTCACAACGCCGAATGAAACAAAGCCGAAAGGAACAAAACGGTACCTGACCCCGTTCCGTTTCATTCGGCTGGGCAGCGGTCGACGTGCGTGCTGCCGCAGGGTGAGTGCCCGGCTGGGCGTGGGTATTCGGCGGAAAAGGCAGGACAACCGTGGCAACAACGTCGAATGGAAGAAATCGGTACCTGACCCCGTTCCGTTCCAGGACAAC
>Ga0180435_10005670_pt1 | contig 12096 bp, 9 predicted proteins | sample SS_ome_3_FD_132467 | JGI IMG/M metagenome (GOLD analysis project Ga0180435, IMG submission 132467) | Hypersaline lake sediment archaeal communities from the Salton Sea, California, USA - SS_3_S_1 metaG | ecosystem: Environmental > Aquatic > Non-marine Saline and Alkaline > Hypersaline > Sediment...
GAGCGCCACATGGACCGCATCGCCCGTGAGTTGGAGATGTCCCCGCTAGACATCCGCCGGCGCAATCTGCTGCGCGACGGCGATCAGTTGCCCTTCGGACAGAGGCTGCCAGAAGGGGGCAGTGGCGCCGCGGCGGTGCTCGAGCATGCTGTGCGACATGCGCAGTATGTCGAGCGTCGAGCGGCCTGCGCGCAGGCGAACCAACGCGATCCGCACCGTCGGCGAGGCATTGGATTGTCGCTCTACTTCCACGGCGGTGGTTTCACCGGAGCGGGGGAAGAGCGGATTGCCGCAAAGGTGGGAGTGCGTTTCGCGCCGGAGGGTGTGGTCGAGATCCTGACCAGCAACGTGGAGATGGGGCAGGGGGCTTCCACCGTCCTCTGTATGATTGCGGGCCAGGCGCTGGGCATTGATCCGGTCCATGTGCGCCACGTCATGCCCGACACCTCGGTGGTTCCCGACAGCGGCCCGACAGTCGCATCACGCACGACGATGATCGTGGGCAAGATCTTGGTGGCTGCCTGTCGACGAATGGCCGCCCAACTCCCTTCGGGGCGGTTCATGGAGACGGCGCGACGCTGGGTCGCAGCCGGAAAAGAGCTGGCGGGTGAGGCGGAGTACACGCCGCCTGAGGGCCAGCACTGGGATGAGGAGAACTACCAGGGCGATGCCTACAAGGCCTACAGCTGGGGGGCGGATGTCGTAGAAATCGAGATCGATCCCGCGACGATGGAGGTTCGGCCGCGGCACGCCTATGCGGTGGTCGAGATCGGCCGCGCGATTCATCCCGTGCTCGTCGCCGGCCAAGTGGAGGGGGGCACACTGCAGTCCCTCGGCTACGGTTACCTCGAGGAACTCAAGGTCCGCGACGGTCGGTTTCTCAACGATCGTATGGCGACCTACATCGTCGCCACAGCGATGGATGCGCCCGTGTTCGAAGTAGGCATCGAGGAACTGCCATTTCCCGGAGGACCCTACGGGGCCAAAGGCGTGGGAGAGCTGCCGTTCAATGGCGGCGCCCCGGCCCTGGTCGCGGCGATCGACCAAGCGACGGGCCAGTTCGTGACGAGGATCCCGGCGACCCCCGAACGACTCCTGCGCACCGAGGCGGATGCGGATGGATGCGGTGATACGGATTGAACTGACGGTCAATGGGCACGCCCACCGATTGGCAGTCCCGCCGTGGCGGCGCTTGCTGGATATCCTGCGCGAGGACCTAGGACTGACTGGGACCAAGGAGGGATGCGGCGAGGGCGAATGTGGAGCCTGTGCCGTGCTGCTCGATGGCCTGCTCGTCAATTCCTGTCTCGTGCCGGCCCTACAGCTCGATGGCTGCAGCGTGACGACGATCGAAGGATTGGCATCGGGGGGGCAACCCGACCCCGTGCAGCAGGCCTTTCTCGATGAGGGTGCCGTACAGTGCGGCTTCTGCATTCCCGGCATGGTGTTGGCAGCACATTCGGCTCTGCGGCAGCGACCGGATCCGTCGCGCGAGGAGATCTGCCGCGACCTGGCGGGCAACCTCTGCCGCTGCACCGGCTACGAGAGGATCATTCGTGCCGTGCAGCGGGCGGCCCGGTCGCCGCGCCCGCTCATGCCAGTCGCTGTGACTGGCGGCGGGCGTCCGTCAATGGCATGGCCCCAACTTCGCGCCCGTTTGAAGACCGGCGGGCCGGTACGCTTCGTTGCCGGCGCGACCGACCTGCTGGCCAGTCGCGAGGGCGAGTTCCCGCCCGAAGGCGAGCCGCTCGATCTCATGCGCATCCCCGCCCTGAACGGCATCCGCCAGCAAGACGGCGTGCTTTCGATCGGCGCCACGACCACCGTGGCGGAGCTTTTGCGCAACCGGGTCATCCAGGAGCGTCTTCCGGCATTGGCCCAGATGGCGAGCGATTTCGGCGCTCCCGCCATCCGCAATCGGGCGACGCTTGGCGGCAACCTTGCTTCCGCTTCCCCGGCCGCCGATGGAGCTCCGGTCCTGATGGCGCTGGGCGCCCGAGTGGAAGTCGATGGGGCGGCGGGCCGACGCGAGATCCCGCTCGAGCAGTTCTATCGCGCGTATCGACAGACGGCGCTGGAACCCGGAGAGCTGATCGCACAGCTGCACGTGCCGCTCTGTGACCCTCCATTGCGCCAGGGATTCTTCAAAGTCGGAACGCGGCGGGCACAGTCGATTGCCAAGGTCTCGGTCGCCTGTGCTGCCCGCATGGATGATGCCGGCTGCTGGCGCGACGTGCGGATTGCCTGTGGGAGCGTATCCGCGGTGCCGCTACGGCTCTCGGCGGCCGAAGCTTGCCTGGAGGGTGAACGGGCGTCCGTTGAGCTTCATCAGCACGCGGCCGATGTCGTGCGCCGCGAGATTGCGCCGATCGACGATGTGCGCTCGACAGCGGCCTATCGCCGTGCGGTGGCCGGGCGTTTGGTCACGCGCTTCCTGGAAGCGGCGGTGAAGCCATGAGCGATCTGGCGGCGATCGTCCTGGCGGCCGGGGCGGGACACCGTTTCGGCGCACCGAAGGCGCTTGCGCGATGGCGCGGACGTACATGGCTGGCCCTCGCCCTGGCGAACTTGAGCGAGGCGGGTTTCGACACAATCGTGGTGGTCATCGGCGCCCAAGCGGCGCGCGTGCGGCAGGAGGCGCAAACGGAGGTAGATTCGGCTTGGCATGAACAGATGGCCGGGTCCGGGTGCGCGGATCTGCGCTGGGTGACGAATGCGCAGTGGCAGGCGGGACGCAGTGGCAGCCTCGCCCGAGGTATCAGCGCTCTTGATGCTGGGATGCGCGGAGCCCTGATTCACGCGGTCGATCATCCCCTCGTTCAGGTCTCGACCTTTGCCGGCCTGGCGCGTGCGTTCGCGCAAAGCGCATCTCCCACGCGCAGGATATTCGTGCCCCGCTTCGCCGGCCAGCGTGGGCATCCCATTCTGATTGGCAGTATGATCTGGCCCGAGATTCAGGCCCTCGGCGCCGATGAGCCATTGCGCCAGGTCGTTCACCGGGACCCCGGGCGTATCCATGAAGTGCCTGTGGATGACGCCGGCATTCATGGCAATGTCAATCGTCGGGAGCAATGGGAAGCTTACGCCCGAGACCATGGAGAGAGAAGTTCGGAGAGACAGGAATGATAGCTCACACGTTACGACAGGCTCTGAGAGCGATCGAGCAGGGGGAGACGTTTGCCATCGTCTCCGTCATCACCACGGAAGGATCAGCGCCGGGCAAGCCGGGACACAAGATGATCGTCTACGCCGATGGGCGTCAGGAGGGGACCGTCGGAGGAGGCAGCGTCGAGGCGGAGGCCCATCAGGCGGCGCGCGACATGATCGCCCGGCGGCAAGGCGGGTGGCTGACCTACTCACTCGATCCGGAAGCACGCGAGGGGATTGGCTCCTATTGCGGCGGCAAGATCACGCTGGCCGTGGAGGTGATTGCCTCCAGCGTACGGCTGCTGCTCTGTGGGGGGGGGCATGTCTCGCAAGCCTTTGCCCGTCAGTGCGAGTGGCTCGGATACCCCTACACGGTGGTCGATGAGCGCGCGGAACTCGTGACGGCGGAGCACTTCCCTGGTGCGACGGAGCGACATGTCGGCTCCCCCCAGAGCTTTGTGGAAGAGGCGGAACTGGCGAGGTTCACGCACATTCTGGTGTTCACTCACCATCATGAGCTCGATCAGCAGGTTCTTCTCGCGGCGGCGCGCGCTCGGTTTTCCGGCTATCTCGGCATGATCGCCAGCCGTCGCAAGTGGGCCAAGATCAAGGCCGGACTGGGCGAAGGGGGTGTCGATGCGGAATGGATTGCCACGATTCATGCGCCGGTAGGGCTTGCCATTGGGGCGCAGACGCCGGCCGAGATAGCGGTAGCAATGATCGCGGAGATCATTCAAGAGGGGCGGAGTGCATGAAGCGGTCATCTCCGGTTCAGGAAGACGTATTGCGCCGAACGGCGAAGCGTTGCCGCGAGCGTGGAATCCGTATTCCGACGTTTGCCGAGCTGCGCGACCCGGAGCAGATCGGATCCGATATCAAGGCCGGTCTGCAAGGCGTTGCGATGGAAGCCGTCGACCCGCTCAACCTGTTCCGTATTGGCTGGAAGAACGAGCCGTGCGCCACGGGGGGGGGCTTTAACCATGGCAACTGGATCGAGTTTCCCCCGGCGCTGACCGGGGTGTCGGCGCGGATCATCGGTCTGATAGGGCGCCACTTCCCGACCGGGTCACACAAGGTTGGGGCCGGATTCGGGTGCCTCGTTCCGCGTCTCGTGACCGGGCAGTTCGATCCCACCCGGCAGAAGGCGGTCTGGCCTTCGACGGGGAACTACTGCCGGGGCGGCGCCTTTGATTGCGCGCTGCTCGCCTGTCCGGCGATTGCCATCCTGCCGGAAGAAATGAGCGCTGAGCGTTTCGAATGGCTGCGTGCGATCGGGACCGATGAAATAATCGCCACGCCCGGATGTGAATCGAACGTCAAGGAGATCTATGACAAGTGCTGGGAGTTGAAGGCGGAGCGGGGTGATGAACTCGTCATCTTCAACCAGTTCTACGAGTTCGGCAATGCGATCTGGCATTTCCATGTCACCGGAGCGGCGCTGTCCGAGGTGTGGAATCAGGTCGCGCGTCCCGCGAATCGTCTGGCGGCCTTCGTCAGCGCTACGGGATCAGCGGGGACGATTGCCGCTGGCGAGCATCTCAAGCAACAGCATCCGGGGCTGGCCACCGTCGCGGTGGAGGCGTGGCAGTGCCCGACGTTGCTCCTGTGCGGATTCGGCGGTCACCGGATCGAGGGTATCGGAGACAAGCATGTGCCCTGGATTCACAATGTTCGCCAAACGGATGTCGTCTGTGCCATCGACGACGAGCAATGCATGGCACTCCTGCGCCTGTTCAACGAGGCTGAGGGTCAAGCCTTCTTGCGCTCCGCCGGCTTGACGGATGAGCTCATCGCTGAACTGCCCTTACTCGGGATTTCTTCCATCTGCAATCTCGTTGCCGCGATCAAGACGGCCCGCTACTACGAGATGTCCTCTGACGATCTCATCTTCACGGTCCTGACCGACTCGGCCGAGCTGTATGCGACGCGGCTCGCGGAAATGCAGGTGAGCCAGGGCGCCTATTCGCGTGAAGCGGCCGTACGGCACACGTCCCGCTATCTGGAGGGGATCGGCACCGGACGGATGCAGGAGCTTCGCTATTGGGATCGCAAGCGGCTTCACAACTTCAAGTACTTCACCTGGGTGGAGCAGCAGCAGCGGTCTGTCGACGAACTCCGGCGGCTGTGGGATCCGGACTTCTGGCTCGAGACCTATGCGCAGGTTGACGAATGGGATGAGCGCATCAGGGAATTCAATCGCCTCGTCGACATGAGCTAGAAGGCACGCGTCTCCGGTTCAAGCTTGCAGATCGATGCCCAGGGGAGCTCCGATCACCGCTCCGTCCGCCACGACCACCTGACCGCGAAGCAGCACACAGCGCACGTCCCCGCTGACGGTGAGGCCTTCGTAGGGGGAGAAGCCGGTGCTTGTCGCAAGAGTTGCGGCTCGAATCGTCTTCGTTGCCTTCGGGTCGAAAAGGACGACATCGGCGTCGCTGTCGAGTTGGAGGGCGCCCTTGCGCGGATAGAGACCGAGTACACGGGCCGGCTCTGCGCTGAGCAGATCCACCAGACGAAGCATGTCGTCTTGATTCGCACTTCGCAGCAGATCATACACCAGAGGCAGGCGTGTTTCGATTCCGGCCAATCCCTGGGGGAGATCTGCAATCGTCTCTGCCGCCTGCTGCTTCGCGGCGTACGAAAAGGCGCAATGGTCAGTGCCGATCAGGTCAATCTCACCCCGTAGCAGTGCCGCGCGCAAAGCAGCAACATCCGCAGGTGAACGCAGTGGCGGCGTGACCGCGAATTGAACCGCATCTGCCTGCTCATATACGGAATCGTCCAAGTAGAGGTACTGCGGGCACGTCTCGAAGATGATGCGCTGGCGATTCCGCTGGCGGGCGGCGACGAGGGCGGTACGACCGGCTTGGCTGGAAACATGGACGAAGTAGATCGGGCAATCCGCGTGGTGGGCCGCTGCGGCAACGGTCTCAATCGCTGCCGCCTCGGCCGCTGCCGGCCGTGCCCGAGCGAAGTTGTTCATTGTGTAGCGATGGGAGGATTGCAGCGTGTTGGTTGCCTGACGAATGATCGTGTCGTCCTCGGCATGTACGAGGGTCAGAATTCGGCACTCGCGGGCCGCGCGCAGCAAGGCGTCCAACTGCCGCCGCTCGACGCGCATCTCGCGCTCGCTATAGGTCGTGAAGATCTTGATCGTGCGCGCTCCACGGCTGGCCGCTGCATGGAGTTCCGTGCTGAGCTTCGAGCCGAAGTCGGATTGCAGATGGGTCACATTGACGTGGAGTCCAAAATCGCAGTGCGAACGGGCAGCATATTCCTGGCGGCGAGCAGAGAGACTGTCGGCGAGGCTGCGCCCCGGCTGATGCAGGGTGAAGTCGAAGACGGTCGTTACACCGCCTCGCAAGCCGGCCGCCGTTGCGCGCGTGATGCCTTCGCTGATCAATCCGGAGCTCACAGGCAGCCCCAAATGTACGTGGGGATCAATCAGTCCTGGCAAGACCCACAAGCCGCGCGCATCGATGCGGTGGCGACAGGGGGCGTCGAGGCGCCGGCCAAGGGCGGCGATCGAACTGCCCCGGATTGCCAGGTCGCCGACGAACGCCCCACCCGGCGTAGCGAGCGTTCCGCCGGCCAGGACCAGGTCGTAAGGCAGCACGTCGCTTCCCGAGGAGGAAGTGTGGGGCTGAGGCTCAAGGCACGACATCGCAGGTTCTCTACATCAGCGCAGCCATCAGCGCCTTGCAGGTATGGAGGCGATTCTCCGCCTGATCATAGACCACCGAATGGGGCCCGTCGATGACACGGTCGGACACTTCTGCGCCACGATCGGCCGGCAGGCAGTGCATGTAGAGCGAAGCAGGCTTGGTGCGCTGCATGCGCTCCTCCGTGCAAGTCCAATCCGCGTACGCTTCATTCAACCGCAGGGCTGACTCGGGATCACGGAAGAGGTCCATGCAGCCCCAGCTCTTGGGATAGACAACATCGGCCCCGTCGAACGCCTGATCCATGGAGTGCACGACTTCGAACGACCCTCCCGCAGACGCAGCCGTCGCCCGAGCCAGCTCGAGCTGGTCCGGCATCAATCCGTACTCGGGCGGGTGGGCGAGGACAACGTCCATTCCGAAGCGCGGAAGAAGCGTGATCAGACCTTGCGGAACCGAGAGCGGCTTGGCGTAGCTGCGGGTGAAAGCCCACGACACCGCGACTCGCCGTCCGCGCAGATCGTGACCGAGCTTCTCGCGGAGCGTCATCAGATCGGCCAGGGTTTGGCAGGGATGATCGACGTCACATTGCATATTGATCACCGGCTTCTCCGACCAGCGCGCGACTTCGCGCAAGTAGGCGTTGCCTTCGCCGGGAATCTTGTCATGGCGGATCGCGATCGCATGTCCATAGCGGCTCAAGATGACGCCGGTATCCTGAGCTGTTTCACCGTGAGCGATCTGTGATGTGTCAGCGTCGATGAAGTGGGCATGCGCACCCAACTGCGTGGCACCAGCTTCAAACGAGTTGCGCGTTCGCGTCGAGTTGTCGAAGAAGAGCAGGAAGATGGTCTTGTGCGGGTGAACCAGGGTCGGTTCTCCGGAACGGAAGCGTTGTTTGAGTTCGCTGGCCAGGCCGAGCAGGGCGAGTATCTCGTCGACCTGCCAGTCTTGCGTTGCAATCCAGTCGCGGCCACGAAAGGCGCCATTCAGCGTGAGGTCATTGGGTCGTACCATGCCAGTCCTCTTCCTCGGATTCGTCATCGAGAATGCGTGCCAGCTTGCGCGAAATGGTCCGCAAAGGCGGCATAGAACGCAATTGCGGCACCGATGTGTTCCAGCGGGCACTGGTCGCTGGCGGCATGTGCATGACGCTCGCTGCCGGGACCGAAACCGATCGTGGGGATGCCATGCAGGCCGCGCGTGGCAACGCCGTTCGTGGAGAACCCCCAGCGGCCTGCCGCTTCCCTGCCGCCCAGGACTGTTTCTCGCGTCTCGAGCGCGAGCTGAACCACAGGATCGTCGGGTGTCAGGCACCAGGCCGGGAAGTACTGGCGCATGGGATAGCTCAGGCCGCGCCAGCTCGGCCGGTCGAAGACGGGGACATCGATCACGACTTGCGGGAGCGGTTGAGCCCGGGGGACGAGCGCCGTGGCGGCAATCGCCTCGATCTGAGCGAGCGCTTCGGTATCGGTCTCTCCATCGGTCAGCCGTCGATCGAGGTGAATCCGGCACGAGTCGGCGACGGCGCAGAGGGAGGGCGCAGTGGAGCGAATTTCGCTCACGGTGATGCTTCCGGGACCCAGAAAAGCATCGTGGGGCAACCGGTCGTTCAGGGCTTCGATCCCGGCGAGGATCGCAGCCATGTCGTAGATCGCATTGCGGCCCCGCTCGGGGGCCGATCCGTGCGCCGCGACGCCTCGCGTTTCGAGGGTGATCTCCATCCGCCCGCGGTGACCGCGATAGACGTGGAGCTCGGTCGGCTCGGTCAGAATGACGAGATCGGGCTGCAGTACGCGTTCATTGAGGAGGTAGTGCCAGCAGAGGCCATCGCAATCCTCCTCGAGCACGGAGCCGACGACCCAGACGGTGGCGTTGGATGCCAGCCGCAGGCGCTTGATGAGATGGCCAGCGTAGACTGCGGCCGCCATCCCTGCCTTCTGGTCGGCTGCGCCGCGCCCATAGACGACGCCGGCTGCGATGTGCGCTGCAAAGGGATCGACCTGCCAGCCATGGCGATCCCCCACGCCGACGGTATCGACGTGGGCGTCGAGCGCCAAGAGGCGTGGTCCCTGTCCGATGCGACCGCGGACGTTGCCAAAGTCATCAATCTGGACTTCATCGTAGCCGAGCGTCGTCATCCGGTCGCGGATGGCTTGAATCACCGCTCCCTCTTGGCCCGAAAACGAGGGGATGCGGATCAGGTCCTGCAGGAAGGCGACCGACTCGGGGGCCAGTGTCTCGGCCGCCGCGCGAATCTCCCGTCCGTGCTGGTCGTGTGCGCTCATGCTCGATCCTTGTCGCGCTTAATGCGGGCTGTCAATGCCTCCTCGACCGAGGCTACCGTCGGCGCCACGGAGACCGGCGGGTTTCCGAGAACAGCCTTCTGGGCCGCGGAGATGTCCTTCAAGCCATGGCCGGTCACGATCACGACGACCTCCTCATGCCGGTCAATCCAGCCCTCCTGGACGGCGACCTGCAGACCAGCCAGAGCACTGGCGGCGGCCGGTTCGGCGAAGATCCCCGTGCGCCGCGCCAAGGCCGACATCGCGGCGAGGATCTGATCCTCGCTCACGGTGACGAAGCGACCGTCGGTACCTGCCACCGACCGCAGTGCTTTGACCTGGTCTCGCGGATGGCGGACGCAAATCGAATCGGCAATTGTCTCGCCCCTGGGTGTCGGGCAGTTCTGTGATCGACTCTCCCAGGCTTCTGCCAGGGGCGCGCACCCCGCGGCTTGCACGCCGAACAGGCGGGGTAGACGCTCCATCCACCCCAGGGCGCGAAGGTCTTGAAATCCCTTTGCGATGCCACCGAGAATGCAGCCGTCACCAACCGCAACGACGACGGCATCCGGGGCGCGGTGACCCAGCTGCTCCCAGATCTCGAGCGCCAACGTCTTCTTGCCCTCACCCAGGAAGGGATTGATCGCTGTACTGCGGTTGTATGCGTTGGACCGGAGGCAGAATTCGGCGCACAGGTCGAAGGCTTCCTCATAGGTGCCATTCACTGCCAGCAAGAGAGCCCCATGAATCCGGATCTGCAGTAGCTTGGCCGCGGGTGCATCGGCGGGGGCGAAAATCGTACAGCTCATTCCAGCGGCCGCACAGGCCGCGGCCAGGGAGGAGGCGGCGTTTCCGGTCGAGGCGGCCGCCATGGCGGCCACGCCCAGCTCCTGTGCCCGCGCCAGCGCCAGCGCGGTGGCGCGATCCTTCGTCGATCCACTCGGAAGCAGCGTGTCGTTCTTCAACCAGGTGTGAACGGGCGTGTCGTCAAGGCGTCCGTGCGGCAGGATACGCAAAGGGCTCGGGTCGATCGAAACGCTGCTGAGCGCCTCCGCCGAACGAATCGGCAGGATCTCGTGATAGCGCTCCAGTGTTTGCGCCGGTCGTTCACCTAGCGCCGTTGGCGTGAGTGCCTCTCCAAGCCTGCCATAGCTGTAGACAAGGTCTAGCGTACCGCGCAGGGATCCACATTCGGGACAGGTGTAGTGGACTTCATCGAGGTCGTAGTTGCGCCCGCAACTGACACAGCGCGCATGCTGAACATAGCTATGGAGCGACACGCTCAGAATCTCTCCCACAGTTCCGCCGCGGCGGCTCGGCACGCGGCGGCCAGGTGTGCTTCATCGCAATCTGTGGAGCGGCCGGCGGCAATACGCTGGCGCCCGTCGATGAAGACCTCGGCGGCTCTGGCGCCGGCGAGCCCAAACAAGAGATGTGCGCCCGCATTGGCGGTGTTGATCGGGGTTGGCGGCCAGTAGTCCCAGAGGACGAGATCGGCCGGACTTCCGATCTCGAGGCGACCCAGAGGCAGCTCGAAGATCTCACGGGCGACCTGGCTGTTGGCCTGGAACAGCAGATCGACCGCTGTGCGCCAACCCGCCCGGGGATCGCCCCGCTCGTGGTTCTGGAGCAGATATGCGCACAACGCTTCGCGTGCCATCTGGGCTGTGAAGCCATCGCTGCCCAGGGAGATTCGTATGCCCGCCTGTGCCAATCGGTCAAGCGATGTCGTGCCGACGCCGTTGTTCATGTTCGATTCGGGACAGTGAACGATCCAGCAGCCGGCGTCTGCCAGGAGCGCCAGCTCCTCAGTGCCCAAGTGCACGCCATGAACGCAGAGGGTCTGCGGCCGCAGAATACCGAAACGGTGAAGACGCTGCGCGCTGGCGCGCGCGTCACACACATCCTCGCCCAGATGGGTGTGGAAGCCGGACGGGTAGCCGGCGGCCTGAACGGCATCACGACAGGCGGATAAGGTCTCATCGGAGAGCGTGAACGCGGCGTGCAGCCCGAAGAGGGCGCGCCGCAACGCCCGGTTGCCCGCCTGGCATGTCTGGGCAAAGACGATGTTTTCCTCGATCGCTGCGCGCACGGCCGCCGGGCCGCCGCGGTCGGACACCTCGAAGCAGAGACAAGCCCTCAGTCCCAAGAGGTCGAGCGCGCGATCAATCGTGGCCAGCGAGCCGGCGATCGCATGCTGCGAGGAGTGGTGGTCGATCAGGGTCGTCACTCCGCTCTGCAGGCACTCGAGTCCATGCCACTGCGCCGAGAGGCCGAGCGTCTCGTGGTCCAGCGCGCGGTCCAGGCGCCACCAAAGGTGTTCGAGCAACTGAGGGAAGCTCTCTGGCGCGGGGTCTTGAAGGGGAATTCCGCGCGCAAAGGTGGAATAGATGTGCGTATGGGTATTGATCAGACCGGGGGATACGAACCGGCCCGCGGCGTCGATGCGCCGACCGGACTCGATCGTGTCGCGATCCATGGGATCGATCGCGGCGATGCAGCCCTGCTCGATCACGATCCGTGCCCGCGGGTGAACATCCTCCCCCGTAAAGACACAGGCATTGTCGATCAGGGTGCGTTCCATCAATCGTGTACCTCAAGTGCCAGGCAGTCCGCGACGGGCTTGACCAGAAGGCATAGGCCGCAGCCCGTGCAGCGTGCGGGATCAATGCGCGGAGGCTGATCCGGCGTCCAGGTGATGGCAGCGTGTCCTCCGTCGCGACAAGCGACATAGCACCGTCCACAGTGAACGCAGGCCGACTCGTTGACGCGGCTGCGTACCGCGCGACGGGGTAGTTCGTCGTGGGCAACGATGTGGGGCAGAGCTGCACCGACCAGCGCGGCAGGCGTGGAAAGCTGCTTCTGTTCGAGGAAGCGTGCGAGCCCCCCCGTGAGATCATCGATGATCCCGAAACCGTGCTGCATGACTGCGGTGCAGTATTGAACGACGGAGGCTCCAGCAAGCATGAACTCGACCGCATCACGCCAGCTCGAGGCGCCGC
>Ga0180435_10005671_pt1 | contig 12096 bp, 11 predicted proteins | sample SS_ome_3_FD_132467 | JGI IMG/M metagenome (GOLD analysis project Ga0180435, IMG submission 132467) | Hypersaline lake sediment archaeal communities from the Salton Sea, California, USA - SS_3_S_1 metaG | ecosystem: Environmental > Aquatic > Non-marine Saline and Alkaline > Hypersaline >...
AACACAATGGTGATCTTTACTTCCGACAATGGTCCGGTCTGGTACGATGCAGACGTGGAAAGCTTTGGTCATGATGCATCCGCCGGACTCCGCGGCATGAAGGGAGATGCCTGGGAAGCAGGTCACCGCATGCCGTTCATCGTGAAATGGCCGGGGAAGATTGCGCCGGCAAGCGTCAGCGTACATACCCTCTGTTTTACGGATCTCTTCGCTACCATCGCGGAGATCACCGGCAAGGCTGTTCCTGACGGGGCCGCACCCGACAGTTACAGTTTTTTACCCCAGCTGACAGGCAAAGCCGCCATAGCAGCCCGTCCGCCCATCGTCATGCCATCAGCCAACGGAACCATGATGATCCGGTCCGGTGACTGGAAACTGATCGATCACCTGGGATCAGGCGGATTCTCAAAGCCCGGGCGCGTTGAACCCGGACCGGGCGATCCGGAAGGACAACTCTACAACCTCGTATCTGACCGGGGCGAACACTACAACCTGTACGCGGAGCACCCCGAAATCGTCGCCAGGCTGAAGGCAGAAATGCAGGAGATCCTGGCCGGCAACTATTCCGGCTTTTCCGATGTGCCTTCAGAAGTAAAAGCGATGCAGCAATAATACACGGTAACTAAAACCGCAGGCTCAGATAAGCTGTTATACTATCTGTAAATCAAAATCCTGCCTTGACAGCTTAATATTTTTATTTGAAAGCGATTCCAACGTCCTTTTAATATGTCTTGCCCTGTCTTGCCTGATAAATGAAGGAATGTAATCATGCAGTTATTTACTGCGCTTGCGGGTATGAACAAAGAAGCTGATTTTCTCCGCTTCTCTTGACTTACTTCTGATTATACTGTAACTTGTTGGTTCGTTCATGCCATTTTTGCACTGATAACCAATTAAACACCCCATTGCAATGAGACCAATCATTATCGGTATCTTGCTGTTTCTCGCCTGGTTGATCCTTTCCACGTGGTATTACAACAACCATATCTATCCTGTTTTCAACCCTGCTGAAGAGACAGATATCACCGAAGAGGTGGAAACATCCATCCTGCCGGCACCGGAAGCACAGGAAGCCCCGGAGGTACCGGAGGCGATCACCCTCTGGTTTGATTTTGATAAAACCGAAATCCTCAACCCGATAGAATTCCAGGACTTCATCCCGGCAGGAGAAGCATACCTCGCAGCAACCCCGGATGCATGTATCATCATCACCGGGCATACCTGCGACATAGGCAGCCAGTCCTACAACATGGAGCTGGGTAAACGACGTGCTGAATCGGCCCGTGCCTACCTGGTCAGCAACGGCCTCCCGCACGACTGCCTGGAGGTCGTCAGCAAGGGAGAATCGGAACCTGCCATGGCAAACACTTCGCCGGAGAACCGCCAGCGAAACCGCAGGGCCACCATCCAGGTTAAACAGTAAGGGCTATGCCGGTCCGGCACTGGTCAGACCGGCACAACTGCCATCCCGACAAAATATTGCTTACGTGCTTATTGAATGCAAACATAAAAACGAAATCCCATGAATATTTTCCCAACCATCCTCGCCCGAACAACCACAGGGGGTACCATAGAGATCATCGTGCTGTTGCTTGTTGCAGGCATCATTGCCTGGTTCACAGCCTATTTCTATTACAAGTCGGTATACATGAAACGGATCAATAAACTGGAAACCGAAAACGATGGGCTCATGCGGAAAGCCGACGGTCTGCAGGCAGCCAATCATGAACTGAACAAGCGGGTCAGCGAACTGGAAAAAGCGCTGGAAGAGAAAAAATAATCTTAACCTCTTAATCCCCGAAGCTTGTCCCCACATTTCGGGCACTGACAATCAGCGGGTGATCGGGCGGAACGTAATTGATCTTTCCTGCCACATCGGCCAGCGGGACGGCTTCTGTTTCATTCCCCCGCACAGCCACCATCATGCCGAACTGACCGTTGTTGATGAATTCCACAGCCTTTGTTCCCAGTCGGGTCGCCAGCAACCTGTCAGCCGCTGATGGAGTGCCGCCCCTTTGCAAGTGTCCGAGGATGGTCAGACGGGTCTCGAGCCTGGTGATTTTCTGCAACTCTTCCACCAGCTGGATCGTCGATCCGCGGTATTCACTGTCGAGCTTCTTGCGCTCTTCCTTAAGCTTCTTACGCTCCTCCCCTTCCGCATTTTCCATCTTCTTCTCCACTGCCGCGATCTTCTGTGCACCGGTCTTGTTGATCGCCCCCTCGGCAACAGCAACGATACTGAATCTTTTCCCGCGGTTCACCCGTTCCAGGATACTGTCCGCCAGCTTGTCAATGGTATATGGAATCTCCGGGAGCAGGATCGCATCTGCACCCCCGGCCAGACCGGCACCCAGCGCCAGCCATCCCACGCGGTGACCCATGATCTCAACGAAAATGATGCGGTGGTGACTGGAGGCCGTGCTGTGCAACCTGTCGATGGCATCCACCGCGATCCCCAGGGCCGTATCGAATCCAAACGTGGTATCGGTCCCCACAATGTCGTTGTCGATGGTCTTGGGCAGCGTGATTACGTTCAGCCCTTTCTGGGACAACCGGTATGCATTCTTCAGGGTACCGCCGCCACCCAGGCATACCAGTACATCCAGGTGGTTCTTGTAGTAATTCTCCACGACCACATCGGTCATGTCCATCACGTTCCCGCCCATAGGCATCTTATGCGGCTTGTCGCGACTCGTGCCCAGGATCGTTCCTCCCAGTGTCAGGATCCCGGAAAGCATCCCGTTGTCGAGACGCACAGCACGGTTTTCCATCATGCCCCTGAATCCATCCTTGAAACCGATTACCTGCAACCCCTGGTGGGCCGCCGATTTTCCAATTCCGCGGATGGCAGCATTCAGACCGGGGGTATCACCTCCTGAGGTCAGCACCCCGATATGTCCGTAACGTGTTTGTTTTTTCATAAATCATCCTGTTTTCGTGTTTCGCTCCATCACCTATATAACTTCCATCAACTAGAACTTCCATCCACCTGGTTTTCAATACACTGCCCAACGAAACACTGTTTTATCCCCTAAAATTACAAAATTATAACAGCAATCGACCTTTGAACCAAAAATCATTTAGCCTGAATTACCTGCACTGCTGAATACAGCGATTGGGCAGACCGCAACAAGTGTGCCCGGGGAAAGGGTCGAAATGCACACAGCCGTGGAATGGTACGCATATCCCGCAAACTGCTCCCTTCGTCAAAAACGCCCGTTATCCTGAACATTGCAACCGGCTTGCTGTTATATCAAGTACAAATCAAAAAAACAAGATCCTATGTCAAAAAGAAACGCCACAGCAAAATGGAACGGCACGCTGAAAGCAGGCGCCGGGACAATGAACTTCAGTGATTATAACGGACCCTACACATTCGCATCCAGGTTCGAGGAAGGCAAAGGCACCAACCCCGAAGAACTGATCGGCGCCGCACATGCAGGCTGCTATTCCATGTTCCTCGCGGCACTGATCGCTGGTGAAAACCTGACTCCGGAAAGCGTGGAAACCACGGCGACGGTGCACCTCGACAAAGATGATGTGGGCCCCGTGATCTCCACCATTGAGCTCGATAGCCAGGTGAAATGCGAAGGACTTTCGCAAGAGAAGTTCAATGAACTCGCCGCTGCCGCCAAGGAAAAATGCCCGGTAAGCAGGCTCGTTGCCGCTGCGGATATCAGGCTCAGCGCAACACTTGTCTGAAACCGTTGAAGAACATCCCTTTTAACCTCTTAATTTAAGCAGGAATTACTTGAACCGAATGGATATTCACCGTAAATTTGATTCTGTTTTCACTCTGAAACCATTACAGGAAATTCCGCCAGCTTTAAATGGGTAAACACAAAAAACCGAAACATTTAATACCAGAAAAATGATCAGAAAAAATTTCACAAAAGCATGGGTGGCCATCTTTGCTGTGGCCGCGATCTCCATGGGGTGCAACAAGGATAGCGAAGACACCCCGCCTGCAGAACAACTTGCGTTCGACACCCAGGAGGTGATGGACAAACTGCCCCAGGCCCTGCTCAGTTCCGATGACCAGTACGCGCAACAGTGTGTGAATGATATCGAATCAGCACTGGACATGTCTGATTTCATGGAAGATATGGTGCCCCCGGAAAATGCCGTCAAAACCTCCAAAAAGGCGGTCAATGGCGACACATGGTCATGGAACGTCTCCTACGGCGACATGAGCTACACGTTCTTCTGGACGTACGAAGAAGACAATGCCAAAAGGTACTGGACCATGGACATCCAGTTCAACGATGGCGAACGCTATTCCTATATTTCAGCGTGGGAAAGCAAAGACGGTAAGAACGGAGAGGTATTGTACAATTTCAACTGGGTGGACGCCTACGAAGGATCCACCGATTATGAAGACCTGTACTGGAAATACACATGGACACTCGACGATGACGGGAACTATGAATTTGGCTGGGATTACGATTCCAGCTCAGATGAATACAATTATTTCCTGAAATATACCGTGGTGGTCAATGCCGACGGTTCGGGATACATCGATTACTATTCACTCGACGTGCAGTTCTATCACATGGAATGGGATGCCATGGGCAACGGGTCCTGGACCTATTTCTACGGTGAGGAATTCACCCAGTCGGGAAGCTGGACTGTCTAGCTTCGATGCATCAGCATCTGAGCTGTGCATGGCAGCATGCAAATGCGTGGGAATGCAGGTATTCTGACCGGCATTGAAGCCGGAGTTTGCAGGATGCTGCTGCAAGGAATCAAAAGGCGCTGACGTTCATACGTCGGCGCTTTTTGTTTATGCACGACACAAACATAAAGCAATTCTTTTTACTATTTTTGTTCCACCAAACCGAACCATATGAGCAGACTCCGGCATCAGGAACAAGGCATCCGGCAACATGAATCGGGATCCGTTAAGAAAATTCCACCGCCCAAATATTTTTAGCACGCTACACCAATGACATTGAACTATATACTCGGAATCACCATCCCCCTCATCCTGATCGCCATCAGCGGTCATGTCATATGGAAAAGCACCAACAGCTTTGAACTTGCCGCAGACTACCTGGGCAGGAAAATGTCGCACGGCGTAAAAGGCGCCACCATCAACGCCGTGGCCAGCAGCATGCCCGAATTTCTTACGACCATGTTCTTCGTCTTCTTCGTCAGGAACGAAGGTGAATTTGTCGACAGCTTCTCCGGTGGACTCGGGGTGGTGGCAGGAAGCGCCATCTTCAATATCCTGATCATCCCGGTGGCAGTCATCTTCTTCGGCAGCATCCGGTCACGCAGCATCCGGTCACGCAGTATCCAGTCACGCAGTATCGGGTCACGCAGTATCCGGTCACGCAGCAGTAATTTTCAGCTCGATAAGAAAGTCGTCCGCCGCGACGGACTCTTCCTCCTGCTCTCCAACGTGGTCCTGATCCTCATTGTCAGCCAGCAAAAACTGGACGCCCTGGATGGATTCATCCTGATCTTTATCTACCTCATCTACCTTTTTCTGCTCAGGAAGGGATTCGGCTTCCGGAGAGCGGACCACCCCGACGACCAGGTGTACGAAATAGAGAAAGTAACCCTGCGCCCGGTGCATGTCCTGCGCCTCGACGTAAAACAGGTGCTCCTGAATGGGAAACGGCTCAACCGGTCCAACGCCTGGACCACACTGCTGGTCTCCACACTTATCATGAGCATCGGCAGCTGGATGCTGGTGAAAGGATCTGAAATGCTGGGACACGATACCTATACCCTGCCGTTGATCGACAGGCTCTTCAATACCCCCATTGAACTGCACGGGCTTAACCTCCCGATCATATTCATCTCCGTGCTCCTGGCCGCAGCTGCCACCAGCATTCCGGATACCATGATCTCGGTGCGCGATGCACGCAAGGGCAACCACGATGATTCCATCTCCAATGCACTGGGCAGCAATATCTTCGATATATCATTTGCGCTCGGACTCCCACTCCTGCTTTACACACTCATCCATGGAGAACTGGAAATGTCACTCGAGATCAGGATCCTCAGCGTCGGCTCCTGGCTGGTCATGTGGGCCATCAACCTGGTGGTGATTCCCCTGTTCTTATACAGCAAAAAAATCACGCGGAGAATCGGGATACTGCTGCTGCTGCTGTACCTGGCCTTTATCGGAATGATCATTACCGAAACAATGAAAACAGAATTGATCAGGGACCACCTCGCAACATTCCTGGATTTCATCAACCGCATCCTGGGCGGTTAATTCCCGCGATACGCCCGCCACTTTGCGCCAACCTGGACAATGCTGCAGGAACCTTGCGGTGATCGCCGGTAAAGCTGCGCCAACCCTGAACGATGCTGCAGGAACCTTGCGGTGATCGCCGGTAATGCTGGCCTAACCCTGGACGATGCTGCAGGAACCTTGCGGTGATATCCGGTAATGCTGGCCTAACCCTGGACGATGCTGCGGTAACCTTGCGGTGATCGCCGGTAATGCTGCGCCAACCCTGAGCGATGCAGCGGTTACCCCCTTAACCCTGAGCGATGCTGCAGTGATCCCCGTAACGCTGAGCGATGCTGCGGTTACCCCTGCCGGCTCTGCGGTGTATCCTCCGGCCGCACGCCCGTGATCACCACGTAATCCCTCCGTTTTTTCAGCAACCGGATATTCAGCTCCACGTTGATGGTATAAAAGAGCTTCAGGAACTGGTCCTGCAGGAACCCGCCCTTCTGCATGTTTTTCAGCCAGAACCGGTAGTTCTGAAACCCCCGGATCACCTGTTTCGTGATATCATCCAGCTTTTCCACTTGCAGCGCTGCACGGTCAAGTTCCTCCTCGTACACCGTCTGCGGCCAGTGGTTCAGGTGCATCCCCTTTTTCCAGCGCTTCTTTGTCGCATTGCCTCGCACTGGGGTGGCAAGGATGTCGGCAATCAGGAAATAACCACCCGGCCTGAGTACCCTTTTAACTTCCCGCAGGAAAGCCGGTTTATCGGGATAATGGAACGCGCTTTCAATATTGATCACCACGTCAAATTCCTGGTCGGCGATCCCCTTCAGATCCTGCGCATCTCCTACTTCGTAATCCACCCCGTTCACACCCAGTCGCGAAGCCTCACTGCGCGCTATCTCCACGTTCGCGGCATTCAGATCAATGGCTTTCATGTATGCGGGATTGAACTTCTCCCTGATATACGCCGCCTGTACCCCGTTCCCGCAGCCAATCTCCAGCACTTTCTTTCCCTCCAGCGAGGGCAATGCATTAATGCAGTAATCGGTCAGGTTCTTCTGCGCCACAAAAAAACTTTCTCCCTCCGAAACATGATACGGATAATGCAGCATGGTGTACTCATTATTCAGACGCATCAGTGCCTGGTTCATCGATTTGTAGTACCCGTCGGTAGAAAATCCCGACCTGATCATCGTCAGCAATGTTGCCATCTTACCTGTTCTCGTTTTTATGGTTGATTTCGCCGCAAAATAAACACAAAATCAATTAAATAACGAATCCGCGCGACAATTATGTTATATTATAATTAAATATCGTTTTTAACTTTAGTTTTTAAACGTAATGAAATATATTTGCAGCAAATTTATAAGCTGATGACAAACCTGTTTAAAATACTTGATGAAAAAGAGATCAGGGTTCCGCAGAATATTTCGGACCTGCTGAAGGAATGCAAATCCTATAAGGTATTCAATACCACCCGTGAGCTGACAGATGCCGCAACCGGTGGTCCTGAAAACAAGGAATTTGAAGTGGTATATGATGTTCCCGGAAAGGGAAAATACACCGAAGCCATCATGCAGCGTGTAAAAAACGGCATTTCGGCCAATTATACCGAGATGTACATGCGCAGGCGGGATCCCAACACCATGTCGCTGGCAGATGACAAGCCCACAGATAAAAAACGGTTTGCCGACAAATACGGATATGATTTTTCTGAATTGCAGAAAGCGACCTTCGACTGGCTGAAGGAGCAGGACCTGGCCATATTCTTTTATTTTGCAGGCCGGATGGGAATCGGGTCCCTTGGAATCGCCATCGCTCCGGCCAACGCTGCATTCTTTGCCATGGGACTTTCCATGCTGCAGGAGATCGTCGCCGTGGATACACTCAAGGAAGGTGCTGAACTGCAGTCGGTGATCTACGTGGCGCCTGTGTTCAGGCATACCCACTTCGACGGAAAACAGGCAGTGGTGCATAACCGTACGGAGAATGTCCACGAAGTATACTCATACAACCTCTACCCGGGTCCGAGCGCCAAGAAAGGGTTGTATGCCGTAATGCTCGACCAGGGAGAGAAGGAGGAATGGGTCACCGCCCACTGCTCCGCAGTGCAATCTGTCAGTCCCTACGACAACGTCACCACATTCATGCATGAAGGTGCCAGCGGTGGCGGAAAAAGTGAGCTTCACCAGCACATCCTCCGTGAACCAGATGGCCGCGTAAAACTCGGCAGGAATACCTATACTGATGAGGAACGCTTCATTACCATCCCCCGTTTCTGTACGTTCAACCCGGTGGCCGACGACATGGCTTTCTGCCATCCTTCGCTGCAGCGCAATGACGGGAAACTCAGGATCCTTGATGCGGAGAATGCCTGGTTCATCAGGGTCGACAGCGTAAAACATTACGGCGATGATCCGTTCCTGGAAAAAATCACAATCGGTCCGGAAAAACCACTGCTGTTTTTCAACCTGGAAACAAAACCCGAAGCCACTGCACTGATCTGGGAACACATCGAGGACGAACCGGGCAAAAGATGTCCCAATCCGAGGGTCATACTGCCACGGAACTGCGTCCCCAATGTGATTGACAAGCCGGTTTCGGTGGACATCCGCAGTTTCGGAATCCGCACGCCCGTCGCATCCAGGGAAAACCCCACCTACGGGATCGTGGGACTGTTCCACATCCTGCCACCGGCACTGGCATGGCTGTGGCGCCTGGTATCCCCGCGCGGACACAACAATCCGAGCATCGTCGGGACAGGCAACATGCAGAGCGAGGGCGTGGGCTCCTACTGGCCCTTCGCCACGGGAAAACGTATTACCCATGCCAACCTGCTGCTGAAACAGATCATCGAAACACCACGTACCACCTTTGCACTGGTGCCGAACCAGCACATCGGGGTGTGGGAAGTGGGATTCAAGCCCCAGCTGCTCATGCGGGAATACCTTACACGCCGTGGTGTGGCCAAGCTGCGCAGCGATCAGCACCAGCCGGCACGTTGTCCGCTGCTGGGCTATGAACTCAATTACCTTACCATCGAAGGCTCCAAGATTCCTTCCAGGTTCCTGAAGACTTATAACCAGATCGAACTCGGGGAAGAAGGTTATGATGCCGGTGCCGAGATCCTGACCAAGTTCTTCAAGGAGGAACTGCAGAAATACCTCGACAAGGACCTGCTGAATACCGGCCGGCGGATCATCGATGCATGCCTTTCCGATGCCAGCCTGGATGAATACAACGAGATCGTTCCCATGAGCTACCGTTATTCATTCAGCAACATGGACGATTACGAACAATCCAACGGAAAATAATGTAATCCTTCTCTTAATCGCCTGCTGGCTGGATCCACATGCCCTTCATTACACCGTATGACAAAGGTCGTGGTGGACAAATTCTGGCATTTATCATCATATGTGTTATATTTGCAACTACACACATGATGAAGAAAAGAGAAAAGCGACTGATCGGTCGTTCAGACAAAGCAGATTTTCCGCAACTGGATTTAAACAATATCGATGTGAAGATCGACACCGGGGCCTACTCCGGTGCCATCCACTGTGAACATATCGAGGAAATCGAAGACTGCGGAAAGAGAAAAATCAGGTTCAGACTGCTGGACAAGACGCATCCGGAATATAATCACAAGATTTTTGAATACTCAAACTACCGGCAGAAACGGGTGAAAAACTCCTTCGGGGTCTCTGAGAAAAGATACGTGATCGAAAGCCTCATCGTCCTGTTCGGCGAAGCATTCCTGACAGAATTCACATTGAGTGAACGCGGGGAAATGAAATACCCGGTGCTGGTGGGAAGGAAACTCCTGAACAGGAACTTCATCGTGGATACTGCAAAAACAAACATTTCATTTAAACAAAAGACCAAGCAACAACAACTTAATGAAAATAGTAATCCTGTCCCGCAATTCTGAATTATACTCCACCCGGAGGCTCGTTGAAGCAGCAGAGAAAAAGGGACATGAAGCACTGGTGGTCGACCACCTCAAGTGCAATATCGTGATCGAGAAGAAGAAACCCAGCGTCTACTACCAGGGTGAGCAGCTGCTGAACGTGGATGCGGTGATCCCTCGGATCGGCGCCTCTGTTACCTTCTATGGGACCGCCGTGGTGCGACAGTTCGAGATGATGAAAGTATTTACCGCGGTGGAATCCCAGGCACTGATCCGCTCGCGCGACAAGCTGCGGAGCCTGCAGATCATGGCCAGGGCCGGCGTGGGACTTCCCAAAACAGTCTTCACCAATTATTCCAAGGACGTGGACCAGGTGGTGACATCAGTCGGAGGTGCACCCCTGGTGATCAAACTGCTGGAAGGCACCCAGGGACTGGGCGTGGTACTGGCCGAGACGGAAAATGCTGCCAAGTCCATCATCGAAGCCTTCAACGGACTCAAGGCCAGGGTAATTGCACAGGAATTCATCCACGAAGCCGGGGGAGCCGATATACGGGCCTTCGTTGTGGAAGGAAACATCGTGGGCGCCATGAAACGCCAGGGCAAAAAAGGGGAGTTCCGTTCCAACCTGCACCGGGGCGGCACTGCATCAATTATAGAACTTAGTGAGGATGAGAGAAATACGGCGTTAAAAGCCGCGCGGGTCCTCGGGCTGGGAATTGCAGGGGTCGACATGCTCCAGTCGAAACATGGCCCGCTGGTGATCGAGGTCAATTCATCACCCGGACTGGAAGGCATCGAAGCTGCCACGGGAAAGGACATCGCAAGGGAAATCATCAGTTACATCGAACGCAATGTCTGACCGGTACCTCAATATCCTGGGTAAAGATATTCCCCGCGGGGAAAGCACCCGCCTGGAACTCGAAGTGGCCAGGCTGCACACGCGCAACCGGATCCAGATCCCCATCAATATCGAAAGGGCACACGAAGACGGTCCCGTGCTCCTGCTGCTGGCAGGAATCCACGGTGACGAGACCAACGGGGTGGCCATCGTACGCGAAATCATCAGCTCAGGCAACCACCGTCCGGCCCGCGGCACCATCATCAGTATCCCGGTGTTCAATGTGTTCGGGTTCCTCAACCAGACCCGGGAACTGCCCGACGGCAAGGACCTGAACCGCGTTTTCCCGGGTTCTGCGGAAGGTTCGCTGGCCAGCCAGTTCGCCTACCATTTCCGCACCAAAATCGCACCGATTGTCGACTATGCCATCGATTTCCATACCGGCTCCGCCGACCGGCACAATATCACGCAGATACGCTGCAACCTGGATGGCGATGGCATGCACGACCTGGCCATGGCCTTCGGAGCCCCCTACGTGATCCATTCCAAACCCATCCCGAAGTCGGTCCGCGAAACCCTGATCAGAATGGGCAGGAAAGTGCTCCTGTTCGAGGGTGGAAAAACACGCAGCCTCGACCCTGAAGTGGTCCGCTGCGGGGTGAAAGGTGCCGTGAATATCATGCGTTACCTGGGAATGGAAGAAGGTACGCCTGAAATTGAAACACCCTCTGTGGTTATCCAGAAGACCAAGTGGCTCAGGGCCCCCACTTCGGGTCTGTTCGAACCGGAAGACATCAACGGGAAGTTTGTCAGGAAAAAAACCCTCCTCGGAACCATCAAGGATCCCTACGGCGACTATGACAAAGCAGTCCGCGCTCCCCATCCCGGGTACATCGTCTGCACCAACACCGCCCCTATCGTCAACCGCGGCGATGCCCTGTTCCACATCAGCACCGATCTTCCCGGCGACAGCTGAGCCGGAAGACTTACTTTTCACCAGCCGCATCAGCGAAATTCTTATTTTGAATGTCTCTAAATAAGAACAAGCTGCGCTGTATCTACTTGTTTAACTGTTCATTACTTCATTAACCCCCGGGTACAATACCCATCTCCTGCACGGCTGCATGTTATTCAACATGTTATTGAAAT
>Ga0180435_10005672_pt1 | contig 12095 bp, 9 predicted proteins | sample SS_ome_3_FD_132467 | JGI IMG/M metagenome (GOLD analysis project Ga0180435, IMG submission 132467) | Hypersaline lake sediment archaeal communities from the Salton Sea, California, USA - SS_3_S_1 metaG | ecosystem: Environmental > Aquatic > Non-marine Saline and Alkaline > Hypersaline > Sediment...
TAGAGGTCATAGCTCATGCCCAGGACCTGCAGCACTTCCTCGATCATGACGAAACTGCGGTTTGCAGGCCCCACGGTCAGCCCGGCGGCCTCGTATGCGCTCACTTCGGCGCCGTTGAGCCGCTCGATCTCATCCGCGTCCACCCAGTCGGCCACGGCGGCGGCCAGGATCTCGGCCTCCGAGCTTTCCACGCCGTTGGCCGTAAACAGGTTGACCAGCGTTTCCTCGGTCGCCAGGTTGATGTTCAGCTTGCCGCGCTCGTCGGTGACCCGGACTTCGATCTGGATATCCTCGAATTCGATGAGGTAGCCGCGACCGTCCGGAATCATCCGGGTCTCCTCGTTGGGGTCGCGCAGCGAGACGACAGCCATGTTCAGGCCGGCCTCGGCCGCCAGCCGCGCCTGCGTGCCGCTGAGAATGGTGTACGCTTCCAGCTGATCCATGCGCGCCGTCATCGTGTAGGCGCCCGTCGAAATGGTCACCAGCAAAAGAATCCACAGCACGAGAACCAGCGCCACGCCCTGTTGACGAACTCCCGTAATCTCCCGACCGCTTTTTCCCAGGGACCTGGCGCACTCGCTCATTGCTTGGTTTTCCGCTTGTAGATCAGGTCGCGAATGGCCGTATCCAGTGCCGGTTTATCCTGGACGTTGCCGTTCACGGCCGACAGCGCCGATGAATCGATGCGCACGGTGGTGGTGAGCTCCGGCCATTGGAGGTAGGTGTCCTCGGTCAACTCGACTTCAAGCGCAACAGCCAGCGGCAGCGTGGACGGATCGTCCCAGTTGGCCACCCAGTTGGACATTTCGCCGTTCTCGTCGATCCCCAGAAAACTGAACGCGGCAGACTCGACCTTGTCCAGCAGCAGCACCGGTTCGCGCTCGTACAGGAACGACTCCTCGAAACCCTGCAGCAGGGCGTGGGAAAGCACCATCTCCAGGCCGTCCGCGCCCGGCACGATCTCGAGTTCCTGGACCTGCGGCCCGCCGTAGCCGAGGTAACCGGGCATCTGGGCCACGTAGCGGATGCGGTTCTGCTCGCCGATAAACACGGTGCGCCCCTGCTGATCGTCTTCGTCCTGCTCGAAAGCCAGCGGCAGCATTTGCGTGAGCTGCCGCCGCACGAACATGTGCGCCATTCGAATCCGGTTGCTTTCGTCGAGTATCTTCTGGCCCTTCTCCGTGGCCTGGCTGGACGCGCGCAATCCGCCATAGGCCAAGGCCAGCAGCATGCTCATCAGGGAGATGGCCAGCAGCAGTTCGACCAGGGAAAAACCCGTTGCACGTTCTCGCCGGCTCATTGGCGAATCCCCGGAAGCGTCGTCATGATGCCGTTGTCCGCCTGGTTCGACAGCATGGCCTTGACCGTGCTGAAGCGGCGCTCCCGTTCGTGGCCCGGCTCACCCCAGGTCACGAACAGGTCGACCTGCAGCAGGGTGATGCCGGTCAGGCCCGCGAGCGAGATGACTTCCATCTCGCCCGCGTCGCCTTCGAACTCGTTGATCGACAACTCCCAGCGGTATTCTCCCGACTCGCCCTGCACCGCCACCCCGGGCTCAAGGGCCACGGAGACGCCGACCTGGTCCATCACCGACTGCGCCGTCAGCGCCGCCTCGGTGAAGTGACGCGCGCGCACGGTGTTGCGCATCGAGCCGGAGAGAATTTCCAGCACCGTTGCGAAGCTCAGAGCAAAGACCATGAACGCGAGCAGCAGTTCAAGCAGGGTGAAGCCGCCGCTGGAGCGGTAGCTGAGTCCTTCACGGCGAATGCGCACGGGCTACTCCTCCACCTGTTCAAGCGATGCTTCGCCGGTCAGCCAGGCCACGTTGACCCGGTACACCCGGCCGTTCGCCTCGAGCCGGACGTTGCCGCCGGTTGAACCGCCATCCGGGTAAAAACGGATTCCGCCGGCGGTTTCCGAGGTCAGCTCAGACCGCGCCGTGTTCAGTTCGACGTTCATGCCCTCGGGCAGCGTCACGGCCTCGCGGTCGGCTGCGCGGTATTCGCGGGTCTCGGTATCGACCAGGAACAGCTGTTCGGACTTGGACAGGATGGCCTGCGTTCTCGTGTAACGCAGGCTCGCGGCCACTTTGCGCGACGCATTGCGCATCTCCGCACCACTGATACTCTTTGAAATCGAGGTGCCGACGAGCGCAAGCATCATCGCCACCAGCATCAGGACGAGCAGCAGTTCTACGAGGGTAAAGCCTTTCTCACGCCGCGACGGCACGCGAATACCTCATTTCCAGTTATCGATATCGGCGTCCGTGTCGTCACCGCCGACTTGTCCGTCGGCCCCGAGCGAGATGATATCGAACTGGCCCTTTTCACCGGGATAGAGATAGACGTATTCCCGGTTCCAGGGGTCCTTGAGTATGGAACGCTTGACGTAGGGGCCGTTCCAGCCGTCAGTACCGGAGCTGTTGTCGACCAGCTGGTCCAGCGTTTCCGGAAAACTGTTGGTGTCCATGTAGTAGGTCTCGACCGCCATCGCCAGGCGATCGATCTGCGACGAGGCTGCCTTGGCCTTGGCGCCTTCCGCCCGGCCGATGATGTTGGGCAGCACCAGGCCGCCGATCAGCGCCAGGATAATCAGCACCAGCAGCAATTCGACCAGGGTGAAACCCCGGGACGCCGCGCGTGCCGTGGCCCGTTTTTCCTGTTTTCTTCGGTTCATTTCCTTGAAAAACATTTATCTACTCCTTACAAAAATTCGACGCCGACGGTCAGCCCACCAGGTCGTTGACACTCAGAATCGCTACCAGCACCGACATCACAATCGTTCCGATAAGAACAGCCAGGAGCAACGTCACCACCGGTGTAAAAACCGCCAGTAAGCGGTCGATGGTGTTGCGGACCTCGGAATCGTAGGCATCGGCCACCTTCATCAGCATGCCGTCCAGCTGGCCGGTTTCTTCACCGACGCTGATCATCTGCAGGGCGAGCCGCGGAAAGCGTTCGCCCTTGGCCAGCGCGCGCGCCAGGCCGCCGCCGGTCTTGACATCGCGTGACGCGTCAGTGACGTCCTGCCGCAGAACCGTGTTGGTGACCACGTTGCGGGCGATCGACAATGCAGACAGCAGCGGCACACCGTTGACCAGCAGGGTTCCCAGCGTGCGCGTCAGGCGCGCGGTTTCCATCTTCGCAACGAGATCACCGACCCACCTCATCGAAAGCACGCGCATATCCCAGGAGAAGCGCTTCTCCGTGTCCGCCAGCATTTTTCGAAACTGCCAGACGACCAGCGCGACGACGATCGCGATAAGCCACCAGAATTTCTGCAGCACGTAGCCCACCGCGAGCACCACCTTGGTGATGAACGGCAGGTCGCCGCCCAGTTCCTCGAAGATCGGCGCGAACTGCGGTATCACGTACACCAGCAGGAGGATCAGGGAGCCGGCCGCCAGCAGCAGCAGCATGGCCGGGTAGATCAGCGCCGATACGACGCTGTCCTTGAGATCCTTGGACCGCTCCAGGTAATCGGACAGGCGGTCCAGCGTGACGTCCAGCGTGCCGCCGATCTCGCCGGCCCGGACCATGTTGATGAACAGCCTATTGAACGCGCCGTGCTGCTCTTCGAGCGCGTCGGACAGGCTACCGCCCTCGCGCACCTTGTCCCGGATCTCGGTCACTGTCCGCCGGACCCGGTCGTTCTCGGTCAGGTCGAGCAGAACCTGCAGCGAGCGGTCGAGCGGCAGCCCCGCGCCGAGCAGCGTCGACAGCTGCTGGGTGAACTCGCCCACTTCGCGCGTGTTCATACCGCGCCGGCCCAGGCGGAATCCGCCGAGGCTGAAGCCGCCGCTGCCCGATTCCTGGGCCTGCAGCGGAATATTGCCCGCCTCCTGCAGCTTCAGGATCACCATGTCCATGGACGCCGCTTCCATCGTGCCCTGCACGGTTTCACCGGCAGGCGATACGGCCTTGTACTCGTACAGCGGCATCAGGCGTCCTGGGTCACGCGCAGTACTTCTTCCAGGGTGGTGACCCCGGCCAGGCACTTGTTGAGGCCGTCGAAGTACATCGTACGCATGCCTTCGGCAACCGCCAGGTCCTGGATCTCGCCGGACGTGGCGTGCCGCATCACCATGCGTCGAATCGGGTCGGTCATCGCCAGCAATTCCAGGATCGAGGTCCTGCCGTGGTAACCGTTGGGGTTGGCCTCGGTGGGGACCGGCCGGTAAAACACGTAACGGTCGCGCTCACCCAGTTCTTTCAGGCCGATTTCTTCCACGACCTCGGGCAGCAGTTCGTAAGGCTCGCGCGATTCGGGATCCAGCGTGCGCACGAGGCGCTGCGCCAGGATCGCGTTCACGGTCGAGGTCAGCAGGTAGTCTTCGACACCCATGTCCAGCATTCGGGTGACACCCGTTGCCGCGTCGTTGGTGTGAATCGTCGAGAGCACCAGGTGGCCCGTCAGCGCCGACTGGATGGCGATCTTGGCCGTTTCCAGGTCGCGCATCTCGCCGATCATGATCACGTCCGGGTCCTGGCGCACGATGGCGCGCAGGGCGTGGGAAAAGTCGAGACCGATCGAGGACTTTGCCTGGATCTGGTTGATGCCTTCGAGCTGGTACTCGACGGGGTCTTCGACCGTGATGATCTTGCGCTCCGGGGAATTAAGCGCGCTGAGCGCGGTGTACAGGGTGGTCGTCTTGCCGGAACCGGTCGGGCCGGTCACCAGGATAATGCCGTGCGGCATTTCGAGCTGGTGTACGAATTCCCCGCGGATATCGTCGTCGAAACCGAGCGAGTCGAAATCGAGGATGATGCTCTCGCGGTCGAGAATACGCATGACGACGCTCTCGCCGTGCGAGGTCGGAATGGTTGAAACACGCAGGTCCAGTTCCTTGCCCCCGACCCGGTGCATGATGCGGCCGTCCTGGGGCAGCCGCCGCTCGGCGATATTCAGCTTGGCCATGATCTTGATGCGGCTGATGACCGCGGCCGTCGACTTCGCCGGCGGCGCCTCGACCTCGGCCAGGACCCCGTCGACCCGGTAACGCACCTTCAGGCGGTTTTCGAACGGCTCGATATGAATATCGGAGGCGCGGCTCTCGACCGCGCGCTGCATGATGAGGTTCACCAGGCGGATGACCGGGGCCTCGGAAGCCAGGTCGCGCAGGTGCTCGACGTCTTCGAGGTCACCTTCATCCTCGCCGCCGAGGTTGTCCACGATCTGGCCCATCGCGCTGCGCCCGCCACCCAGCAGCTTTTCGATGCCGTTTTCCACCTCGGACGCGATGCCCACGCGCGGCAGGATGTTCCTGCCGCTGGCCATCGCCAGCGCACGCAGCGCGAACTCGTCGCGCGGGTTGGCCATCACGACGGTCAGGTCGCCGTTGGACTCGGCGATCGGCAGGATCTGGTTCTGCTTGAGAAATCGCACGGAGACGTCCGGCAACTCCGGCGCCTGCTCGGGCAGGTCGGCGGTGCGCACGAGGGGAAGATCGAGCAGGTCTGCCTCGGCTTCTGCGACATCGCGCTCCGAGGTCAGCCCAAGGCGCACCAGCAGGGTGACGAGGTCGCCGCCGTGCTGATCACGGTAGGCGACGGCACGGCGCAGATCGGACTCCTTCAAACGGCCGGCCTCGAGCAACTGGGCGCATACGGGATCCTGGCCTGTGTCCGGCCCGGCCTGCTGCCCGCTATCGGTCTGTATCGTTTCCTCGCCTGTCTGCACGCTATGTGTCCCCGCCAAGCTGGTTATAAAAATTATAAAGGCAGTCCGGCTTCACTGCTTCAACTCAAAGACAGCGCGGCCGGGTTTCAGTTCCGGAACGCTTACCCGGCGTCCTTCTTCAGCTGGTCGGCATTCCAGCCGACGAATTGCTCCACCAGCGGCCGGTTGGTCAGCACCCAGACGAAAATCGGCGCCAGCGCCGGGAGTATCAGCGTCCCCAGCTGGTAACCCAGCGCGACGACGGAATCCGTGATGCCGTGGCTGAGCACAATTTCGTGGGTTTCCTGGCCGAAATTGAAAGACAGCATCTTCAGCGACTGGAAGACGACGCCCCAGATCTGCACACCCAGTATCACCACGTAGCCGATCGCCATGATCACCGCCTTGCGCAGCCAGCTGACGTTGGAGCCCATGACGAGCCCGAAAAGCAGCGGCAGGCCGTAACTGAACACCAGCGGATTCACGATGAACCCCAGCGCCTCGGTGGTGCCGTCGCGAAACGTAAACTGGATCGCGGTTTCAACCTGGAAAAGGAAATGCTGGTTGGGCTCCTCGATGATGCGGGTGAAATCGTCCTGCAGCAGGAAAGAGAGGATGTGGTCGGCCGCGATGCGGGCCGGTGCGCCGTGAAACGCCGACAGGGTAAACCAGAGCATGAAGCCGAACAGCATCCACATGGACGCCAGGATCAGCAGCTCACTGAGCCTGAGCTCTTCCCCGGGCGGCGCTTCGTTTGTCTTGCCTGTGTCTTTCTGCATTGATTCCATTGCCTTGTGTCTTCTGTTTTCGGTTCTGCCGCCGCTCAAACCCGGCCGACCCAGCGCCGCGCGTTGAGGAACATCCTGCGCCAGGGCGATGCGTCACCCCAGCCGGCAGGCGCCCAGGAGAAGTTCACGCTGCGCAGCGTTCGTTCCGGATGCGGCATCATGATGGTGACGCGGCCATCGGTATTGCACAAACCGGTGACCCCGCCGGGAGACCCGTTCGGGTTTTCCGGGTAGTGCTCGGTGGGCTCGCCGCGACCATCCACGTAGCGCAGGGTGACGAGCCGCCCGCTGTTTTTCGGCTCGGGGTAGCTTGCGCGGCCCTCGCCATGGGCGGAAACGACCGGCAGCTGCGATCCCGCCATGCCGGAGAGAAAGATCGACGGCGATTCCTCGACGCGCACCATGCCCAGGCGGCCTTCGAATTGCTCCGACCGGTTGCTGATGAAGTCCGGCCAGTGCTCCGCTCCCGGCACCAGTTCACGCAGGGCGGACAGCGTCTGGCAGCCGTTGCAGACGCCCAGGGCGAAGCGGGCGGGATCCGCGAGAAAGCGGCCGAACTGCTCACGCAGGCGCTCGTGGAAGAGCACGGAACTGGCCCACCCCCGCCCGGCGCCGAGCACGTCACCGTAGGAAAACCCGCCGCAGGCGACAAAACCGGAGAATTCATCGAGCGAACGGCGGCCTTCGGCGAGATCCGACATGTGCACGTCGATCGCCTCGAATCCGGCCGCATCGAAAGACGCCGCCATCTCGACATGGCCGTTCACGCCCTGCTCGCGCAGGATCGCCACCGTGGGCCGGGCGCCAAGTGCGATCATCGGCGCCGCCGGGTTTTCCTCCGGGTCGAACGTCAGCCGCGGCTGCATGCCCGGCAGACGCCAGTCGCTCGCCGACTCCAGTTCCTGGTCGGCGCACTCGGGGTTGTCCCGCTGCCGCTGCACCGCGTGGCTGGTCTCGCACCACGAGGCCTGCAGCCCGGACAGGGACTCGTCGAGCACGACTTCGGCGCCCCATTCCAGGTACAGGCGCTCGCCCGGCACCGGTTCACCCAGCGCGACGATCGAATCGTCGAGCCCGGCCGCGGCAAAGGCGCCCAGCACCGCGGCGCAATCCTGCGCAGCCACCTGGATCACGGCGCCGGCCTCTTCGCTGAAAAGAAAACCGTTCAGCGCGCGGCCGGCCGGGTCTGGCGAGAGGTTGAGTCCACAGCGGCCGGCAAAGGCCATTTCACACAAGGTCGCGATCAGGCCGCCGTCGGAGCGGTCGTGGTAGGCGCGGATCGTCCCCGCCCGGTTCTGCTCCTGGATCACCTCAAAGAAAGCACGCAGCTGCGCGGGCCGGTCCAGGTCGGGCACCGCGCGGCCGAAGCGGCCGTACACCTGGGCCAGCGCGGATCCGCCCAGCCGGTCACGGCCGTTGCCGAGGTCGACCAGGAACAGGCGCGAGTCGCCGCAATCCAGGTCTATCTGCGGCGTAAGCGACAGGCGCGCGTCGACCACGGGCGCAAAGGCCGAGACGATCAGAGAGACCGGCGCGCGCATGCGCCGCTCGTCCCAGACCGTTTTCATCGACAGCGAGTCCTTGCCGACCGGAATGGCGATGCCCAGTTCGGGGCAAAGCTCCATGCCGACGGCCTTCACGGTATCGAACAAGGCCCCGTCCTGCCCCGGCTCGCCCGCGGCCGCCATCCAGTTGGCCGACAAGCGAATGTTCGCAATCGAGTCGATCGCGGCGGCGGCGATGTTGGTCACCGCCTCGGCGACCGCCATGCGGCCCGAGGCCGGTGCGTCGACGACCGCCAGCGGCGTGCGCTCACCCATCGCCATCGCTTCGCCGGTATACCCGGTGAAGCTGCTCAGCGTGACCGCCGCGTCGGCCACCGGCACCTGCCAGGGGCCGACCATCTGGTCCCGCGCCACCAGCCCGCCGACAGAGCGGTCGCCGATGGTGACCAGGAAGGTCTTGGCGCCGACGGCGGGAAAACGCAGCACGCGGCGCAGGGCCTCGGCCGTGTCCAGCTCATCGGCGTCGAATGCATCACCCTCGAAGACCCGGCGTGCAACATCACGGTTCATGCGCGGCGGTTTGCCCAATAATACTTCCAGCGGCATGTCCACGGGGTCGTCGCCCAGCAGCCGGTCGCCCAGCCGCAGGCGCCGGTCGGCCGTCGCCCGCCCCAGCACCGCCATCGGGCAGCGCTCGCGCCGGCACATCGCCTCGAACTCGTCCAACCGGTCCGGTCCGATCGCCAGGACGTAACGCTCCTGTGATTCGTTGCACCAGATCTCCATCGGCGACATCGCACTGTCGGCGCTGGGCACGTCGCGCAGTTCCAGCGCGCCGCCGCAGCCGCCGTCGTGCAGGAGTTCAGGCAGCGCGTTGGACAGGCCGCCCGCACCGCAGTCGTGTATCGACAGGATCGGGTTGTTTTCGCCCAGCGCCCAGCAGGCATCGATCACTTCCTGGCAGCGCCGCTGCATCTCGGGGTTGCCGCGCTGGACCGAGGCGTAGTCGAGGTCCTCCTGTCCCAGGCCGCTGCCCACCGAAGAAGCGGCTCCGCCGCCCAGGCCGATCAGCATCGCCGGGCCACCCAGCACGATCACGTGGGCGCCCTCGGTCAACGGTTTTTTCTCGACCAGCGATGCGCGGATCGTGCCCATGCCGCCGGCGATCATGATGGGCTTGTGGTAACCCCAGGCCTCGCCCCCGATTTCCTGCTCGAAGGTTCGAAAATAGCCGGCCAGGTTCGGGCGGCCAAATTCATTGTTGAACGAGGCGGCGCCGACCGGGCCTTCGATCATGATATCGAGCGCGCTGGCGATGCGGTCGGGTTTTCCGAAATCCTTGCGCCAGGGCAGGTCCAGGCCGGGCAGATCGAGATGCGATACGGAGAAGCCGCACAGTCCGGCCTTCGGACGCGCGCCGCGCCCGGTGGCCGCTTCGTCGCGAATCTCACCGCCCGAACCGGTCGCGGCGCCGGGAAAAGGCGAGATCGCTGTCGGGTGGTTGTGGGTTTCGACCTTGATCTGGAACGGCATCGTCTCGTTGATCCAGCCGTAGGCTTTCGTTTCGGGGTCGACCATGAAACGGCTGCCGTCCGGTCCGGCGATCACCGCAGAATTGTCGTGGTACGCCGACAGCACCCCGTCGGGCGAGCAGGCGTGCGTGTTGCGGATCATGCCGAACAGGGAGTGCTCCATCGCCTCGCCGTCGATCGTCCAGTCGGCATTGAAAATCTTGTGACGGCAGTGTTCCGAGTTGGCCTGCGCGAACATCATCAGTTCGGCGTCCGTCGGGTCGCGGCCCATGACCTGGAACGCATCGACCAGGTAGTCGATTTCATCCGCCGAGATGGCCAGGTCCATTTCGCGGTTCGCCCGCTCCAGCGCAGCCCTGCCCTGCTCGAGCACGGGCACGCGCAGCAGCGGGCGCGGATCGTTGTGAGCAAAGAGCGCGAATGCGTCCTCGAGCCGCGTGAGCACCGACTGGGTCATCCGGTCGTGCAGCAGGGGAGCGGCGGCGGCAAGCGACACCCCATCCAGGCCGGCGAGGCGAAACGCGGTGCCCCGTTCGATGCGCGTCACGGATTCGAGGCCGCAGTGGTGGGCGATGTCCGTGGCTTTGGTGGACCAGGGTGACTGCGTGCCCATGCGCGGCACGACCAGGAGCAAACCTTCGGGTTGCAGACTATCGACCCGGTCGCCCTGCAGCAGGCGTTCCAGGGCGCCGATGTCGTTTTCGGCCAGCGCCTGGGCGGACTCTGCCAGGTACACGTGGCGCGCCTCGACGGAACACCCGGCGCCGGTGACGCGCTCGATCAGGCGCTGCAGCTTGCGTTTACGAAAATCGGAAAGGGCGAATCCGCCAAGCAGGCAGGTGAACTCGGACAAGGCAATACTCCCCGGTCTTTAAAACTGCGGCGGGCCGTAGGCGCTCGCCGCTTCGTCTGGCGCTATTCTAACGTACTATCGCCCGCTTCGGCGGGCGCGGCGAATCACTCGTCAGCGTTCGTATCGGTGATACGGTCCAGGCGCTGCCGCAACTGTGCCGGGGGCACGTAGCCGGGAATCAACTGGCCTTCCGGCGTCAGCAGGGCCGGTGTTCCGGTCACGCCCAGAGCGATACCCAGGCGGTACTGGTCCGCCACGGGATTGTCGCATTGCGCAGGGTCCATTTCCTGGCCCGCCTTGGCGCTGGTCATCGCGCCCTGCTGGTCATCAGCGCACCAGACCGATACCGCTTTTTCGAACGAACGCGATCCGACACCGGCGCGCGGAAAGGCCATGTAGCGAATGGAAATGCCTTCCTTGTTGTACTCCGGAACCTGTTCGTGCAGTTTGCGGCAGTAACCGCAGTCGATATCGGTGAACACGGTCAGTTCATAGTCGGGTTCCTTCGGTGCAAAAACGATCTGCTGGGCGGGATCGATATCGCCCATGAGTTCCTTGCGGATGTCCGACTTGGCGCCCTCGGTCAGGTCCTCCCGCGTATCCATGTCGATCACGCGACCCTGGATCAGGTACTTGCCGTCCGAGGTCGCGTAAACGATGTCGCCCTGGATCTGGACCATGAGAACACCCGCGATCGGCGTCTCGGAGATCGCGATGTCTTTTGCGCCGGGCGCCAACGCGCGAATACGCTCTTCTACCGCGCCGAAGTCGTCTTCTGCGGCGGCGGGTGCGGAAATCGCGAGCAGCAGAACCAGTATTCCAAATACGTAGTGCCTCATGGCAAGCCTCTTGTGTTCGTTCCAATCAAAAAGGCGCCGGGGGCGCCTTCCAGCATTCTCCCAGACCACGTATCGGATAAAACGTTCAACCGCGGGGGTGATGCTTGCTGTGTAATTGTTTCAGACCCTCGCGGGCGATGTGAGTATATATCTGCGTGGTGGAAAGGTCACTATGTCCGAGCAGCAGCTGCACCACCCTCAGGTCCGCGCCGTGGTTGAGCAGGTGGGTGGCGAAGGAGTGCCGCAGCATGTGCGGGGAGACATCCCGGGTGATCCCCGCCCGCACTGCGTACTTGCGCACCGCGTACCAGAACGCCTGCCGGGTCATTCCGCCGCGCCGCGCGGTGACGAACAGCTTGGCACAGCCGGCGCCCTTGAGCAGATCCGGTCGCGCCTGGTCCAGGTAGCGCTGCAGCCAGTCGGCAGCGACCTCCCCCAGCGGCACCAGCCGCTCCTTGGCGCCCTTGCCGAACACGCGCACGGCGCCCTGGTTTAGGTTCACACCGGCCACGTCCATTTCCACCAGTTCACTGACCCGCAGTCCGGTCGCATACATCAGTTCCAGCATGGTGCGGTCCCGCAGGCCGAGCGGGGTCTCGATATCCGGCGCGTCCAGCAGCCCTTCCACCTGCTCTTCGCTGAGCGCCTTGGGCAGACCGCGGCCGAGCTTCGGGCTGTCGATCAGCGCCGAGGGGTCGGCCTGGACCCGTCCTTCACGCAGTGCCCAGCGGTAAAACTGGCGCATGACGGAAAGGTAGCGGGAAAGCGACCTGGGGCTGCGTCCCGCTGCCACCTGTGCGGCAAGGTAAGCCAGCAGTTCCCCGCGGCCGGCCGATAACAGGTCGATGGAGCGGCCGTCGAGAAACTGCCCCAGGCGCTGCAGGTCGTAGCGGTAACTGGCGAGGGTGTTTTCGCTCAGA
>Ga0180435_10005673_pt1 | contig 12094 bp, 16 predicted proteins | sample SS_ome_3_FD_132467 | JGI IMG/M metagenome (GOLD analysis project Ga0180435, IMG submission 132467) | Hypersaline lake sediment archaeal communities from the Salton Sea, California, USA - SS_3_S_1 metaG | ecosystem: Environmental > Aquatic > Non-marine Saline and Alkaline > Hypersaline >...
AAGGAAGAAACCCATATACTGGCGAACCAATAAAAATTAAAGCCTCAACAAGAGTCAAATTTGTTCCTGGGAAAGCGTTGAAGGAAACAATCAGTTGATTGATCATTGTTTTTTATCGATTGATAACATGGAATACTGGGCAGATCATGCCTGAACCAATCATTCAAGAGAGCCAAATATGATAACAAAGAAAAAAGAAGGCGCCCTCTCCATTCTAGAAGGTGTTGTTCTACCTTCCAAATGGGATAAAGAGGGTAGGGTGATGCGAATATCTCTCAATACCCAAGATGAAAACGAATATATCATTGATTACAGTGGAAAGGGAAAAGAGCTCCTTAATCATTTGCGTAAAAGAATTGAGGTCGAAGGTAAGATCCTCCAACGAATCGGTGGATCCTTCTATATTAAGGTTAATGGTTATAATTTTATCAATGAAGTTTGATTTTTATTGTTGTCTGTGGATCATAAAGTTCTCTTCTATAAACAATTAATATTCTGTCCCACCATAAAATTGTTGTAAAACAAAATGGGAATACACCGAGTAGAGAGAAGAATGATTGAGGCCATGGCTGTTACCCCGCTGATCCGGGAAGTTGCGCAGAGTATCGGCTGGGAAGAAGCTTTGGCCATATTGCGAGATGTCAACCAAAAGGAGGCTTTCCAGAGAGGCCAAAACCTATCCATTGAATTGGGTAGAAATGGAATTGATGAACTGGTTAAAGAATTGGAAAGATGGGGGCGTGGTGGTGAATGGGAAATGGATGTTTTAGAAAAATCCGAGTCAACCTATTTTTTCAATGTAACCAGATGCCCATATCACGAGAAATACAAAGAGCTGGGGTTGGAGGAATTCGGCGTAGAATTTTCATGTTGCCGGGAAAAATACTTTGCCAAGGGATTCAACTCGAACCTTAGGCTTGTTAGAAAAAAGACCATCATGGAGGGTTATGACCACTGTGATTTTCGCTATTACCTGGAAGCGTAGCACCACATGTTGAATTGTGACCAATCGAGCACAATTTAATAGGGATCATTATCTATAATACAAAGGAAGGACCTTATAATGGCAATCAATCTGGAAAACGAACTGAAAACGATCAGTGTTCAACTAAAGGCTCTCTCAAAAAGGGTTGATAAAATGGCGGGTGGAATTAGGAGACCAAAGAAATCCAAACGAAAACTTGTTCTAAAAAAGGGCGATTTTATGGCAGAAGTGCCAATCGACAAGCATGCCCTTAAAATAAAAAGCGATGTCAGCTCCGTTTCGGCACACGATGTCGGGGATGTTGAACCGGATATTTCGAAAAATCCTCAGACTATACCTGTATAGTTAAAAGTGTACCAAGCAGGCGCAGCATTAGGTGCTTTTTCCTTTTTGTAAGCGCCTGCTCTATTAGAATCAACGGATCCTGTGGTTTCTTCTCTCTGGCTACTAAAAACTTTATCCTTACTCCCCTTTTTCGGCACATTCACATCTTTATTTTTTGAGAAAAACTTTAATCAATTTTACCGTTTAACTCCGGTTTTTTATAGGTAACGTCTTCCTATTCGTCAACTGTATTAGCGTCTGGTGGTTTTACTTTTTTATCCTCGCCCTTGCCCTAGAAGAACTCAACATCTTCATCGGAGCCAGAGAGACTTAGCATGGATATTGCAATACATTTTGGATAGAAGTAAACTGATTCGAATAGATTCCGGAGACAATATGGTTGATACCAAAAGAAAGATTCTTGTTGCCATCGACGGTTCTGAACAAGCTTTGGAGGCAGTTAAATATGTAAGCAGAATATTTTCTTCTGCACTGACCCAAATTGATATGCTTTGCATTGGCACAGGGTTTCCAAATGTCTATTCCGTAATGAAAGAACAGGAAATCTATGGTTCAGGATTGGAGGGTGTTAAAAAATGGGTCACCAACAATCAGCTGGATATAGGTAAGTTTAAAGAAAAAGCATGCAATCTTCTTGTGAAAGCAGGATTCAAAGAAGACAGAATAGTATTCAGGGCCAAATCAACGAAAATCAATATTCTGAAAGACATAATTCAAGAATCTTATCAAGGATACAAAGCCCTTGTGGTTGGTCGAACCGGTAAAAGTCGAATGAAAGATGCCACTGTGGGGAGCATGGCTTATAGACTGACTGAGAAAATACGCCATATACCCGTAATTGTGGTTGGTGGTAATCCTGTCTCAAAGAGGATTCTTATTGTTCTGGACGATTCTATCGAGGTGATGCGTGCCATTACCTGTTTTGGCCACCTGTTTGAAAGAGGGGCCTATGAAGTTATCCTTTGTCATGTATTTGATCTTGATAATTTAACGCATATCAACAGTGAAAAAATAAGCGGTTCATTAAAAAATGATAAAATCCTGATATATAACCAGGACCAATTCCATCCCATAATGGAGGAGGCCATCAAACGACTTTTGGATGCAGGATTGGAAAGAAGATATGTCTCACCAGAATATGTATTTCACCGTGGCAATACGAAGCGAAAAATATTAGATATCGCCGATAAGGGGGATTACGGGACAATTGTGGTCGGCCGGAGTAAGTTTTCTGGTTTTATTAGAAGTCAACTCCAGGGTCACTTAAGTGACAAACTGATATCTTCAACTTTAAATTCTGCCATTTGGGTCTCGAGTTAATCCTATTAGTTTATATTGCACAAAAGACCCCACAACGTGTGCACAAGTTTGGAGTAGAGACAACTTCATCGTATTTGATCAATAATTATCTCTCTCAAACTCCCTGACGATCTCTTCCATAACGGCCTGGGCGCCTATTGGTAATTCCGGCGGCTGATGTGCTTCGAGAATATCTTGAGCTTTTGCGTAAGCCTTATCCAAAAGTGAGGCGCCTGCGCATTCTTCATGCCAGTCTTCAAGATCCCTACGGTTGAACAGATTATACCGTGACTGATCGCGCATATGGTTGAGCGTGTGTTGATGTGTCAGAAATGTGCCGCCGGGGCCAACACTGTGAATGATATCAAGGGCTAGTTCCTCTTCATCCGTCGCTATTTCCATTGATGCATTCAAAATCATTCTCACCATTTCAGCATCCATGATCAGTTTGGCATAATCGATTGTCAAACCCTGCTCGATCCCTCCACAACCCCATACCATATCTGCTCCGGAAAGGGACGTCCTTGTTGTACTCAACATAAATTCATAGGCTGACTGTTGGTCGGGTGTATTACTGTCGGAACACCCTCCGCCAACAAATGAAGGCAGGCTGTAATAGTGTGAAAGCTTAGCGGCGGCCGCATTCAGTTTGGCATATTCCGGTGAACCAACGGCGCCGGTCCCATATTTCAAATCGAGGATCGTACTACAACTGCCATAGGTACAGGCGGCGCCCTGCTTGGCGATTTGCGCCAACACAATGCAGCTTAACACTTCTGCATTGTGAGAAACCAGCGTTCCGGCAAGGGTTGCCGCTGAGGTCCCCCCTGACAAAGCCATGGGAATGACGACGATACCTATCCCTAAATTTGCAGCCTCAATGATTACGCTGGCGGTGTTGTTGGGAATGACCAGAGGACTAACCGGGCAGACACTGACAGAAAAAATGGGTGCATTGTCCAGGTTATCCATAGAGCAAACGCTCGTCGCTGCCAGCTCGGTCATCGCCCTTAATGATGCGGGAGAGTCTGCACCGATTACAAAATGCTTGCCTGTATTTCTCAGAATGGCTTCCATATTGTGAACCGACTGAGCTTGTATCGGGACATCAGTGGCGTTGACAACCCGATTGGCGATACGAATTTCATCAAGATGATCGCAAATTTGAATGATTTTTTCTAGATCGTCTTTTCGCGCAAACCTGCGCTTCCTGGTATGCGGGTCGATGACCTTGACGCATCCACCAAAAGTGGTGAAGGCGGTGTCTCCATTAGGGGCAATGTAGTCGTTTTCACTAACACGTCCATGGTAGGTAACGGTCTCGGGTGCCATGGGAAGGTATTCTTCAACCAGGTAAGGGGACAATTTTACAATACAATGGTTTTCGAACGTTTCCACGGTCGCACCGGCGCCATGGAACAATGCCACGGCATCCGTATTCATGACCTTTATGCCGGTCTTGTGGAGGATATCTAAGGCTGCTTCATGAATAGTTTCCTCGAAGCTTAACCGCCTCTCTGGAAAATATATATCGTCTGCTACATAGCCACCACTGGTATCAAAATAATTTTTCACAGCAGGTCCTTTCTATTTGACTACGCGTCGGTTTCCGGGGGGGCGCTATCCTGAAGGTCCTTCTCCGGATCACTATTATCGATTTCCCCTGTTTCTGTTTCCTTGGGCTCCCTGTCGCTTTCATCATCCTCATTAGTAATTGGTTCGTTTTCTTCGAAATCGTCATCCCGATCCCCCTCGGGGGTATCGGCAGAATCTTCGCCTGTTTGATTCTCCTCTATGTTTTGCCTGGTTGCAGTATCCTCTTCCTGAATGTCGGCAGAACCGACATGCCCGTATTCAACAGGCGAAGTAGCATTGGTCGGCGAGGGGGAACTGACGCTTTTTTCGCCGTAAATCATAATTCTGACGTTTGCATCCTTTTTGCATGTTGCATGCCATGGAAAAGGAAGAAATGAAGTTTCAAAGGAATTTGGGTGGAGCTTGGTGACGAACAAAACGACAAAGAAGCCGCTGAAATATGCAATTAAACAAATCTAATTGTAACTATCTAAAAATGTATGGTTATTCTGCTTTAGGTCCAATTGATTTCCGCCGTATCCACAAGCAAGCGGGAACATCAACATTGCTGCTGAACACGAGGAGTCGATTTTGAAGGATATGCAACTGGAAGCTTCAGGAAAATTTTCGGAACTCGGAGTTCCTATTAGAATGGGAGGGTTAACCGGAATTGCCCTGGTCATGTTCGCTGTGGTAATTTTAGCCAAGAATGAGTATCTATCAGCCAAGGCAGACATTACCAAGAGAAGTTTTCAGAATTAAAATTATACGGAGAACTTTTATCTAAAATATTGCTTTAAATGAATATCTAAAAACTCTAAAGGTGAAAGAATGGGCAAAATATTTGACGGCATAAAGAATGCGAAACTAGGCACTGAAAAGAATCAGGCCGTTGTAAATGTACAAACCGAAAAAAGAGCTAAAGAATTAGAAACAGTATTTAAAGAAAACGGATGGAAATATAGAATTGAATTGGAACCAGATAAACCAGAGGATATTAAGGACTTAAATATTTTGTTGAATCCACAAATGCCATGGATTGCGGAAAAGAAAGTGGGGCGTAACGAGCCCTGCCAATGTGGAAGTGGGAAAAAGTATAAAAAATGCTGTGGTAGATGAGACTTTTATCTGTCCTATAAAAAAAGGGCATTCCCTTATATTTCAGGGAATACCCTTTTTTCAATTTAACAATTGAGAAAGGCAACTATACTACGGTTACATTTACTGCCGAAGGACCTTTCTGACCTTGCTCGATGTCAAAAGTGACTCTGTCACCCTCATCAAGAGACTTGAAACCCTCGGCATTGATACCTGAATGATGCACAAATACGTCTGGACCATCTTCCTGCTCAATGAATCCATAGCCTTTGCTGTTATTAAACCATTTTACTATTCCCTCTGCCATGGTGACACCCTCCTTGAAAAATTCCTCATTGTTCCAAGCTGTGGATTGCCCCTCTGGCAAATTGATCTTTCCTTCAGCGCGAAACCGGTCCTTCATACGAAAATGACCATCAATGATTAATTCATAAATAAGTTCGAGTAATCGAAATATCAAGCTTATTTTCAGAAATTTTGTTTTCTATTGCAGATATGCTTTAAAAGCACAGTTATCTGGACAAAATGATATTTGCAGGATCTCTCCAATTATCTTTATTGTAACACGTTTCCTGTTTTAACTTGATAAGACATCCAGATCCGTATAATTGATTATTAGATGAATGATCTGCTACGTAGCGTGTCGTTGGTGAGAGAAATTTGACCAAAGCTGATTATCCAGGGGAAACCATTGTTTCTGACGTAGACCGGTCTCGAATGGTCGTCCGCATAGCCGAAGCGGCCAAAGCTCATACCATCATCTGTGTAACCGAACGTGGCGCTTTTGCGCAACAACTGCTGGGCTCCCCCGGTCAATGCCGCATCATTGCAGCCACAGCGACCCCAGAGACATACGATGTCCTGACAAAAGTCGGTCTATTGACACTAGGTTTACCACTTCACGCGATCGATAAACACAGACAAATCCGCCATGTCTTCTCTGTGGCGCTCAAATCGAACAGCGTTTCGGACGGGAAACTTGTCGTCTGTGCAGTGGGCCAAGACGTCTACCCCGGTGAGGCAAGCTTGGTCGTTGTAACCGAGGTGGAACCGGACCTCGAAGAACTGGTCATTACTGATCTCGTGAAGCTCACGGATGGAATTCGGCCCAAGGCCCTCGACTACGCTTTCGCCATTGCCTGCAAGGTTGGCCGTGCGGCCCGACGTGGGAAGCGGATCGGCGCCATGCTTATGCTTGGCGATTCCCTGAAGGTGCTTGAAGGCTCCAATTAACTCATCCCCAATCCATTCCAGGGACACGACAAAGCCAACCGGACAATCATGAATCCGGACATACGCGACGCTATAGTCGAGCTGTCCAAGCTCGATGGCGCCTTTGTCGTCCGCGGCAATGGCTTCATCCAAACAGCTGGGGTGTTCCTGGCAGCCTTCAAGGTGGACGTGCAGTTGCCCGTCGGTTTGGGCGCTCGACATGTCGCGGCCGCTGCTGTCACACCCCGCACCGCTGGTACCGGGGTCGTCGTCTCAGCTACCGACGGCAACGTGCGAGTGTTTTCTGGCGGTCGGATGGTGCTGAGAATGGATCTCGCACCGATGTCGTTTCTTACCATTATTCATAAAAGCGATGCTTAACCCTTGGCTGCTTCTGCCCTTGCGTGAATGAGTTCCGCAATGATGCTGACGGCGATTTCCTCGGGGGTTTCAGCCTTTATCGCCATACCTATAGGGCTTCTGACGCTGCGCAGTCTATCCTGGCCAACACCTTCCGTTTCAAGCTGGTGGTATATGGCATCGCGTTTGGCACGGCTGCCGATCATGCCGATATAGCCGGCGTCAGTGGCCAGGGCCTGGGCCAGGACGGTTTTATCGTGGCTGTGCCCGCGGGTGACGATGACAATGTAGGCATCCGAATCGATGACCACGCTCTTCAGGGCATGGTCGAAATTTTCCAGGACGATCACCTCGTCTGCATCCGGGAATCGCTGCCGGTTGGCAAATGCCCTGCGGTCATCCAGAACGACGGTCCGGAAGTTCACCATTGCGGTGAGTTTGGCAAGCTGGTATGCCACGTGGCCGGCACCAAAAATGAACACGGTCCCACAGACAAAAGGCGGATCGACCAGGAACTGCCGACCGTCCACATCGGCCAGAAAGGGTGCCCGCTGTTTTGACGCAAGGCGGACCAGGTTTTTCAGCGTCGAATCAGGGAAGGAAACGCTGCCCTGGTTGATGTTGCCGTCCGCGAGCAGGCAGCGTTCCAAAGGCGCTGCAGCCTGTTGATCCGTGGCAGGGCAAGAGATGACCATACTGGGAACACCCTGCCGGAGGTAGAGATGCCGGTCTCTGTATAGGCTGATATTTTCAGGGGTTGATTGGATCACCTCCAGGATGACCGTCAGCCGCCCCCCGCAGATGACATCCAGGTCGTCCTGCTGTCCTGTCCGATTCAGGTCGAATGAAATCTGCCGGGGTTTGCCACTCTGCCGGACATCGGCGGCCGCCTCCATAACCCGGGCCTCGACAATGCCGCCGCCGATGGTCCCCACAATACTGCCGTTTGGCAAAATAAGCATCCGTGTTCCGGATGTCCGCGGTGTGGAACCGGATTGTGACACAATGGTTGCCAGGACCACATCCAGTCCCTTTTTCAAAGCCTCGGCCATTTGGCGTGCGATTTTATGCATGGACACCTCTTTGAATATGAATTTCCCGCTATTTACGGCGTGGGATGAATTTATATTTTGTGGTTTTTATCCCTTTGTTTGGGAGCGACGTAGTCGCGTTTCATAAAAGCGTGGCACACGATAATATTTAGTGTTCATGCGGCTGCCTGCCCACCCTATGTGAGTGTCGGTGGGTATGGACATGTACCTCGTCATCCTGAAACAGTTTGCCATGTTCCATGCTGAAAATTCGCTCGGTTGTTTCCGCGATAAAATCGAATTCATGGGAAATCAGCATAAAGGTAATTGACAGATGGTTGAGCACATCAATCAGCCTTGACCGCATGCCGCTGTCCAGGGCATTGCCCGGCTCATCCAACAGCAGCACCTCGGGTTCCATGGCCAGGACCGTGGCCAGTGAAACCAGCCGTTTCTCTCCGCCGGACAATTTATAGGTAATGCGGTCTTCAAAATCGTCCAGCCCCAAAAATTCTAGGGTTTTCCTTGAGGTGGCAATGGCTTCTTCTTTTGATTTACCCAGATTGAGCGGTCCAAAGGCCACGTCTTCCAGGACGGTTGGGGAAAAAAGCTGATCATCGGCATCCTGGAACAGAAGTCCTATTCTGCGGCGCACATCCTTGAAATCCTGTTCGGTCTGTCGGTCTTTGCCCAAAATATTCACCCGGCCTGCGGATGGTTTCAGGAGTCCCATGATGATGTGGAACAGGGTGGTCTTTCCGCTGCCGTTGGGCGCCACCAGGCCAATCCTGTTCCCTTTAAATATGGTAAGCCCCAAATCCTTCAGGATGGGCGGGGTTCCGGGGTAGCTGTAATAAATGCCTTCCAGGTTGATTATGGGCTGCTTTGGTTCCATATCTCCAATCCAAGGATAATGATAAAGGCCGCCGAGGTGAGCACGGTAAAGGCCTTGTTGCGGGTGTAGGGCGCAACCGGTCCCAGGGTGTGAAACTCCCCGTTGAATCCCCGGCACAGCATTGCGCGGTAAACATTTTCGGCCCTTGCGGATGCCCGGATGAATATCATGCCTGTCAGAAAGGCAACGGTTTTATAAGAGTGGATATTGGTTCCGGGCTGGAAGCCGCGGATCCTGGCTGCCCGTATGAGACGCTGGTATTCATTTTCGATCACGAAAATATACCTGTAGGTCATTACCAGCAGGTAAACGAGCTTTCCCGGCACTCCCAGACTGTGCAGGGCGTTTCCAATGGCAGATAGGGTGGTCGTGGCAACGAGCGCTATCAGAATGGAGAGAATGGTAATGGATTTAAGGGTGATTTTAAGGCACAGTAACACACCGGGCCTGGAGAGTTGCAGCGGCCCCACTTCCACAAGCGGTACGCCAGGGTAGGTAAGGGGCAGTACTACCCAGATAAAGGCCATAAAGCCGAAAACCACGGCAAGGCGCTTTAAAACGGCCCATCCGTCCAGGCGAGCCAGGACGATCAGCAGCAAGGCAATTGCCAGGCCTGCAAAAAGCGTGGACAGGCTGTCGGCCACGGCAACAATACAGGAAAGCATGACCGCAAACACGAGTTTTAGTCGAGGGTCCACCCTGTGAACGAAAGAGTTGCCGACTGTGAAAGGTTCTGTGATCATTGGATTGGGTTTGGTATTTAGTGTTTTGTGTTTGGTTTTTTGTGCCAAGTTGCGGGTTGCCGGTTGCGAGTTACAGGTTTGCCTTCCGTCGTCATTCTTCCGTCCCCTGTGGTTCGGGGCTTTGGCCTCTGGGGCTCTGTGGTTTCGTTCTCTGACCACTGTCTTGCCCGCTCATTTTTTCATTTTCTTGCTTTCTGGAAACCTGTGGCTCTGTCATCTGTCTTCTGGCCTCCGTCCTCTGGCCTCTGTCCCCCGTATCCCGGCAGCATCTCCGGGCTGACCTTCTTAATAAAGGCGATGCAGAACGCCGTGACAATGCCTTCGATGATCATGACCGGCAGGTTTGCGGCAAAAATAAGGGCTGCAACCTCCAGGAAATGTTCTTCCGCAAATATCAGGCTCATCCCCATGATGAGGGCGGCAAGGAAAACCGAACAGAACCCGCAGGCAAATGCCCCGACCATGGCGGGTTTGTAGGCTTTGAACAACAACGGCCTGAAGGCGTAGTAACATATGACGGCCGGCAGGGCCATGATCACCGTGTTTATACCCAAAACGGTGATGCCGCCGTACTGGAACAGGAACGCCTGCAGGATGAGGGCCACCAGAATTGCCGGAAAAGCCGCCCACCCCAGCATAAGGCCTACCATGCCGTTGAGGACCAGGTGCGTGCTCGAAGGCCCCACGTTGACATGGATAAGGGAAGCCACAAAAAATGCGGATGATAGAATGCCAACCCTTGTAATCCGATCATAGTCAATGGCCTTCAATCCAACGGCGGTTCCAGCCAGGGCAAGACCCGCCCCTCCCACCAGAACCGGGGCTGACAGGACGCCTTCAGCAATATGCATGCATCCGTTCTCCCAAAAAAAAAACACGAAAACCCATATCCAAAGGATGTGTGCCTTCGTGGCGTTTATAATTAAACCCGAATAAAAACCGCATCATAGGACCCCAACCAACAGGATGGGGTTGAATGAGGTCGGTGTTTTATCAAATGTGCGTGGTTCAGCACGCGGTTTTTAACTCAACAGGTTTCTACCTGCTTTTTTTCCCATCCAATTAAGCAATCCACTTGGATGGTTAATTAAGAATATTACAGGATTTCATGTTTTTCAACCCCTTATAGCGTTTGGAAAGTAAATATGTTTCAAAACTGATGTTGTTAAGCGCCATCTTTTACATATGACGATTGCATCGTGATTCTATTCCAAACGCTATAAGCGGTCATTGACTCGGAATCTGATTACTATATAATGCTTCACTTGATCAAAGATTATATTAGGGTTCGAGGTTTCAAGGCGTCGAGGGGCCAAGGGGCAGCGGCCAGAACCACAGAGGCTGGAATACCAATGGATATTATCCGGGATGGTAACTTTGCTGCGCTGTAATTGGTTGTAATTTTCCTCCGGCGTTATTCATTGTTCTGGTCACCACAATAAATTACGTGCGAAGCACAAATAACGGCCGAAGGCCTAATAATGCGCGAAGCGCTAATGACAACCAATGGTTACAGTTCTATGCATGACTTCATCCTCATCGGCGGCGGTATCGTAGGTGTTTCCACTGCCCTGCAGATGAAACAGCGCCATCCCGGCGCCGATATCCTGCTCATCGAAAAGGAAGCCTCCCTGGCGCTGCACCAGACCGGTCGCAATTCCGGGGTGGTGCACGCGGGCGTATACTATCAGCCAGGGAGCCTCAAGGCTGAATTCTGTAAACAGGGGGCTGCTTTTACTGCGGCGTTCTGTTCCGAACACGGCCTGCCTTATGAACGGTGCGGCAAGCTCCTGGTGGCAACCGATGAATTGGAATGTGAACGCATGCAAGCGCTCGGGCAGCGCTGTCAAGAGAATGGGATCGATTTCCAGCGGTTGTCGGTCAAGGAACTGAAAGAGCGGGAGCCCAATATCAATGGCCTAGGAGCCCTTTATGTACCGTCCACCGGCATTACCGACTACCGCAAAATTACGGTTGAAATGGCCCGGCAGTTCCGGATGCAGGGCGGAATTATAAAGAAGGGCAACGCTGTCCATGGTATCTGTGAAGAGAGACAGGCCGTGCGGATTCTGGCCGGGCACGATACGTTTTACGGACGCTGGATCGTTGCCTGCGGAGGACTGCAGGCAGACCGGCTGGTTCGTATGATGGGCCTTGATACGGAATTTCAGATCATACCCTTCAGGGGCGAGTACTACCGTCTGGCAGCCAGGCACAATCACATTGTGAATCATCTGATATACCCCATCCCCGACCCTGACCTGCCCTTCCTGGGGGTGCACCTGACCCGCATGATCGACGGTTCGGTGACCATCGGCCCCAATGCGGTCATGGGTTGGAAGCGGGAAGGGTATGGCCGGGTAAACATCGATGTCAGGGATGTGCTTGACATGGTTCGCTTTCCCGGATTCTGGAAAGTGGTTCGCCAGCACCTGGCGTCGGGGCTTGGAGAAACAAGAGACGCCATTTACAGACCCGGATACATAGAGCGGGTTCGCAAATACTGTTCGCACATCCACCTGGCCGATCTTTCACCGTATCCAGCCGGCAT